>Ga0222427_100046_pt1 | contig 360396 bp, 362 predicted proteins | sample 2B20Ametagenome_FD_182890 | JGI IMG/M metagenome (GOLD analysis project Ga0222427, IMG submission 182890) | Enriched microbial communities from leaf-cutter ant dump, University of Wisconsin, Madison, United States - 2B20A (version 2) | ecosystem: Environmental > Terrestrial > Nest > Insects... | reverse complement strand
AATCATGACCGCATCAAGCTCAAACTCAACGGACTGAGTCCCGTGCAATACAGGACTCAGGTCTTGGCCACATAACGGTCAAAACTGTCCAACTTTCTGGGGTCAGTTCACGCAGGTGCCGGACACCGACGGGTGCAACGACGTTCTAGCCCCGTCCCGCGGCGTCCGGGCCAGCGGTGGCGGCGCACGTGCGTCGGGCTCGGGCGCATGCAGGCGCCCTCGGCCTGCTGCGCAGGCTGCCCCGCCGCCCAACGCGCCACCACCGCTGGCCCGGACGCCGCGGGACTGCGATAGTGCAAATCGAACCGCCGCTGTTGCCAGGTGTATGGCACCTTGCGGAGTCAGACCCCTCATCAACGCCTGTTCATCCTCGTGAAAATAAAAAAAGCCCGCCGGGTAAGGCGGGCCTTCGTGCCTGGGAGCGTGGATCACGCGGCCTGGGCGGTTTCGCTTTCGGTGGTGACGGTCACGCCGCTGGCCAGGTGGCGGTTCACAGCGCTGAGTACGGCCTGGAACGATGCGGTGACGATGTCGCGGTCGATGCCCACGCCGAAGCCGGTGGCCGAGTCGCCCACCCGCAGTTCGACGTAGCTGGCCGCGCGCGTGTCGGTGCCGGTGCCGATGGCGTGCTCGTGGTAGTCCATGATGCGCACGGGCATGCCAAGCGCCGCCACGAACGCCGAGATCGCGCCGTCGCCGCTGCCCGATACCACGCGGCGTTCGCCGTTGTAGTCCAGTTCGACCTGGATGTTGAACTGCTTGCCTTGGCCGGCGGCCGGGTCGCCGTCGATGCGGTGGCGCACCAGCTTCCAGGGGCTGTGCTGCTCCAGGTATTCGCGGTTGAAAATGGTGTGCACATCGTCGGCCGTGACTTCGCGCCCGGTTTCATCGGTAACGCGCTGGATGGCGCGGCTGAATTCGATCTGCAGGCGGCGCGGCAGCACCAGACCGTGCTCTTGCTCGAGCAGGTACGACACCCCGCCCTTGCCCGACTGGCTGTTGACGCGGATGACGGCGTCGTAGCTGCGGCCCAGGTCGGCCGGGTCGATGGGCAGGTAGGGCACTTCCCAGATGGCGTCGGGCTTTTGCTGCGCAAAGCCTTTCTTGATGGCGTCCTGGTGCGAGCCCGAGAACGCGGTGAAGACCAGGTCGCCGGCGTACGGATGGCGCGGGTGCACGGGCAGCTGGTTGCAGTATTCCGCGCAGCGGCGCACTTCGTCGATGTCGGAAAAATCGAGGCCAGGATGCACGCCCTGCGTGTACAGGTTCAGCGCCAGGGTTACCAGGTCGACGTTGCCGGTGCGCTCGCCGCTGCCGAACAGGCAGCCTTCGATGCGGTCGGCGCCCGCCATGACGGCGAACTCGGCGGCCGCCACGGCGGTGCCGCGGTCATTGTGCGGGTGCACGCTCAGCACGATGCTGTCGCGGCGCGCCAGGTTCTTGTGCATCCACTCGATCTGGTCGGCATACAGGTTGGGCGAGGTGGCCTCGATGGTGGCCGGCAGGTTCAGCACCATCTTGCAATCGGGCGTGGGCTGCCAGACATCGGCCACGGCGTTGGACACTTCCAGTGCGAATTCGGGTTCGGTGGTGCTGAAGACCTCGGGCGAGTATTCATAGCGCCACTGCGTTTCGGGATGCTGCGCCATGTACTGCTTGACCCACTGCGTGCCCGAGACGGCGATCTGCTTGATCTCGTCTTTGCTCATGTTGAACACCACCTTGCGGAACGCCGGCGCGCAGGCGTTGTACAAGTGCACGATGGCTTGCCTGGCCCCCGCCGCCGCTTCGACGGTGCGGCTGATCAGGTCTTCGCGCGACTGGGTCAGCACGATGATGGTGACGTCGTCGGGGACACGTTTTTCGTCGACCAGCTTGCGCACGAAATCGAAGTCGGTCTGCGATGCGGCGGGAAAGCCCACTTCGATTTCCTTGAAGCCGATCTTGACCAGCTGCTCGAAGAAGCGCAGCTTGCGCTCGACGCTCATGGGCTCGATCAGCGACTGGTTGCCGTCGCGCAGGTCAGTGCTCATCCAGATGGGCGGCTGGGTGATGCGGCGGCTGGGCCAGGTGCGTTCGGAGAAGTCGCGCGTAAACGGCGCAAAGGGGACGTATTTGGTGGCGGGGTTGGCAAGCATCAGTACACCTCGATCAATATTCCCGATGTGTGGCGGGATGAATTCCGGGTTCGGTTCCGGGGAACCCTGTTCGGCAGGCCGGGATAGTGGTCCGGGGCATCAGCGGGCCATGAGTGGGCCGGCTGGGGGCAGGCGATGAACAGGGAACAGGCTTGTGGCGGAGCGTGGCTGCCGAGCTACCACGGGCGCTAGGCCCGGCAACCGATCGGTAGGTATAGCGATAGCGCGATGAGGGAAATTTGCGCGCGCAGGCCGGCTTCCGGCGCGCTGCGGCGTCCGGAGGCAATCGCGAGGGGGAATCGGATATCGGCCATAAGCCGTAAGTCAAACACATTTTTGGCCCCGGCGCAACGGCCAGGGCCAAAAGGCCTACAAATTGGGCTCGATGCGAGCGCCGGCCGAGCGGGCTTCGGGCTGCGGGGCGGGTGCGGCGGGACGGGCCGGCGGCGGGCCGCCCGCCGGCTGCCGGGCGGTGCGTCCGTCGAGAATATCGCCTTGCTGGCGTACCAGGTCGATCTTGCCGATGCGGCTGTGGCGCAGTTCGGCCAGCGCCTGGCGCAGGTCGCCAAGGGTGAAGGGCTCGTCGCGGCTGCCCCAGACCCAGCGCAGCACGGCCACGACCTCATCCGACAGCTGCGGTACCAGCGTGGCCAGGTCGTCCGAGGGCACCGGGCGGGCCCGCGCTGCGGCCGCGTCGGAAGCCACCCAGGCGCGCGCGATGAAGAATATGATCAGCGTCCAGATGACCACCACACCCCACCGCGCATAAGGAAGCGCCTTTTGCAGGAAGTTGCTGCCGTCCTGGCCCACGATGGGCAGGTTTTCGAAGTTCAGGCCCTGGCCCAGGCTGAGCAGCCACGAGGCCACCAGCAGCCACACGATGGCGGCAACGACCAGGACCACCGCCCGGACCAGCAGCCGGGGCAGGGCCAATTTCAGCAGCGTTTGGCCGATCAGGCGGCAATCTTGGCGGACGCGTTCGGGCGAGGCGGGATTCATCATGCAAAATATTGTACCTATGACCCGGCCCGCGTTAGAACTTCGTACCGGTCAACACTTGGCGTTGACCCCTCAGCTGCAACAATCGATACGATTGCTGCAGCTTTCCACGCTGGACCTGCAGGCCGAGATCTCGCAGGCCCTGGCCGACAATCCGATGCTGGAACGCAACGATGAGCGGCCTGAAGCCCAGGCCGACGCGCCCACCGAGCGCGAGGCCGACATCGACGACGAGCCCCCGCGCGAAGCCGAGACGCGTATCGACGAAATGCCCGGTTCGGGCGGCGTGTACCCCGACGACCGGCCCGACGGCCCCGACCCGGCCCGCAGCGACACCCTGCGCGAGCACCTGCTGGCCCAGCTGGGGCTGACCCGGGCCGGCCAGCGCGACGCCGCGCTGGTGGGCCTGCTGATCGACGAGCTGGACGAAAACGGCTACCTGGCCTCGCCCCTGGAAGAGATTCTTGCGTGGCTGCCGCCCGAGGCCGGGGCCGAGCTGGACGAGCTGCGCGCGGCCCTGACCCTGCTGCAATCGTTCGATCCGCCCGGCATCGGGGCGCGCGACATGGCGGAATGCCTGGTGTTGCAATTACGCAACCCCGACCCGGCGCGCCTGCCCGAAGCGGCCGATCCGGCAGTGCTGGCCTGCGCGCGCCGCCTGTGCGCCGACCACCTGCCCCTGCTGGCGGCCGGCAACGCGGCGCGCTTGCGCGATGCGTTGCAATGCGACGAAACCACGGCCCGCGCGGCGCACGCCCTGATCCGCCGGCTGGACCCCCGCCCCGGGCGCGCCTGGACGGTGCCGGCGGCCGACTACGCGGTGCCCGACGTGATCGTGCGAAAAACCCGCCGGGGCTGGCAGGCCGTGCTGAACAGCGCCGCGGTGCCGCGCCTGCAGGTCAACGCCCTGTACGCGCAGCTGCTGGGCAACCAGCGCGAGGCCAGCCACGCGGGGCTGCACGCGCAATTGCAACAGGCGCGCTGGATGATACGCAACGTCCAGCAGCGTTTCGACACGATTCTGCGCGTGGCCCAGGCCATCGTGGCGCGCCAGTCGGCCTTCTTCAGCGAAGGCCCGGCCGCCATGCGGCCGCTGATCCTGAAAGACATCGCCGGCGAGCTGGGGCTGCACGAATCGACCATTTCCCGCGCCACCACCCAGAAATACATGCTGACGCCGTTCGGCACGCTGGAACTCAAGCATTTCTTCGGCAGCGGGGTGGCCACCGACGGCGGCGACGTCGCCTCGGCCACGGCCGTGCAGGCCGTCATCCGCCAGATGGTGGCCGGCGAAGACCGGGCCAAGCCGCTGTCCGACAACCAGATCACGCAGCGCCTGGCCGACCAGGGCATCGTCATCGCGCGCCGCACGGTCGCCAAATACCGCGAAGCGCTGCGCATCGCGCCCGCCAGCCAGCGCAAGGCGCACGCCGCGCGTTAGCCCCCGTTTGTAATTTGTCCCTGTTTTCAATCGCTTGCGTGGACGGCCACGCAAGCGGCAGCTTGCATTTGCGCGGACAAATCACGATAATTATTCTCATGTACATTTGCGTATGTAACGCCATTACCGAACGCCAGGTCCGCGCCTCTGTGGACGCGGGCGCCAGCACGCTCTCGGATCTGCAGTTCGAGCTGGGCGTGGCGACCTGCTGCGGCTGCTGTGCCGCCACGGCGCAGGAATACCTGCCCGGTGGACGCTGTTCCAGCGTTTGCAACGTGCATTCGGTAGCCATGGATGTCGGCCCGGCCGCTGCCGGCGTCGTCGAAACCGGCGCCCCGGCGGCCAACGGTTTTCCCATTCCCCTGGTCGCGGCGGCCTGAGCCGCGCGGCCGTCCTTTCTTCGTTGTAGTTCGCCAACGCCGCGCCTGGCCCCGCGCGGCAGCCTGATCGTGCCCGCCAGGTCGTGGCGGCGCCTCTTGGTGCGGCGGTTGCCGGATGCAATTCGTGATTGCGGCGCGTTGCAACGCCAGCCATGGCGCCGCCTTTGATGCGGGCCATCCAACACGCATACTCATTCTCATTCGATTGTCGTTTTCGGATCGCGCTCGCAAAGCCATTTATCAAATGCAGCGCTGCCCTAGCCGCGGCCCCCGGTGCGGTGTTAGCCTGCCAGCGTTGCATGCGCGATTGGGGCGTACGCAGGGGCGCGGGCGCCGCGCTCCGGATCAAGGAGTTCATCATGAAAGGCGACAAGACGGTCATCCAGTTCCTGAACAAGCAACTGACCAACGAACTGACGGCCATCAACCAGTATTTTCTGCATGCCCGCATCCTGGGGCATTGGGGCCTGAAGAAACTGGGCAAGCACGAATACGAAGAATCGATCGGCGAAATGAAGCACGCCGATCGCCTGATCGAGCGCATCCTGATGCTCGACGGCCTGCCCAACCTGCAAGACCTGCACAAGCTGCTGATCGGCGAAGACGTGCCCGAGATGCTCTCCTGTGATCTGAAGCTCGAGCAAGGCGCGCAGGCCACCGTGAAAGAGGCCATCGCGCATTGCGAATCGGTGCGCGATTATGTGTCGCGCGACCTGTTCCAGGACATCCTGGACGACACCGAAGAGCATATCGACTATCTGGAAACCCAGATCGAGCTGATCGGCAAGGTCGGCCTGCAGAACTACCTGCAAAGCCAGATGGAACCCGAAGGCTGATACACGCCGCCGGGCGCCTTGTGCGCCCGGCCGTGCCGCCAGGCAAAAAGGGCCCGCGCATGCGGGCCCTTTTGCCTGGCGGCTTCTTCGCGGCGCGCCGCAACCTGACGGCCAGCTGTCATTGCCGCGCAACCTGTCTTGGCGAACATGCGTGCCAGCCCCCGTTGCAGAGGGGCATGCCACCTATTCCCGGAACAGGAAGAACCATGACCGATTTCGACGATATTCCGTCCAACCCCACGGCCAGTGCGCATTTCAACGACATCGTGCGCAGCGCGCTGTCGCGCCGCGGCTTTCTGAAAGCCGGACTGGGCGCGGGCGCCGTAGGCTTTCTGGGCGCCGGCCTGGCGGCGTGCAGCAGCAGCGACGACGATGATGATGATTCGCCGGGCGGCACGCCGCCGCAGCAGCCCGCCCAGATGGGCTTCAAGGCGGTGCCTTTCAGCGTGGCCGATACGGTGACGGTGCCGCAGGGCTACGCATGGGCCGTGATCAACCGTTGGGGCGACAAGCTGCATGCCAATTCGCCGGCGCTGCGCGCCGATGCCGGCAACACGGGCGACGAGCAGGCCCTGCAGATCGGCTACAACCACGACGGCATGCACTTTTTCCCCATCGATGGCACCGACAGCGTGGCCGGCAGCAGCGACGAAGGCCTGATGGTGACCAACCACGAATACATTACACCGCACTATTTCTTTCCGCTGGGCGTGGAGCCCGGCAACGCCAACTGGACCCTCGACTGGGTGCGCAAGTCGCAGCACGCACAGGGCGTGTCGGTGGTTCACCTGCGCCGCAATGGCACCCGCTGGGAGCCGGTGCTGGACTCGCCCTTCAATCGCAGCATCAACGGCACCACCGCCATGCAGCTGGTCGGCCCGGCCGCCGGCAGCCGCCTGACGCGCACCACGGCCGACGCTTCGGGCACGCGCGTGTTCGGCACTTTTGGCAATTGCGGCAACGGCTACACGCTGTGGAACACCTACCTGACCTGTGAAGAGAATTTCACCGATTACTTCGGCGTCGGCACGCAGGACCCGGCCGCGGTGAGTTACCCGGATGCGGAATACCAGGCGCACATGCAGCGCTACAAGGGCAGCGGCAAGACGTCCAGCAGCTCGTACCGCTGGGACACCCACGACACGCGCTTTGACTGGTCGGCCGAGCCCAACGAATACAACCGCTACGGCTGGGTGGTGGAGATCGATCCGTTCGACCCGAATTCCACGCCCAAGAAATTGACCGCGCTGGGCCGCTTCAAGCACGAAAATGCCGCCATGTCGCTGGCCGACGATGGCCGTGTGGTGGTGTACATGGGAGACGACCAGGTCAGCGAATACGTTTACAAGTTCGTGTCCGACGGCAAGTACGATCCCGCCACGCCCGCGCTAAACCGCCTGCTGCTGGACCGCGGCACGCTGTATGTGGCGCGCTTTCTGGCGGGCGATACGGCAGGCGATGCCATGGGCAGCGGCGTGTGGGTGCCATTGAAGCTGGATACGCCGGCCCTGGCGGGCGGTACGCTGGGCGACCTGTTCAACCAGGATATGGGCGAACTGCTGGTCAAGACACGGCAGGCGGCCGACGCCGTGGGCGCCACGCCGATGGACCGCCCCGAATGGGTGGCCGTGCACCCCCGGACGCGCGAGGTGTACGTCACCATGACGAACAACAGCAGCCGCGGCAGCGGCAGCGCGCGCTATCCGGGCGGCCCCAACCATCCCGGCGCCGACGAGGCTAACCCGCGCGAAGGCAATATTTATGGCCAGATCGTGCGCTGGCGCGAGCAGGACGGCAACCCCACCGCCCTGGCGTTCGAATGGGACATCTTCGTATTGGCCGGCAACCCGAACCTGTACGACGAAACCGATCCGCGCAGCGGCTCGGACAATGTCAATGTGGACAACACCTTCAACAGCCCCGACGGCCTGGCATTCGATGCGCGCGGCCTGCTGTGGATCGAGACCGACGGCAATTATTCCAATACCGGCGAGTACGAGGGCCAGGGCCATAACCAGATGCTGGTGGCCAACCCTGCTACCCGCGAGATCCGCCGCTTCATGACCGGGCCCGTGGGCTGCGAGGTTACCGGCATTACCTGGACGCCCGACCAGAAGTTCCTGTTCATCAACATCCAGCACCCGGGTGAAGGCCCTGGCGTGGCTTCGGCCCAGGCCGATCCGTTGCAGGCCTCGACCTGGCCCGACGGCGACGCCGCCAGCCGGCCCCGCCCGGCCACGGTGGTGATCTGGAAAGAAGACGGCGGCATCATCGGGTCATAAGCCGCGGGCGCCTGAAATGAAAGGTGAACCCCCCCCCCCCGAAGCGCTGCGCGCTTGCGGGGGGTTCTAGTCAGGCCGCCGCGGGCATTCGGCGATGGTGCCCCAGGCGCGGTTGGGGCCGCAGTATTTGTTGCGGGCGTTCCAGGAGCAGGTGGGCCGCTCGAAAAAGCCCTGATCCGCGCAGCGGGCCAGTTCGCGCTGCAGCGCTTGTTTCCAGGCGCCGTTGGCCGGCGGCGCGGGCGCGGCGGGCATGGTAACCGGCGGGTTCAGGGCGTAGGCCTGCTGGTCGGGCGGTGGCGCCGTGGTCGTGGTGGGCGGCAGCGATTGCAGGTCGAGCGTGGTGACATCGGAAGGGCCCGAGGGCAGCGGCACGGACGATGCCGCGGCGAGTTCGCGGGCTTCGTCCATGCTGATGTTGTCGCGCGAGATGCGCACCGACGGGTCGGTGGTGGTGTCGAACAGCGACACGGTAGATACCGTCCAGCTTTCGCCGCTGGGCTTGTCGGGCACGCCCAGCGTGCCGTCGACCCGCGGCTGGGGCGGCTGCGCCACGTATGGCCTGCCGTTGGCGTCCAGCACGGGTTCCTGGGACACCAGGCTTTCCTGGCCGGGCGCGGCGCTTGCCTTGGGCGCGTGCGCCACCAGCCAATCGCCGAGTTGGATTCCGCCCCACGCCGCAGCGCCCAGCGCCAGCAGGAGCGTTGCGAACAATACACGCCAAGACATTGCTACCCTCATCTTTGCGACGGCCTGCCCGGCCTATGCCTGGCTTCCGAAGACCTGGCCGCCGTGCTCGCGCATGGCGTGGAATTTCACATCCGGATACAGGTCTTCGGCCACGCGCAACTGCGCAGGCGAGCCAATCAAAAAAGCCGCCGCATCCACCACATCATAGGCGATGTGTGCCGCATTGGCATCCATGAACTTGCGCAGCGCGCGGGGGTTGTCCGAGGTGATCCAGCGGGCCATGGTGTAGCGTGACGGCAACATGCGGGCCTCGACCCCGTATTCGGTCTTGAGGCGGTGCGCCACGACCTCGAACTGCAGCTGCCCGACTGCCCCCAGCAGCAGCGTGCCGCCGGCCGCTTCGGGGCGGAAGACCTGGATGGCGCCTTCTTCGCCCAGCTGCGTCAGGCCGATGCGCAACTGCTTGGTGCGCAAAGGATCTTTGACTTCCACCGCCTGGAAGAGTTCAGGGGCGAAGAACGGCAGGCCGGTAAAGCGCAGGCTTTCGCCTTCGGTGAGCACGTCGCCCAACTGCAGCACGCCGTGGTTGGGAATGCCGATGACGTCGCCCGCATAGGCCTCGTCGAGCAGCTCGCGGCGCTGCGACAGGAACGACACCACGTTGTTGGGCCGCATTTCCTTGCCGGTGCGGGCGACCTTCAGACGCATGCCGCGCTCGAAGCGGCCCGAGCTGACGCGCACGAAGGCCACGCGGTCGCGGTGGGCCGGGTCCATGTTGGCCTGCACCTTGAACACCACGCCGGTGAACTTGGGTTCCTGGGGCTCGACCAGGCGTTCGAGCGCCTGGCGCGGGCCCGGGGGCGGCGCCTGTTCCACCAGGGCGTCCAGCACTTCCTGGACGCCGAAGTTGTTGATGGCCGAGCCGAAGAACACGGGCGTCTGCCGGCCGGCCAGGAAGGCATCGCGGTCGAAGGCCGGGGCGGCTTCCTGGATGAGCTGGATCTCGCCGTTGGCCTGCTCGAAGGCCGAGCCGAAGCGGCTGGCGATTTCGGGGTTGTCCAGGCCGTCGATGATGTCGTCGTCGCCCGAGCGACGCTCCTGGCCGGGGCGGAACACGCGCATGCGGTCGCGGCGGACGTCGAACACGCCGCCGAAAGCCTTGCCCATGCCCACCGGCCACGAGAACGGCACCGCGTCCATGCCCAGATGGCCTTCGATCTCGGACAGCAGTTCCAGGGGCTCGCGCACTTCACGGTCCATCTTGTTAATGAACGTGATGATGGGCGTGTTGCGCGCGCGGCAGACCTGCAGCAGCCGGATGGTTTGCGGTTCGACGCCGTTGGCCGCGTCGATGACCATCAGCGCGGCGTCCACCGCGGTGAGCACGCGGTAGGTGTCTTCGGAGAAGTCCTGGTGGCCCGGGGTGTCGAGCAGGTTGATGACGCTGTCGCGGTATTCCATCTGCATGACCGACGAGGCCACCGAAATGCCGCGCTGCTTTTCGATTTCCATCCAGTCGGACGAGGCATGGCGCGACGCCTTGCGCGCCTTGACGCTGCCGGCTATCTGGATGGCGCCCGCGAACAGCAGCAGCTTTTCGGTAAGCGTGGTCTTGCCGGCGTCGGGGTGGGAAATGATGGCGAACGTGCGTCGCCGGGCGACTTCTTGGGAAATATTCATGGTTGATGCGATTTTACCGGCGCGCGCGGGCGCGCCGGCATCGGTGCCATTACGCCTGGCGCCGGAAGGTAGCCAGGAAAACGCCCGCCACGATGAACAGCGAGCCGAAAACGCGGTTCATCCAGCGGATGTGGCGCGCGTCGCGCAGCAGCCGCAGCACCTTGGCGGCCAGCAGGGTGTACACGCCCATGGCAACCATGTCGGTGAACACCAGGGTGCCCGCCAGCGCCGCGTACTGCGGCGTCAGCGCATGGGCCGTGTCGACGAACTGCGGCACGACCGCCAGCAGGAACACTGTGCCCTTGGGATTCATGACATTGACCAGCACACCGCGCACTACCAGCTCGCGCACCGAGAAGTGCGCGGGGTTGCCGGTATCGACGGCCACCGGCGCCGCGTCGGTGCGGATCTGGCGCACGCCCAGGTATACCAGGTAGGCCACGCCCAGGTACTTGACCACCGCGAAGGCGACCTCGGACGTGGCCAGCACCGCGCCCAGCCCCACCGCCACGATCAGGAACTGGACCAGGATGCCCATGATCAGGCCGGCGGTGTTCCAGTAGCCGCGGGCGAACCCGTACTTCAGCCCCGAGGACATGGCCGAAATGGCGCCCGCCCCCGGTGAGAAAGAGATGGCCCAGGAGGCCACGAAAAAGGTCAGCCAGGTCGAGAGCGTCATGCGGGTTTCCTGTGGCGGCGGGCCGCCGGTGTGTGGGACAGGTTACGGATATTACTTGCCCAGCAGCGCCGCGCGCGGCGCATCCACGCGCTGGCCGGCAGGCCGGCCGCCACCGCCGCCTTCCGCCTGGCGCGGGGCCTGCGGCTGGGCGCGGTTGTCGGGGCGGCGGCCGCCGGCCGGGCGATCGCCGCGCGCAGCCGGCGCCTGGCGCTGGCCGCCCGGGCGGCCCTGGGCAGAGGCGCGGCCGCCATTGCCCTGGCGCGGCGCCTGGCCGGGCCGGCCGGCGCGGTCGCCGCCGTTGCCATTGCCGCGCGGCGCGCCCTGGCGGCGCGGCTGGCGGGTGTCTTCGTCGCGTTCCTGGCGTTCGTACGCGGCGGCGCTGCCCTCCGGCGGCGTCCAGCCCTGCACCGGCCGGCGTTCGATGGTCTTGCCGATCAGGCGCTCGATGCCCTTGAGCAGCTTGATCTCGCTGCTGTCGACCAGCGACACGGCGGCGCCGGTGGCGCCGGCACGGCCGGTGCGGCCGATGCGGTGCACGTAGTCTTCGGGAACGTTGGGCAGTTCGAAATTCACCACCTGCGGCAGTTGGTCGATGTCCAGCCCGCGCGCGGCGATGTCGGTGGCCACCAGCACGGCCACATTGCCTTCTTTGAAGCCCGACAGCGCGCGCGTGCGCGCCGCCTGGCTTTTGTTGCCGTGGATGGCGGCGGCGCTCAGGCCGTCTTTCACCAGCTTTTCGGCCAGGCGGTTGGCGCCATGCTTGGTGCGCGTGAACACCAGTACCTGGTGCCAGCCGCTTTCGCGGATGATGTGGCTGATCAGGTCGCGCTTGTGGTGCTGTTCGACCAGATGCACGGTTTGCGTGACCAGTTCGGTGGCGGTGTTGCGCGGGGTGACCGACACTTCGCCCGGGTTGTTCAGCACGCCGCGCGCCAGGCTGCGGATTTCGTCCGAGAAGGTGGCCGAGAACAGCAGGTTCTGGCGCTGCTTGGGCAGCAGGGCCAGCACTTTGCGAATATCGCGGATGAAGCCCATGTCGAGCATGCGGTCGGCTTCGTCCAGCACCAGGATCTCGACGCCGGACAGGTCGACGGTTTTCTGGCTGCAATGGTCCAGCAGCCGGCCGGGCGTGGCCACCAGGATATCCAGCGGTTTTTTCAGCGCGCTGATCTGCGGGTTGATATTGACCCCGCCGAACATCACCATCGAGGTCAACGGGGTGTGCTTGCCGTAGGTGCGCACCGATTCGGCGACCTGCGCGGTGAGCTCGCGGGTCGGGGTCAGGATCAGGCAGCGTGGGCGGCCGGGCTTTTTCAGCGCGGGCTTTTGCTGCATCAGCAGGTGCAGGATGGGCAGCGTGAAGCCGGCGGTCTTGCCGGTGCCGGTCTGGGCGGCGGCAAGCAGGTCGCCGCCTTTCAGCACTTGCGGGATGGCCTGGGCCTGGATAGGGGTGGGCGCGGTATAGCCGGTGTCGGCGATGGCACGCAAAAGGGGATCGGCCAGACCGAGGTCGGCGAAAGAAACAGAGGCAGTCAAAACAGCTCCAGCGGCAGCCTGTCGCTCAGGTTGAGCGACTCCAATCCAGGCGGTCGAGTGAGGAGAAAAGGAAGGCCCGCGCCAAAGCGCAGAAGCCGGGCGTGGCGGCGAGGCGCCAGCGAATGTGTGCCGATTGGCTGGGCACACCGGCGGCATTGTAGCTGAAGCGGGGCGCGGCAGGTATCAAGCCTGCCGCCTGTCGTGCCGCGTAACAATAGACAGAGCGCGTTACATGCTGGCCTGGGCAAAGAAAGGGCGACCTGCTGTAATGGCGGCACCTTCGCGCCAGCCCGCTTGGGGGCGCGCGCCACGTATAGGAAAGGAATACCACATCATGAGAATATCCCGCTGGCTGGGTCTTTCCCTGATCGCGCTGGCAGCCGCTGTGCTGTCGGGTTGCGGCTACAACAGCATCCAGGCGGCCGACGAGCAGGTCAAGGCGGCCTGGTCCGAGGTGCTGAACCAGTATCAGCGGCGCGCCGACCTGGTGCCCCAGCTGGTCAAGTCGGTGGATGCCTACATGACGCACGAGCGCGATGTGCTGACGCAGGTGACCGAGGCGCGCAGCAAGGTGGGCAGCGTGCAGATCACGGCCGACCAGCTCGCCGACCCGGCCGCCGTGCAGCGCTTCCAAGAGGCGCAAGGCCAGCTCACCTCGGCCCTGTCGCGCCTGATCGCCGTGTCCGAGAACTATCCGCAGCTCAAGGCCGACGGGCTGTTCCGCGACCTGCAGGTGCAGCTGGAGGGCACCGAAAACCGCATTTCGGTGGCGCGCGGCCGCTATGTGCAGTCGGTGCAGGCCTACAACGTGCTGGTGCGCCAGTTTCCCGGCGTGATCACCGCCAAGATCTTCGGCTATGCGCCCAAGGCCAATTTCGGCGTCGACAACGAGGCGGCCATTTCGCGGCCGCCGGAAATCCGTTTCAGCAATGATGCTTCTGCTCCCAAGCCCGCCCAGTAAACCGCCGGTGTCCTGGCTGCGCGGCGCCGGCGCCTGGCTGGCCGCTCTGCTGGTGCTGCTGGGCCTGTGCGCGTGGGCGCCGACCATGGCCCAGCCGGCCGCGCCCGCGGCGGTGCCGGCCCTGCAGGCGCGCGTCACCGACACCACCGGCACGCTCGACTCCGCCCGGCGCCAGGCCCTGGAACAACGCCTGGCCGCGCTCGAGCAGCGCAAGGGCGCCCAGGTGGCGGTACTGATCGTGCCCACCACGGCGCCCGACACCATCGAGCAATACGCCACGCGCGTGTTCGACCAATGGAAGCTGGGTCGCCAGAACACCGACGACGGCGTGCTGCTGGTGGTGGCCAAGGACGACCACGCCTTGCGCATCGAGGTCGGTTATGGGCTGGAAGGCGCCATTCCCGATGCCATGGCCGGCCGCATCATCCGCGAACAAATCGTGCCGCGCTTTCAGGCGGGCGATTTCGGCGCTGGTGTCGAAGCCGGCGTGGCCGCCATCGAAAAGCGGGTCGACGGCGAACCGCTGCCGCCTCCCGCGCCCCAGGCCGCCGATAACGGCGGCCCCCAGGAAGACTGGCCGTTCTTCCTGATGCTGGGCGCCTTCATGCTGGGGCTGCCCGCCATCGTGGCCGGCCTGGCCGCGGGGGCGGCGTCGTGGATGATTTTCGGCACCTGGTGGGCGGCCGTCCTGGGCGCGGTGGGCGGTTTCGCCGTCAGCGGGCTGCTGGGCCTCATGGGCATCAAGCGCCGCCTGCTGAGTTCGGCGCGCCGCGGCGGCCGGGGCGGGGGCGGCGGTTTTGGCGGCGGCTTCGGCGGCGGCCGCGGGGGTGGCGGTTTCGGTGGCGGAGGCGGCTTTGGCGGCGGCGGTGGCCGCAGCGGCGGCGGCGGGGCTTCGGGGCGCTGGTAGGCGGGTCAGGCGGCCGGCAGCAGCAGCGTGACGCGCAATCCCCCTAAAGGCGAGGTGCGCGCCCGCACGTCGCCGCCATAGGTGCAGGCCAGGTCCCGCACGATATCCAGGCCCAGGCCCGAACCGGGCCGCTGTTCGTCCATGCGTACCCCGCGCTTGAAAATGCGTTCGCGCTCGGTGTCGGCAATGCCGGCCCCGTCGTCGTCGACGTGGATGGCCAGTTGCGGGCCGTCTTGCCCGGCGGTGATCTGCACCCGCCGTTGCGCCCATTTGCAGGCGTTGTCCAGCAAGTTGCCCAGCATTTCCTGGAAGTCGTGCTGTTCGCCGCGAAAGCAGAGGTCGGGGGGATGCGGGGCCAGCACGATATCGAGCTGGCGGTCGGCATAAAGCTGCCGCATGGCGCGCACCAGGCCCTGCATCGGCTCGTGCAGCGGCGTGCGCAGGTCGGCGGCGCCCGACGAGGCGGCCGCGCGGGCGCGGGCCAGATGGTGATCGATCTGCCGGCGGGCCACCTCGACCTGTTCACGCATCAGTTCCGCCAGCGGGCCGCGCTCGGTGGCCGCGGCATTGGCCAGGATGGCCAAGGGCGTCTTGACCGCGTGAGCCAGGTTGCCCGCCTGGGTGCGGGCGCGCTGGATGATTTCGTCGTTGACCGTCAGCATCCGGTTGAAGTCGTCGACCAGCGGCTGCACTTCGCTGGGGTAGCGTCCTTCTATGCGCACACTGCCGCCGCGCGGCTGCTGGGCCAGTTGCCGGCGCAGGCGCGCGAGGGGGCGCAGCCCGATCACCACCTGCATCACCGCGGCCAGAACCAGGCCGCCGGCCAGGGCGCCCAGCGAAATGGCCAGCATGTGATTGAAGCGTTCCATGGGTTCGGCCAGCACGCCGCGGTCGGCGGCCACCACCAACCGCAGCCGGGGCGCATCGGGCTCGGCCGGCGTGAGCAGGCGCGCCACGGCATACAGCTTGCGTCCTTCGGGGCCGTCGATCAGATAGCTGTCTTGGGTGTTGGCCACGGCGGGGGGCAGGGTCTGGTCCCATAGCGAGCGGGACCGCGCGATGCCGGCCTGCGCGCCGGCCTCGTTGCCGACGCGGTCGATTTGCCAATACAGGCCCGACAGCGGCTGACCGAGCCGGGGGTCGCTGAGCGGCGGGAATACCTGTACTTCGCCGGCCGGCCCGATATTGACCGCCGCCGTCAGCTGGTTCAGGTGCAGCATGAGTTCGGCGTGCAATTGCTGCGTGATGTGCTGGCGAAACAGGCTGGCCAATCCCCAGCCCGCGACGGCCACCGACAGGGATATCCATGCCAGCGTGCCGATCAGCAGGCGCCAGCGCAGCGACCCGGCCCATCGCAGCCGGGCGCCGCTCATGAGTCGCCCGCCAGCCGGTAGCCCAGCCCGCGCACGGTTTCGATGGTATTGGGCGGCAGCTTCTTGCGCAGCCGGCCGATGAACACGTCGATGGTATTGGAATCGCGGTCGAAGTCCTGGGCATAGAGATGCTCGACCAGTTGCTGGCGCGAGATGACCTCGCCGGCATGTTGCATCAGCATGGCCAGCACCTTGAATTCGTGGCTGGTCAGGGTGATGGCGGTGCCGTCCAGCGTGACCCTGGCCTGGCGGGTGTCGAGCATGAGAGGGCCGCAGCGCCATTGGGCGCTGGCGTGCACGCTGTTGCGCCGGATCAGCGCGCGCACGCGCGCCAGCAGTTCTTCCATGTGGAACGGCTTGGCCAGATAGTCGTCGGCGCCGGCGTCGATGCCGGCCACCTTTTCGTGCCAGCTGTCGCGCGCGGTCAGGATCAGCACCGGCATGTTGCGCCCCGCCGCGCGCCAGCGCCGCAGGACGGTCAGGCCGTCGAGCACCGGCAGGCCCAGGTCCAGCACCACGGCGTCGAAGGCTTCCACGTCGCCCAGGTAGTGCGCGGTCTGGCCGTCGGCGGCGCAATCCACGGTATATCCGGCATCGCGCAGGGCGCGATCCAGTTGCGCGGACAGCGTGGGTTCGTCTTCGATCAGCAGGATGCGCATCAATGGCCGCCTTGGAACCGCATGTTCTTGCCCTTGACGCCCAGCACCCGGCCGTCGCGCGCGTCGATTTTCAGCTTGAGCAGGTTGCCGCCGTCTTGCAGCAGCCGGATTTCGTAGAGGTATTCGCCGTCGTCTTCTTCGAATTCCACTTTGACCACCTGGCCCGGATAGGATCGCTCGACGATATCGAGCACGCTGCGCAGCGGCAGCACCTTGCCTTCTTGCAGCGCCTCGCGCGCGCGGTCATGGTCGCGTTCGTCGGCCGACGCCGGCGGCCCGAGCAGCGTCGCGCACGACAGGAGGATCGTGGCGCAGCAGCGCAGCGGCAGGGTAGATCGGAAAACGGAATGGCTCATGGGAATGGCGCGCGAGGCGGCGCGGAAATCCTGCTGTACAGGTTATACCGCCGCGTTCATGAATGCGAGGTGAACGGACGCTTCAGATCGAGTTCATGGCGGCCGGCCCACAATGCCGTCCATGGTCGTGCAAGACCTGTCCCGATCGTCCCGATCTTCATTCGCAATGCAAAGGAATCCATCATGAGCACTCTCCGCATTCTTCTCGCCGGCGCCGCCCTGGGCGCCGCCGCGCTGGCCGCCCAGGCACAGACCCAGGCTCCGGCCGCCGCGCCCGTCCCGGCCGCCAGCGCCGCGCAGACCTCGGTGTGGTCGATCCGCCAAGTCCATGATTCGCTCGAAGCGGCGGGCTACCGCGATATTACCGAGATCGAACTGGAACGCGACCGCTACGAGGTCAAGGCGCGCGATGCGCAGGCGCGCCGCGTGAAGCTTTATGTAAACGCGCACAACGGCGCCATCGAGCGCACCAAGCTGGACGACTGACGCCCAGGCATCCCGGCGGCCCGCGCGCCGCCTTTTCGCTGGTTGCCGCGCCTTGTGCCCGCACGCGGGTGCCGGACAAGGCCGGCATTGCAAGAGTTCATCATGCATACCCGTACCGTCATCGGTTTGTTCCTGGGCGCCCTCACCCTGGCCTGGGGGCTGGACGTGCTTGCCCTGCAAGCGCCCTTGCAGGGCGACTGGCCATGGCTGCTGCGACAGCAGGGCCTGTACCTTACCGGCATCTGGTCCATGGGCCTGATGTCCCTGGTCATGATCCTGGCGCTGCGTCCGGGCCTGCTCGAACGCCCGCTGGGCGGCATGGACAAGGTTTATCGCCTGCACAAGTGGGCGGGCATCCTGGCCGTCGGCGCCGGCCTGGCGCACTGGCTGGCCAAGCTGGCGAGCGGTCCGCTGAAAGCGTCGATCGGTGTTGCCGGCCGCGCGCCGCGCCCGGAATCGCTGGCATGGTTCGAAAATGCCCGCGATTACGCCAAGGACATGGGCGAATGGGCGTTGTATCTGTTGCTGGCGATGCTGGTCGTTACGTTATGGCGCCGTTTCCCCTACCACGCGTGGCGCTGGCTGCATCGCGCCATGCCGGTTCTGTACGTGGCTCTGGTGCTGCATTCCGCCGCGCTGCTGCCGCGCCTGCACTGGCTGGGCGCGACGGGCGCGCTGCTGGGTCCGCTGATGGCCGGCGGCATGTGGGCGGCGTGGCGCGCATTGCGCGGCGGCATCGGCCGGCGCCGCCAGGCCGGCGGCAAGGTGGTCGCGTTGGGCCGGCCCGCGGTACGCGGCCAGTTCCCAGGCGTGCTGGAACTGGTCTGCGAGCTCGACCCGGAATGGCCGGGCCACCGCCCCGGCCAGTTCGCTTTCCTGACACTGGACCGCGCCGAAGGCGCTCATCCCTACACTATCGCCAGTGCGCCGGGGCCAGACCGCCGCATCACGTTCCAGATCAAAGAGCTGGGCGACTACACCCGCGACCTGGCCGCCCGTGTCCGCCCCGGGCAGCGCGTGACCGTCGAGGGGCCGTACGGCTGCTTCCGGCCGGCGCCCCGCAAGCCCGGCGCAATGCAGATCTGGGTGGCGGGCGGGATCGGCGTCACGCCGTTCCTGGCGTGGCTCGAAGCCATGCAGGCCGACCCGGATGCCGCGCCGCGGGCGCACCTGCACTACTGCGTGCGCGACGCCGGCGCCGATCCCTTCGTTGCCCGGCTGCGCGCCTTGTGCAGCACCCTGCCGTCCATCACGCTCACCGTGTACGACGGCCGGCGCGAACAAGTCTTGAACGCCGCGCAATTGGCCGCGCCCGACGTCGCCGCACAAGCCGAGGGGGTCTGGTTCTGCGGCCCCGCCGGCCTGGCCGCGCTGGTGCGCCGCGAATTGCGCCGCGCCGGCCTGCCCAGCCTGCGCGTGCATCAAGAAGCTTTCGAGATGCGCTAGGCCGGCGGCAGCGCGCCGGCCACCAGTGCACCCTGCTTGAACACCGCGACGTGATGCTGCGCGTCGGCGGCCTGGGCGATGTCCTGCGTGGGGTCTCCGCGCACCAGCAGCAGGTCGGCCGTGGCGCCTTCGACCACGATGCCCCGGTCGGGCAGGCCCAGCAGGTCGTGGGCGCGCGAGGTGCCCGCCACCAGCGCGTCGGCAGGCGTCATGCCGAACGCCACCATATAGGCCAGCTCTTCGGCATTGCGGCCGTGGCGATTGAACGGCGTGCCCGCGTCGGTGCCCATGGCGATGCGGCCGCCGGCGCGGTAGTACATCTGGAACGACTCGCGATGGCGCTGTTCGACGGCGCGCGCCTTGTCCACCACGTATGCCGGAATGCCGCGCTCGGCGTTGTCCAGAATATTGCGCAGCGCGGCGATGGTGGGCACCAGATAAGTCTGGCGCTCCAGCATTTCGTCCAGGCATTGCTGGTCCATGAAGATGCCGTGCTCGATCGAGTCGATGCCGGCGCGCACCGCGTTCAGAATGCCCTCGGTGCCCTGCGCATGGCTGGCGGTGCTCTTGCTGAAGCGTTTGGCCTCGTGCACGCCGGCGCACATCTCGTCGAAGCTGTAGTGGGCGTCCATGGGGTTGACGCCTGGGGTCATCACGCCGCCGGTCGCCATGATTTTTACCAAGTCGCAGCCCGCGTGCACTTGTTCGCGCACCGCCTTGACGACTTCGTCGCGTCCGTCGGCCACACGGCCGGTGCGATTGCCGTGGCCGCCGGTCATGCAGATCATGCGGCCGGCCGCCTTGATGGTGGGGCCGGCGAACACGCCGCGCGCAATGGCGTCGCGCACGCCGAATTCCAGGTAATCCTTGCCGCCGCAGTCGCGCAGCGCGGTAATGCCGCCGCGCAGCGCCGCCTGGGCGTTTTCTAGCGCGGTCAGCGTTATCTGGGCCGGGCCCTGGCGGGCCATCTGCGCGTGCGGGTCGGCGCTGCCGGTAAACACCAGGTGCACGTGGCAATCGGCCAGGCCGGGCATCAAGGTCATGCCGGCCGTGTCTACCCGCCGGCCGGCATAGCCTTCGAACTGGCCGGCCGGCGCTACCCGGGCCACGTGTCCGTCTTCTACCAGTACGGCATGGCCGGCCAGCAATTCGCCGCGGCCGTCGAATACATTGCCGCCCGCCAACAGCAGGGGGTCGGGCTTGTTCATGATTCCACCTCCAGTCCTTCGCGGGACATCACTTGCAGCTGCGGCATCAGGCCCAGCAGGTGCCGGGTGTACTCGTGCTGCGGGGCATCGAACAGGGTTTCCGTCTCGGCCACCTCCAGCAGCTCGCCGTGGCGCATGACGCCGACGCGGTCGCACATCTGGCGGATGACGGGCAGGTCGTGGCTGATGAACAGCATGGTCAGGCCCAGCTGCTCTTGCAGGTCTTTCAGCAGGTTGAGAATCTGCGCCTGGATGGAGACATCCAGCGCCGAGGTCGGCTCGTCGCAAATCAGGAAGCGCGGGCGGGTGGCCAGCGCGCGCGCGATGCAGATGCGCTGGCGCTGGCCGCCCGAGAATTCATGCGGGTAGCGGCGCGCGGCCGCCGCGCCCAGGCCCACGATGTCGAGCAGGTCGGACACCACCTGGCGCGTTTCGGGCTCGTTGGCCGCCAGCTTGTGGAAGCGGATCGGCTCGGCCACGATGTCCAGCACCCGCATGCGCGGATTGAGCGACGAGAACGGGTCCTGGAACACCATCTGGATCTGCCGCCGGAACGCGTTGAGCTGCTTTTCGTCTTTCACCGCGGTCAGGTTGGTGCCGTTGAAGAACACCGCGCCGCCGCTGGGCGTATACAGGCCCGATATCAGCCGCGCCACGGTGGACTTGCCCGACCCCGATTCGCCCACCAGGCCGAACACTTCGCCCTGGGCAATCGACAGGTTGACCTGCTTGACGGCGTCCAGCGTGCGGCGGTTGCGCGCCAGGAAGGCGTTTTTCAGCACGAAGCGCATGCCCAGGTCTTGCGTCTGCACCAGCGGACCGCCGGCATCCTGGCCGAAATCGCGGCGCCGACCCAGCCAGTGCGTGGTGATATCCAGCGGCTTGGCGGGCGTCTGCACGTCTTCGATGTACGTCACCAGCGGGAAGCGGCGCAGCTTTACGTCGGGACGCGGCACGGCCGAGATCAGGCTGCGCGTGTAGGGGTGGTCGGGGTCGCCCAGGATCTTGGCGGTAGGCCCCTGCTCGACCAGCTTGCCGCGGTACAGCACCGCGACGCGATCGGTAACGTCGGCGATCACGCCCATGTCGTGCGTGATGATGATCATGCCCACCTGCTTGTCTTTGCACAGCTTGCGCAGCAGGTCCAGAATCTGCGCCTGGATCGAGACGTCCAGCGCGGTGGTGGGTTCGTCGGCGATGATGATCTCGGGTTCGCAGCACAGGGCCAGCGCAATCACTACGCGCTGGCGCATGCCGCCCGAAAACTGGTGCGGATACTGCTTGACGCGCAGTTCGGGCGAATCGATGCCCACTTGCCGCAGCAGGTCCACGGCGCGCTGCCCGGCCTGGGCGGCGGTCAGGTCCAGGTGCACCAGCATGGTTTCCACCAGCTGGCTTTCCACGGTCTGCAGCGGGTCGAGCGAAGTCAGCGGGTCCTGGAAGATCATGCCGATGCGGCGCCCGCGCACTTTGCGCTTGTCGGATTCGGGCAGCGCGTCGATGCGCCGCCCTTCCAGATGCACCTCGCCGCCGGCCAGGCGGCCGGGGAATTCCAGCAGGCCCATCACGGCGTTGCCGATGGTGGATTTGCCGGCGCCGGATTCGCCCACCACACCCAGGATCTCGCCGCGGTCGAGCGTCAGCGAAACGCCGTCCACCGCCACCAGCGTGCCGCGCCGGCTGGCGAACTCGATGCGCATTTTGTCGATGTCGAGCAATGCCATGGCGGTCCTTCAGCGCAGCTTGGGATTGAGCGCGTCGCGCAGCCAGTCGCCCAGCAGGTTCACCGACAGCACCAATGCGACCAGGGCAATGCCCGGGAAAATCGAGATCCACCACATGCCCGAGAACAGGTAGCTGTTGCCGATGCGGATCAGCGTGCCCAGCGACGGTGCGGTGGGCGGCACGCCTACGCCCAGAAACGACAGCGTGGCCTCGGTGATGATGGCGATGGCCAGGTGGATGGTGGCGATCACCAGCACCGGCCCCATGACGTTGGGCAGGATGTGCCGGCGCAGGATGGTCAGCGGGCCGATGCCGATCAGCCGGGCCGCCTGCACGTATTCTTTGTTGCGTTCGACCATGGTCGAGCCGCGCACGGTGCGCGCATACTGCACCCAGCCCGATATGCCGATGGCGAAGATCAGTACGTACAGCGCCAGCTCGTTGTGCATGTCGCGCGGCAAAATGCCGCGCGCCACGCCGTCGATCAGCAGCGCGATCAGGATGGCCGGAAACGACAGCTGCACGTCGGCGATGCGCATGATGATGCTGTCGACGCGGCCACCCACGTAGCCGCTGACCAGGCCCAGCGACACGCCCAGCACCATCGAGAACAGCACCGAGGCGAACCCCACCAGCAGCGACACGCGCGACCCGTACAAGATGGCCGACAGGATGTCGCGGCCCTGGTCGTCGGTGCCCAGCAGGAAATCGGCGCTGCCGTCGGGGTTCCAGGCCGGCGGCGTGTTGGCGTCCATGATGTTCAGCGACGCCAGGTCGAACGGGTTGTGCGGCGCGATGATGGGCGCGCACAGCGCGCCGGCCAGAATGGCCAGAGTGACAATGGCCGAGATTACCGCGCTGGGCGAGGTCTTGAAGCTGTACCAGAGGTCGCTGTCGGCCGCGCGCGCGAACCAGGGAGCTATGCGGGCAGTCATGGTGATTCCTTCATTTGCTCTGCACGCGCAGGCGCGGGTCGACCACCACATACAGTATGTCGACAATAAGATTGATCACGACGAAGAAGAACGCGATCAGCACCAGGTAGGCCGCCATGACCGGGATATCGACCGTGCCGATGGCCTGGATGAACAGCAGACCCATGCCCGGCCACTGGAACACGGTTTCGGTGATGATGGCGAAGGCGATGATCGAGCCCAGCTGCAGGCCGGTAATGGTAATGACCGGCACCATGGTGTTCTTGAGTGCGTGGCGGAAATTGATCAGCCGTTCGGGCAGGCCGCGCGCGCGGGCGAACTTGATGAAATCCGAACGCAGAATTTCCAGCATCTCGGCCCGCACCAGCCGCATGATCAGCGTCATCTGGAACAGCGCCAGCGTGATGGCCGGCAGGATCAGCGCCGCCAGGCCCGAGCGCGTCAGCAGGCCGGTAGTCCAGCCGCCGATAGCGATGACTTCGCCGCGGCCGAAGCTGGGCAGCCAGCGCAATTGCACGCTGAACACCAGGATCAGCAAAATGCCGATCAGGAAGGTGGGTAGCGAGATACCGGCCAGCGACAGGGCCATGAAGGCGCGCGACAGCGCGCCGTGGCGCCGCAGCGCCGTGTAGATGCCCATGGGAATGCCAAAGGCCAGCGCCATCAGCGCCGAGATGAACGACAGTTCCAGGGTGGCCGGCAGGCGCTGTTCGATCAGGTCGCTGACCGGCTGGCGCTGGCGGTACGAGATGCCGAAATTGCCCTGCGCGGCGTCGCGCACGAAGCGCGCGTACTGCACCACGAACGGATCGTTCAGGCCCAGGCGCTCGCGCAGTTCGGCGCGCTGCGCTTCAGTGGTGTCCTGCCCCACCATGCTGACGATAGGGTCACCCACATAGCGGAACATGGCAAACGCAATCAGCGCGACGGTCAGCATGACCAGCACCGACTGCAGCAGGCGTCGCCCGATGAAAAAAAGCATGAATCAGTATCCTGATGGAAGACCGGCGAGCGGCGCCGGCCGGGCATTGCCAGGTCATTGTCAGGTGTCTGACACCTGCGGAGTCAGACACCTGACAAGCGCCAGCGCCGCCCCGCTAAGGGAAGCGCGCAGCGCTTCAGGGGTGGGCCCTATTCAAGGCATGACGACGTTGCGCAGGTCCAGCACATCATCGGCGCGCTGCACCACCTGCAGCTTGTCTTTGATGCCCCACGACATGGGCTGCTGGTGCAGCGGCAGGTAGCCGTAGTCGTTGCGCACGATGTCGAAGGCTTCCTTGATCATGGCGTTGCGCTTGGCCTGGTCGGTTTCCACACCGATCTTGTTGGTCAGCTCGTCGACCTTCGGGTTGCAGTAGCCGCCCAGGTTGAACTGGCCCGCCGCCGTCTTGCTGTCGCGGCACGCGGCCAGGTTCAGCAGCACGTTGTGCGCGTCGGTGGAGCTCGGCGTCCAGCCCAGCATGTACATGCTGGTCTGGTTGCCGGCCTGCAGCAGGATCTTGCCGAAGTACTTCGACTTGGTCTGCGCCAGCAGGTTGATCTTGATGCCCACGCGCGCCAGCATGCCGGCCACCGCCTGGCAGATTTTTTCGTCATTCACGTAGCGGTCGTTCGGGCAGTCGAGCGTGACCTCGAAGCCGTCGGGGTAGCCGGCTTCGGCCAGCAGCTTCTTGGCCTTGGCCGGATCGGGCTTGTAGGGCTTGCCGAACGAATCGTCATAGCCGTTCACCGACGTGGCCACCAGCGATCCGAGCGGCTTGGCGGCGCCGCGCATGATCTTCTTGTTGATGGCTTCGATGTCCACCGCCAGCACCACGGCCTCGCGCACGCGCACGTCCTTGAACGGGTTCTTGCCCTTGATGTTCGAGAACAGCAGTTCGTCGCGGTGCTGGTCCATGCCGATGAAGATGGCGCGCGCCTCGGGCTCGGTCAGCGGCTTGACGCCGGGGGCGTCTTCCAGGCGCTGCCAGTCTTGCACCGGCACCGGCTGCACGATGTCCATTTCACCCGAGATCAGGGCCGCCACGCGGGTGGCTTCCTGGGTGATGGGCTGGAACACCACTTCGTCGATGTTGGTCTTGATGTTCTTGTCCCAGTAGCCGTCATAACGCTTGAGCACGGTTTTCACGTCGGGCTGGCGTTCGACCAGCATGAACGGACCGGTGCCGTTGGCGTGCAGGTTGGCGTAGTTGCCCTGGTTGTCGCCCTTGACGTTGGTGGCTTCGGTGGTCTTGTTCTTTTCAGACCATGACTTGCTCATGATGTAGAGGAAGGTCCATTCGCGCGGCAGAATGGGGTTGGGCGTGGGCGTGGTGACTTCGATGGTGTAGTCGTCGATTTTCTTGATGTCGGAAGCCTTGGCGCCGTAGCCCTTCATGTCGGAGCCGGGCGTCATGCTGCGCTTCCACGAGAAGATCACGTCGTCGGCGGTGAAGGGCGAGCCGTCGTGGAACTTGACGCCCTTGCGCAGCTTGAACACCCATTTGGTGGGTTCGGTGTTTTCCCAGCTTTCGGCCAGCAGCGGCGTAAGCTTCATGTCGCCGTCGTAGCCGGCGAGCGTTTCGTAGATGTTGCCCTGAAAGCCCAGCGTGAACGTTTCGTTCAGGGCCATCGGGTCCATGGAAGTGGCGTCGCCCTGGTAGGCCCAGTGCAGGGTCTTGGCATGCGCGGTGCCCGCCAGCATGGCGCCGCATACCGCGAGCGCCAGCGCCGATTTCTTGATGAATGGTGTGATACGCATAGCCCTTTTTGCTCCGTGTGGTGCGCGGGATCGCGCGACAGAAGTGACAGGGCCCCCGCCCCTATTCGGATCAGGCCGGGGGCACGGCGTACTGCATTACGACAATGCGAGGTCTTGCGGTTGACGGCGGACGGCCGCGCGCGTGGATGCGTGCGGAGCGGTGGCGATCACTGCGTAGGACTTCGGATTCACGATAAATCTGACCTCGGTGATTCTATTTTTTGGCGCGGGAATTGCCGCGCCAATGTACGTCGAATCTTATAGAGGCAATGATTTAAGCGTCAATCGTTTTGACTTGGGGTTAGTACTTGGTTGCGGGGGGTGGAAAACGCTGTGGGTGCCAGACACCGAAGCGGGCACAGGCTGTCTCAATAGCACGGTGTCAGGCACCCTGGCGGGAGCCAGACACCTGGAAACGGGGAATGTCACGTCCCTTGCGTGTCCGATCCCGCCGGCATGTCGGCGGTGTCTTCGGCCAGCGTGCGCGCCAGTTCGGCCACGACGCGTTTGCGGCGTTCGTCGTCTTCGTGGCCTTTGCCCAGGGCCGACCATTCGGGGCGGCTGCGGGCTTCTTTCAAGGGGTCGGGCAGGCGGCCGGATCGCCAGGCCTGGTCGGCGGGGCGATCCAGGCGCAGCGGGTCGCGGGCGGCGTGGCCGCGGCGTTCCAGGGCGTGGATGAGTTGGCGCTGGCGCAGGGCCAGCAGGCGCAGCACGGCGTCATCGACGGTGATCTCGCGGTAGCCGCGCAGTTTGCCCAGGATGCGGCCGCCGAAGCGTTCCACGCCCTGCCACAGCCCGCCGGCCGCCGCGCCGATCAGCATGCCGGTGCCCAGGCTCAGGCCGGCGCTGAACAGGTCGACGGCCGCGCCGGCCATGGCGCCGGCCGCCATGCCGGCGCTGAGCTGGATGCCCATGTCTTTCAGGGCCTGCGGATGGAACAGATCCATGCCCCAGCGCGTGCCGTCCAGCGGCAAATCGTCTTCGGCATAGTCGCTGCGGCGGAAGTTGTACAGCGCCAGCAGCGCGTCCACGCAGGCCTGCTCGCGGCGGCGGACCTGGTCGCGCAGCGTGGCGGCATGGGCCTGCAGGGCGGCGTCATCGGCGGGGCTGGCCAGCCGCAGCGCGGCTACGTCCACCAGCAGGTCGGCCGCCAGCTGCCAGGCGGCCCGGCCGCGTTCGAGGCGCTGGCGCGCCAGTTCGTCTGACAGGCGGTTCAGGGTGGCGGCGTGGCGGTCCAGCAGCACGGCCAGCTTGGCGTACAGCTGGTGTTCGCCGTCCAGCGGCGGCGCCACGGTGTCGAATTCCAGCGCGGCATGCAGGCCCAGCCGGGCCATGGCGTCGCGCCATTCGTCGGCGCGGTGGGCGGGCGCGTTGACGAAGTTCAGCACCGGCAGCAGCGGGCGCCCGCAAGCCGCCAGCAAGGCCAGTTCGTCGCGGTGCTTGCTCAGTACCGGGTCGCGGGCGTCGATGACATACAGCGCCGCATCGCAATCGAGCATCTTGGCCAGCACGCGGGCTTCCTGTTCGTAGCGCCGGTGCGCCTCGGGCGAATCGAGGAAGCGGCGGATGCGCGCCGGCCCGTCGCGGCGCGCACCGGGCTCGTCCAGGCGCTCCAGGTATTCGAGCAGCGCGATGCTGTCTTCCATGCCGGGAGTATCGAACCATTCGAGCACCGGCCGGCCGTCCAGGCGCAGGCGCGCGCCCTCGACGTGGCGTGTGGTGCCGGGGCTGTCGGCCACATCGCCGAAGCTGCTGTCGCGCGTCAGGGTGCGCAGCAGCGAAGTCTTGCCGGTATTGGTGTGGCCGACCACGGCGATCTTCAGCATGTCATTCCTTGCCGGATTCCAGCCAGCGCAGCGGCTGGTCGGCGTCGCGCACGATGGCGTCGGGCGCCATGCCGGCGGCGGCCAGGCGATCGCGCCAGGCGTCCAGGCGGGCCGGTTCGCCGGCCGGCGCCGCGCCGAACGCCGACAGCCAGACGCGTGTCTGGCCGGCCTTGCCGGCCAGCGCGGCGATCAGGCCCAGCGTGCCGCGGTCGGGCGTCTGGCGCGCGTCGCAGGCGATCAGCAGGCGCCGCGCGCCGGCCTGGGCCAAGGCATCCATCAGCCGGTTGCGCTGTTCGCGGGAATCCAGGTTGCCGGCGTCTTGTATGCCCGCGGGCAGGCCGGCCGGCGGCCAATGTATATCGGCGGGCAGTTCCAGCCCGGCCAGCACCGGCTGGTCGCCCAGGTCGGCCAGCCGGCCCGGGCCGACCTGCGGCTGGTGCAGCGGGTCGGCGGGGCGATCGATGCCGGTAGACTGCACGGGCGGCAGCAGGCGGTCGCGCAGCGCCGCGTAGCCGGGCAGCGCGGCGTCGATGCGCAGCCGGCGCCGGGCGCGGCCGGCGCGCGTCAGGCAAAGCGCGCCGGCCAGCAGCCGCGGCAGCACGCCATATACCGCCACCACGCCGATCAGCCACACCGACCATTGGGCCTGGGCCGCGGCGGGCAGCGCCTGCTGGCCGTCGCTGGCGCGTACGATGGCGTCGGCCGGCGCGGCGAAGCCCAGCTGGGCCGGCAGCCAGCCCAGCACGCGGGTCAGGGCGACGAAGGTGTCGGGCTGCAGTAGCGTGGTGGCCCAGACGAAGCGGTAGCTGGCGGTAGACAGCATCACCAGCAGGGTGGCCAGCGCCGCGGCCAGCCCGGCCAGCCACAGCGCGTGGCTGACGGCGCCGAACAGCCAGCGCAGCGCGCCGGCGCGCGCCAGCAGGTTCATCAGGGCCTGCGGTACCAGCGCCGCATCGGGGCCGCGCGCCAGCTTGCGGGTGGCCCACAGCCACAGCCGGCCCAGGCCGGTGGCCCCGCCCGGGCGCAGCAGAAACGAGGCCAGCCACAGCAGGAAGGTCAGCGCGTGCACGCCCAACAGTGCGCCCACCGCCCACAGGACATTGACGGGCCGCGCGCCGTCGCCCAGCGCGCCCGCCGCCGAAGCGACGCCGGCGGCCACCGCGGCCACCAGCAGGATGGCCAGGCTGAGCACGGCGCCCTGGCGCCAGCGCGCCACCAGGCTGTCCAGCCCTTCGCGGCGGCCCAGCAGGCGCGCGCGCAGCAGGATGCGGTCTTCCAGAGTGTCGGGTCCCAGGCGCGCCTGGCGCACGGCGTCGGTGTCTTCCAGCGGGCCCCAGTGCTCTTCGCGCAGGCGGATGGTCTCGGCCAGCCAGTGCGCCTGCCAGGCCCCGGATGGCTCGGGCGCCGGCATGGCGCCGGGGGCGTGGGTGGCCATTCAGCCGGCGCGGCGCGGCGTGGTGGAAGCGGAAGCGCCGAACCAGTCGTGCAGCTTGTTGCTGGCCTGGTGCTTGACGTCGTCGTTAATGTAGAACGCCACGGTGGCCAGCGCGGCTGTCATGACGCCCAGGTCGTCGGTATAGCCGACCAGCGGCGCCAGGTCGGGGATGGCATCCAGCGGCAGCACAAAGTAGCCCAGCGCGCCGTAGATGACCCGGCGCGCCCATTTGGGCGTGCCCGGATTCTGCACCGCGTAGTACAGCCACAGGGCTTTTTCCAGGGCCTGCCTGCCTACGGCCGACGCGTGGCGCGTCGCCTTGCGCCAGAAGCGCTGGTCGGAATAGGCCTTTTCGTAGGTTGGATTGGCGATTGGCATGGTGGGTCGGGCACTGTGCCCGGTCTGCATGGTCAACAGCCCATTGTAGACCCCCCGGGGGGCTGGTGCGCCGCGTGCGCGGGGCCCTGGGGGGCGGCGCGCATGGCGGCCCGGTATTGGCCGGGCGTGGCGCCCGCGGCCTGCGCGAACGCGCGGCTGAGATGACTGGCGTTGCCGAAGCCGCAGGCCTGCGCCACGCTGGCCAGGTCGCCGGCGGTGGACTCCAGCAGGGCGCGGGCCTGCGCCAGGCGGCGCCCCAGCACCCAGGCATGGGGCGGCTCGCCGAACGAGGCATGGAACATGCGCGCGAAATGGTAGGTGGACAGCGCCGCCACGCCGGCCAGCACGTCCAGCGTCAGGGGCTCGGCCAAGTGGGCGTCGATATAGTCGCGCACGCGGCGCCGCACCGCGGGCGCCAGGCCGCCCAGCAGCGCCGGGCGCCCCGCCGGCCGTCCAGTGCCGTGGGCCAGCAGGTGGTGCAGCACGGCCTCGGCCGCGCGGCTGGCCGCCAGGCGCGCCGCCGGCACGTTCCAGTCGGCCGACAGCAGCGCGCGGCAGGCGCCGGCCAGGGACGGGTCCTGGATATAGGTGCGATCGCGCAGTTCCAGCTCGCGCGGCTCGCGGTCGAGCCGCATCACGGCTTCGCGCGCCAGGCGCTGCGGGGCGATGTACAGGTGCAGAAAGCGGACTTCTTCGTTCATGCTCCAGCGCGAATGATGCTGGTCGGGCAGCACGCAGAACTTGCCGGCGCCGCCATGCAGGTCGCGCTGGCTGAGCCGGAAGCAGGTTTCGCCGCCCCGCAGGTATAGCGACAGGGTGTGGTGGCCGGGGGTGTCGTAGTCGATCAGCGCGCGGCCGGCGTGCTGGTCTCGGTGCCATTGGGCCACCGCCAGGCCGGCCCCCAGCGACGCGGCGCGGTCCAGGCGGACGCGGGCTTCGCGCAGGGTATGGAACAGGGTGAAATCGGACGGGGCCGACGCGATCTTGCTCATGACGCGTTCATCGTACGCCAGCTTGCCGCGCTGGTGCGCGCGCGCCGGCCGGCCCGGCGGCAAAAAGCGCAAGAACCGGCAATCGCGCCCGCGCCGGCGGGCCTAGACTGCGGTGGGTGCCTCGGCGCGCCCGGCGGCATTGTCCTTTTTCTTCGGCCCTGATCGTGAACCTGTTCCTGTACCTGCTCACCGTGCTCATCTGGGGATCCACCTGGATGGCCATCAAGCTGCAATTGGGGGTGGTTGCCATCCCCGTGTCGATCTTCTACCGTTTTGCGCTGGCATCGGTGGTGATGCTGATCGGCCTGGCGGCGCTGGGCCGCCTGCAGCGGCTCAGCCGCCATGGGCACCTGCTGTGCCTGGGTCAGGGCCTGTGCCTGTTCTGCCTGAATTTCCTGTGCTTCTATAGCGCCACGCAATGGATATCCAGCGGCCTGGTGTCGGTGGTGTTTTCGGCCTCGACCCTGTGGAACGCACTGAACGCGCGCCTGTGGTTCGGCACCCGCATCGCGCCGCGCGTCATGTTGGGCGGCGCCTTCGGCCTGGCCGGCCTGGTGCTGCTGTTCTGGCCCGAGCTGGCCGGCCAGCAGGCCAGCCACGAAACGCTGCTGGGCCTGGGCCTGGCGCTGCTCGGTACGCTGTGCTTTTCCACTGGCAACATGCTGTCTTCGGCGCAGCAGCGCGCCGGCATCGGCCCGCTGACGGGCAACGCCTACAGCATGCTGTACGGGTCGCTGGTGCTGCTGGCGGGCTGCGTGGCCACGGGCCAGCCGTTCGATTTCGACCCGTCTCCGGTCTATGTGGGGGCGCTGCTGTACCTGGCCTTTTTGGGGTCCATCGTGGCGTTCACCGCTTACCTGACCCTGGTCGGCCGCCTGGGCCCGGCCCGCGCGGCCTATTGCACGGTGCTGTTTCCCGTGGTGGCGCTCAGCATTTCCACGGTGGCCGAAGGGTACCAATGGACGCTTTCGGCCGTGGCCGGCCTGGCGCTGGTGATGCTGGGCAATGTGCTGGTGTTCGCCCGGCGGCAGCCAGGGCGGGACGCGCCACGGCGCGCACTTCACAAAACATGAACAGGCGGGCGGCCGTTACCGGAACGACACGTCAATGGTGGCGGTGGCCCGGAAAGGCCCGATGCGAGGCGTGTCGCTCAGCCACTTCAGCGATGCGATGAAATCATGCAGCACCACCGTGCTGTTGATCACGCCTAGCGGCACCGCCGTGTTCATGGCGATCTCGCTGGTAGGGCGGGCCGCGTCGGCCAGCACGATGCCGAAGCCGCTGTCGCTGCGCGGCAGTATTACGGTGCCGCCCTGTACCGGGTGCGACGTGCTGAAGCTGCCCACCAGCGCGCGGTTGTTGCACTGGTTGCCCGAGTTCGGCCCGGTCATGTTGATTTCGACGGCGAACGGCACCGAGCGCTCGATGACGCCGGCGCGAGCCCGGTTGGACGGAATGCGGCCGAAATCGATGGCATTGCCGGCATTGGCCCGTACCTGGATATCGGGATTGCACGAGATGAAGTGGATGCGGCCCAGGCCCGAGATGGCGGCGCGGTAGTTCGCGCCGGGCCGGTCGTTCAGCCCGCCCACGCCGTCGACCTGGAACAGGTCGTACGTGCCCCGGCTGTTGACCTGGCCGCTTGCCGGCGGCGGCGCGCCGGTGGCCACGATGTACACCGAGAACGTCACGGTGACCTGCTGCGAGGTCGCGCACCGCGATGCCGACGAGCGGTTCCAGTACTGCGTGCAGTTGGCCTTGTTGGCGGGCGGGCTGGTACCCGCGCCGGCCAGCTGGCGTTCGCCTTTCACGAGCCGGTAGTTCACCGACTTGTATGTGATGCCCACCGCGATCGACGGGTCGATCTGGTTCATCATCTGGGCCGGGTCCCAGTACAGATAGCTGCTTTCGCCGCTCGGGTTGTTGTAGTCGTCCACGCAGCGGAAAGTCACGGTGTAGTTTTCCGAGCGCCACAGCAGCTGGCCGGGCGTAAGGTCGCCGGTGGACACGTAGATGTCATCGGTCAGGGAAATCACCCGCCTGACCGACTGGGTCTGCGCATCTTTGCACGACAGCGCCAGCGCCGCCTGCGGCAGCGACAGCAGCGCTCCCAGCACGACGAGCAGTTTGATCCAATGCTGATACATGACTAGCTTCCTTGTGGCCGCCCGTCGGGGCGGCATTGCAGATCGACACGTTGATAGCCCGCGGCAGGTGCGTCGGCCGGGGCCGCGGGCAACTGGCCCAGGTCCAGCAGGCAGCGGTCGCCCGGCGCGTCGCCCCACTGCACCGACAGCACCTCGCGCGGCTGCACGCCGCTGACGAAGATCTGGCCTTGCGGGCCGGCCACGCCGCGGCTCAGCCCTTCGGCGTTGAACACATTGGCGCCTAGCGGAATCTGCTTGCCGTCGGGCCGGCTGCTGCGGATCAGCAGGCTGTTGCCGCGCCGGGTGTCGAAATCGACCTGGACAATGGCCCCGCGCGTGGGCACTACATTCGCGGCGACCTTGCTGGCGTCGATATCGCCGCCCAGGTCGTCGGTGCGCAGCGCCACGCGGTTGAAGCGGTACGGGCTCATGCCGGAAATCACCGCGTAGCCGTTGTCGTCGACGCGCACGCCGGACTGGTTCTCGACGCCGATGCCGGCGCCGTCCGGCGCGTGCACCAGCACCGCGGTGCGCTGCAGCGGCTGGCTCAGCGTGACGCCGCCGCCATGCGCCAGCACGCCGCCGCGCAGGCCCCAGTTGAACTGGCTGTACTTTTCCGACGACATCACGCCGGCGCTGACGGCGGCTTTGCTGCCCTGATAGTCCACATTGGCCGACCCGGACGTGCCCGCGCCGTCCGAATGGCCCACATCCACCCCATAGGCCAGGCGGTTGTCGTCCAGCGCAACGCCGCTGACGCCAGTGCGATAGCTGCTGCCCGATTCGCGCGAATGGGTATACGACGAATTGGAGCTGATGCGCGAGGTCTCCGGCCGGCCCAGCGGGATCGACACGTTCAGGCCCACCATGCGGTCGCTGTAGCCGTACTGGCTGCGGGTATCGCGCACGAACAGTCCGTAGCTCACCGACTTGAAGCGGCCGTTCAGGCCGACCTGGATATTGCGTTCCTTATCTTTCGAGCCCCAGTAGGTCTGGTTGTTATAGCTGGCGTACAGCGACATGTTGCGCGTCAGCTGCTGGTTCACGGCCGCTTCCAGGCGGTTGCGCTTGTTGTAATAGCGGTTGCTGATGGCGTGCCGCTCGCGCGACGAGGCCCAGCCCGGTGTGCCGTCGAAGGTGTCGCGCGGGTCCCAGTAAGTGGATTCGTAGTAGCCGTTGCGCCAGCGCTCGCGCTCGGCGGCAGCATCGGTGAAATCGTAGTAGCCCGAGGTCGAGTAGCGGTGGCCCACCAGGCGGAACTCGGTGCCCCAGTCGTTGAGCGACTTGGCGTACAGAAAGCGGTAGCTCTGGCCCGTCTTGGTGTCGCCGTTGGCCAGCTTGGTGCGCGCCGCGGTCACGTCCACCGATATCGAGCCGAATTCCCCCAGGCTCTGCGCCACGCCCACGGCCGCCGCCGCATAATGCTCGGCCAGCAGCAGGCCGCCGTAGGGTGTGGTGTTGCTTTCCAGCCCGCGTGCCACCGAAGCCTGCAGGAAGACCGGGCGGTAGCTCGAATCGCCGTTGCGCAGTTCGCCCGCGTTCAGCTCGTAGCGCCACAGGCCGGGCCGCAGCATGGTTTCCACCGCCGAGAATGCCTGGCGGTAGCGCTGTACCGTGCCGTCGGCTTCGATCACGGCCACTTCCAGGTCGCCGCTCATGCGGTTGGGCACAATATCGTTGATCAGGAACGGGCCGGGCGCCACGTTCACCGCGTAGATCAGATTGCCGTCCTGGCGGATCTCGACCCGCGCATTGCTGGCGGCCACCCCGCGCACCACTGGCGCATAGCTGCGCTGGCTGTAGGGCAGCATCTCGTCGTCGCTGGCCAGCTGCGCGCCGCGAAACTGCACGCTGTCAAAGACATTGTTGCTGGTGTAGCTGTCGCCCAGCAGCACGCGGCTGCGGATCGACTGCAGGTCGCGCTCCAGCCAGGTGTTCTGGTTGTTCCAGTGCGTGCCGTTGCCGCGGCTTTCGTGGCTGACCGTGGCATTGTGGCGCAGGCGCCAGGCGCCCAGGTTGATGCCGCTGTTGAACGAGGCAAAGAAATAATCCGAATTGCCGTACTGCTTCTGGTGGTTGTGGGTGCCGCTCAGGTTGTAGTTCAGGAACGCGGCGGTAATGCCCTGGTCGCGCAGCGAAGGCGCGATGTAGCCGCGCGGCACCGCTACCAGGTAGCGCTGCGGCACGCTCAGGTCCAGGCGCTGCTGGTTGCCGTTGTAGCTGGCATGCGCATCGGGGATCAGCGCCGGGATATCCACGCAGGCGGCTGGCAGGCTGTCGGCCTGCGCATCGGGCAGCAGCACGCCCCACGCGGCCAGCTGCGGCCGGCTCAGGCAGGGTTCGACTCGCCCGGCGGCCGTCTTGGTGAACACAATGTCCTCGCGCGCGGTCTCGGTGCCGTTCACGTACACGCCGAATGGATATGTGCCGGGCAGGATGGCGCCGGGGCTGGCCAGCGCCGAGACATCCGCCTCGCGCGCGCTGCCGCGCAGGAAATCCAGGTTGAACTCCGGCTGGGCCAGGGCCGGCAGGCTGCCGCCCAGAACGTACAGAATGGCGGCCAGTGGCGCCAGTCGCGGGATGACAGGCCCCCGCCGCGCCGCGGCGCGGAATGTGTTCAGCAAGGTGTGCATGGTATTCGCCAGGGAGGGCCGTCAGCGCCGCAAGGGCGCGTCCGCTACTTCCGAGACGCCGCCATAGTCATTGATGTAGCCAAAGCGCAGCGACGAAGCGCCGCCGGCCAGGTTCAGCTGCCGCAGCGGCACGCTCAGGGTCTGGCCCGGCGCGATCATGTCGGCCTCGATGTTCTGCGCGCCGCCGCCGGCGTCGCGGCCCTGGATATGGGCAAACGTGATGTGCAGCGGGCCGGGGTTGGTCACTTGCAGCGACTGGCCGCTGACGCGCCATTGCAGTGCGCGGGCTGCCTCGTCCAGCGTGGTCTTGAGCTGCGCCGGCCGGTAGAACAGCTTGATGCGCGTGCGGATGGCCACTTGCAAGGCATTGGCCGCCTCCGAACTGGGCGGGATCTCCTGGATGTTGATCCAGAACAGCGATTCACGGTCGGTCGGCAGGCCCTGGCCGGCATAGATGGTACGCACCAGCGCCTCTTCGCCCGGGCCCAGCCGCATCAGCGGCGGCGTGATCGCCATGGGCAGGTTTTCAGGCATGGCGGTGGAATCGCCCGTGTCCAGCCACGTCTGCACCATGTAGGGCATGGTGCTTTTGTTCGAGATGGCGACCGAGGCCGAAGCCGCCTTGCCGTTGTAGACCACGCGCGTGGCCTGCACGTGGATGGCCGCCTGCGCGCCGCCATGGGCCGCCAGGCCCAGCGCCACGCCGGCCGCCAGGCGCTTCAGCCGCGCTGCGCCGCGGTGGAAGAAATGCGTGTAGATATTCATGACAAAGCTTTCTGGTGAGGCCTGCCGTGCGGCGGCGCGGGAACCGCCGCACGGCCTGTCGGGCATGCCGGCCGGACGCCGCGCCGGCCGGTGCTGCTGCCCGCGGATCAGCGGTACTCGATCGAGAAGGTCGAGGTGGCGTTGGCTTCGCCGGCGCCGACGGTCTGCTCGAACGACTTGTAGCGAGCCTTCAGGTTGACCGTGGCCGTCCCGTCGGCGCCGACGTTGACGGCGGCCGAGTCGGTGATGTCCTGGTTCAGCGGGAACACCTTGTCGTTGTTGTCCAGGATTTCGATACCCACGCCCGTGGCCACGCTGACAGCCAGCAGCTCCGGCTGGCCGGCGGGGGCCTGGCCGTCGAAGCGGATGGTGTAGTCGCCCGGATCGCAGTTTTCCAGGCCGATGGTGAAGCCCTTCGACGAAGAGACGTCGCCCACATTCTTGAACAGCGAAGTCGGGTAGGTGCCGATAACCACGGTCTGATCCTTGGTCGCGGTAGTCACGTCGCAGGTCGACTGGATGATTTCACCCTGAAACTCGACGGTGCCGGATGCGGCCTGGGCAGCCATCGGCAACGCGCCCGCCAGAACCACGCCCAATGCGGTCCGCTTGAAAATAACAGCCATGCTTGAGTTCATAAAAAAAGATTCCCGAAATTAAATAAACGGAAGCGGGCAATAGGGGGAATGGCGGTCTATTTCGTAGCAGCGGCAAATATTCGTAAAAATCGCAATGAGCCTTGCAAATTAATGCCCTACTTCAAAATGAATAATGCCGAATCAAACCGCGCATAACAGGCTCGCGCACAGAGTATCTGCGTTAAAACAAATCGCTACGTTTTTTAATGTCAAGAAGCGTCAATTTTCAGTTTTTGGCTTTTTCTCGATGAATGGATAATCAATAAAAATAAATGAAGTGTATTTATTTCAAATAATCTGCCCATATTGCTAGATAGAAAATATGTCGATATAAGTGCAATGATTAAAGAGGTTTCTTAATGTGAAGATCGCAGGCACAAAAAAACCCCGGACCTGCCTGGCGGCAGGTCCGGGGCATAGCAGCGCAGTGGCGGGTGCTACGCCGCCCGCGCTTGCTCTGGTTTGATCAAGGGCGTGCCTGGTTCAATCAGCGCTCGGCGTAGCGCTGCTCCAGGTCGTCGTACAAAGGCTTGTTGACCAGGCGCTGGCGTTCGTTGAAAGAGGCCAGCAGCGCGGGATCCTCATCCAGCTTGCCGTCGCGCTTGAGCGCCGACAGCGCCTTCTGCATGCCCAGCACCGCGCCCTGCAGCGCCGCGTTGGCATACAGCACCAGGCTGTAGCCCATGCCGCCCAGTTCCTGTGAAGTCAGTGTGGGCGTCTTGCCGCCCACCACGATATTGATCAGCAGCGGCGCTTTCAGCAGTTGGGGAATCTTGCGGATTTCTTCCAGGCTGGTCATGGCTTCAACAAACAGAATGTCGGCGCCCGCCTCGGCGAATTTCTGCGCCCGCTCGATCGCGCCTTCGAAACCTTCCACCGCCCGGGCGTCGGTGCGCGCGATGATCTGGAAATCCGCATCGTGGCGCGCGTCGGTGGCTGCGCGGATCTTGTCCAGCATTTCCGGCAGCGGCGCCACCGCCTTGCCGGCGAAGTGGCCGCAGCGCTTCGGGAAAACCTGGTCTTCGAGCTGGACGGCGTCGGCCCCGGCGCGCTCCAGCGCGCGCACGGTGTGCCAGGCATTGACCGCGTTGCCGAAACCCGTGTCGATGTCGACGATCAGCGGCAGGTCTTCCACCGCCTCGCGGATGCGCAGGGTGGCGTCGGCCACATCGCGCAGGCCGATGATGCCCAGGTCGGGCGCGCCGTAATGCATATTGGTCAGGCCGGCGCCCGTCAGGTATATAGCCTCGAACCCCTGGTCGGCAACCACCCGGGCGCTCATGGCATTGAATGCCCCGGCCACGATCAGGCCGTTGCGCCGGGCCACCTTTTCACGCAGGGCTTGTTTCGTCGATTTCTCCATCGGGGCCTCCTTCATTGAATGTATCGACACCGCGTTATTCGAGCCGGATCTTGGCGGCCGTGATCAGCTTGTTCCAGCGGGCGGCTTCGCGCATCAGGAATTCGCCGGCCTGTTGGGTGCCACCGGCACTTTTGATTCTGAAAATAAAAATATACCGTCAAAAATACCGTCAGGCGTGTGCCGCTGGGTGAGTATTTGACGGTAGGTGCGTGAGATGGCGCCGGTTTTTGTATGTCAGGAAACCAGCGCCCCGCATTAGCAGCCTATCTCGGATTTCGCTATCTCAACGGCAGTAGGTCGCCATAACCCCATAGCAGCGTACCCATATGTTCCCGGGACGTATAGCCGGTTGAGTGCAATTGTCCCAACCTTGGGGGCCAACAAGGCAAAGATCGTTGTTATGGCGGCGCTCCGCTGTACCCAGGCCGCTGCCGGCGAATCGACAGGCTTTTTTGCCTGGCGAGATTTCGCGCGCGTAACGGGCGAGCGCTTCGGCCAGTGTGGTCGATTCGGCTTCGACGCGACTGACGAAGACGCCGCGGTCAATTTCGGACTCCACCTGTCGTGCCCAAGCTTCCGCATCGGCACGAGTGGAGCAAAATTGGCGCAATAAATCGAATCTACTAAAGAAAAAGGGCTTGGCCAGCGGCTAAGCCCTTGATTTCAATGGGGTGAAAGGAATCGAACCCTCGACCTTCTCATTACAAGTGAGCTAAGAGGCAGTTTCGCCTCTTATGCACTAAGGTCTTGATTTCACAAACACTTCTGCTGGATCTTGAAACCCATTAGAAATCAACAGCTTGCCGACAGCGCTGCCTCAATTTCCCATTTCGGTAGATCGAAGTACGCACCGGGATTTCTGATCTTACCGAAAAAATTTGGCGCTCAGTGGAGCAGATTTGGCGCAAGGTTCAGGAGCGAGGCCCTGCTATCGCGCTGGCGGGAGGTTACGGTACAACGCGGGAGTTGTGCGGTATATTTCCCGCAGGTCATAGCTTTGACCGCTGCCATTAGGCCAGTTTTTTCCGGGCTGCGTAAGCAGGCCATTAGAGTCGACTGCGTGTGCGACCGATGTTTTCCGGACAGTGCGGGCAGCGGAGCATGGTCGCCTCGAATGAGGCCATGAAGCGTAGGGCAGGCTTCGCTTTCATGACTTTAAACCTGCACGGAAAGCCCCTTGGGTACGCAACGAACCGGGGGTGAGTAGGATCTAGTGCACATGCAGCGCGCGGTACGCTTCCCTTGATAGAAGAGGATAGCTGAAAGACCGGAACGACCAAGTGGCGACCGCAGAGCGTGTCGCATGTGCAGCCCCCGGGCGCGGGGGTTCGTTGACGGATACGTACCTTTCTGTTGCCACCTGACCCGCACGGCAGGCGATGTGGCGATCGCGAAGGCGTGCGTCCATGCAATTCGTCAACTCCGTCCAGCCGGCTTTTGCCGCTTCCTCGCTGTCCTACCTATCCACGAAGTATCCGCCGACGTTGAACGTCGAGCAACTCGCGGAGATCACCAGCGAATCCCCGCAGACCATCCGTAACCGCCTGACCCTGGGCACCTATCACGTGCCATCGTTCAAGGTGGGGCGCAAGCGCGTGTTCCGATTGATCGATGTGGCGCAGTTTCTCGACCAGCGCCTCTTTGATGACCCTAGCTACCCATCTCATTGTCGGCCCAAGCGGGGCAGGCCGACGAAGGTAGAACGTGCAATGCGTGAACAGCACCGCGTTGTGGTAGCTGCAAGTAGGCCTAGTGTCGATGCGCAGGGGTGAGCCATGCCCACCACTCGTGAAATTAAAATTCCGTCGAGTCCCGGCAAAGGTTTTGCCTCAGATTCTCAAGCGACGCTAAGTCTTAAGGGCCGGCCGAAGCATGATCAGAAGCTCATCGCGCGCGGTGTTCAAATCGCAGAGATTCCACCCCGTGGGGATGACATGGCTTTCGTCCATGCTGTGCTATGTCAGGTCGGATTGCCCCGAGCGAAGGTCGAGGGTCGCGAGTTCATGCGCCGGTCTGGCCAAGCCTGGGTGAATGTGCAAGCCGGCTGGCTGGACGAGGGTAAGGGGCCTGTGCAGCAACCCATCCCCTACGGCGTAATGCCCCGCCTTGCCCTGGCCTGGGTGTCCAGCTACGCCAAACGCCACAATACGCGGGAAATCCACATCGGTCACAGCGCGGCCGAGTTCCTGCGTCTGATGAACATGGAAAGCGACGGCCGCCGCTATCTGACCCTGCGCAAGCAGATGCACGCCTTGGCCGCGTGCCGCTTGCAGCTTGGGTTCAAGGGCCGCACCTTCAACGGGCAGCCCGTCGAGCAGTTCGACGCTTGGGTGTCGAACCGCAACACCCCACAAAAACCGTTATGGCCGGGCGTCATGACGCTTTCAGAGCATTACTTCAACGAGCTGCGGGACAGCGCCGTGCCCCTGGATAATCGTGCCCTGCACGCGCTGAAAGGCTCAGCGCTGGCTTTGGATGTGTATTGCTGGCTGGCCCATCGCCTGCATCGCATCGAGGGCAAGGGTGTCACGCTGCATTGGAAATCCCTGCGCGCGCAGTTCGCCCAGGAATACACTGGAAAGGATGCCGATAAAGACTTCAAGAAGAAGTTCGTACCAGCCTTGCGCAAGGTGCAGTCTGTCTATCCGGCTGCCAACGTCAAGCAAGTAACGGGCGGGCTGTTGTTGCTCGGCTCGCCGCCACCCGTTCCGAAGAAACTTACGAAATAGGCTCCCCTGGCGATGCCAGGGCCAGGCTTTCGTGCTGCGCATTGAACTGGCCAGCTCGGCCGCGTCATCAAGCTGTTCGTGAAATTAGTCCCCACGACCTCGCCCAACATTGGTGACAGATCGACGCGACCAGGTGCACGCGGTGTCGCCATCAAAAACGTGCAGAACCTTGTGGGAAGTAGGACTTATCCACGTGAAATTGGCCCCCTTATCACGTGAAATTGGACCCCCTCTAGGGGAGTTTCTTACGTGAAATCAGCCCCCTCCTGCTCGTGGAATCAGACCCCCCCTAAAACCGGTACGGTTTTCCTGTAAATACAATCCCCTGTAATTCCTTCTGGTAGTTGGAGAGCGCCCGTGTGTGGAAAACTACCCAGAAGCCCAAATGTCGGCGAAATACGACCCTTGCGAGGGTGTAAGGCAGGAGACCCCCTCTAGGGGGCTAGATAGGATGCGGGCGTTGCCCGCTTCACCCCAGGGCCGGGGGCCCTGCCCCCCTGTCCGGCCCACTGGGCCGGCCCTTCGACCCCCCGGGGGCCTAGCAGCCCCCCGGCCGCATTGCGGCCGGCCCCCCCAGCGACTACCCCAGGTTTGCCAAGCGATAAGGATAGAATCGTTCAGAATGGCCCATAGGAGATTTTTCTCCCCTAGCCCTGGTGCTCATTTGCCTGCTGCTGTTTTCGTCCTGTGGACGCTTTTGAGAAGCCTGGATATGTCCGACACCGAAGACCGTTACCAGCCTGTGCCGTTCGACCCCCGGGAGTTGGCGACGAAGAAGTACGCAGCCGAGCCGGCATTTCGAGTCGCCTACGATGCGCTCGAAGACGAATTCGCGGCGCTGCGGCGGCAGTGTCATGCTTTACATGGTGATCCGTCACGAATCGAGGCTACGGGCTTTAGCGAAGTTGCGGTAGGGTTGATCAAGGGCTGGGAATGACTCAAGGTGGGCGACTTAGCCGCGCCGAAGAAGTCAGCCCTTCGAGGCGACTATGAATTGAGGTTGGGTCGCAGCGCACGACGTACAACTGGTGGTGCGCCCTCGCGCACGTGCCGCGCCGTTGCGATTGGCCACCAGCCGCCGGCCTTGCGGTAGGCGATTTCCTCCGGCGTCATGTTTTGGGTAAGTTCAGCGGATTCCCGCCACCACTCAGCCCACTCTGCCAACTCGGCCGGCGTGACGTCCTGAGGCAAGGCCAGCCCCAACAGCTCAGCGATTTTTTCGGCAGACAGCATACCCATCTTCACCATCTAATCTGCTGTTTCAGTAGGGCATCCTCTAAGGCAATCAGATTTTTGTTTCCCATGGCCACCACCTGCTAATACGCAGGACTGGTGATCTGGCCTTATGTGATGCAGACCACGTCCTGCTGCATTACCTACCGGCCTGTTGCCGGACGTGTCATCGGATTTTTCGCCAGCCGATGCCGCAGGAAGGTCTTGGGATTGTTCACCGTGCTATGCAGCTAACGGCGGCCCCACGGCCTTATTGACGGATGATTTTCTACCGCGCTTTTTGTACCAAGCCATAGGAAAATCACTCTTCAATTATATCCACTCGCCATCGACGCAGCGATCTTTCTGGCCTGCAATATGATTGTTTTTCCCGTGTTTACTGCCTCGCGGCTTGCGTCATCTGCCATACACCCAGATCAGGGCGCTGAGGCTTTCACCTCGCGCTGCAATGGCGTTCCTCTTGGAGTTGCGAGAGTGTCTTCGAAGTGACAGCATTTGCTATGGACAGGGTAGGAATTGATGAACCGCGCAAAGCGCGCCTCATCAACCGGCCGGCGTCCAGTCGTTGCACTCCCTACCTTTCGGCCTTTCTCCTGCTCAGGGCTTTGCCCCGAACCCCCGACGTAAACAACTACCTTACCCGGGCGGCGAATAGCCTCGAGCATTTCTATGACGACCAGCTCTATACAGGCGAACGAAGACGACACGGCCGAATTCTTAAGCTTCTCGATCCTCATCTGAGAACAGTAGCCGACCATCTGCACGTGATTGGCAGATTCGATCCTCACTTTCAAGCGCTAGCCCGAGCTCGGCGACAATCTCAGTGGCTCGTCGACATCAGCTGCAGTCGTTCGGCGCATCCGAGGGGGCGAGCTGCCCCGTGAGTTGCACGCTACCCAAGGTTTCTACTGTGCGAGGGTTTGAACGACCGCGCTTACGACGTGGACCCGCCATTGATCTCGGTAGGCGCGAACGGAGTTGTGCCTTCGCTGCGGCAAGTAACTTCACGCTGTCTCTCGCCATTCTCTTGTACCTAGGGTCCAGGAAGGCCGCTTCCCCTAGAAGGCCACACAGTTTTGCAGCTAGCAGTGCGCGTCTCCGATTATCTTTCTCGGCGTCGAAAGCGATCCGAATGGCGCGGGCCTTGCGGAAACGAGCATGCGGAACTCGTAGCGACTCGCCTGCGATAACAACGCCGGTGACATGTTTGGGACGGCCGGGACCGAAAATCCTGGTCTTATGCCCTGACAGTTTGTGCCCGTGGTTCTTGACGATGCCTTCTATTTGGTCAGCTAGACTTCGCGGAATCGCATCGCCGGACAGAGTGATGTCGTCGACGTAGACTGACAACTTCAACTGCAACACCTTCCCGCGCCGATCGATCGTCTCGAACAAGCCTCGATTCGCCCAGTAGGCCAAGATCGGGCTGGACGGTGCTCCGGTGGGTAGAACGTGCTTGTGTGTGCATAGGTCCGTTAATAGGCCTGCCACATCTGGCGCGCATTCCAGATCCTTGCGGAAGAACCGGAACACCTGCTTTGATGTGGTAGATGGGAAGAAGTCCTTGAGGTCGAACGTCGCTACTGACTGCGCGCCGACATGGGCCTGTGCATTGGACCGATATGACCGACCAGGTGTCGCTCCGTGGCAGTAGTCTGGTGAGTGGACGCGGGAAAGCAATTTGGTGATGCGCGCGAGTATGGCTTTGAGTTCGGGGACGGGATTCTGTACCCATCGCGCCTTGCGAGTCTTGCCGGTGAACTCACAAACTTCAGCTTCTAGCTCGAAGACTTCGAAGTTTCCCTCGTCAGCCGATAGCCGCATCAAGTCGCCAACATTAACGCCGAGGATTTTTCCCAGCCTCTTTTTGGAACTCATCTTATAGAGGGCGCACTGATTCAATGCATAAGCCTTACGCGGCTTAGCTGGTGCGGGCGGATTTTGATTTACCGACACTCTTTGCTTCCACCCATTGAAGTAATGCCAGCACCTTCTTTGCAGCTCCCACGCGCAGGGTACTGGTGAGACCTGTTTGATGGAGATTTTCCGAAAAGAACAACAACGATGAAACTGGGATGCCGAAGTATTCACCATATCTATTCAGCATCTCCAGTGATGGCTGCTTCTTCCCGGACTCGATTTCAGACAAGTAAGAGTTGGAGATTCCTAACTGAGCACAAAGCTCTGACTGCGACAGGTCGTGATAGGCCCTGACAAGCCTTAGCGCTTCGTTCAACATGAGATGGCCTTAGTAGTAAAAAGATCAGGAGTAGTCGCCATCACCAGAGATCACCGAACCAGTCGCGGAGCACTTGCCAGTGCTCCTTGATCCAATTCCAGCGCCCATCTACCCAGTTAGATACCCGGTAGAGGGCTGCTGCCAAGCCGAGAATCCTTCTGAGGATCACGACCTGCGGTTTCTTCCGTTCCGTCGACGGGCACGGTTTTGCGGTTTCATTAGGTGTCATATAGGCCTTTCACGTGGCGACATCAACAACCTTGTTGGGACTATCCCACTTAGGCCTGATGCCTCTCGTACGCTCGTGATCGGCGACAACTTGGAGAAAACCGCGCTTTTCCCCCCGAGCCAGTTACCCGAGTCCGGCTCTCGTCCGGACTCGGCTATCCCCTGCCTGCCGGAGAGTCGTGGCGGTGAGGCCGGGCCCGTCCGTCTGGTCTGGGATTGGGTAGGGGCTTTGACACCCCCGCGGGGCCGAAGCCCCCGATGCTACGAGACATAAATCTCCGTAACCGCGAAGCCAGTCTAGCCGCATAAACAACTCGCGTCAAATTTTTTCGCTGATAGCGAAATTTTTCCTTCTGGTTTCAGTCACCCTAATTTCTTGGCAAGTTCCTCAGCTCGGGGGTGGTAATAGCGCATGAGCATGCGAGGGTCGCGATGCCCCGTGATTTTGGCAAGCTCGTGCATGGGGAAGATCGACGCCAGCCGCGACGTGGCCTCATGGCGCAGGTCGTGGAACCGTAGGTCCGTCAGAAATTGCTTGTCTGGCTGTTTTCCTGCGATCGCGCACTCCTGTTCATAGATAGCCCTGGCGCGCTTGACCGCGCGGTTAAAAGCGCGACTTACAGCGTCTGCGTTCATGTCGAATACCAAGGTGCAGCCCCGCCTGCTCTTAAGCTGATCTTCGAGAATTTGGACAGCGCGCGTGGATAAGGGGATGTCGCGTGAGTTGCCATTCTTCGTTTCAGGCAGGTGGGCCACACGGCGCTTCAAATCTACGTGTTCCGGCGGCAAGGTTACGAGCTCACTGCGGCGCATTGCAGTTTCAATGGCAGTCCGGATGATCGCAGGTAGCGTCTTGGAGTGGCTGGCGGCCACGACGCGATCCAGCTCATTGTTGGAGGTCTGCCGGTTGCCATCTTCGGCATCTGGTTCTTCGGCTGCAATCCGGCGAGTGCGTGCATTGTTGGCTTGAGGTTTGCGCACCAGCTCCACCGGGTTGACCAGACTCTCCATGCCCCATTCTTTACGCGCGATGGTGAATACGTGGGAAAGTGTGGCCAAGTGCCGTAAAACCGAAGCTGGCTTCAATGGCGGATTTGCCACCGTGAGCCACTCATCACGCAGCTTGGCGATATCGGCGCTACGGATGGTCGCCATGTAGCGCGCTGACAATGGGGTCTTGCTCCATGTACGTAGCAGGGAGAGTTCACGCGTATGGCTTTTTTTGCCTGGCGAGATTTCGCGCGCGTAACGGGCGAGCGCTTCGGCCAGTGTGGTCGATTCGGCTTCGACGCGACTGACGAAGACGCCGCGGTCAATTTCAGACTCTACCTGTCGTGCCCAAGCTTCCGCATCGGCGCGCGTGTTGAACGTCTTGATTTGAACGGGATAGCCCCTGCGCCTTATTCGAGCCTGCCATTGCAGGTCACCACGTCGAGATATAGATGCCACTTACTGCTCCTCAAGTTGCTGCTCTACCTGCCTTAACGGCAAGAGTGGAGCAAAATTGGCGCAATAAATCGACTCCGCCAAAGAAAAAGGGCTTGGCCAGCGGCTAAGCCCTTGATTTCATTGGTGCCGGTGAAAGGAATCGAACCCTCGACCTTCTCATTACAAGTGAGCTGCTCTACCAACTGAGCTACACCGGCGGATGCGCCGCCACGGCGGGGCGTGGCGGGCGGGGGACTGTATTGTAAATAAAAGCGGGCGCCCGGCTCTTACTTGACGATGGTCAGGTGTGGACGCTTGGGTTCGTCGTCGCCGCCATCGGCCGGGGCCGAGGCGGTTTCGCTGACGGCGTCGGGGGCGGCCGGGTCGGCGGCGGCTTCTTCGCGGCTGGGCGCTTCGTAGGGCTGGACTTCGAAACCCATGCCGGCGCCGGTTTCACGCGCGTAGATGGCGCTGACGGCGGCCACCGGCACCAGCACGTTTTCGGTCACGCCGCTGAAACGGGCCTGGAATTCGATGAATTCGTTGCCCAGCACCAGCTTGTTGGTGGCCAGCGTGCCCACGTTCAGCGTGATCTGGCCGTCACGCACATGGGCCACGGGCACCAGGGTGTGCTCGTCGACCTGCACGGTGATGTACGGCGTATAGCCGTTATCGGTGCACCATTCGTGCAGTGCGCGCAGCAGATACGGCTTGGTGGAAGTTTCACCCATATTGCACAACCCTTGCGCTTAGCGACGCATCACTTTTTCGGACGGCGTCAGCGCCTCGATGTAGGCGGGACGCGAGAAGATGCGTTCGGCGTACTTCTGCAGCGGCGCGGCGTTCTTGGGCAGTTCGATGCCGTAGTGGTCCAGGCGCCACAGCAGCGGGGCCACGGCCACGTCCAGCATCGAGAACTCGTCGCCCAGCATGTACTTGTTCTTGAGCAGCAGCGGCGCCAATTGGGCCAGCCGGTCGCGGATGTTCTGCCGCGCGGTGGCCAGCTTTTTCTCGTCGGGCTTGGCGCTGCGGTCTTCCAGCGTGGAAACGTGGACGAACAGCTCTTTTTCGAAGTTGTACAGGAACAGGCGGGTGCGCGCGCGCATGACCGGATCGGCCGGCATCAGTTGGGGATGCGGGAAGCGCTCGTCGATGTACTCGTTGATGATGTTCGATTCGTACAGCACCAGATCGCGCTCGACCAAAATGGGCACCTGGCCGTACGGGTTCATGACCGAAATGTCTTCGGGCTTGTTGTACAGGTCGATGTCGCGGATTTCGAAATCCATGCCTTTTTCGAACAGCACGAAGCGGCAGCGTTGCGAAAAGGGGCAGGTGGTTCCGGAATAGAGCACCATCATGGCGGTAAGTCCTTGTATGAAAAGCGAAAGGCCAGCGCCGCTAATCTAGCAAACGCTGGCCCCGATTGCCAGGGTGGGGCAGGTGCGCCGCCCTATCGGGTAGATGTTGCCGGCCGGGGCCGGCAACCTGGCGGGGCGGAAGATCAGCGCACGTGCTTCCAGTAAGAGGCGTTCAGGCGCCAGGCCACGACCAGGAACAGGCCCAGGAACAGCAGCACCCACACGCCCAGTTGCTTGCGGAACAGTTGGCCGGGTTCGGACATCCAGGCCAGGAACGCCGTCAGGTCGGCCACATCGTTATCGTAGGCTGCCGCCTTGGCCGGGTCCAGCGCCTTGAAACGGGCCTCGACCGAGGCGTGGCCGTGGAATTCGGCGACGGGTTCGGTCTTGACGGTGGCATAGCCCTGCGGGTCGTAGGTGGTGGTGATGCGCTGCCAGCTGTGCGCGCCGTCTTTGCCTTCGGTTTCGTGCATGGCCACCGTGGTGAGCTCGCGCGGGCCCTGCAGTTCCCACAGTACGTGCGGCATGCCCACGTTGGGGAACACCAGGTTGTTCCAGCCGGTGGCGCGCGCGGTGTCGCGGTAGAACGTGCGCAGGTAGGTGTAGATGTAGTCGGCGCCCGAGGGGCCGGCGTTGGTGGACTTGGCGCGCGCGATCACGGACAGGTCGGGCGGGGTGGTGCCGAACCAGCGCTTGGCGTCTTGCGGGCGCATGGCCACGTGCATCAGGTCGCCGACCTTTTCGCCCGTGAACAGCAGGTTTTCCTTGATTTGTTCGTCGGTCAGGCCGATGTCCTGCAGCTTGTTGTAGCGCATGGCGGAAGCGCTGTGGCAGTTCAGGCAGTAGTTGACGAACAGTTTGGCGCCGTTCTGCAGGGCGGCGACGTCATTGATGCGGTTGGGGGCGGCGTCCAGGGGGTAGCCGCCCTCGGAGGCGTACGCGGCCGTACATGCAAGTGTGAATGCGACGGCGCCAATCAGCTTCTTGATCATGGTCATTCCGATATGGGTACGTGGCTCAGTGGGCATGGAACGTCACGCGGTCGGGGACCGGCTTGAACGTGCCCAGGCGGCTCCAGACGGGCATCAGGAAGAAGAAGCCCAGGTAGATCAGCGTGCCGATCTGCGACATGAGGTTGTACGCGTCGTTGGGCGGCTGCGTGCCCAGGAAGCCCAGCACCAGGAAGTTGACGATGAAGATGCCGTAGAACCACTTGTGCCACGTGGGGCGGTAGCGGATCGATTTGACCGGCGAGTGGTCGAGCCACGGCAGGAAGAACAGGATGACGACCGCGCCGCCCATGGCCACCACGCCCCAGAACTTGGCGTCGATGACGCGCAGCAGCACGGCGACCACGATCAGCAGGCCCGGCACGGCGATGCGCAGGAAACCTTTCAGGTTGCTCTTGACCAGCAGCGCGATGGCGCCCAGCACGGCCGCCCCGGCCAGCACCCACGTGAATTCGTTGGTGGTGGCGCGCAGCATGGAGTAGAACGGCGTGAAGTACCACACCGGCGCGATGTGCGGGGGGGTCTTCAGCGGGTCGGCCGGGATGAAGTTGTTGTATTCCAGGAAGTACCCGCCCATTTCCGGGCCGAAGAACACGATGGCCGCGAAGATGATCAGGAAACCCGCCACGCCCATGATGTCGTGCACGGTGTAGAACGGGTGGAACGGAATGCCGTCTTTCGGCCGGCCGTGCCGGTCTTTTGGGCCCTGCTTGATCTCGACGCCGTCGGGGTTGTTCGAGCCGACTTCGTGCAGCGCCACGAGGTGCGCGGCCACCAGGCCGATCAGCACCAGCGGAATGGCAATGACGTGGAACGAGAAGAAGCGGTTCAGGGTGGCGTCGGATACGACGTAGTCGCCACGGATCCAGATGGACAGTTCAGGGCCGATGAACGGGATGGCCGAGAACAGGTTCACGATGACCTGGGCGCCCCAGTAGGACATCTGGCCCCAGGGCAGCAGGTAGCCGAAGAAGGCTTCGCCCATCAGGCACAGGAAGATGGCCACGCCGAAGATCCAGACCAGCTCGCGCGGCTTGCGGTACGAGCCGTAGAACAGCCCGCGCAGCATGTGCAGGTAGACCACCACGAAGAACATCGAGGCGCCGGTGGAGTGCATGTAGCGCACCAGCCAGCCCCATGGCACTTCGCGCATGATGTACTCGACCGACAGGAACGCGCGTTCGGCGTCGGGCTTGTAGTGCATGACCAGGAAGATGCCGGTGACGATCTGGATGACCAGGACCAGCAGGGCCAGGGATCCGAAAAAGTACCAGAAGTTGAAATTCTTGGGCGCGTAGTACTCGGACAGGTGCGCCTTCCAGGTAGAGGTTACCGGGAAGCGCCGGTCCAGCCAGCCCAGCAGGCCTGTTGTCTCGACGGTTTTTTCGCCAGCCATCAATGGCTCCTTCTATACGAGGCGTATTTTGCTAAGGTCGGGGAAAGGCGACGCATTGGGCGCGTCAGGCCTTGTTGTCTTCGTCAACCCCGACGATGATGCGGGTGTCGCTCAGGTATTGATACGGCGGGACTTCGAGGTTGTCGGGCGCGGGCTTGTTCTTGTACACGCGGCCGGCCAGGTCGAAGGTGGAGCCGTGGCAGGGACACAGGAAGCCGCCTTCCCAGGAAGACGGCAGGCCGCCGCCGCCGCCGGTTTCGAAGTGCGCGGTGGGCGAGCAGCCCAGGTGCGTGCAGATGCCCACGCATACGAACAGCTCGGGCTTGCGCGAGCGGTATTCGTTCTTGGCGTATTCGGGCGTGAAACCGGGGCGGTCGGAATTGGGATCGGCCAGGTAGGGGTCTTGGTCTTTGATGCCGGAAAGCTGGTCTTTGGACCGGTGGATGATCCACACCGGCTTGCCGCGCCATTCGACGGTGCGCATCTGGCCGGGGGCCAGGTCGGCGACGTCGACTTCGACGGGCGCGCCGGCCGCACGGGCCTTTTCAGAGGGGGCGAAAGTGCTGACAAACGGGACGGCAGTGGCCACACCGGCGACACCGCCCACCGCACAGGCGGTCGTTACCCAGAAACGGCGCGAAGGATCCGGCGGGAGGTTGGGATCAACCGCACCGTCATCATCATGCACCAGCGTATCCTGACTCATCTCTTCCTATCCTTGTTGATGCGCCCGCACTACCGTAGCATCAGGCTTGCAGCATCCGTTTCGCGGAGATATGTAACAACATAGCAACCGCGTATTATAGCGCCTGCCCAGTCCGGGGCGAACGACGTAAGGAGTATTCATGAGCAAAGCATCTGGTTTTCTCAAGGAATTTCGCGATTTCGCCGTCAAGGGCAACGCGATGGACCTTGCTGTTGGCGTGATCATCGGGGCTGCATTCGGCAAGATCGTCGATTCGGTGGTCAAAGACCTGGTCATGCCTCTCGTGAACTTCATTCTGGGGGGCTCGGTGGATTTTTCCAACAAGTTCCTGGTGCTGTCGATGCCCGACGGCTATGCCGGCCCCATGACCTACGCCGATTTGAACAAGGCCGGCGCCATTGTGCTGGCCTGGGGCAATTTCCTTACCATCCTGATCAATTTCATCCTGCTGGCCCTGGTGGTGTTCATCATCGTCAAGGCCGTCAACTCGGCCCGCCGCAAAGATGAAGAAGCGCCGGCCGCGCCCGCCGTGCCGCCCGAAGACGTGGTGGTGCTGCGCGAAATCCGCGACCTGCTCAAGAAATAGCGCGCCGCGCGCGGTGCCGGCCTTACACCGGGTTGTCGATGTCGACGAACTCGACCCGTATGCCGAATTGCTGGGCCACGGCCTGGCCCAGCGCCTGCACGCCGTAGCGTTCGGTGGCATGGTGGCCGGCGCCGATGAAACCGGTGCCGGTTTCGCGGGCCAGGTGCACGGTGGGTTCGGAAGCCTCGCCCGTAATGTAGGCGTCCGCGTCGGCTTGCACCGCGTCGGCCAGCATGCCCTGCGCCGCGCCGGTGCACCAGGCCACCCGCCCCAGCGGGCGGCCGGGCTCGCCCACGACCAGCGGCGCGCGCCCCAGGCGCTGCTGCACGCGCCGGGCCAGCGCATCCAGGGTGTCCAGGCCCGGCGCGGTGCCCAGCCAGATCAGATTGTCGGGGCCGCAGGTCAGCGGCGCGCCGGCCGCGTCGAATTCGGGCGCCAGGCCCAGCACGCGCGCCAGCTGGGCGTTGTTGCCCCATTGGGGGTGGGCATCCAGCGGCAGGTGGTAGGCGAACAGGTTCAGCTCGTGCGCCAGTGTCAGGGCCAGGCGGGTGCGGCGCGGGCCGCGCACGCGCGGGTCTTCGTTTTTCCAGAACCAGCCGTGGTGCACCAGCACGGCATCGGCGCCGCGCTCGATGGCCGCGCGCAGCAGCGCCTCGGATGCCGTGACGCCGGTGATAATGTGGCCTACGCGCGGCTTGCCTTCGACCTGCAGGCCGTTGGGACAGTAATCTTTGAATCGCGGCGCTTGCAGCGTGGCATCCAGCCAGGCCGCCAGTTCGCGGGTGTCGATTGTTTTCATTGCCTACCTTGTCAGGATCATGCGTCGCTATTGGCTGATATTCGCTCAGGCCGTCACGGTGTGTCTGGCCATTTTATTCGTGGTGACTACCCTGCGGCCCGATTGGCTGCGCCTGTCGGCCCCGGCGCCCGAGGAAGCCGCCGGGCGGCCCGCCGCGCCGGCGGCCGGCGCGTCGTCGTACGCGGCGGCGGTGGCCAGGGCGGCGCCGGCGGTGGTCAATGTCTTCACGTCCAAGCACGTGAACGTGCCGGTGGTGCCGCTACCCGACGATCCGATCCTGCGGCAGCTGTTCGGCCAGGTGCCGGGCCTGAGCCGGCGCGAATCGTCTACCAGCCTGGGCTCGGGGGTGATCGTCAGCGCCGAGGGCTACCTGCTGACCAACTATCACGTGGTCGAGGCGGCTGACGCCATCGAGGTGGCCCTGGCCGACGGCCGGCGCGGCAGCGCCAAGGTGGTAGGGGCCGACCCCGACACCGACCTGGCGGTGCTGAAGCTGGACGCCGGCACCCGGCCGCTGCCCGTGGCCGCGCTGGCGGCCGACCGCAGCCTGCGCGTAGGCGACGTGGTGCTGGCCATTGGCAACCCCTTCGGCGTGGGGCAGACCACCACCCAGGGCATTGTCTCGGCGCTGGGCCGCAACGGGCTCGGCATCAACACCTATGAAAACTTCATCCAGACCGATGCGGCGATCAACCCCGGCAATTCCGGGGGCGCGCTGATCGATTCGCAGGGCAACCTGGTGGGCATCAACACCGCCATCTATTCCGAGTCGGGCGGTTCGCTGGGCATCGGCTTCGCCATTCCCATCGACGCCGCGCGCAAGGTCATGGACGATATCGTCAAGACCGGCTCGGTGCGGCGCGGCTGGCTGGGCATCGAGCCGCAGGACATCACGCCGGAACTGGCGCGGGCCTTCGGCCTGCCGGCCGATACGCGCGGCGTGGTGATCGCCGGGGTGATGCGCGACGGCCCGGCCGGCAAGGCCGGCCTGCGCGTAGGCGACATTGTGCAAACCGTGAACGGGGCGCAAGTACTGGATACCGTGTCGATGCTGCGCCTGATCGCGGCGCTGCCGCCCGGCGAAAAAGCCACCCTGGGCATTCTGCGCGGCGGCAAGGCGCGCGATGTGACGGTATCGGTGGGCACCCGGCCGGCCCGGCCGCGCTAGGGCCGGCCCCAGAATCAGGCGCGGCTGGCGATAAGGCGCACGACGGCCAGGATTTTCTTGCGCGTATCGGCGGGCAGCTTGCTCATCAGGGCCTGCAGTTCGGCGCTGTAGCCGTCGGCGGGCGCGGCCCCTGGCGCCGCGCCGTGCGGCCGCCTGGCGGGCACGGCGCCGTCGATGCCGTCGGTCAGCCAGGGCACCGTGGTGTCCAGGGCCAAGGCCAGGCGCTGCAGGGTGCCGCGCGTGGGCGAATAGGTGTCGTCGCGCGTCAGGATGCGATGAATGGAAGATTGCGGCACCCCTGATATGCGCGCCAGCTGGTTCTGGCTTTTGATGCCGCGCCCCTGCATCCGGGCGCGCAGGCGGTGTGCGAGAGTCATGCCAGACAATTTACGAGCACCAGCCGGAAACCGGCAAGGGTGGCCGGATCCGGTTTATTGCGTTCGATCACATGGCGGCCGGGCGGGCGCCGGGCTTCAGTGATGCTCGGTCAGGCTGCCGGCCGCGTCGTCGGCGTCCTGGCTTTTCTTGTCGGGCGTGACCATGCGCGCGCAGATCAGGCCCACTTCGTACAGCAGCACCAGTGGCACGGCCAGCATGAACTGGCTGACCACATCGGGCGGCGTGACCACCGCGGCAATGATGAAGGCGCCTACCACTACGTAGCCGCGCGCCCCGCGCAGCTTGGACAGTTCGACGATGCCGGTCTTGACCAGCAGCACCACGGCGACCGGGACTTCGAAGGTAATGCCGAAGGCCATGAACATGGTCATGACGAAGCTGAGATAGGCTTCGATGTCGGGAGCGGGCGTGATGGATTGCGGCGCGAACGTCGCGATGAAGTGGAACACGGTGCGGAAGACGAAGAAATAGCAGAACGCCATGCCCAGGATGAACAGCAGCGTGCTGGACACGATAAGCGGCAGGGCCAGGCGCTTTTCGTGCCGGTACAGGCCGGGAGCCACGAAGGCCCATGCCTGGTACAGCACGACCGGCAGCGCAACCACGAAGGCGGCCATCAGGGTGACCTTGACCGGCACCATGAACGGCGTGATGACGCCGGTGGCGATCATGCGGGTGCCCTCGGGCAGCGAGGCCAGCATGGGCTGCGCCAGGACGTCGTAGATGACCGAGGCGCCGGGGTAGATGAACAGCACCACGAAAACGCCGATGACGGCCATGGCCGCCTTCATGAGACGGCTGCGCAGCTCGACCAGGTGCGAGATGAAGGTTTCTTGCGGCTGTTCCTGGTCCAGCTCGTCGGGCTTGGCGTCCTGGGTCACGGGGTGGCACCGGTTTTCGGTTGGGCGGCGGGGGCGGGCTGGTCCGGCGCGGTGTTGCCGGCCGGCGCCGGGGAGTCGGAGGTTGCCGGGGCTGCTGGCGCGGCGGGCGGCGCCGGCTCGGCGGCCGGACTGCCCGAGACGGCCTGCGTGGCTTCGCGCGCGGTGTCGTTCAGGCCGCTGCGCAGCGAGGTTTCGGTGTCGCGCAGCGACGACTGCATGCTGTTGGCGGCGTCGTCCATTTCGCTTTTGAACTTGCGCAGTTCGTCGAGCTCGATTTCGCGCTGGATGTCGCTTTTGACGTCGTTGACGTAGCGCTGTGCGCGGCCGAGCAAGTGCCCGACAGTGCGCGCGACCTTGGGCAGCCGTTCGGGCCCGATGACGATCAGCGCGATGACGCCGATTACCATCAGCTCAGTGAAACTGACATCAAACATGCGACATCTGCTCGCTCAAAAGGGCACGGAAGCAACGCCGCCGGGCATTGCTTCGGGAGGGGATCATGCCGGAAGTCAGGAGTTGGTTTTTTCTTTGGCCTGGACGTCGATGGTGTCGTCGGCGACTTTCTGCTGCGTGACCTGCTCGGCCGGATTATCGCTGTTGGCGTCTTTCATGCCCTCTTTGAAGCCTTTGACGGCGCCGCCAAGATCGCTGCCGATGTTGCGCAGTTTCTTGGTGCCGAATACCAGGGCAACGATGACCAGGACGATCAACCAATGCCAGATGCTGAAGCTACCCATGATGACGGTTCTCCGTGATTATGCGTTGGGAGCCATGCGCCCTTTCCAGGGACGCTGACCGCCGATGATATGGAAATGCAGGTGGGGGACTTCCTGGCCGCCTTCGACGCCGGAATTGGCCATCAGGCGAAAGCCCCCTTCCGGACCCGGGCGGCAGCCGTTGTCGGCCGCCAGGCGGGATGCCAAAGTAACCATTCTACCCAACCAGCCGGCGTCTTCGGGGCCGACGTCTTGCAGCGAGACGACGTGGCGCCGCGGGATCAGCAGCAGGTGCACCGGCGCGGCCGGGTTGATGTCGTGGAAGGCGACGAATTCTTCGTCTTCGTGGACCTTTTTCGAAGGGATCTCGCCGCGGGCGATCTTGCAGAAAATACAGTTGTCGCTCATAGGGGTTCCGTGCTCAGGACGCGGGGCGCCGTGCTTTTTCTTCCAGGCCCGACAGGCCTTCCCGGCGTGCCAGTTCGGCCAGCACGTCTTCGGGCCGCAGATTGTAGTGAGTCAAGGTGACGAGGCAATGAAACCACAGGTCGGCGGTTTCGCTGATGATGCGTTCGGGCGCGCCGTCTTTGGCGGCCATGACCAGTTCGGTGGCTTCTTCGCCGATTTTCTTCAGGAAGGCGTCAGGCCCTTTGGCCAGCAGTTTTGCCGTGTACGAGCTTTGCGGGTCGCCGCCGCGGTCGGGGCGGCGGGTGGCCAGGGTGTCGGCGATGCGCGCCAGCGTGTCGGTGGTGGACGGGGCGGTGCTCATTTGTAGATGTGGTCCGGGTCTTTCAGGACGGGGTCGACAGTGACCCACGACGCGCTGGCGGCGGGGCCTTCGAGCCGGCGGAAAAAGCAGCTGGCGCGGCCGGTGTGGCAGGCGATGCCGCCTTCCTGGTGCACCTTGAGCAGGATGACGTCGCCGTCGCAGTCCAGGCGCAGGTCGTGCACGGTTTGCGTGTGGCCGGATTCTTCGCCCTTGCGCCACAGGCGCCGGCGCGAGCGCGACCAGTACACCGCGCGGCCGGTGGCGGCGGTTTCGGCCAGGGCGTCGCGGTTCATCCAGGCCACCATCAGGATCTGGCCGTTTTCGGCGTCTTGCGCAATGGCGGGAATCAGGCCGTTGTCGTCGAAGACGACGTCGGCCATCCAGGCGGGGTCGGTATCCATGGAGACAGTCTAATCCAGTCTGACGGCGATGCCTTGATCGGCCATGAAGGCCTTGCACTCGCGCACGGTGTGCTGGCCGAAATGGAAGATGCTGGCGGCCAGCACGGCGCTGGCGCGCCCGGTGGTGACGCCGTCGGCCAGGTGCTGCAGGCTGCCCACGCCGCCCGAGGCGATGACCGGCACCGGCACGGCGTCGGATACCGCGCGGGTGAGTTCGAGGTCGAAGCCGGCCTTGGTGCCGTCGCGGTCCATGCTGGTGAGCAGGATTTCGCCGGCGCCATAGGCGGCCATGCGGGCGGCCCACTGTACGGCGTCCAGGCCGGTGGGCTTGCGGCCGCCGTGGGTGAAGACTTCCCAGCGGGCCGGCTCGCCCGGCTGCGACACGCGCCGCGCGTCGATGGCCACTACGATGCACTGCGAGCCGTGGTAGCCGGAGGCCGCCCGCACCAGTTCGGGGTTGGCCACGGCGGCGCTGTTGATGCTGATTTTGTCGGCGCCGGCGTTGAGCAGGCGCTGGATGTCGGACACCTGCCGCACGCCGCCGCCCACGGTAAGGGGAATGAAGACCTGCGAGGCCACCTGTTCGATGATGGGCAGGATCAGGTCGCGGCCGTCGCTGGTGGCGGTGATATCCAGGAAGGTGAGCTCGTCGGCGCCCTGTTCATCGTAGCGGCGGGCGATCTCGACCGGATCGCCGGCGTCGGCCAGATTCACGAAGTTGACGCCCTTGACCACCCGGCCTGCGGTGACGTCCAGGCAGGGGATGATGCGGCGGGTGAGCGCCGTGGCGGAGCCAGCGCCCTGCCCCGCGGCGCTTTGCGCGGTGGCGGCGTTCATTGGGTGAGTTCGTCGGCGCGGGCCTGGGCGGCCTGGAAGTCGAGCGCGCCTTCGTAGATGCTGCGGCCCAGGATGGCGCCTTCGACGCCTTCGTCTTCGACTGCGCACAGCGCTTCGATGTCGGGCAGGCCGGCGATGCCGCCCGAGGCGTACACCGGGATGCGCACATGCTGCGCCAGCCGCACGGTGGCGTCGACGTTCACGCCCGACAGCATGCCGTCGCGGCTGATGTCGGTGTAGATGATGGCTTCGCAGCCGTAGTCTTCGAATTTCTTGGCCAGGTCGAGCACGTCGTGGCGGGTGAGCTTGCTCCAGCCGTCGGTGGCGATTTTGCCGTCGCGCGCGTCCAGGCCGACGATGATGTGGCCGGGGAAGGCGCCGCAGGCGTCTTGCAGGAAGCCCGGGTTCTTGACCGCGGCCGTGCCGATGATGACGTACGAGATGCCGGCGTCGAGATAGGACTCGATAGTGTCGAGATCGCGGATGCCGCCGCCGATCTGGACCGGGATGTCGTCGCCGACGGCGTCGAGAATGGCCTTGATGGGCGCGTCGTTCTTGGGCTTGCCCGCCACGGCGCCGTTCAGGTCGACCAGGTGCAGGCGGCGCGCGCCCAGGTCGAGCCAGTGGGTGGCCATGGCGGCGGGGTCTTCAGAGAATACCGTTGCCTCGTCGAGGTCTCCCTGGCGCAGGCGTACGCAGCGCCCGTCTTTGAGATCGATGGCGGGGATCAGCAGCATGGTGGATAGCGAGCGTTGAAAAAATCGGTTGAAAAAAGGCCGGCCGAAGCTCGTACGGGGCGGCTATGGGTTCCAGTCTACAAAATTGCGGTACAGGCGCAAACCATGGGCCGCGCTTTTTTCGGGGTGGAACTGCACTGCGAAAATGTTAGCGGCTGCCACGGCGCAGGTAAATGTAACGCCGTAGTCGGTTTCCCCTACGGTGAGCGCAGAGTCGGCCGGCGCGGCATAGTAGCTGTGCACGAAATAGAAATGCGTGTGGTCGGGAATACCGGCCCACAAAGCATGAGAGCGGGTCTGGCGGACTTGGTTCCAGCCCATGTGCGGCACTTTCAGGCGCTCGGCCCCGCCCTCGGCGCCGGGGGCGCCGGCGAACTGCGCGCCCGCGAAGCGGCGCACCGTGCCCGGGAATACGCCCAGGCACGGGGTGTCGCCTTCTTCGCTGGACTCGAACAGCATTTGCTCGCCTACGCACACGCCCAGCAGCGGCTTGGCGCGGGCGGCGCGCACTACGGCTTCGCGCAGCCCCGATTCGTTCAGGGTGCGCATGCAGTCGGCCATGGCGCCCTGGCCGGGGAACACGACGCGGTCGGCCGCGTCGATGCCGGCGGCGTGGTTGCAGATGCGGATGTCGGCGTCGGGCGCGGCATAGCGCAGCGCGCGCGCCACGGAATGGAAGTTGCCCATTCCGTAGTCGACGATGGCAATGGTGGTCACTGGGATCTGCCTGGCGGGGTGTTACAGGACGCCTTTGGTGGACGGCACCGCGCCGCCCATGCGGGGGTCGAGCTCAAGCGCCATGCGCAGCGCGCGGCCGAAGGCCTTGAAGACCGTTTCGCACTGGTGGTGGGCATTGGTGCCGCGCAGATTGTCGATGTGCAGGGTGACCAGGGCGTGGTTGACCAGGCCCTGGAAGAATTCGCGGGTGAGGTCGACGTCGAAGTCGCCGATGCGCGCGCGGGTGAACGGGATGTGGTATTCGAGGCCCGGGCGGCCCGAGAAGTCGATGACCACGCGCGACAGGGCTTCGTCGAGCGGCACGTAGGCATGCCCGTAGCGGCGCAGGCCGGCCTTGTCGCCGACCGCCTTGGCAATGGCCATGCCCAGGGTGATGCCCACGTCTTCGACGGTGTGGTGGGCGTCGATGTGCAGGTCGCCTTCGGCCTTGATGTCGAGGTCGATCAGGCCGTGCCGGGCGATCTGGTCGAGCATGTGGTCGAGGAACGGCACGCCGGTGTCGAGCGTCTGCTTGCCGCTGCCGTCGAGGTTGACGGCCACGCGGATGCGCGTTTCGTTGGTATTGCGGGTGATTTCGGCGGTACGCATAAAAGGAAGGCGAGCCTAGTGGGTGCTGAGGATATCTTTCAGGGCGCGCAGCAGCGCGCGGTTTTCGTCGGGCGTGCCCACCGAGATGCGCAGGCAGTCGGCCAGCAGCGGGTGGGCGCCGGAGAAGTTCTTGACCAGTATTTTGCGCGTTTTCAGGGCAAGATGCACGGCGTTGCCGCCCGGCTGGCCGGAAAAGCGCGCAAGCAGGAAGTTGCCGGCGCTGCTGTACACCGTGACCCCGGGCAGGGCCGCCAGGCCGGCGGCCAGGGGCTCGCGGTCGGCGCGCAGCCGCGCGGCCTGGCCGTCGAGCACCGGCTTGTGGCGCAGCACGGCGCGCAGGGCGGCCTGGGTGAGCACGTTCAGGTTGTACGGCGGGCGCACCTTGTCGAACTGCGCGATCCAGTCGGGGTGGCCGGCCAGGTAGCCGAAGCGCAGGCCGGCCAGGCCGATCTTGGACACGGTGCGCAGCACCACGGCCTGCGGCAGCCCGGGCAGGCGCGGCATCCAGGTGTGGCCGGCAAAGGGCTGGTAGGCCTCGTCCAGCACTACCAGGCCGGGGGCGGCGTCCAGAATGGCCTGCACGGCCGCGTCGGGCCACAGCCCGCCGGTGGGATTGTTGGGCAGCGCCAGGAACACGACTTTGGGGCGGTGGTGTTCGATGGCCTGCAGCATGGCGGGCAGGTCGAGCTGCAGGTCGGCCGTCAGCGGTACGCCCACGAAGCGGGCGTGGTCGAAGCGCGCCGCCATGTCGAAGTACACGAACGACGGCCAGGGCGACAGCACCGTGTCGCCGGGCTGGCAACAGGCCTGCACGATCAGGTGGATGAGCTCGTCCGAGCCGTTGCCGAACAGCAGGCCGGCCTGGGGCGGGATGCCGAAGGCCCGCCGGACGTCATCGGCCAGCGCGGCGGTGTCGCCGGGCGGGTAGCGGTTCAGGGCGGTATTGCGCACCGCGCGGGCGATGTCGTCGCGCACGGCATCGGGCAGCCCGTAGGGGCATTCCATGGCATCGAGCTTGATGCCGTCGGCCGCCGGCGGCACCGGATAGGCCGCCAGCGCGCGGATGTCGTCGCGGACCGTGGCGGCGATGCGGCCGGCCGCGGTGTCCGCGTTCATTGGGTGTCCAGCCGGTACTGCGCGCTGGCGGCGTGCGCCGGCAAGCCTTCGCCCAGGGCCAGTTCGGCGGCGATGCGGCCCAGCGTCTGTGCGCCCTGCCGCGATACTTGGATCAGGCTGGACCGCTTCTGGAAGTCGTAGACGCCCAGCGGCGACGAGAAGCGTGCCGTGCGCGAGGTGGGCAGCACGTGATTGGGGCCGGCGCAGTAGTCGCCCAGCGATTCGGAACTGAACCGGCCCATGAAGATGGCGCCCGCGTGGCGGATGCGGGCGGTCCAGTGCTCGGGCTGCTCGGTGGAGATTTCCAGGTGTTCGGGGGCGATGTCGTTGGCGATGGCGCAGGCTTCTTCCAGGTCGCGCACCAGGATCAGGGCGCCGCGGTTGGCCAGGCTGACGCGCAGGATGTCGGCGCGCGGCATGGTGGGCAGCAGGCGGGCGATGGCGGCCTCGACTTCGTCGATGAAGGCGGCGTCGGGGCACAGCAGGATGGACTGGGCCAGTTCGTCGTGCTCGGCCTGGGAAAACAGGTCCATGGCGATCCAGTCGGCCGGCGTCTTGCCGTCGCAGATGACCAGGATTTCGCTGGGGCCGGCGATCATGTCGATGCCCACGGTGCCGAACACCCGCCGCTTGGCCGCGGCCACGTAGGCGTTGCCCGGACCGACGATCTTGTCGACTGCCGGCACGGTGGCGGTGCCGTAGGCCAGCGCGCCGATGGCCTGCGCGCCGCCGATGGCGAAGGCGCGGTCCACGCCGGCAATGGCGGCGGCGGCCAGCACGATGGGGTTGCGCACGCCGTCGGGGGTGGGCGTGACCATGACGAGCTCGGGCACCCCGGCCACCTTGGCGGGGATGGCGTTCATCAGCACCGACGACGGATAGGCCGCCTTGCCGCCGGGCACGTACAGGCCCACGCGGTCCAGCGGCGTGATCTGCTGGCCCAGCAGATTGCCTTCGGGGTCGGTGTAGGTCCAGGTTTCGCCGCGCTGGTGCTCGTGATAGGCGCGCACACGGTCGGCGGCGGTTTCCAGCGCGTTGCGCTGCGCGGCCGGCAGCGCGGCCAGGGCGGCATGCCAGTCGGCCTTGGGGATTTCCAGCGCTTCGGCCGTGGCGGCGGCTACCCGGTCGAAGCGCCGGGTGTATTCGAGCAGCGCGGCGTCGCCGCGGCCGCGTATGTCGGCCAGGATGCCGGCGGCGGCGCGGTCGATGGATTCGTCTTCGGCGGCTTCGAAGGCCAGCAGTTTGGACAGCGCGGCAGCAAAATCCGGCTGGCGGGAATCGAGGCGGTTGATCAGGGCGGCCATGGCGTCACGGAAGAACAGAAAACACACCCGCGACGGCGCGATTGCGGGTGGCCGCCGCCGCAGGCAAAAACATAGTGTAGCGGGCGCGGCCCGCCAGCGGCCGCTTCAGGGGTGGGCGGCTTTCGATGCGGCCCGCTGGAACGCCTGCAGCAGGGGCTGCAGGCGGGCGCCGCGGGTTTTGAGCGAGGCCTGGTTGACGATCAGGCGCGACGAGATGGCCATGATGTCTTCGACGGCGACCAGGTCGTTGGCGCGCAGGGTGCCGCCGGACGACACCAGGTCGACGATGCAGTCGGCCAGCCCGACCAGAGGGGCGAGCTCCATCGAGCCGTACAGCTTGATGATATCGACATACACGCCCTTGGCGGCGAAGTGCTCGCGCGCCGACTGCACGTATTTGGTGGCCACGCGCAGGCGCGCGCCCTGGTGCACCGCAGCCTGGTAGTCGAAGCCGTTGCGCACCGCCACGCACAGCCGGCACTTGGCGATGTCGAGGTCGATGGGCTGGTATAGCCCGCCCGGGTGCTGGGCGGCGTGCTCGATCAGCACGTCTTTGCCGGCGATGCCCAAGTCGGCCGCGCCGTACTGCACATAGGTGGGCACGTCGGAGGCGCGCACGATGATCAGCCGCAGGGCCGGGTCGCTGGTGGGCAGGATCAGCTTGCGCGAGCTTTCGGGGTTCTCGGCGACCTCGATGCCGGCTTCGGCCAGCAGCGGCAGGGTTTCTTCGAAAATGCGGCCCTTGGACAGCGCCAGGGTGATGGGCGCGGCGGATGCGGGGCTCATGCGGATTCCTTGCCTGTCAGGCGCTGGATGTCGGCGCCCAGGGCGCGCAGCTTGACTTCCATTTTGTCGTAGCCGCGGTCCAGGTGGTAGATGCGGTCGACCTGGGTCTGGCCTTCGGCGGCCAGGCCGGCGATGACCAGGCTGGCCGAGGCGCGCAGGTCGGTGGCCATGACGGCGGCGCCCGACAGGCGGGCCACGCCGCGCACCACGGCGGTGTGGCCGTCGATGTCGATATCGGCGCCCATGCGGCGCAGTTCCTGCACGTGCATGTAGCGGTTTTCGAAGATGTTCTCGACGATGACGGCGGTGCCCTGCGCCACGGTGTCCAGCGCCATCAGCTGGGCCTGCATGTCGGTGGCGAAGCCGGGGTATTCGTGGGTGCGCGCGCCCACCGCGCGCGGCCGGCCCTGCATGGCGCCGCGGATCCAGTCGGGGCCGGTTTCGATGGTGAGGCCGGCCTCGGCCAGCTTGTCGAGCGTGGCGCCCAGGGTGTCGGGAGCGGCATTGCGCAGCGTGATGTCGCCGCCGGCCGCGCCCACGGCGCACAGGAACGTGCCGGCCTCGATGCGGTCGGGGATGACGCTGTGCTCGGCGCCGTGCAGGCTGGCCACGCCGTCGATGACGATGCGGTCGGTGCCGTGGCCCTGGATGCGGGCGCCCATCTTGATGAGCAGTTCGGCCAGGTCGACGATTTCGGGCTCGCGGGCGGCGTTTTCGAGCACGGTCTGCCCTTCGGCCAGCACGGCGGCCATCAGCAGGTTTTCGGTGCCCGTCACGGTGACCATGTCGGTGCGGATAGAGGCGCCCTTCAGGCGCGTGGCCTGCGCCACCACGAAGCCGTGCTCGATGCGGATATCGGCGCCCAGGGCCGCCATGCCCTTGATGTGCTGGTCGACCGGCCGCTGGCCGATGGTGCAGCCGCCCGGCAGGCTGACGCGTGCCTGGCCGAAGCGCGCCAGCAGCGGCCCCAGCACCAGGATGGACGCGCGCATGGTCTTGACCAGGTCGTAGGGGGCCTCGAGCTTGTCGAGCTGGCTGGCCTGCAGCGTGACGATGCCGTCGGCGCCGCGCTCGGCCCGCACGCCCATGCGGGCCAGCAGGCGCAGCATGGTAGAGGTGTCGTTCAGGTCGGGCACGTTGGCCAGTACCACCGGGTCGGCGGTGAGCAGGCCGGCGCACAGGATGGGCAGGGCCGAGTTCTTGGCGCCCGAGATGGCGATTTCGCCGCGCAGTTGCGTGCCGCCGGTGATGCGTAGCTTGTCCATCAGTTGCCTGCCTTGGCGTATTCTTCGGGGGTCATGGTGCGCATGGACAGCGCGTGGATTTCGGCTTTCATGCGTTCGCCCAGCGCGGCGTATACCAGCTGGTGGCGCGCGATCAGGCGCTTGCCCTCGAAGGCCGGGCTGACGATGACCGCGTCGAAGTGCGAGCCGTCGCCCTGCACGTCCAGGTGGTCGCAGGGCAGGCCGTCGGCGATGTATTGGCGGACCTGCTCGGGGGTGGGTAGCATGGACGTCAGTTCCTGAGTTTGTAGCCGCTGGCCAGCAGCCGCATCGCGGAGACCGCCAGCACGGCGAAGACTCCCGACACTACGGCCAGGCTGTGCCACGGCGAGACATCCGACATCGAGAAAAACCCGTAGCGGAAGCCGTCGATAGTGTAGAAGATGGGGTTCCAGTGCGACACCGCCTGCCAGAACGGCGGCAGCGTGTGGATGGAATAGAACACGCCGGACAAGAACGTGGCCGGCATGATCAGGAAATTCTGGAAAACCGCCAGCTGGTCGAATTTCTCGGACCACAGCCCGGCCACCAGGCCCAGCGTGCCCATGATGCCGCTGGCCAGGACGGCGAATACCAGGATCCAGAGCGGGTGGGCCGGCGGCAGCGGCGTGAAGCACACCGCCACCAGCCATACACAGGCGCCCACTGCCAGCCCGCGCGCCATGGCCGCCAGCAGGTAGGCCGAGAAGATCTCGCGATGCGACAGCGGCGGCAGCAGCACGAACACCAGGTTGCCGGTGATGCGGCTTTGGATCAGCGACGACGACGGGTTGGCGAAGGCATTTTGCAGCATGCTCATCATCATCAGCCCGGGGATCAGGAACGAGGTATACGGCACGGTGCCGTATACCATGACGCGCCCTTCCAGCACGTGGGCGAACACCAGCAGGTACAGCAGGGCCGTGACCACCGGGGCGGCGATGGTCTGGAAGGCGACTTTCCAGAAGCGCAGCAGTTCTTTGCGCAACAGGGTGGGAAAGCCCGAGCCGGCATCCAGGCGGGGCTGCACCAGCGGCGCGGCGGGGGTAAGCGGCGGGGTCACGAGGCGATCTCTTCGGGTTCGAGCTCGGCCACGGGGGCGTCGTCGCGATGCATGATGCGCACGAAGGCGTCTTCGAGGTCGACGCCGCCCACGCGCGCCAGCAGCGCCTGGGTGGTGTCCAGCGCCACGATGCGGCCGCCCTTGAGCATGGCGATGCGCCCGCACAGCGCTTCGGCTTCTTCGAGGTAGTGCGTGGTCAGCATGATGGTGTGGCCAGCCTTGTTCAGGCGCGAGATGAATTCCCACAGGGTGCGGCGCAGGTCGACGTCGACGCCCGCGGTGGGCTCGTCGAGCACGATGACGGGCGGCCGGTGCACCAGCGCCTGGGCCACCAGCACACGGCGCTTCATGCCGCCCGACAGCGCGCGCATGTTGGCGTTGGCCTTGTCGGCCAGCCCCAGGTTGAACAGGATTTCGTCGATCCAGTCGTCGTTCTTGCGCAGGCCGAAATAGCCGGACTGGATGCGCAGGGTTTCGCGCACGGTGAAGAACGGGTCGTAGACCAGTTCTTGCGGCACCACGCCCAGGGCGCGGCGGGCCGATTTGTAGTCGGCGGCGACATCGTAGCCGCATACGCTGGCGCGGCCGCCGGTGGCGCGGGCCAGCCCGGCCAGGATGGAAATCAGGGTGGTCTTGCCGGCGCCGTTGGGGCCCAGCAGGCCGAAGAATTCACCCGGCTCGATGGTGAGGCTGACGTCGTTCAGGGCCTGGAAGCCGGGGCCGGCGGTGTGCCCAAGCAGCTTTTTCCAGCCTGGCGAGCGCGGCGGGTAGATCTTGGAGACGTGGTCTAGACTGACGGCGGACATGACAGCGGCGGAATAGCCCTGGAAAGAGCGAATCGCCCATTATAAATGGCGGCCCGCGGCCCGCGGCCCGGCCGCGGCCGGCGCGCGGGTTACTGGTTGCGCTGGTTCAGGGCCTTGATCAGGCCGTCGATGCCGGACTGGTTGATCTGCTGGGCGAACTGGTTGCGGTAGTTCTGGATCAGCCAGATGCCTTCGACGTTCATGTCGTAGATGCGCCAGCCCTGCTGGGGGTCTTTTTCCAGCCGGTAGTCCACGCCCACCGGCTGCCCGTTGGCTTGGGTGATCAGGCTGCGCACCACCACGTCGTCAGCGTTGGGGTCGCCGCGAAACGGCAGCAGCTTGATGGTGGTGGCCTGGGTAACCCCGGTCAGGGCGCCGCTGTAGGTGCGGATCAGGGTGCCCCGGAACGCGTCGGCCAGCGCCGTCTGCTGTTCGGGAGTGGCCTGGCGCCAGTAGCGGCCGGCGGCCAGCCGGGTGGTTTTACGGAAATCGACGTAGGGCAGGATGTACGTGTCGACCGCCTGGTTGACGCGCGCCAGGTCGCCCGAACGCAGCTGGCTGTCGCCCTTGAGCGCGTCCAGGGCTTCGTTGGCCGCATCCAGCACGAATTTGTCGGGCGCGCCATGAGGGTCGGGTTTGGCCTGGGCGGCGGTGGCGGCCAGCAGGCCGAGCACGCCGGCCAGGAACAATCGCTGCAACAGGGAATAGACAGGAAACCGCATGAGAACTCCTTGAAGGGGGGCGCCGCGCCGCTACGGCTTGGGCGCGGGCGCGGCCGGCTGGGCCGGAGCCGACGCCGGGGCGGAGGTGGGCGCTGCCGCGTCGTCGCCGTCGTCGTCGCTGTAGTCGGGCAGGCTGTCGTCGCTGTAATCGGGCAGGCTGTCGTCGCTGTAATCGGGCAGGCTGCCTTCGCCGCTGGCGGTGCCGCGCACCATGGCGGCCCGGCGCTGTAGGTACGCGTCGCGTACGAAGCTGTATGGGTCGAGCGCCACCCGGTCGACCATGTCGGTGGTGTCGAGCAGGCTGGCGCGAGTGTCGACGATGTCCAGGCCCCACAGCGAGTTGCGCCAGCGGGTGTTTTCGATGGCGCCCGGGTTGGAATAAGTGACGATGCCGCCCTGCCAGTCTCCGATCAGGCCGATGCCGTCGCGCACCGAGCTGGCGCCCAGGATCGGCAGCACCAGGTACGGGCCCTGGCCGAAGCCCCATACGCCCAGCGTGGTGCCGAAATCATTGGGGATCTTGCGCGCGCCGTTGGCCGAGGCCACGTCGAAGCAGCCGCCGATGCCCATGGTGGTGTTGAACAGGAAGCGCCCCAGGGTGTTGACGAAGTCGTGGCCGCGGCCCTGCAGGAAGCTGTTGGTGGCGCCCCAGAGGTCGCCTACGTTGCTGAATATGTTGTGAATGCAGCTGCGCACGGGCTGCGGGGTGACGTAGGTGTAGGCCTGCGCCACCGGCTTGAGCAGCGCGCGGTCGACCGTGTCGTTGAATTTGTACACGCCGCGGTTGAAGCCTTCCCAGGGGTCACGCGGGTCGGGGTTGCCGGGCGTGGCGCAGCCCGCCGTCAGGGCGCATGCGGCCAGGGCGGAGGCAAAGCGGGCGTAAGTAGGCATATTCATGATCGGACGGGTCCCGGGGGGAAGTTCGGGTCGGTTTTCAGTGTGCCGGCGTGGCAGCCATGCGCGGTTGAGGGGCAATTATGTATGGCGCGGCGGGAAAAGGTGTCAATTTCCTGGCGTCGAGCCCTGTTTTTCGGCGGTGCCGTACAGGAACTTGCTGATCAGCTGTTCCAGCACGACAGCGCTCTGGGTGTAGAGGATTTTGCCGCCGTCGGCGAAGTTGTCTTCTTCGCTGCCGGCCGACAGCCCCACGTATTGTTCGCCCAGCAGGCCCGAAGTCAGAATGGACGCGGAGGAATCCTTGGGGAATTGGTAGCCTTCTTCGAGGTTGAGCGTGACCACGGCCTGGAAGACCTTGTCGTCGAAGCTGATCTTGCCGACCCGGCCTACTACCACACCGGCGCTTTTGACCGGGGCGCGGGCCTTCAGGCCCCCGATGTTGTCGAAGTTGGCGGTCAGGGTGTAGGTGGGGGCGAACGAAAAGCTGCTGAGGTTGCCGGCCCGCAAGGCCAGGAACACCAGCGCGGCGGCGCCCAGCAGCACGAAGAGCCCTACCCAGAAATCGGTTTTTTCGCGTGACATGTTGAATCCGTATCAATTGCCAAACATCAGGGCGGTAAGCAGGAAGTCGAGGCCCAGCACCGCCAGCGAGCCCACCACCACGGTGCGCGTAGTGGCGCGCGCCACGCCTTCGGGCGTGGGCCGCGCCTGCCAGCCTTCGTAAAGGGCCACCAGGGTGACGGTAACGCCGAACACCAGGCTTTTCAGCACGCCGTTGGCCACGTCGTCCCAGACATCGACGCCGTTTTGCATCTGCGACCAGAACGCGCCGGCGTCGACGCCGATGAGCAGCACGCCCACCACCCAGCCGCCCAGGATGCCCACCATGGAGAACACGGCGGCCAGCACCGGCATGGCGATGATGCCGCCCCAGAAGCGCGGCACCAGCACGCGCCGCATGGGGTCGACCGCCATGACTTCCATGGCGGCAAGCTGCTCGCCGGCTTTCATCAGGCCGATTTCGGCGGTGAGCGAGGTGCCGGCCCGCCCGGCGAATAGCAGGGCCGTGACCACCGGGCCCAGTTCGCGCACCAGCGACAGCGCCACCAGCAGGCCCAGGGCCTCTTCGGACCCGTAGCGGTTCAGCGTGTAGTAGCCCTGCAGCCCCAGCACGAAGCCCACGAACATGCCGGATACGATGATGATCAGCAGTGAATAATTGCCGATGAAATGGACCTGCTGGGACACCAGCCGCGGGCGCGACAGGGCGATGCCGCTGCGCGCCAGCATGGCGCCCAGGAAACGGGTGAAGAACCCCACGCCGCTGACCTGGGCCCGCACCCAGCCGCCCAGCGCCTGTATCGGGCCGCTCATGGTTTGCGTCCTTCTTGTTGCGCCAGCCAGGCCTGGAAGGCCGGCGTGTCGGGGTACTGGAAGGCCACCGGCCCGTCGGGTTCGCCGCGCAGGAACTGCCTGACGTACGGGTCTTGCGAGTCGGACAGTGTTTGCGGCGTGCCGGCGGCCACCAGCCGCCCTTGCCCCACCAGATAGACCTGGTCGGCGATGGCGAAAGATTCTTGTACGTCGTGCGTGATCAGTACCGATGCGCAATGCAGGCGGTCGGCCAGATCGCGGATCAGGCGGGCGGTGATGCCCATGGAGATCGGGTCCAGGCCGGCAAAGGGCTCGTCGTACAGAATGAGTTCGGGTTCGAGCACCACGGCGCGCGCCAGCGCCACGCGCCGCGACATGCCGCCGGAGATCTCGGCCACCCGCAGGTGCGCGGCGGCGCGCAGGCCGACCGCGTCGAGCTTGTCGAGCACCCGCGCCGTGACCTCGGGTTCGGGCAGGCGGGTGTGTTCGCGCAGCGGGAAGGCGACGTTTTCGAAGACGTTCAGGTCGGTGAACAGCGCGCCCTGCTGGAACAGCACGCCCATGCGCTTGCGCAGGGCCTGTACGCCGTCGCTGCCGGCCCGGCCGATATCGGTGCCGAATACCCGCACCTGCCCGCGCAGCGCCGGCAACTGGCCGGTGGCTGCGCGCAGCAGCGTGGTCTTGCCCGAGCCCGAGCCGCCCATGACGGCCACCACCTGGCCTGCCTGGACGGCCATGTCGATGTCTTGCAGTACCGTGAAGTCGCCATAGCCCAGCGCCACCCCGTCGAGCGACAGGGCGAGGTCCGGGCTATTGGGAGTGGGTTCGGGCATAGGCAATGGCATGTGGGCGGGGGCCGGCAATGGTGAGCCCCTGCGGCGGCGACCATTGTAACGTGCCCGTGCGCCGCTGGTTGTGTGCCCAATGGTCCGCGCCGCTTGGCCAGCCGGACGCTACGTCCGCTGCGGCAGCGCCAGCGCCCCGGCCGCCAGCAGCGCCGCGCTGGCCGCGAGCACGGCCGGCAGCCCGATGCCGTGGCGGGCCGCCCATGCCGCGGCCAGCGGGCCCAGGATCTGGCCCAGGGCGAAGGCGGCCGTCATGGCGGCTGCGGCTCGGGCGGCATTGGCGCCGGCGCCGCGCCGCGCGGCCTGCATGCCGGCCTGGGTGATAACCACGAACGTGCCGCCCACCAGCAGCGCCGCCAGGGCGATGGCGCCCAGCGAATTCAGCAGGGCCGGCGCCGCCATGCCGGCGGCCATCAGCAACTGGGCGGCGCGCCAGATGCGCCGTTCGTCGCGGCCGCGCGCCAGGCGCGGCGCCAGCAGGCAAGACACGGCGGCCGCGGCGCCGAAGCAGGGCCATACCCAGCCGAACACGGCGGGGTCGGGCACCTGCGCCTTGGCCATGGCGGGCAGGAATGTCGCCGGCACGATATAGCCCATGCCGAACAGCCCGTAATGCAGCACCAGCCAGCGCGCGCCGCGGTCGCCGCGGGCGGCCGGCGCGGCCTGGGCCGGGGTGGCCGGCGGGGCGGCCGCGGCCGGGGCCGGAGCGGGGGTTGGCAAACGAGCCAGGGCGAGCGCCACCAGGGCGCTGGCCGCCAATGCCAGCATGCCCAGCGCCTGCCAGCTGGCGTCCGCCCCCGCGCCCTGCCGCATCAGCGCCAGGCAGGCCAGGCCGCTGGCGGCGATGCCGATGCCCACGCCGGCGTAAGTCCAGTTCATGACCGGCCCTTCGCGCGTGTCGCCGGCCGGTACGGGGCGCCAGGCGGCTACGCAGATGAAGGTGCAGGCGCTGGCATAGCCGGCCGCCAGGCGCAGCGCCAGCCAGGCCGCCATGCCGTCGAGCAGGCCCATGGCCAGCGTCAGCAGGCCGGCGGCGGCCAGGCTGCCCAGCAGGCCTGCGCGCAGGCGGCGGATGGGAAACGCCACGGCCGCCACGGCGCCCAGCAAGTAGCCGGCATAGTTGGCCGAGGCCAGCCAGCCGCCCTGCGCCAGACTGAGGCCGGCGTCCTGGGCCATCAGCGGCCACAGCGGGGTGAAGGCGAAGCGGCCGATGCCCATGGCGACCGCCAAGGCGGTCAGGCCGGGCCAGGCCAGAAGCAGGGGGAAGGATGAGCGGGGGATCGAGGCGGCTGGCATGCGGCCAGTCTAGGCGAGTATTATTATCATGAGAAGTGAATAATAAAGAATATAAGTTCTTGAAATGAGAAATTTGGATCTCGATGCGCTGCAGATATTCAAGGCCGTGGCCGAGCGCGGCGGGGTGGCGCGCGCCGCCGCGCACCTGAACCGCGTGCAATCCAATGTGTCTACCCGGCTGCGTCAGCTTGAAAGCGCGCTGGGCGCTACGCTGTTCCAGCGCCAGAACCGGCGCCTGGTGCTGTCGGCGCAGGGCCGCCTGCTGCTGGATTACGCCGAGCGCCTGCTGCAGCTGTCGGACGAAGCGCAGGCGGCTTTGCGCGCCGGCGCGCCGCGCGGCCTGCTGCGCGTGGGTACTATGGAAAGCACGGCGGCGGCGCGCCTGCCGCCTATTCTGGCGGCCTATCACGGCGCGTGGCCGCAGGTGCGCATTGAACTGGTGTCGGGCACCAGCGGCGCGCTGGTCAACCAGGTGCACCGCGACGATATCGAAGCCGCCTTCGTGGCCCAGCCCTATGCCGAAGACGGCCTGGATGCCGCGCCTGCTTTCACCGAAGATCTGGCGCTGATTTCCCCCCTGGCCGGCCCGCCGGTGGCGCAAGCGCAGGATTTGCGCGGCGCCACGCTCATCGCTTTCAGCACGGGGTGTTCATACCGCCGCATCCTGGAAGCCTGGCTGGCCCAGGAAAACGTGGCGCCCGGCAGCATCATGGAGTTCGCCTCGTATCACGCCATCGTGGCTTGCGTGGCCGCTGGCACGGGCGTGGCCGTTGTGCCGCGTTCGGTGCTGGGCGTGCTGCAGGCCGAGGCCACGTTGCGGGTGCGCGCCCTGCCGCGGCCTTTTGGCCAGGCGCGCACCATGCTGGTGTGGCGCCGCGGGCACCAGTCGCCCGCGCTGGACGCCCTGCGCGCCGGGCTGCCCGGCACGGCGGCCGGCTAGAAGCGGTACCCCACGCCCACCGTGGCCACCCACGGATCGATGTGCGCCGTGCCGATGCGCTGGCCGTCCAGCTTTACTTTCGACGAGATGTCGATGTAGCGCAGGTCGGCGTTCAGGAACCAGCGGTCATCGAGCTTGACGTCCACGCCCACTTGTCCGGCCAGGCCCCATGAATCGCCCAGTTTCAGGTCGGACCCGGACAGCGGGCCGCGGGCCTGGGTGTCGAAGAAGTGTGTGTAGTTCAGGCCTACGCCCACATAGGGCTGCACCGTGCTGTCGGGCAGGAAATGCCATTGCAGGCTGAGGGTGGGAGGCAGGTGCTTGATCGTGCCGATCTTGCCCAGACCGCCGCTGCCGCGGATGTTGTGCTGGAACGGCCAGGCGCCCAGCAGTTCGATGCCAACGTGCCGGGTGGCCATGTAGGTAATGGTGAAGCTGGGGCGCACATTGCTGCTGACGTCCAGGTCCACCGCACCGTTCAGCACGCTGCCGTTGTCGGATTTGGGGCTGACTTGCGTCACGCCCAGCCTGAACAGCCAGTCGCCCGCTTGATGGGCGTGCGTCAGGGGGGCGGCCAGGCTGGCTGCGCACAGGGCGGTGGCCAGAAGAATGCGTAATGACATGAAAGCGCTCCGTAAGAAGCCGATATTTTTCGGCAACACAGAGATTCGCAGGCCGCCCTGGAAGACGGCTTGATCCATGTCATTAGTAGGGTTATTGGCAAGCCAGTGTTGCTGGCGGGCACGCGGGCAACCTTGGGAGGGCGCCGATGTCTGAAGTGAAAGTCCCACCCCGAAGCGTTGCTGTCGTCCAGGAGTCTGACACCCATGGCACTACCTTAAGACCGATCTCGTGATTCCCTGGCTATTCGCCATCTTTCGCCTCAAGGGAGTGCCATAGGCGTCTGCAGTGAAAGTTCCACCCCCGAAGCGCTGCTGTTGCCAGGTGTCTGGCACCCTGGCGGGAGCCAGACACCTGGATCACACCTGGATCGGGCTGCACGGGCGTTCATCCTGCGCTGCTAGCGCGGCAGTTCGCTGGCGCCCATCAGGTACTCATCGACCGCGCGGGCGCACTGCCGGCCTTCGCGGATGGCCCATACCACCAGCGACTGGCCGCGGCGCATGTCGCCGGCCGCGAAGACTTTGTCGACGCTGGTGCGGTAGTCATCGGTGTTGGCGCGCACGTTGCCGCGCGCGTCGCGGTCCACGCCGAAGGCGTCCAGCACGTTCTGCACGGGCGACACGAAACCCATGGCCAGCAGCACCAGGTCGGCCTGGATTTCGAATTCCGAACCTTCGACCTCGCGCATTTTCATCTGGCTGGTGGCTTCGTCCTTGAACCATTCGACACGCGAGCCCACCAGCTTTTCGACCTTGCCGCTGCTGCCCTTGAGCAGCTTGGTGGTTACCGCCCAATCGCGCTCGCAGCCTTCTTCGTGCGACGACGAGGTGCGCAGCTTCAGGGGCCAGTACGGCCAGACCAGCGGCTTGTTTTCGGATTCGGGCGGCTGCGGCATCAGTTCGAACTGGGTAACCGAGGCTGCGCCCTGGCGGTTGCTGGTGCCCACGCAGTCCGAGCCGGTATCGCCGCCGCCGATCACCACTACATGCTTGCCCTTGGCCAGGGTCTGGCCGGTAAGGCGGTCGCCCGCTACGGCCTTGTTCTGCTGGCGCAGGAAGTCCATGGCGAAGTACACGCCATCGAGTTCGCGGCCGGGCACCGGCAGGTCGCGCGGGGTTTCCGAGCCGCCGCTCATGACCACGGCGTCGAAGTCGGCCAGCAGCGAGTCGGGCGTGCGCACCGTCAGGCCGTCGGCGACCGGATCGGCCGGGTTGCCGATGTAGGTGGACGGCGCGAACTCCACGCCCTCGGCTTCCATCTGGGCGATGCGGCGGTCGATTTGCGATTTTTCCAGCTTGAAGTCGGGAATGCCGTAGCGCAGCAGGCCGCCGATGCGGTCGCTCTTGTCGAACACCGTGACCGAATGGCCGGCACGCGCCAACTGTTGCGCCGCGGCCAGGCCGGCCGGGCCGGAGCCCACCACGGCGACTTTCTTGCCCGTCTTGCGCGCCGGCATCTGCGGCGCCACCCAGCCTTCGGCCCAGCCCTTGTCGATGATGGCGTGCTCGATGGACTTGATGCCGACCGCGTCGCTGTTGATGTTGAGGGTACAGGCCGCCTCGCACGGCGCCGGGCAGATGCGGCCGGTGAACTCGGGGAAGTTGTTGGTGGAATGCAGCACGTCGAGCGCGCGGCGCCACTCTTGCCGGTACACCAGGTCGTTCCAGTCGGGGATGATGTTGTTGACCGGGCAGCCGTTGTTGCAGAACGGAATGCCGCAGTCCATGCAGCGGGCCGCCTGCTGCTTGGACTGTTCGTCGTTCAGGTGCAGGACGAACTCGCGCCAGTTCTTCAGGCGCTTCTGCGGCGCTTCAGAGGCTTCCTGCAGCCGCTGAAATTCCATAAAGCCAGTGATTTTTCCCATGGTTGATCCTTAGGCAGCCAGTTGTTCCGGATTGGCTGCACGCCACATTTCGCCCAATGCCCGGCGGTAGTCGGTCGGCATGACCTTGATGAACTTGCCGCGCGAGGCTTCCCAGTCGCCCAGGATTTCGCGGGCGCGGAAACTGCCGGTGTAGCGGAAGTGGTCTTCGATAAGCCGGCGCAGGATGGTTTCGTCGGTTTCGCGTTCGCCGCCGCGCTGCGCGCTGTGCCAGTCTTCGCGGCTGTTCTGCGCCTGCTGCTCGGCGTGCGGGGCGATGGCTTCGAGCTCGACCATGGACAGGTTGCAGCGGTGCTTGAAGCTGCGGTCCGGATCCCACACGTAGGCCACGCCGCCCGACATGCCGGCGGCGAAGTTGCGGCCCGTGGAGCCCAGCACCACCACCGTGCCGCCGGTCATGTATTCGCAGCCGTGGTCGCCGGTGCCTTCCACCACGGCGGCCGCGCCCGAGTTGCGCACGGCGAAGCGTTCGCCGGCCACGCCATTGAAGAAGGCTTCGCCGGCCAGCGCGCCGTACAGCACGGTGTTGCCGACGATGATGTGGTCGGGGCCGAAGCCGCGGAAGTCGTTGGGCGAGCGCACGATGATGCGGCCGCCCGACAGGCCCTTGCCGACGTAGTCATTGCCTTCGCCCACCAGGTCCAGCGTGATGCCGTGCGCCAGGAACGCGCCGAAGCTTTGCCCCGCGGTGCCGTTGCACTGGATATGGATAGTGTCGTCGGGTAGCCCTTCGTGGCCGTAGCGCGCCGCCAGCGCGCCCGACAGCATGGCGCCCACCGTGCGGTTGCGGTTGCGCACCGGCGTGATGAACGACACTTTTTCGCCGCGCTCCAGCGCGGGCTTGCTGCGCTCGATGAGCAGGTGGTCCAGGGCGCCGGCCAGGCCGTGGTCTTGCGCTTCGGTCTGGCGCTTTTCGGTGTCGACCTGGGGCTGGTAGAACACACGGCTGAAGTCCAGGCCCTGCGCCTTCCAGTGATCGATGCTGGCGCGCATGTCGAGCAGGTCGGCGCGGCCGATCAGGTCGTCGAACTTGCGGATGCCCAGCTGGGCCATGATTTCGCGCACTTCTTCGGCGATGAAGAAGAAGAAGTTCACCACGTGCTCGGGTTTGCCCTGGAATTTGCGGCGCAGCACCGGGTCTTGCGTGGCCACGCCCACCGGGCAGGTGTTCAGGTGGCACTTGCGCATCATGATGCAGCCCTCGACCACCAGCGGCGCGGTGGCGAAGCCGAATTCGTCGGCGCCCAGCAGCGCGCCGATGACGACGTCGCGGCCGGTTTTCATCTGGCCGTCGGCCTGCACGCGGATGCGGCTGCGCAGGCGGTTCAGCACCAGCGTCTGCTGGGTTTCGGCCAGGCCCAGCTCCCAGGGCGTGCCCACGTGCTTGATCGACGACACGGGCGACGCGCCGGTGCCGCCGTCGTGGCCGGCGATGACGACGTGGTCGGCCTTGGCCTTGGCCACGCCGGCCGCCACGGTGCCCACGCCCACTTCCGACACCAGCTTGACCGAGATCGACGACTTGCTGTTGACGTTTTTCAGGTCGTGGATGAGCTGGGCCAGGTCTTCGATGGAATAGATGTCGTGGTGCGGCGGGGGCGAGATCAGGCCCACGCCCGGCACCGAATAGCGCAGCTTGGCGATGTAGTCGGACACCTTGTGGCCGGGCAGCTGGCCGCCTTCGCCGGGCTTGGCGCCCTGCGCCATCTTGATCTGGATCTGGTCGGCGCTGGCCAGGTATTCGGCGGTGACGCCGAAGCGGCCCGACGCCACCTGCTTGATGCGCGAACGCAGCGAGTCGCCCGCCTTCAGGGCCACGTCGGCCTCGATGCGTTCGCCGCCCAGCAGCGACGCCAGGGTGTCGCCGTCTTTGACGGTGCTTTTGCCGTCGCGCATTTCGGCGCGGTAGCGCAGTTCGTCTTCGCCGCCCTCGCCTGTGTTCGACTTGCCGCCGATGCGGTTCATGGCCACCGCCAGCACCGTGTGGGCTTCAGTGGAAATGGAACCCAGCGACATGGCGCCGGTGGCGAAGCGCTTGACGATTTCCTTGGCCGGCTCGACTTCGTCGAGCGCAATGGCGCGCGCCGGGTCGAAGCGGAACTCGAACAGGCCGCGCAGTGTCATGTGGCGGCGGCTCTGGTCGTTGATGATCTGCGCGTACTCTTTGTACGTGCGGTAGTTGTTGGCGCGCGAGGCGTGCTGCAGCTTGGCGATGGAGTCGGGTGTCCACATGTGCTCTTCGCCGCGCACGCGGAAGGCGTATTCGCCGCCCGCGTCCAGGTCGTTGGCCAGCACCGGGTCGGAACTGAAGGCCGCGCGGTGCTGGCGCAGTGCTTCTTCGGCCACCTGGAAGATGCCGATGCCTTCGACGTTCGAGGCCGTGCCCGTGAAGTACTTGTCGACCAGGGCGCGCTGCAGGCCCACGGCTTCGAAGATCTGCGCGCCGGTATACGACATGTAGGTCGAGATGCCCATCTTGGACATGACCTTGTTCAGCCCCTTGCCGATTGCCTTGATGAAGTTCTTGACGGCCTTTTCGGGGTTGGCCATGCGGCTTAGCGATTCCAGCGCCAGGTACGGGTGGATGGCCTCGGCGCCATAGCCGCCCAACAGCGCGAAATGGTGCACTTCGCGGGCCGATCCGGTTTCCACCACCAGGCCGGTGGCGGTGCGCAGGCCGGCGCGGATCAGGTGCTGGTGCACCGCCGAGGTGGCCAGCAGGGCCGGGATGGCGACGCGTTCGCTGTCGACCAGGCGGTCGGACACGATCAGGATGTTGTAGCCGCTTTGCACCGCGTCGACGGCGCGCGCGCACAGCGCCGCCACGTGCGCCTCGATGCCTTCCGAGCCCCAGGCCGCCGGATAGGTGATGTCGAGCTCGTAGCTGCGGAATTTCTTGCTGGCGGCCTGCTCAATGTCGCGGATCTGCGCCATGGCGGCGAAATCCAGCACCGGCTGCGACACTTCCAGGCGCAGCGGCGGGTTGACGTTGTTGATGTCCAGCAGGTTGGGCTTGGGGCCGATGAACGACACCAGCGACATCACCATCTGTTCGCGGATGGGGTCGATGGGCGGGTTGGTGACCTGCGCGAACAGCTGGCGGAAGTAGTTGTAGAACGGCTTGGCGCGGTTCGACAGTACGGCCAGCGGCGCGTCGTTGCCCATCGAGCCGATCACTTCTTCGCCGGTGGCAGCCATGGGCTCGAGAATGAACTTGTAGTCTTCCTGGGTCCAGCCGAAGGCCTGCTGGCGGTCGAGCAGCGACACGGCCGGCTGTGTGGCCGGGGCGGCCGGCTTGGGCGCGGGCAGCGATTCCAGCTTGATCTGCAGGCGCTCGATCCACTGGCGGTATGGGCGGTTGTTGGCCAGCTGCAGCTTGATTTCGGCGTCGTCGATGATGCGGCCCTGCTCCAGGTCGATGAGGAACATCTTGCCCGGCTGCAGGCGCCATTTCTTGATGATGCGGTTTTCGGGGATGGACAGCGTGCCGGCCTCGGACGCCATGATGACCATGTCGTCGTCGGTGATCAGGTAACGCGCCGGCCGCAGGCCGTTGCGGTCGAGCGTGGCGCCGATCTGGCGGCCGTCGGTGAAGGCCACCGCCGCCGGGCCGTCCCAGGGTTCCATCATGGCCGCGTGGTATTCATAGAATGCGCGGCGGCTTTCGTCCATTTGCGTATGCTGTTCCCAGGCTTCCGGGATCATCATCATCATGGCGTGGGCCAGCGAATAGCCCGAATTCACCAGCAGTTCGAGGCAGTTGTCGAACGTGGCGGTGTCGGACTGGCCTTCGTAGACGATGGGGTACAGCTTTTTCAGGTCGTCGCCCAGCACGGCCGACTGCATCATGCCTTCGCGGGCGCGCAGCCAGTTGAAGTTGCCCTTGACGGTGTTGATCTCGCCGTTGTGCGCGATCATGCGGTAGGGGTGGGCCAGCGGCCAGGCCGGGAAGGTGTTGGTGGAAAAGCGCTGGTGCACCAGGGCCACGGCCGACACGGTGCGCGGGTCGGCCAGGTCGCGGTAGTAGCGGCCCACTTGGTCGGCCAGCAGCAGGCCCTTGTAGACCACAGTGCGCACCGAGGCCGAGGGCACGAAATATTCTTTGCCGTGCGCCAGGCGCATGGCCTGGATGGCGTGGCTGGCCGTCTTGCGGATGACGTACAGCTTGCGTTCCAGCGCGTCGGGCACCATGACGTCGGCGCCGCGGCCGATGAACAGCTGGCGGATTACCGGCTCGACCGAGCGCACCGTGGGCGACATGGGCATGTCGACATCCACCGGCACGTCGCGCCAGCCCAGCACGATCTGGCCCTCGGCCCGCACGGCGCGCTCGAGCTCTTGCTCGCAGGCCAGGCGCGAAGCCGTTTCCTTGGGCAGGAACACCATGGCCACGCCGTATTCGCCCGGCGGCGGCAGCGCCACGCCCTGCTGGCCCATTTCGTCGCGGTACAGCGCGTCGGGAATCTGGATCAGGATGCCCGCGCCGTCGCCCATGAGCTTGTCGGCCCCCACGGCGCCGCGGTGGTCGAGGTTTTCCAGGATCTTCAGGCCCTGCTGGATGATGGCGTGGCTTTTGCGCCCTTTGATGTGGGCGACGAAGCCGACGCCACAGGCGTCATGCTCATGTTCGGGGCTGTACAGGCCCTGCCGTGCCGGAATGCCGATGCGGCGGGCATCGATGGGCGTTTCTGCCGGGCGACAGGAAGTATCTTGGGAAGTAGGTGACATGGCGCGCTCCGCAGGGATCTGCGTCGGAATGTTGCAGTGCAAGGGCACGACGATACTGCGGCACGGCAGGAGGTGCAATAGGAATAAACAGGGTGTGTCCCTCAATAATAAATATCAAGTTTCTGATGTAAATATATAGGGACGTATTATTGATTCATATAAATCAATGAGTTGGTGCGATAGGCAAAGCCACTACAGTGAATTCCACTAGATTCATGGCGTGAAAGCCCGTGATTTGTCCCTGTAATTTTGTGATGGATGTCCGGCATGGCGCGCCGACAACTCAGGTGTCTGGCTCCGCAGGTGCCAGACACCGAAGTGTGCACCGCTTGTCTCAATAGCACGGTGTCTGGCACCTGCGGAGCCAGACACCTGAGCTAGCAAGGATCGGCCGGGCCTCAATGGCGTATTGCAAAAAGAAATCAGGCGCCCGGGTTGCCGTTGCCATCCGGGCTAGTTGCCTCGGCCGGTTTCTTGCGGGGGCGGCCGCGCTGGCCGGGGGCCACGCGGCGGCTGGCGGTGTGGGCCAGGCTGGCGATGAAGTTGGGGCCGCCCAGCGCCCACTGGCCGGACACGGCCTGGTCGATGCGCTGGCTTTGCTCGCGCGACAGGCCCTCTTGCAGGCGGCGCCGGTAATTGGCCTGCCGGTCGAATGGCGTATTGCCGCAGGCCCAGTAGTCGGCGTGGTCGGACTGCCAGGGGGAAGGCGGGGTGGCGGCGGCGGCATTGCCGGTGTGGCTGCCGGCCGACGACCAGGGCCAGGAATCGGGGTCGTGGGCGCTGCCACTGCGCACCGGATAGGTTTCCAGCCAGACCAGCGCGGGCAGCACCCAGACGCCGGGTTCCAGCAGGGCCGAGCGGTAGCGCCCGGCGAATACGCGGCCCCCGCGCAGGCGGGCCGCCAGGTTGCGGCCCAGCGTCTGCATCAGGCGCGGCAGCCCTTCTTCGTCGGCGGGAGTGGCCAGCAGCAGGATGCGGTCGTTGGCCAGCACCCAGCCATGCACCGCGACGCGATGCCGCTGGGCGGAATCGCCCAGCCAGGCCGCCAGCTGGTTCAGGACGTCTTGCGGCGCCGGCTGCGACGGGGCGGCCAGCGGCTGGACGAAATTGGCCTGCACCAGCTGGGGCAGCCCGGGGGCGTACAAACGGGGCAGACGGGCCATAGGGTTTTGGGGGCGTGCGCAGCCGAAAGAACGTTAGGGTCGGTCAACTATATATAAATAGTGCCATAACCGTCGAGCGGTCAAGCACCGCCGACAAACATTTGCGCCCAGTCCCCGCAAGCCGGTGCACCTACGCAGGTTAACATCGGGCGTTGAAACGCAGCAGTTGCTGAAATACCTGACAGGAGCCTCGCATGAAGACCAAAGCCGCCGTCGCCTGGAAAGCCGGAGCCCCGCTAACCATTGAAGAAGTCGACCTGGAAGGCCCGCGCGCCGGTGAAGTACTGATCGAAGTAAAAGCCACCGGCATCTGTCACACCGATTACTACACCCTGTCGGGCGCCGATCCGGAAGGCCTGTTCCCGGCCATCCTGGGCCACGAGGGCGCGGGCATCGTGATGGACGTGGGGGCAGGCGTTACGTCCCTGAAAAAGGGCGACCACGTCATTCCTTTGTATACGCCCGAGTGCCGCCAGTGCAAGTTCTGCCTGTCGCGCAAGACCAACCTGTGCCAGGCCATCCGCGCTACCCAGGGCAAGGGCCTGATGCCGGACGCCACCTCGCGCTTTTCGCTTGGCGGCAAGCCGTTGTTCCACTACATGGGTACGTCCACCTTCGCCAACCACATCGTGGTGCCCGAGATCGCGGTGGCCAAGGTGCGTGAAGATGCTCCCTTCGACAAGATCTGCTACATCGGCTGCGGCGTGACCACGGGCGTGGGCGCCGTGGTGTACACCGCCAAGGTCGAAGCGGGCGCCAATGTGGTGGTGTTCGGTCTGGGCGGCATCGGCCTGAACGTGATCCAGGGCGCCCGGATGGTGGGCGCCGACAAGATCATCGGCGTCGACCTGAACCCCGAGCGCGAGGCCATGGCCCGCAAGTTCGGCATGACCCATTTCGTCAACCCCAAAGAGGTCGACAATGTGGTCGACCATATTGTCCAGCTGACGGACGGTGGGGCCGACTACTCGTTCGAATGCATCGGCAACACGCAGGTCATGCGCCAGGCGCTCGAGTGCTGCCACAAGGGCTGGGGCCAGTCCATCATTATTGGCGTGGCCGAGGCCGGCGCCGAAATCAGCACCCGGCCGTTCCAGCTGGTTACCGGCCGCCAATGGAAAGGTTCGGCCTTTGGCGGCGCGCGCGGCCGCACCGATGTGCCCAAGATCGTCGACTGGTACATGGAAGGCAAGATCAACATCGACGACCTCATTACCCACACCCTGCCGCTCGAACGCATCAATGAAGGCTTCGACCTGATGAAGCGCGGCGAATCGATCCGTTCGGTAGTGCTGTACTGAGCGCGCCGCATCCCACAGGCAAGGAAGCAAGCATGGCAGACCTGGAACTGATTTCGCAGCACCGCTGTTTCGGCGGCTGGCAACGCTACTATCGCCATGCCTCGGCGCAGGTCGGCCTGCCCATGCGGTTTTCGGTGTATGTGCCGCCGCAGGCCGGGCAGGGCCGCGTGCCGGTTCTGCTCTACCTGGCCGGCCTGACCTGCACCGAAGAAACCTTCATGATCAAAGGCGGAGCGCAGCGGCTGGCCGCCGAGCTCGGCCTGATGTTGGTGGCGCCCGACACCAGCCCGCGCGGCGCGGGCATTGCCGGTGAAGACCAGGACTGGGATTTCGGCACCGGCGCGGGCTTCTACCTGGACGCCGCCGCCGAGCCGTGGCGCACCCACTACCGCATGGAAAGCTACGTTGCCGACGAGCTGTACGGCATCGCCACCAGCCAGTTGCCCGGCGACGCGCAGCGCACCGGCATCTTCGGCCATTCGATGGGCGGGCATGGCGCGCTGGTGCTGGCGCTGCGCCATCCGCGGAAATTCCGCTCGGTGTCGGCCTTTGCGCCCATTGCGGCGCCCATGCGCTGCCCGTGGGGGCAGAAGGCGTTCAACGGCTACCTGGGGCCCGATACCGAAGCCTGGAAGGCCCATGACGCCAGCGAGCTCATGGCCCGCGCGCAGCAGCCTTTTCCGCGCGGCATTCTGGTCGACCAGGGCCTAGCCGACGGCTTCCTGGCCGAGCAGTTGTACCCCGAAGCCTTCGAGCAGGCCTGCCGACAGGCCGGCCAGCCCCTGACGCTGCGCCGCCACGCCGACTATGACCACGGGTACTACTTCATCGCCACCTTCATGCACGACCACCTTCGTTTCCACGCCGATCAACTTTAGGGGCGCCGCGGCATCCGGCCGGCGACCGCATTCGTGAGGATCGCCCAGTGATCAATGGCTTCGCCCCTTTTGTCTGGATGGCCCTGGCGGCCCTGGTGGTGCTGCTGCCCGGCCTGGCGCTGTTGTTCGGCCGGGGCGGGCCGCGCGATGCCGCCGGACAGCGGGTATTCCGGCTGCGGCCTGTGCGGCGCCTGTGCGGCGCCCTGCTGATCGCCCTGGCAGGCGTGTCGGCCATGCTGGCGCTGACCCTGGTGCAGTTCCTGCGCCTGACCACCGACGCGCCAGTGGCCCGCGTGCAGATCCACGAGCAGGCGCCGGGCCGGTTCCTGCTGACGGCCCAGGCGCCCCCCGGGGCGGCGCCACGCATGTATCCCCTGGCGGGCGACCAGTGGCAGATCGATGCCAAGGTGGTGCGCTGGCGCCTGCCGGCGCTGCTGGCCGGGGTGCCGCCGCTGTACGCGTTCGAACGGGTATCGGGCCGCTACAACGACGTGGCGCGCGAACGGAGCGAGCCGCGCAGCGTGCATGCACTGAGCGATTGGCCGGTGCCCGATCTGGCCGTCTTGAAGCGGGTGTTTCCCAACTGGCTGCCCTTTGTCGACGTACAGTACGGCAGCGCCGCCTACATGCCCATGCTGGACGGCGCGCGCTACACCGTTTTCATGGACGCGCGCGGCGCGGTAGTCATCCGCCCCGATGGGCAGACCACCGAAGAGGCGCTGCGCCGCGCCGGCTGGTAGCGGCGGGCGCGGGTGGCTTTGGCGAATACACTCATGCAGGCTTCTTGGATGGCAGGGCGCACGGCCGGCAACTGCCGTGAATTAATGGGGACGCATTAAAGCCAGACCCCCGGGGAACTCTGGTGCGTTGCAACAGTCGAATTAGCACTCGTGAATAGAGAGTGCTAACATCAATCCGATACAGTCGTTCCCTTCTTTCCTGGAGACCGCCGCCATGAAGCAACCCAGCAGTTCGTTGGCCCTGTCCGGCAACGCCCTGGCGCTGGCTATCGCCAATCCAGGCTCGCTTGGCACCATCGAAGCCTACATTTCGGCCGTCAACCGCCTGCCGGTGCTGACGGCCGAGCGCGAAACCGAACTGGGCCGCCGCCTGCGCGACCGCGACGACCTCGACGCCGCCCGCGAACTGGTGCTGTCGCACCTGCGCCTGGTGGTGTCGGTTGCCCGCCAATACCTGGGCTACGGCCTGCCCCACGCCGACCTCATCCAGGAAGGCAATGTCGGCCTGATGAAAGCCGTCAAGCGCTTCGACCCCGAGCGCGGCGTGCGCCTGGTGTCGTTCGCCGTGCACTGGATCAAGGCCGAAATCCACGAATTCATCATCCGCAACTGGCGCATGGTCAAGGTGGCCACCACCAAGGCGCAGCGCAAGCTGTTCTTCAACCTGCGCAGCATGCGGCCCGACGGCCAGACGCTCGACCCCGAACAGATCGACCACATCGCCCAGGAACTGAACGTACGGCGCGAAGACGTCAGCGAAATGGAAGTGCGCCTGTCCGGCCGCGACCTGTCGCTGGAAAAACAGGATGACGACGAAGAGGCCTTTGCCCCCATCGCCTACCTGTCCGACGAAGGCCGCCAGGAACCCACCCGCGTGCTCGACCGGCGCGACCACGACGAGCTGCAGGGCGCCGGCCTGGCCCAGGCCCTGCAGGCGCTCGACCCGCGTTCGCGGCGCATCATCGAAGCCCGCTGGCTGCAAGACGACGGCGGCATCACGCTGCAGGAACTGGCGCAGGAATTCGGCGTATCGGCCGAGCGCATCCGCCAGATCGAATCCGCGGCCCTGAAGAAAATGCGCGGCGCCTTGGCGCCCGCCTGATCGTGCCCGGCGGCGCGGTAACATTTAGATTCAAATTCGCGCCGCCCAATTTCATCGGCCTGGAAACTTAATCCTCGCTCAGGCGCCTAAACACACGTAGACCGCATTACCGGTACCCGGTACGCAGTCTTGTCATCCGTTTCGGCTTCTCCTCTTTCCCCTCCCCTATGAAACGGATGCTTGCGGGGCACCTGCATATCGGTGCCCCTTTTTTTTGCCTGCCGCTGCGGTAACGCCGGCGCCGGCCGGCTTCTGCCTCGCGTCGCGGCCTGCCTTCAGGCCATCCGCGCTTCGCGCCACGTGACGGCGTCGATGCGGCGCACGCCGGTCGCCAGCGAACCGTCGCGGTACAGCTTCAGCCAGCGGTAGCCCGGGGCGGACTCGTCGATTACGTGCCGGCCGTCGCGGATGGCGAACTGGAAGCAGGTCGAAGGCGTGGCCAGCATGCGCAAATGGTGGCGGCGGCGGTCGAACGCCTGGTGTACGTGGCCCCACAACAGCACCCGCGTACGCGGCAGGCTGGCCAGCTGCTGGAACAAGGCCCGGGCGTTGTCCACCATCATGTCGTCATGCCACTTACTGTCCATTTGCACCGGGTTGTGATGCAGCGCGACCAGAATGTGGCGGTCGCCCGCCAGGGCGGCGGCGCGTTCCAGCAACTCGAACTGTGTATCGTCGATATGGCCGCCGTTCGAGCCCGGCACACTGGAATCCAGCAGAATGATGCGCCACGCGCCGATGTCGGTGACGGGCTGGGTCCACAGCCCCAGGGCATGGCGCAGCGCGTGCGGGTCGTCGTGGTTGCCGGGCAGGCAGCGCACCGGCCAGTCGGTCTGTTCCAGCAAATGGCGCAGCCGCTGGTAAGAGGCGGGCGAGCCGTCTTGCGACAGGTCGCCCGTGGCCAGCAGCAGGTCGGGCCGGTGGCCATTGGCGCGCACCTGGTCCAGCACGGCGCGCAGGCTGGCGTCGGTGTTCACCTGGCACATCACGCCTTCCGGTTCGGCCAGCAAGTGCGTGTCGGTGAGCTGAACCACCAGGATCGGTGCGTCGGCGCGGCCGGCGCTGGAATTCGAGGCCGGCAAAGGACTCTCCTGCATAGCTGAAACGTCAGTACCTTACCGAAAAAAGCGCCGGGGCCGGACATTGGGCGGCCGGTGACGCGTAACGAAACGTGGATGGCTCGGCCGGTGGGCAAAAAAAGCTATTCTTGGCGTTCCGTACTCGCGTGCTTCATCTGATCGCACTTCATGGATATTGGTTTCATCGTATTTGGCCTGTCCGGCCTGCTGACGCTGGTGTGTTTCATGCCGCCGCTTGCTGGACGCATCAAGCTTCCCTATTCCGTGCTGCTGGCCATCGTGGGCTGCCTGCTGGGCATCGGCCTGCACTTGCATGGCTGGGCACCGCCGGTGCTGGGCGACCTGTTCGACACGATCGAACGCTTCGAGATTTCGTCGGAAACCTTCCTGATGGTGTTCCTGCCGGTGCTGTTGTTCGAAACGGCATTGGCCATGAATGTACGGCGCCTGATGGACGACATCGGCCCCATCCTGATGATGGCCATCGTGGCGGTGGTGGTGTGCACCGTGGTGGTGGGCTTCGCGGTCAGCGCCGTGTCATCGTACGGACTGGTGGCCTGCCTGCTGCTGGGCGCCATCGTGGCTACCACGGATCCGGTGGCGGTGGTGGGCATCTTTCGCGAAGTGGGCGCGCCCCGGCGTCTGACCACGCTGGTCGAAGGCGAAAGCCTGTTCAACGACGCGGCGTCGATCGCCCTGTATTCCGTGCTGCTGGCGGTGCTGGGCGGCAAGGGCACGCTGTCGGTGGGCGGCGTGTTCAACGATTTCGTTTTCCACTTCGTGGGCGGCGGCCTGGCGGGCTACGTCATGGGGCGCGGCGCGTGCGTGCTGTTCGCCTGGCTGCGCGGCTTTCCTACTGCCGAGATCACGCTGACGCTGACGCTGGCCTACCTGTCGTTCTTCATCTCGGAACACTACCTGGGCGTATCGGGCGTGGTGGCCACTGTCATCGCCGGCCTGGTGGTGGGGTCGGCCGGGCGTACGCGCATGTCGCCGGTTACCTTCGAGCACCTGGCCAGTTCGTGGGAACAGTTCGGGTTCTGGGCCAATTCGCTCATCTTCCTGTTCGCGGCCATGCTGATCCCCAAGCTGATGGCGACCGCCGACCCCGAAGAACTGCTGCTGGTGGCCGTGGTGTTCGTGGTTACGCTGGTGGCCCGCGCCATCGTGGTGTTCGGCCTGCTGCCGCTGCTGGGGCTGACGCCCCTGGGCACCAAGGTCAGCACCCCCTACAAGACCGTGATGCTGTGGGGCGGCCTGCGGGGCGCCGTGTCCCTGGCCCTGGCGCTGGCCGTGACCGAGCAGGATGCGGTGCCGGAAGAGGCGCGCCAGTTCATTGCCGTGGTTACCACCGGCTACGTGCTGGCGACGCTGTTCATCAACGGCATCACCCTGCGGCCCCTGATCCGCATGCTGGGCCTGAACCAGCTGTCGCCCGTGGAGCGCACGATACGCAACCAGGCCCTGGTGGTGGCCCTGGAAGACCTGCAGGACAAGACCGACGCAGTGGCCAAGGCCGACCACATCAGCCCCGAGGCCAGCGAGCGTATTCACGCGGTGTTCGATGGCAGCCTGGCCAGCGTGCACGATGGCCAGCTCAGCCAGATGACCGACGAGCAGCGCGTGGCGGTGGGCCTGGCCATCGTGGCCCAGCGCGAACAGGAAATGTTCTTCGGCATCCTGAAGGCGCAGATCGTCGACTGGCGCATGGCCGAATCGCTGCTGGCGCGTTCCGAACGCCTGGAAGACGCCGTGCGCACCGGCGGCCTGGTTGGCTTCGAGCGAGGCATCGAAGCCGACGTGCGCCATTCGAAAGCCTTCCGGCTGGCGCTGCGCATGCATTACATGTTCGGCTTCCAGGGCTGGCTGGCGCGTGAGCTGGGGCAGCGCTTCGCCAACCTGATGACCAAGCGCTCGGTGGCGCAGCGCCTGATCGCGTTCGCGCGCGAACAGATCGCGCCGCTGCTGGGCGAGGCCGCGGCCCAGCAGATCGTGGCCGCGCACCAGCGCCGCCTGGACCTGATCGAGCATGCCCTGCAGGCGCTCACCCTGCAATATCCGTCGTATTCATTGTGGCTGCAGGAAAGCCACCTGGGCCGCACCGCGCGCGAACTCGAACGCATCCGCTACCACGACATGCTGGAGCAGTCGCTGATCAGCGGCGAGGTCTACGCCGACCTGATGGGGCAGCTGAAAAGCCGCTGGCGCCATATCGACCACCACCCGCCGCTGGACATGGAGCTGGGGGCGGCCGAGCTCATCACCCGCGTGCCGCTGTTCGAAGGCCTGAGCGCGGACTCGCTGCGCGCTATCAGCAAGCTGCTCAAGCCGCGCCTGGCGCTGCCCGACCAGCCGGTGCTGACGCGCGGCCGGCACGGGCAGGAAATGTGCTTCGTGGCGTCGGGCGCCGTGTCGGTGCAGCTGCCCGATGGCACCGCCATCGAGCTGGGCAGCGGCGAATTCTTCGGCGAGCTGGCGCTGCTGGGCGAACAGCAGATCAACCCGGATGTGCATTCGCTGGGCTATAGCAAGCTGCTGATGCTGTCGCTGCGCGACTTCGAGGCGCTGCTGGCGCGCGACCCGGACCTGCGCGAGCGCATCCAGGTCGTGGCCAAGCAGCGGCTGCGCGCCATCGAGGTATGGAAGCAGTTTTCGCAGACCGGCACCACTACGCCGCCCACGCCATCGGCGCCGCCGGCCGACGCGGCGCCGGCCGATGCCTGATCAAGCCAGGCGGCGGGTCTAGGTAGTTTCCCGCTGCACCAGGTTGAACCCCAGGTCGACGTGGCGTTGGGCCGGCGGCTGGCCGGCCATTTGCTGCAACAGCAGCGTGGCCGCCGTCAGGCCGATCTGGTAGCGCGGCGTGGCGATGGTGGACAGCGGCGGCGTGGTCCAGGCCGTGCCGGCGAAATCGTGGAACCCCACCAGGCCCATGCGCGCGGGCACGGCGATGCCGCGCCGCGCGCACTGAAACACGGCCCCTTGCGCCAGGTCGTCGTTGCAGAAGAACAGCCCGTCGCAATCGGGGTGGCTGTCGAGCACCTGGTCGAGCAGTTCCGCGCCCAGCCCGATGGAGGATTTCTGCGGCGTCATGATTTCCAGCGCCGGGTCGTACAGGCCCGCCTCGCGCAATGCCTGGCGGCCGCCTTCGCAGCGCCGCAGCGAGCGCGGGTCGAGCTGGGCGCCCACGATGCCGATGCGGCGGTAGCCGCGTTCGGCCAGGTGGCGGCAGGCGGCCAGCCCCGAATCGAACTGCGAGAAGCCCACGCTGAGGTCGGGAGAGTCGGCCGGCAGGGTCTCGATGGTGTGCACGGCCGGAATGGCGGCCGTGCGCAGCAACTGCCATACCCCCGGGTTGTGGTCGACCCCGGTCAGGATGACCCCGTCGGGCGAGTGCTGCAGGTAGGTGCGCAGCTGGGCCTCTTCGGCGTCCAGCGAATACCCCGTGACCCCCACCAGCATGTGGTAGCCCTGGGCGTCCAGGGTTTCTTTGATGCCGGCGATGATGTCCACGAACACCACATTGCTCAGCGAAGGAATCAGCGCCACCACGATGCGCGAGCGCGACGAGGCCAGGGCGCTGGCGGCATGGTTGGGCACATAGCCGAGTTCGTGGCAGATGCGCAGGATGCGTTCGCGCAGCGGGGGGGCCACCTTGTCGGGCAGCCGCAGCGCGCGCGACACGGTGATGGCGCTGACGCCGGCGCGGCGCGCCACCTGCTGCATGGTGACGCGGCCATCACGGGTACTGCGGGGCTTGCGTGCCGACATGTCGGATTTGTGTCAGGGAAATTGCGTAGTCTGCCGGAAGGGCTTTACAGTCGCCATATGTTAGCGCTAACATCGCACAACATTTGAAAAAGATCAATCGGAGACAAGATATGCAGCCTGCTCCCCAGCGCCCTGCCCAGGGCGCGCGTGCGTGGCTGGCGCGTGCCGCCGACGCCTGCAGCCGGCTCCAGACCTGGCTGATGGTGGCCTGCCTGGCCGTCATGGTGGTGTTGCTGTTCGGCAATGTTGCGCTGCGCTACCTGTTCAATTCCGGCATTAACGTGTCCGACGAGCTGTCGCGGCTGGCGTTCGTCTGGCTGATCTTCTTGGGGTCGGTGCTGGCGCTGCGCGAGCACCAGCACATCGGCGTGACCATGCTGGTGCAGCGTTTCGGGCCCGGGGCGCGCAAGCTTACCCACATTGCCTGCCAGTTGCTGACGCTGTGGGTGCTGTGGCTGATGGCCGACGGCAGCTGGAAGCAGACCGTAATCGGCCTGGACACCCGCCTGCCCGTTACGGGGCTGCCCCTGGCCGTGTTCGACGCGGCTGTGCTGTACGCCGCCGTGGCAATGGGGCTGCTGGTGCTCGTCGACCTGGCCCGTGTGCTGGCCGGCGGCGAGCCGCCCCTGGACGCCAGCCCCGAAGACCCGCTCGCCTGAGCGCCGATCCGCTTCCTACGCCTGCCTGACTATGACCCTGACCCTATTCCTGGCGGTGCTGCTGGGGCTGATCGCCCTGGGTATGCCGATCGCGTTCGCGCTGCTGCTCAGCGCGGTCGCTTTGATGTTCCAGCTGAACTTTTTCGATTCCCAGATTCTTGCCCAGAACATGCTGTCGGGCGCCAACAGCTTCACGCTGATGGCCGTGCCGCTGTTCATGCTGGCTGGCGAGGTCATGAACGCCGGCGGCCTGTCGCGCCGCATCGTCGACCTGGCCAGCATGTTCGTGGGCCACATCCGCGGCGGCCTGGGTTACGTGGCCATTTTCGCCAGCGTGCTGCTGGCCGCGTTGTCGGGCTCGGCCGTGGCCGACGCGGCCGCGCTGGGCACGCTGCTGATTCCCATGCTGCGCGACAAGGGCTACAGCGCCGAACAGGCCTCGGGCCTGATCGCCGCCGGCGGCATCGTGGCGCCCATCATCCCGCCGTCGATCTCGTTCATCATCTTCGGCGTGGCTACCAATGTATCCATTACCAGGCTGTTCTTCGCCGGCATCGCGCCCGGCCTGCTGATGGGCCTGACCCTGGTGGCCGTGTGGACCTGGGTGGCGCGCAGGCATGGCGCGCTGACGCCCACGCCGCGCGAATCCTGGGGCGCCCGACTGCGTGCGCTGCGCCAGGCGGTATGGGCGCTGATGCTGCCCGTGATCATTATCGGCGGCCTGCGCGGCGGCATCTTCACGCCCACCGAGGCCGCGGTGGTGGCCGCCGTGTACGCGCTGGCGGTCAGCCTGTTTGTCTACCGCGAGATCACCGTGCGCGACCTGGGCCGCCTGTTCATCAATGCGGCGCGCACGACGGCCGTAGTGATGTTCCTGGTGGCCGCGGCCATGGTGTCGTCGTACATGATCACCCTGGCCGACATGCCACAAGACCTGATCAATCTGCTGACGCCAGTGCTGGACCAGCCCAAGATGCTGATGTTCTGGCTGATGGTGCTGCTGACTCTGGTAGGCACCGTCATGGACCTGACGCCCACCATCCTGATCCTGGCGCCGGTGCTGATGCCGGTGATCACCAAGGCGGGCATCGATCCGGTGTATTTCGGCGTGATGTTCGTGCTGGTGGGCTGCGTGGGGCTGCTGACGCCGCCCGTGGGCACCGTGCTCAACGTGGTGTGCGGCGTGGCGCGCATCAACATGGAAACCATCTGCAGGGGCGTGTGGCGTTACGTGGCCGCCTACACGGCCCTGATTGTCATTCTGGTGATCTTCCCGGAGCTGATCACCGTACCCGCGCGCTGGCTTTACTGAAACGGCAGCGACCGCCGCCGGCGCCATTCAGCAACCAAGGAGGAGCAACACCATGTTCAAGACCTGCAAGTACACCCTGCTGGCCGTCACCCTGGCCGTGTCCTGCGCGGCCGCCGGCGTGGCCGGCGCCCAGGACATCAAGCCGCGGCTGATCCGCTTCGGCTACGGCCTGAACGACGACAGCGTGCAGGGCCGCGCCGCGCGCCAGCTGGCGCAAGAGCTGGAAAAACTCAGCGGCGGCAAGATGAAGATGAAGACGTTCGGTTCGGCCAGCCTGGGCTCGGACGAGCAGATGCAAAGCGCGCTGGTCGGCGGCGTGCAGGAAATGATGGTGGGCTCGACCGCGCCGCTGGCCACCATGGTGAAGGAATTCGGCGTGTTCGACCTGCCGTTCCTGTTCAACAGCGACCGCGAGGCCGACGCCGTGCTCGACGGCCAGCTGGGCGAGAAACTGCTGAAAAAGCTGGAAGCCAAGGGCCTGGTGGGCCTGGTGTACTGGGAAAACGGTTTCCGCAACCTGACCAATTCCAAGCACCCCGTGGTCAAGGCCGAAGACCTGGAAGGCATCAAGCTGCGCGTGATGCAGAACCAGGTGGCCCTGGGCGTGTTCAACGCCCTGGGCGCAAATGCCGTGCCCATGCCGTTCTCGGAACTGTTCACGGCGCTGGAAACCCGCACGGTGGATGGCCAGGAAAACCCCGTGACCACCATCCAGAGTAGCAAATTCTATGAAGTGCAGCCGTACCTGACCATTACGCGCCACGTGTACACCCCCTGGGTCGTGCTGGCGTCCAAGAAATGGTGGGACACGCTCTCGCCCGACGAGCAGAAGCTGATCCGCCAGGCCGCCGTGGCCTCGCGCGACTTCGAGCGCAAAGACAGCCGCGCCGATTCCAAGAAGGCGATGGACACCCTCAAAGAGCACGGCATGAAGATCAATGTCGTGTCCGACGAAGAAATCGCCCGCATGCGCCAGAAGGTGCAGCCCGTGGTGGACCAGACCACCCAGGAACTGGGTCCGGACTTGGTCAAAGAGCTGCAAGACGAAATCCAGAAAGCGCGCGGCTGATCGCGCGCCGGGCCGGGCCCGCGCGGGCCCGGCCATACCGCCCACCGTTGCATCGTAGTGATCGCCATGCCCCAGACGCCCCGCAAGTTGCGCAGCCAGAAATGGTTCGACGACCCTTCCCACGCCGACATGACCGCCATCTATGTCGAGCGCTATCTGAATTCCGGCATTACGCGCGCCGAGCTGCAATCGGGCCGGCCCATCATCGGCATCGCCCAGACCGGCAACGACCTGACGCCCTGCAACCGGCACCACCTGCAGCTGGCTGACCGGATCAAGGCCGGCATCCGCGACGCGGGCGGCATTCCCATGGAATTCCCGGTGCATCCGCTGGCCGAGCAGGGCCGCCGGCCCACCGCGGCCCTGGACCGCAACCTGGCCTATCTGGGCCTGGTCGAGATCCTGCACGGCTATCCGCTGGACGGCGTGGTGCTGACCACCGGCTGCGACAAGACCACGCCGGCCTGCCTGATGGCCGCGGCCACGGTCGACATTCCGGCCATTGTGCTGTCGGGCGGCCCCATGCTCGACGGCTGGCACGAAGGCAAGCGGGTGGGATCGGGCACGGTGATCTGGCACGCGCGCAACCTGATGGCCGCCGGCAAGATCGACTACGAAGGCTTCATGACGCTGGCCACGGCCTCGTCGCCGTCGGTGGGGCACTGCAACACCATGGGCACGGCCCTGTCGATGAACTCGCTGGCCGAGGCGCTGGGCATGTCGCTGCCGGGCTGCGCCAGCATTCCCGCGCCGTATCGCGAACGCGGGCAGATGGCGTACGCCACCGGCATGCGCATCTGCGCCATGGTGCGCGACGACATCCGCCCGTCGCACATTCTGACCCGCCAGGCCTTCGAGAACGCCATCGTGGTGGCCTCGGCCCTGGGCGCGTCCAGCAACTGCCCGCCGCACCTGATCGCCATTGCGCGCCATGCCGGGGTGGAACTGTCGCTGGAAGACTGGCAGCGCCTGGGCGAAGACGTGCCGCTGCTGGTGAACTGCGTGCCGGCCGGCGAATACCTGGGCGAAAGCTTTCATCGCGCCGGCGGCGTGCCGGCCGTGCAGCACGAACTGCACGCGGCGGGCCGCCTGCACGGCGGCTGTATGACAGTGTCGGGCCGCACCGTGGGCGATATTGCCGCGGCCTCGGCCGCCCACGACCGCGATGTGATCCGCAGCTACCAGGCGCCGCTGCGGCATCGCGCCGGGTTTATCGTGCTGTCGGGCAATTTCTTCGACAGCGCCATCATGAAGATGTCGGTGGTGGGCGAGGCGTTCCGGCAGTCGTACCTGGGAACGCCGGGCGATGAAAACGCCTTCGAGGCGCGCGCTATCGTGTTCGACGGGCCCGAGGACTACCACGCCCGCATCGAAGACCCGGCCTTGAACATCGACGAGCACTGCATCCTGGTGATCCGCGGCTGCGGCGACGTGGGCTACCCGGGCAGCGCCGAGGTGGTGAACATGGCGCCGCCCTCGCATCTGCTCAAGCGCGGCATCGATTCGCTGCCGTGCCTGGGCGACGGCCGCCAGAGCGGCACGTCGGCCAGCCCGTCCATCCTGAACATGTCGCCCGAGGCGGCGGTGGGGGGCGGTTTGAGCCTGCTGCAGACCGGCGATCGGCTGCGCGTCGACCTGAACCAGCGTTCAGTCACCCTGCTGGTGGACGCCGGTGAAATGGCGCGGCGCAAGGCCAATGCCAAGCCCGTGCCGATTCCGCCGCCGCAGACGCCCTGGCAGGAAATCTACCGGCAGATGGTGGGGCAGCTGTCCACCGGCGGCTGCCTGGAACCGGCTACGCTGTACCTGCGGGTGGTCGAGACACGGGGCGATCCGCGCCATTCGCACTGAGCGGCGCGGATATTGCGCCGGCCGGGTGTCTGGCACCTGCGGAGCCAGACACCTGCCAGATGGGGCTCGCGCTATCTGATTTCCCCGCGCGCGCGGCGCTGTGTGATGTCTTCCAGGATCACCAGCGCCGCTTCCACGGTGAACTCGCCTTCGCCGATGCGGCGCACGGCTTCGCCGATGGGCACATGGGCGATCTCCATGACCTCGCCGTCGCGGTTGGCCGGCTGCGCGCCGGCCGGCAGCACGCAGGTGCTGGTCAGCAGGTCTTCTACCTGGTAGCCCTCGGGCAGGCGGCGGTGCATGCGCAATATCGTGCGCAGCGGCGAGCGGCCGGCCAGTTGCGCCGGTTCCAGCCCGGCTTCTTCGGCGCATTCGCGCAGCAGCGCCTGTTCCAGGTCTTCACGGCTGCCGGCCAGGCCGCCCACCAGGGTGTCCCACATGCCGGGGTCGGTGGATTTGCTGAGCGCCCGGCGGGCGATCCACAGCCGGCCGTCGGGCGTCCAGGCGTTCAGGTGCACCGCCCGGGTCAGCAGCCCCAGCGGGCGCATGGCGGCGCGTTCGATGGCGCCCAGGTAGTCGTCGGCCGCGGTCACGTCCAGCAGTTCGTCGCGCCAGCCGCGCAGGCAATCGGCATCGCGCAGCGCCTGCGCCACGCTGGCCAGCAGCGCGTCCAGTTGCGGCCCCGCCGCCAGCCCCGTGCCGATGCGCAGCGCGTCGGGCTGCACTTGCACCTGGGGCAGGCGGCCCAGCGCGTCGCAGGCCGCATGGGTGGCCCAGCCGCAGCAGCGGTCGGCCACGTACAGCGGCAGGGCGAGTTCGGGCGGGTGTTCCTGCACGCGCTGTGCCAGCTGCGTGTACAGCGCGGCCAGGCGCGCCGGATCGTCATGGGAAAGCTTGTTCGGCATGGCGGCGATTTTAGTGTAGCGCCCTGCGGGCGCCGCCAAATGGGGGCATCCGGGCACGATTCAAGAGGGCCAAATTACATTGGGTTGCGCGTCCGCTATAATTCTGCGGTTTCTTTGTGATTCGAGTGGGATAGACCGGCCATAGGCCGGGCTTGAACCTGCCGTCTAATAAATTGCGTGTATTCCTGTCCTGCCGCTGGCAGGCATGGAAACGCCCGCGCCGTGTTTCGAGGTAAGCATGAAGAAGTGGAGAGGGATACTGGGCGCCTGTGCATTGCTTTCGGGCAGTGCCGTCAACGCGCAGGTTCAAGACATGCCCGGCGGCCCGAAAGTCGATCAGCTCAATCTGCACGAAGGCGTCACGCAGATCGCGCACGACGTCATGTGGCTGCACTGGCTGCTGCTGATCATCTGTGGCGTGATCTTCATCGGCGTGTTCGGCGTCATGTTCTATTCCATCTGGGCGCACCGGAAGTCGCGCGGACACAAGGCCGCCACCTTCCATGAGCACCTGGGTGTGGAAGTCGCCTGGACGGTCATCCCCTTCATCATCGTCATCGCCATGGCGCTGCCGGCCACCAAGACCGTGGTCGCCATGAAAGACACCTCCAGCGCCGACCTCACCGTGAAGGTCACCGGCTACCAGTGGAAGTGGGGCTACGAATACCTGGACGGCCCCGCCGCCGGCGTGAAGTTCCTGTCCACGCTGGCCACGCCCCGCGCCCAGATCGAGGGCCGCGAGCCCAAGGGCGAGTTCTACCTGATGGAAGTCGACAACCACCTGGTGGTGCCGGTCGACAAGAAAGTCCGCATCGTGCTGACCGCGGCCGATGTCATCCACTCGTGGATGGTGCCCGACTTCGGCGTCAAGCAGGACGCCATCCCCGGCTTCCTGCGCGACACCTGGTTCCGCGCCGAGAAAACCGGCACCTACCGTGGCCAGTGCGCCGAGCTGTGCGGCAAAGACCACGCCTTCATGCCCATCGTGGTCGAAGTGAAGTCGCAGGCCGACTACGACAAGTGGGCCGACGAACAGAAAAAGAAAATGGCGGCCAGCGCCGACGATCCCAACAAAGAATGGACCAAAGAAGAGCTGGTCGCCCGCGGCGAAAAGGTCTTCGGCGCCAACTGCGTGGCCTGTCACCAGGCCAACGGCAAGGGCGTGCCGGGTTCGTTCCCTGCCCTCGACGGCGACAAAACCGTGCTGGGCCCGAAAGACGCGCAAATACAGACCGTGCTGCACGGCCGGCCCGGCACCGCCATGGCGGCCTTCGGCGGGCAGCTCAACGACGTCGAGATCGCCTCGGTCATTACGTACACGCGCCATGCCTGGAGCAATGCGGGCAAGGGGCAAGACCCCGTGGTACAGCCGAAGGATGTCGTGGCCGCGCGCTGAACGCGCCGCCCGCTCCGGTAACCAGAACCCGTAACGTCGAGACACACCTGCCGGCCTCCTGGACCGAGGCCGGCAAACAGCAGGAAGGAGTCCATCATGAGCAGCGTCACTGTAGACCACGTGTCGCCGGGCCACAGCCACGGTCATGAGCACGATGACCACCACGCCACGCCCACCGGCTGGCGCCGCTGGCTATTTGCCACCAACCACAAAGATATCGGGACGATGTACCTCATCTTCTCGTTCATCATGCTGCTGGAAGGCGGCACGCTGGCCTTGCTGCTGCGTACCGAGCTGTTCGAGCCCGGCCTGCAGTTCTTCCAGCCCGAACTGTTCAACCAGTTCACCACCATGCACGGCCTGATCATGGTGTTCGGCGCGATCATGCCGTCGTTCGTGGGCTTCGCCAACTGGATGATCCCGATGCAGATCGGCGCGTCCGACATGGCCTTCGCGCGCATGAACAACTTCAGCTTCTGGCTGCTGCCCGTGGCCGCCATCATGCTGACGACCTCGTTCTTCGTGCCCGGCGGCGCCACGGCGGCCGGCTGGACCCTGTACGCCCCGCTGTCGGCGCAAATGGGCCCGGGCATGGACCTGGCCATCTTCGCCATCCACATCATGGGCGCCTCGTCCATCATGGGCGCCATCAACGTCATCGTCACCATCCTGAACATGCGCGCGCCCGGCATGACCCTGATGAAGATGCCGATGTTCTGCTGGACCTGGCTGATCACCGCCTTCCTGCTGATCGCCGTGATGCCCGTGCTGGCCGCCGCCATCACCATGGTGCTTACCGACCGCCACTTCGGCACCGGCTTCTTCAACGCCGCCGCCGGCGGCGACCCGGTGCTGTACCAGCACGTGTTCTGGTTCTTCGGGCACCCCGAGGTCTACATCATGATCCTGCCGGCCTTCGGCATCGTGTCGGCCATCGTGCCGGCCTTTGCCCGCAAGAAGTTGTTCGGCTATGCGTCCATGGTGTACGCCACCTCGGCCATCGCGGTGCTGTCGTTCATTGTGTGGGCGCACCACATGTTCACCACCGGCATGCCCGTCACCGGCCAGTTGTACTTCATGTACGCCACCATGCTGATCTCCATCCCCACCGGGGTGAAGGTATTCAACTGGGTGGCCACTATGTGGCGCGGCTCGATGACCTTCGAAACTCCCATGCTGTTCGCCATCGGCTTCATCTTCGTGTTCACCATGGGCGGGTTTACCGGGCTGATCTTGGCGGTGGCGCCTATCGACATCCAGGTGCACGACACCTACTACGTGGTGGCGCACTTCCACTACGTGCTGGTGGCCGGCTCGCTGTTTGCCCTGTTCGCCGGCGCCTACTACTGGGTGCCCAAATGGACCGGCCGCATGTACAACGAAAAGCTGGGCAAGCTGCACTTCTGGTCCACGCTGATCTCGTTCAACGTCACGTTCTTCCCGATGCACTTCCTGGGCCTGGCCGGCATGCCGCGCCGCTACGCCGACTACGCCGCGCAGTTCACCACCTTCCACCAGGTGGCCACCATCGGCGCGTTCTGGTTCGGCCTGTCGCAGTTGCTGTTCCTGTACGTCATCGTGCGGTGCTACCGCGGCAAGGGCGAAACAGCCGCCGCCAAGCCCTGGGAAGGCGCCGAAGGCCTGGAATGGACCGTGCCGTCGCCGGCGCCGTTCCATACCTTCACCACGCCGCCCGAAGTGAAATAATCGGCAGACCAGGTAAAGTAATCGTTAGTCATGACCCCTGAACAACGCCGCCGCAACAAGACTGTCGGGCTGATCCTGCTGGCAATCGTCATTGCCCTGTTCGCCTGGACATTCTTCCGCGGCTCGGCCATCCTGACCGGCACGGCCGTCAAGTAGGGCAGGCATGACCCACGATATTCGCGACGCCTCGCGCCGCAAGCTGAACTTCCTGCAGACGCTCAAGGCGGTGCTGTGGGGCATGTTCGGCGTGCGCCGGGGCGCCGGCTACGAAGAAGACGCCGGCAAGCTCAACCCCGTGCACCTGATTGTGGCGGGCGTGCTGGCCGGGGTCATTTTCGTGACGGTGCTGGTGCTTATCGTGCGCTGGGCCGTGGCCAGCCTGACATAAGCAGCAAGCATTTCAACAAATCAGTACCAGGGAGAAGACCATGAGTGCAAGCCACTCGGTTCAAGGTAAAGAGGCACCGTACTACTATGTGCCGGCGGACTCGGGCCACCCCGTGCGCACTGCCGTGGCCCTGCTGGCCATGGGCCTGGGCGCGGCCGCCTGGGTCAACGATGTCAGTTGGGGCAAGTGGCTGGTGCTGGTCGGCGTCCTCGGCCTGATCACCGTGCTGTATTTCTGGTTCGGCGACGCCATCCACGAATCCGAAACCGGCCTGAACAGCAAGCGCATCGACCTGTCCTACCGCTGGGGCATGAGCTGGTTCATCTTTTCCGAAGTCATGTTCTTCGCGGGTTTCTTCGGCGCGCTGTGGTACGTGCGCACCATCACCACGCCGTGGCTGGGCGACCTGGACCACCAGCTGCTGCTGTGGCCCGACTTCCAGGCGGTGTGGCCCAACTTCGGCCCCGCCGGCGTGGTCGAGCACTTCCAGACTGTCGGCCCGTTCTGGCTGCCCACCATCAACACCGCGCTGCTGCTGTCGTCGGGCGTGACGTTGACCATCGCCCACCACGCGCTGCGCGAGAACCACCGCGGCAAGGCCATGTTCTGGCTGGCCGCCACCGTGCTGCTGGGCTTCATCTTCGTGGCCTGCCAGGCTTACGAATACCACCACGCTATCACCGAACTGAACCTGAAGTTCAGCTCGGGCGTGTACGGTTCGCTGTTCTACATGCTGACCGGTTTCCACGGCTTTCACGTCATCATGGGCGCCACCATGCTGACGGTCATCCTGATCCGCCTGGCGCGGGGTCACTTCACCGCCGAACACCACTTCGGCTTCGAAGGCGCGGCCTGGTACTGGCACTTTGTGGACGTGGTCTGGCTGGGCCTGTACCTGTTCGTCTACTGGTTCTAGGAATAGTCCCCCCCCGAAGCGCTGCGCGCTACCCCCCAGGGGGCGACGCTGCGGACCGGCAAAGCCGGATCCGCGCGTCCCCGCTTCAGGCGGGCCGGTGTTCTAAACGCCGCCGCGAGGCATCTTACGCTGGCAGGTGCGTCCAGCGGCGCCGGAACCGGCCGGCCCGGTTCCTATCTAATGCCTGTACTTTCTATCCAGCCCAGGTGATGGGCCAGCAGAACGAACAGGAACAGGGCTACCGATAGCCCGATACGCACGGTCAGCGCATTGACCGTCCGGTTGGTGGTGCCCTTGTCTTTCATCAGGTAGACCAGGGCAGATGCCAGGCTGGCCAGGATGCCGATGAAAGCCAGGCCGACGATGACGCGCATTTTGGCCTCCGGTTAAAACGGAATTATTGCAGACATGGCTCATTCAGTTCGCCGTACCTTGGCAGCTCTGGTGTTGCTGGGGGCGGCCGTCGCAATACTGGCCTCGCTGGGCGCGTGGCAGCTGCGGCGCGCCAACGAGCGGCGGGCCATTCTGGCGGCCATCCAGGCCGGCCGCGCCCAGCCGCCGCTGGCACTGACGCCCGCCACCGCGCCCGGCGAACTGAATGCCTGGCGTCCGGCGCAGGCCCATGGGCAATGGCTGAACCAATACAGCGTACTTCTGGACAACCGCAACCAGGAAGGCAAGCCCGGCTATTGGCTGGCCACGCCGCTGCTGCTGGACCCGGCCAGCCGCAGCGCGGTGCTGGTGCTGCGCGGCTGGCTGCCGCGCGCGCGGCCCGGCCAGCCGGCCCCGACGCCGCCCGCCGCGCCGGCTGGCACGCACAGCGTGGCCGGCGAACTGGCGCCGCGCGTGCCGCGCCTGTTCGAATTGTGGTCGTTCGGGGCGGCGCAGGGGCAGTTGCCCGCTACACTGCCGGTGGCCGGCGGCGCCATGCCGCAAGTGCAGAACCTGGAACTGCCGGCCTACGGCCAGGCCACCGGCCTGGCGCTGCTGCCAGCTGTGCTGATGCAGACACGCGGCGACGACGCGCTGGTGCGCGACTGGCCGCAGCCGTCGGTGGACTACAGCCAGAACCAGGGCTACGCCCTGCAGTGGTTCTCGTTTGCCGCCATTGCCGCCGTCGCCTGGCTGGTAGTGGCCTGGCGGGGGCTGCGGCCCGGCCGCCGGGCGGCCCGGCCTTGATCCGTACATACAAAAACTCAGGAAAACAACTGTGGCTCGCGAAACCTCCACTCCCGTCCCTGCCAAGAAGCGGTCGCTGACGCCGCTGGTGCTGGTGTTTCTGTGCACTTTGGCGCCCATCCTGGCCGCCTTCGTGCTGTACAACAACCCGCAGTGGTGGCCTGAAGAGTCCAGCAACTACGGCACCCTGATCGATCCGCAGCGCCCCATCCCGGCCGCCCAGGACCTGCAGCTGACCACGCTGGACGGCCAGCCCTTCGACCTGCAAAGCCTGCAGGGCAAGTGGCTGCTGCTCAGCGTGGGCGAGGCCGCCTGCCCCGAGTCCTGCGCGCGCAAGCTGTTCATCACGCGCAATTCTCATGCCAGCCAGGGCAAGAACGTCGATCGCCTGGCGCGCGTCTGGTTCATTACCGACGACGCCGAGGTGCCTGCCAAGGTGCTCGAGGCCTACCGGGGCACCGTGATGGTGCGCGCGCGGCCCGAGCAACTGGCGCGCTTCCTGCTGGCGCGCGACAGCGTGGCCGGCGAGCCCGGCCTGCTCGGTCCCATCTGGGTCATCGACCCGCTGGGCAACCTGATGCTGCAGTTCCCCGCCAACGCCGATGGCGTCAAGGTGCGCAAAGACATCAGCAAGCTGGTCTACAACTCGCGCATCGGCTGACCATGGAACGCATCAAGCAACGCTACCGCAAGCTGGTTTTCTTTACCTGGTTCCTGACGCTGGACCTGATCATGTTCGGCGCCTTCGTCCGCCTGACCGATTCCGGGCTGGGCTGTCCCGACTGGCCGGGCTGCTACGGCAACGCCACGCCGCTGGGCGCCATGACCGACATCCACCAGGCATCGCAGGCCATGCCGTTCGGGCCGGTCACCCTGTCGAAGGCCTGGATCGAAATGGTCCACCGCTATGTCGGCGCTTTGCTGGGCATGCTGATCATCGCCATTGTGTTCATGGCCTGGCGCTACCGCCGCGAACTGGGCCGCTCGCCCGCGCTGGCCGTCACGGCGCTGGTGGCCGTGTGCGTGCAGGGCGCCTTCGGCGCGTGGACGGTCACGCACCGGCTGATGCCCGCCGTGGTTACCGCGCATCTGGTGTTCGGCCTGTCGGTGCTGGCGCTGATGACCTGGCTGTCGGCGCGCGAACGCCCGCACCTGGCGCTGCCGCCCCAGGCGGCGCGCTGGCGGCCCTGGCTGGCGGCGGGCATGGTGCTGCTGCTGGTGCAGATCACGCTGGGCGGCTGGGTCAGCACCAACTATGCCGCGCTGGCCTGCCTGGACTTTCCCACCTGCCATGGCCAGTGGCTGCCCGACATGGATTTCCACAGCGGGTTTTCGGTTATCCGCGGGCTGGGCGAGCTGCCTTCGGGAGAAATGATTTCGCAGAATGCCCTCACGGCCATTCATTGGGTGCACCGCAATTTCGCCTTCATCGTGCTGGTCTATCTGGGCGTGCTGGCCGCGCGCCTGCGCGCCGTGCCCGGGCTGCGCGGGCCGGCCACCCTGGCCCTGGCGCTGCTGGCGGCGCAGCTGTTTACCGGCCTGACCACCATTTTCTTCCAGTGGCCGCTGCTGATCGCCGTGCTGCACAACGGCGGCGCGGCCGGCCTGACCCTGGCCTGCGTCGTCATGCTGGTGCGCCTGTCCAGCGCCGGGCGCGCCCCGGCAGCGGCCACCTGATCGCCAGCGCGTTTAAAATAGCCTTATGACCAGCCTTGCCGCTACCCAACCCGGACTGCTGCGCCAGTACCTCGTACTGACCAAGCCGCGCGTGACGCAGCTCGCCGTTTTCTGCGCCATTATCGGCATGTTCCTGGCCGTGCCCGGCCTGCCCGACCCGGGCCGCGTGGTGTTCGGCACGCTGGGCATCTGGCTGCTGGCCGCCGCCGCCTTCGCCATCAACTGCCTGATCGAACAGGAAATCGACGCGCGCATGCTGCGCACGGCGCGCCGCGCCACGGCGCGCGGCACCATCTCGGCCGCCCAGGTCATCACCCTGTCGGGCCTGCTGGGCGGGGCCGGCATGCTGGTGCTGTACCACTTGGTCAACCCGCTGACCATGTGGCTGACCTTCGCCACCTTCGTGGGCTACGCGGTCATCTATACCGTCATCCTCAAGCCGCGCACACCTCAGAACATCGTCATCGGCGGGCTGTCGGGCGCCATGCCGCCGGCCTTGGGCTGGGCCGCCGTGGCCGATGCCGTGCCGGCCGAGGCCTGGGTGCTGGTGCTGATCATCTTCATCTGGACCCCGCCGCATTTCTGGGCGCTGGCGCTGTACCGCAACCACGATTACGCCAAGGCCGGCCTGCCCATGCTGCCGGTCACGCACGGGCAGCGCTTCACCCGCCTGCACATCCTGCTGTATAGCCTGGCGCTGGTGGCCACCACCACGCTGCCCTATGTCATCCGCATGAGCGGGCTGCTGTACCTGGCATGCGCGCTGGCGCTGGGCGGCATGTTCGTGGCCTATGCCTGGCGTCTGTACCGCGAATACAGCGATGCGCTGGCCCGCCGGCTGTTCCGCTTTTCCATCCTGTACCTGGCGCTGCTGTTCGCCGCCTTGCTGCTGGACCACTGGGCCGGCCTGCTGGCCTGATCTCGGAGACCCTGCTTCATGTCCGCGTTTTCCTTCCATCGCCGCGCGTTGCTGCGCGGCGCGGCGGCGGTCGCCCTGGCCGGCGCCCTGGCCGCCTGCGGCGATCCCGCGCCCAGCTTCAAGGGCAATGACATCAGCGGCACGCAGCTGGGCAAGGGCCTGGCCCTGACCGATCACAATGGCCAGGCGCGCACCTTGCAGGACTTCGCCGGCAAGGTCGTGGTCGTGTTTTTCGGCTTTACCCAGTGCCCCGATGTGTGCCCCACCTCGCTGGCAGAACTGTCGCAGGTCATGGAAAAACTCGGCGCCGATGCCGACCGCGTGCAGGTGCTGATGATTACCGTCGACCCCGAGCGCGACACGGCAGAAATCCTCAAGCAATATGTAACCACGTTCGATCCGCGCTTCCTGGGCCTGACCGGCACGCCCGAGCAGATCAAACAGGCCGCGGCGTCGTTCAAGGCCTACTACGCCAAGGTGCCCACCGAGGGCGGGAAGAACTACACCATGGACCACACCGCGGCGTTCTACCTGCTGGACGGCAAGGGCGAATCGCGCGTGCTGGCCAACAACACCTTGGGCGTCGACGCCCTGGCCCACGATATCAAGGCGTTGCTGGGGTCGTAACAGCAGGCGGCAGGTGTCTGGCACCGCAGGTGCCAGACACCGAAGTGTGCAGAGGCTGTCTCAATAGCACGGTGTCTGGCACCCTGGCGGGAGCCAGACACCTGGGAACTGGGTTACCCGTCCCTTATTTGGCGCCGTGGGCGGCGCGCCAGCCCTGGTAGGCCGCCAGGGCGGCCGGGCTGAGTTCGGCGGGGGCGATTTCGCGGCGATGGCCGATGATCATCAGCGCATAAGGCGTGGCCAGCGCGGCCGCCTCGGTACACAGGCGCGATTCGTCTCCTTGCGAGGGCAGGCGGTTGCGCCAATAATTGATGGCCTGTTCGAGTTCGGGCAGGGGAATCGGCTTGTCCATCCGGCCATTGTCCCAGAACGCGAGCCGATCGTCCGGGCATGTCTTGCAAAGGGTCACTATCGCAACACGCCGATACTGCGGCCAAATGCTATACAACGGGCCGTGCTATCGATGGAGAACCATCATGAATACTCCTGTTTCCGCTTCCGGCCCGGGCTCGCGCCGCGGCCTGCATCCCCTGGTGGCCACCGCCGCGGTGTCGGTCATTCTGTTGTGCGCGGTGGCGGTGGCGGCCCTGGTCGGCTGGCTGCCCGCTCCCTGGGCCGAATCCTCTGGCGAAGCGCCCGTGCACGAGGCCCAGGCCCAGGCTGAACAGCAGGCCCAGGCCGGGCAGCAACCCCCGGCTTCCCCGGCGCCCGCCAAGGTGGCCTCCGCCCCCCAGGCGGCGCCCAAGCCGGCCGCCAAGCCAGCGGCCAAGCCCGCCGCTTGCGCCGATTGCGGCGTGGTCGAGACCATCCGCCAGGTCCAGGTGCCGGCCCAGCAGAACAACGGCTACAACGTCGTCGGCACGGTGGCCGGCGGCGTGGTGGGCGGCGTGGTCGGCCACCAGTTCGGCGGGGGCCACGGCAAAGACGCCCTGACCGTTCTGGGCGCTGTGGGCGGCGCTTTGGCAGGCCATGAAATCGAGCGTAATATCAGGCAGCAACAGACTGTGACGCGCTACGAGATGGTCGTGCGCATGGGCAACGGCAGCACCCGCACCTTCAACAGCGCGCAACCGTTCGCCTATGCGTCGGGCGACCACGTGCGGGTCGAAAATGGCCAGGTGCTGCCGCGCTAGGCATTCACGACGCACGTTCCTGGAGACTGAATGTCCGATTCTTCGAATACCAACCCGTTCGTTCTGCCTGGCCTGGGGCAGGGCGGCGACCTTGCCGGCAACCCCCTGCTGGCCAGCATGGAAATGATGCGCAAGGCCTGGGCCGGCCTGGCGGGCCCGGGCGGCCTGGCGCAGGCGCTGCCCATGGCCGCGCCCATGAATCCCGAAGACCTCGAACGCCGCATCGCCGACCTGCGCACCGTTGAAAACTGGCTGCGCATGAACCTGTCGATGCTGACCAGCACTATTCAGGGGCTGGAAGTGCAGCGCGCTACCATTGCCACCCTGCGCTCATTCGTGGGCGGCGGCGCCGCCGCCGGCGGCGAGGCTTCGCCGCTGGAAGTGGCCCTGGGCCTCAAGCCGGCCGCGGCCCGGTCCGCGGCACCGCCCGGGGGCGATGCGCCGGCCGAGCCGGCCAGCCCCGACGCCGGCGCGGCCGACCAGGTCAGCCAGGCCGCACAGTCGGCTTCGCAGGCATGGTGGAATCTGCTGCAGCAGCAATTCAACCAGCTGGCCGCGGCTACCGCCGCCACCATGCCCGACAGCGCGGCGCAAGACGCCGCCTCCCGTGCCGCGGCGCCCGCCGCGAAGCACAACGACCCCGCCCCGCCCGGGCGCGCGCCCCGCAAGGCCGCCGCCAAGCGCACGCCGGCACCACGCAAGTCATAATTCTCCGCTTCAATCGTGCGGCGGGCAGCCGCCCGCCGCCGTCTTACGCTGCTTTCAATCCTATGCTTAATGTTGTCATTCTTGCCGCCGGACTGGGCAAACGCATGCAGTCCGATCTTCCCAAAGTGCTGCATTCCCTGGCGGGCAAACCCATGCTGGAACACGTGCTCGACAGCGCCAGCCAGCTCGACCCCGGCCGTATCGTGGTAGTGGTAGGCCATGGCGCCGACCGCGTGCGCGGCGCCTACGAAGGCCGCGCAGGGCTCAGCTTCGCGCTGCAGCAGCCGCAGCAGGGCACCGGCCATGCCGTGCAGCAGGCCGTGCCCTTGCTGCAAGAAGACGGCAAAGACGACGTCACCCTGGTGCTTTACGGCGACGTGCCGCTGGTGCAGCCCGATACTCTGCGCCGGCTGCTGCAGGCGCGCGGCCAGGGCGCCGCCGTGCTGACTGAACTGCTCGACGACGCCACCGGCTACGGCCGCATCGTGCGCAACGAGCGGGGCCAGGTGCAGCGTATCGTCGAACACAAAGACGCCAGCGAGGCCGAGCGCGCCATCCGCGAAGTGAACACCGGCATCCTGGCCGCGCCCACGGCGCAGTTGAAAAACTGGCTGGGCCGCATCGACAACAACAACGCCCAGGGCGAGTACTACCTGACCGACGTGGTGGGCCTGGCCGTGGCCGATGGCGTGCCCGTCGGCGCGGCGCAACCATCGGCCGGCTGGGAAACGCTGGGCGTGAACAGCCGCGTGCAGCAGGCCGAACTCGAGCGCCGCTGGCAGCATGAGCAGGCGCGGCGCCAGCTCGAGGCCGGCGTCACGCTGGCCGACCCCGCGCGCTTCGACGTGCGCGGCACGCTGGCCTGCGGTCGCGATGTGTTCATCGACGTGGGTTGCGTTTTCGAAGGCAAGGTCGAACTGGCCGACGGCGTGCGCGTGGGCCCGCATTGCGTGCTGCGCGATGTATCGGTCGGCGCGGGCACGCACATCGAGGCATATAGCCACCTGCAGCAGGCCGCCGTGGGCAGCGCCGCGCGCATCGGTCCGTATGCCCGCCTGCGGCCCGGCGCCCGCCTGGGCGACCGCACCCATGTCGGCAACTTTGTCGAAATCAAGAACAGCGTGCTGGACGCCGACAGCAAGGCCAACCACCTGGCCTACGTGGGCGACGCCGACATCGGCGCGCGCGTGAACGTGGGTGCCGGCACCATCACCTGCAACTACGACGGCGCCAACAAGCACCGCACCGTCATCGAAGACGATGCCTTCATCGGGTCGGACACGCAACTGGTCGCGCCGGTGCGTGTCGGCCGCGGCGCCACCCTGGGCGCCGGCACCACGCTGACCCGCGATGCGCCGGCCGGCCAACTGACGGTTTCGCGCGCGCGCCAGACCACCATCGAGGGCTGGCAGCGTCCCCAGAAAAAATCGTGAGCGCCGATCCAAAGGCCTCACCTGCGGCGTGCGCCCGCCAGGCGCTGCCCGACGGCCTGCCCACGCCGCGCCGCTACTGGGCGGCCGCCACCGTCCTTACCGGCATCAGCCTGTCGGTGCTGGACACCACCATCGCCAATGTGGCGCTGCCCACCATTGCCACCGACCTGAACGCCCTGCCGTCGCAGGCGGTGTGGATCGTCAACGCCTATAACCTGGCCGTGGTCGCGCTGTTGCTGCCGCTGTCGGCCCTGGCCGAACGCATCGGCTTCAAGCGTATGTTTTCGGTGGGGCTGGTGCTGTTCGCGCTGGCTTCGCTGTTCGGCGCCCTGTCGCAGACGCTGTGGCAGCTGACCCTGGCCCGCGTGGTGCAGGGCGTGGGCGCCGCATCGCTGATGTGCATGTTCGGCGGGCTGGTGCGCAACATTTATCCGCTGCGCCAGCTGGGCCGCGGCATCAGCTTGAACGCCACGACCGTGGCGGTGATGTCGGTGGTGGGCCCCACGCTCGGCTCGGTCATTCTCGAAATCGCCCATTGGCGTTGGATATTTGCCATCAATCTGCCGGTATGCGCGGCGGTGATGTTCGGCCTGCGCCACCTGCCCGTCGTGCCGCGCACCAGCGTGCGGCTCGACTGGCTGAGCGCGCTGCTGTGCATGGCCACACTGGGCGTGTTCATTTCGGGGGTCGATACACTGGGCCAGCATCCGGGGCGGGGCCTGGTCATGATCGTGCTGGCCAGCCTGGCGGGCTGGCTGCTGGTGCGCCGCGCCAGCGGGCAGCCCGCGCCGCTGGTGCCGGTAGACTTGCTGCGCATCCGCGCCGTGGCCTTTGCGGTGGCGGCCTCGGCATCCACTTTCGCGGCGCAGATGGCCTCGTACGTGTCGCTGCCGTTCTACTTCCAGCAGGTGCTGGGCCGGTCATACCTGGAAGTGGGCATGCTGATGGGGGCCTGGCCGGTGGGCACGGCCATCGTGGCGCCGGTGGCGGGCCGCATGTCCGACCGCTATTCGGCCGCCGCGCTCAGCGGCGTGGGCGCGGCCGCCATGGTGGTCGGGCTGGCCACGCTGGCGTTTCTGCCGCTGGACGTGACCAACCCCTGGATCATGGCCGCCATGTTCGTCACGGGCATGGGGTTCGGGTTTTTCCAGACGCCCAACAACCGCGCCATGCTGTCGTCGTCGCCGCGCCAGCGCAGCGGCGCGGCCGGCGGGCTGCAGGCCACCACGCGCGTGTTCGGCCAAAGCTTTGGCACCGCCCTGGTGGCCATCGCCTTCGGCGTCAGCGGCGCCGCCGGGCCCACTTCCGCGCTGATCCTGGCCACGTTGTGCGCGGCCATCGCTGTCGCGGTAAATGCCGTGCGGGTCAACAAGCTGCGGGTCGACTGACCTGCGGCTTCAGGCCGGGCGGGCCGGCGTCTGTTCGACTTCGGCATGGCGCCGCGCGATCAACGCCGCCCGTTCGCGCATCAGGGCCACGATCTGGGGCAGCCGGCGGGCATTCAGGCGATCGGCCATGGCGGTGATGGTAACGGCCGCCAGCGGCTCGCCGCCGGCCGCGCGCACCGGCACGGCCACCGCGCTGGTGCCGGGCATCAGGCCGTGTGGCGCGTGCGCGATGCCCTCGGCCCTGGCGGCCTCGACCCGTCGCATCAGCTCGAACGGGCTTTCGCCCATCACTTCCAGGCGCCGTCCGTTCGAGCGGATCAGGGCGTCGCTGTCCTTGCGCGGCAGGCACGACAGCAGCGCCACCCCCGATACCCCGATGCCCAGCGGGCGCCGCACGCCTACTTCGATGGACAGCACCTGGATCGGATAGCGGCCCGTCTTGCGGCCGATGCAGATCGAGTCGGCCCCATGCCGCACACTGAGAAACACCGTGTCGCCCGCCTGTTCCGCCAGGTCCGCCAGGTAGGGGTCGGCCAGGGTCAGCAGCGGAAAGCGCCGCGTGCGCGCCAGGCCCAGCAGGGCCACTTCGGGCCCGATCAGGTAGTGGCGCGTTTCCGGGTCCTGCGTCATGGCGCCTTCCTGCACCAGGGTCTTGAGCAGGCGGTGCACCGTGGGCTGGTTCAGGCCCGACATCTGCACCAGGTCGGTCAGGCGCACGCCGCGTTCCTGGCCGCAGGCCGCCAGCCGCAGCAGGGCCAGCGCGCGGCGCACGGTCTGGCTGCCGCCGCTGTCGTCGGAATCGGAAGAGGAAGGGCGGCGGGCGGTGGTCAAGGTTCGGTCTCGGGTGCGATAACGGTCTTGGGGGTCTGGGCGATGGCGGCCTTGGTCACGATGGGGCCCAGCCTCGCGTAGTTCGGGCCGGCCAGCCGCGCCACCGGACGCAGGCGCGCGGTGTCGATCTTGCCATCGTGCAGCAGGCCGTCGCGCACATGGAACACCAGGACTTCGCCCACCACGAACTCGGCGCCGGTCTCGCCGAACGGAATGATGGAATGCAGCCGGCATTCCAGGCTGATGGGCGCCGCCTGCAGGCGCGGAGGCGCCACGCTGTCGCTGGCCTGCACGGCCAGCCCCAGCATGTCGGGCTCGCTGACGTGCGGCGGATATTCGACGGCGCTCTGGTGGATGGCGTCGATCAGGGTTTCGTCGCCGATATTCACCACGAATTCGCGCGTGGCGTGGATGTTGCGCGCCGTGTCCTTGCGCGCGCCGGCCTTGCGGCCGATGTTGATGCCGACCATGGGCGGTTTGTTGGAAACAAAGGTAAAGCAGCTGAACGGCGCCAGGTTCACCACGCCGTCGTCGCCGCGCGTGGTGATCCAGGCGATGGGGCGCGGCACTACCACGCCGGTCATCAGCCGGTACGTTTGTTCGGGATTCAGGTCGGTGGCGCGGATCAGGGTCATGGTCGTAAGGAATATTAGTCCAATAATCGGACTTTATTTGATGGCTAAGGGAAAACGATAGCGCTTTGAATAGTGAGGAAAATCTAAAAATATTACTGATCAGTGCTATTCGTTGTCTCTTGGTATTTCCTATTGAAGTCCATTATTTGGATTTTTTTTGGGGATTTTTATTGTCCAGCCCGCATCGCGTGGCTACAGTGCGCCCCATTAGCACCCCAAAGCAGGCCGCCGCGGCGGCACACAAAAACAGACCCACCGGAGACTCCGCCATGAATTCGACCATCCTGCGCTGCCTGGCCATGCTGGCCGCCTACGCCGCCATTCCCGCTTACGCCGCCTGGCCCGACAAGCCGGTGCGCATCGTGGTTCCGTACCCGCCCGGCGGTAACGTCGACGTGGCCGCCCGCATCATCGCCCCCGGCCTGCAGGCCGCGTTCGGCCAGCCGTTCATCATCGACAACAAGCCCGGCGCCGGCGGCACCATCGCCGCCGAAAGCGTGGCGCGTTCGGCGCCGGACGGCTACACCCTGTTCCTGGGCGCCAACGGCCCGCTGCTGTTCAGCCCTGTCATCTTCGGGCGCGCCGACTACAAGTGGGACCAGGAGTTCGAGCCCGTCAGCTCGGTGTCTTTCACGCCGCTGGTGCTGCAGGTGCGCCCGTCGCTGCCCGTGAAGACCCTGAACGACCTGCTGGCCCTGGCCAAGAAAGACCCGGGCAAGCTCAACATGGCCTCGCCGGGCGCCGGCACCACCAACCACCTGGTCAGCGAACTGCTGCAGTCGATGACGGGCGCGCACTGGACCACCGTGCACTACAAGGGCAACGCGCCCGCCACCACCGACCTGCTGGGCGGGCAGGTGGATTTCAATTTCGACCAGGTATCGGTGTCGCTGCCGTTCATCAAGGAAGGCAAGGTGCGCGGCCTGGCGGTCAGCACCGCCCAGCGCGTGCCGTCGCTGCCCGACGTATCCACTTTCGCCGAAGCCGGCGTGCCGCTGGAGGCGTCGACCTTCACCGGCATGGTGGCGCCCAAGGGCACGCCGGCCGACATCACCGGCAAGCTCAGCCAGGTGCTGGTGAAGATCCTGGACCAGCAGGACGTGAAAGACAAATTCGCCGCGCTGGGCGCCCAGGCGCGCGGCAGCACGCCCCAGGAATTCGCGGCCTACGTGTCCAAGGAAGATGCGCGCTGGATTCCCATCATCAAGAAGGCCGGCATCAAGGCCAACTGAACCGCCATCGCTTACAAGACGTACCACACCATGAAGCGCACCAGCATTTATGCAGAGGGGTTCAGCCACAAGAACCCCATTCCGGCGGGCTGCCGCATCGGCGGCATGCTGTATTCGGGCAGCATCCAGGGCACCGACCCGGCCACCGGCGCCTATGGCGCCACGCTCGAGGCGCAGTGCGAACTGATGTTCGAGCACGTCAGGCGCATTGTCGAGGCGGGCGGCGGCACGCCGGGCCACATCATCAAGATGACCGTGTGGATGAACGACCGTTCGCAGCGCGCGGCGCTGAACGTGCCGTGGCTGAAGATGTTTCCCGACGCCGCCTCGCGCCCGGCCCGCCACACCATGCAAGGCGCCCTGGACGGCGGCAAGCTGATCGAGTGCGATTTCATTGCCGTCATCGACTGAGACCCCCATGCCGGATTACCTGCCGTTCCATCCCCACCCCACCGCGCCGCGCCGCCTGCCGCCGCCGCGCAGCTGCGACAGCCAGTTCCATGTGTTCGGCCCGCCCGAACAGTACCCCGTGCGGCCCGGCGCCGCCTACGAGATGCCGTCGGCCACCATCGACGTGGCGCTGCGCCTGCACCGCACCCTGGGCATCGAGCGCGGCGTGATCGTGCAGGCCACCACCTACGGCGCCGATCACCAGGTGGTGCTGGACGGCCTGGCCGCGGCCGGGCCGGGCTACCGGGGCTGCGCCAATGCCGCCGTGCTGCTCGAGCGCGACGACGCCTACCTGGCCAGGCTGCACGACGCCGGCGTGCGCGGCGCGCGCTTCACCCGGCAGGCGCTGGGCATCGTCATGGCGCCCGCCGACTACCGGCGCGCCATTGCGCGCATCCGCGAACTGGGCTGGTATGCCAAGTTCCAGCCCGAGCCCGACGGCATCATGAGCCAGGTCGCGCTATTCGATGGGCTGGACATCCCGGTGCTGATCGACCATATGGGCCGCGCCGATCCGTCGCAGGGCAGCGGCGATCCCACGCTGCGCAAGCTGGTCGAGCTGCTGGGCCGCGGCAATTTCTGGGTCATGCTGTCGCTGACAGAAAAGCTGTCGCGCCAGGGCTACCCCTGGGATGACGTGGTGCCGGTGGCGCAGGCCTGCATCCAGGCGGCCCCCGACCGCGTGGTGTGGGGCAGCGACTGGCCGCATCCGGTGTCGATGAAAGCGCCGCCCGATGAAGGGCGCCTGGTCGACCAGCTGTTGCGCTACGCGGGCGACGACGCCACGCTGCAGAAGATACTGGTCGACAACCCCACCCGCCTGTTTGGATTCGAGCAATGAAACTGATTTCTTTCGTGGCGCACGGCCGCCCAGGCTTCGGCGTGGCCATCGGGCCGGGCGTGGTCGACATGACCGCCCGGCTGGGCCCCGGCATCGACACCTTGCGCGCCGCGCTGGCGGCCGGTGCGCTGGACCGCGTGCGGCAGCTGGCAGGCAGCGCGCGCGCCGATTTCGCGCTGGCCGACGTGACGCTGCTGCCGCCGATTCCCGAGCCCGGCAAGATCATCTGCGTGGGCGTCAACTACGGCAAGCGCAACGAGGAATACCGCGACGGCAGCGCGCCGCCCGCGTATCCCAGCGTGTTTCCGCGCTTTCCCGCCTCGTTCGTGGCGCACGGCCAGCCGCTGCTGCGGCCGCGCGAGTCCGCGCAGCTGGACTACGAAGGCGAGATCGCCATCGTCATCGGCCAGGGCGGCCGGCGCATTCCCGAAGACCGGGCCGAGGCCCACATCGCCGGGCTGACCTGCCTGAACGAAGGCACCGTGCGCGACTGGGTCAAGCATGGCAAATTCAATGTCACCCAGGGCAAGAACTTCGACGCCAGCGGCTCGTTCGGCCCCTGGATTGTCACGGCCGACGAGTTCGACGGCTACGACGCCCTGACCGTCACCACGCGCGTCAACGGCGAAGTGCGCCAGCATGACACCACGGCCAACCTGATGTTTCCGTTCCGCACACTGATCCACTACATCTCGACCTGGACCGCCCTGCAGCCGGGCGACATCATCTCCACCGGCACGCCGGTGGGGGCCGGCGTGCGCTTCGATCCGCCGCGCTTCCTGGCGCCGGGCGACCGGGTCGAAGTCGAGGTCTCGGGTGTGGGCGTGCTGTCCAACGGTGTGGCCGACGAACCTGGGGGCGCCTGATGCTCAGCCAATCCGACCGCCAGGCCGCCGCCCGCCTGCTGCTCGAGGCCGAGCGCAGCGCCGCGCCCATCACGCAGCTGGACCAGACGTTTCCCGGCATCGAGATCGCCGACGCCTATGCCATCCAGCAGGCCGCCATTGCTACCCGCATCGCCGCCGGCGCGCGGCTGCGCGGGCACAAGATCGGCCTGACGTCCAAGGCCATGCAGAGCACGGTCGGCATCGACGAGCCCGACTACGGCCACCTGCTGGACGACATGTTTTACGAAGACGGCGGCAAGATCGCCGTCGACCGCTACATCGTGCCGCGAGTAGAAGTGGAACTGGCCTTCGTGCTGGGCCGCCCGCTGCGCGGCCCGGGCGTCACGCTGACCGACGTGCTGGCCGCTACCGACTGGGTCATGCCCGCGCTGGAACTGATCGACGGCCGCAGCAAGTATCCGCGCAAGATCGTCGACAACATCGCCGACAATGCCGCCTGCGCCGGCATCATCCTGGGCGGGCGCCCGGTGCGGCCGTTCGACGTGGACCTGCGCTGGGTGGCGGCGCTGCTGTACAAGAACGGCGTCATCGAAGAATCCGGCGTGTCGGCGGCCGTGCTGGGCCACCCTGCCATGGGCATAGCCTGGCTGGCCAACAAGCTGGCCGCCTTCGGTACCACGCTGGAGGCCGGCCACGTGGTGCTGGCCGGTTCTTTCACGCGCACCGTGCCCGTGGCCCGGCACGACACCATCCATGCCGACTACGGTCCGCTGGGCAGCGTCAGCGCACAGTTCGTCTGAAGTCGGGGACGCGCGCGGCGTCCCTCTATAATGCGGCCGAATAGACCCCTATAGGCGTTGCGCATGAAAATCACGGTTATCGGCACGGGCTACGTGGGACTGGTTTCGGGCGCCTGCCTGGCCGACATGGGCAACGAAGTCCTGTGCCTGGACGTCGACGCGGCCAAGATCCAGACCCTGCAGCAGGGCGGCATCCCCATCTACGAGCCGGGGCTGGACGACCTGGTCAAGCGCAACGCCCAGGCCGGCCGCCTGCGGTTCACCGACGACATCGCCGCCAGTGTGGCCTTCGGCGATGTGCAGTTCATTGCCGTGGGCACGCCGCCCGGCGAAGACGGCTCGGCCGACCTGCAGCACGTGCTGGCCGCCGCCCGCAATATCGCGCGGCACATGACCACCCGCAAAGTGGTGGTCGACAAATCCACCGTGCCGGTGGGCACGGCCGACAAGGTGCGCCAGGCCATGGCCGAGGTGCTGGCCGAGCGCGGCGCCGACGTGCCTTTCAGCGTGGCCTCGAACCCCGAATTCCTGAAAGAAGGCGCGGCCATCAAAGATTTCATGAGCCCCGACCGCATCATCGTCGGGGCCGACGATGACTACACCGTCGACATCATGCGGCGCCTGTACGCGCCCTTCCAGCGCACCCATGAACGGCTGATGGTCATGGATGTGCGCTCGGCTGAACTCACCAAGTACGCCGCCAACGCCATGCTGGCCACCCGCATTTCGTTCATGAACGAAATGGCCAACCTGGCCGAAGCCCTGGGCGCCGACGTCGAACAGGTGCGGCGCGGCATCGGCGCCGATCCGCGCATCGGCTACCACTTCCTGTACCCCGGCGTGGGCTACGGTGGCTCGTGCTTTCCCAAAGACGTGCAGGCGCTGGTGCAGACCGCCGCCGAACATGGGCTGCCCATGCGCGTGGTGGCCGCCGCCGAAACCGCCAACCATGCGCAAAAGCTGCGCCTGTCGCAGAAAATCGTGGCGCGCTTCGGCGAAAATCTGGCCGGCTGCACCTTCGCGCTGTGGGGCCTGGCCTTCAAGCCCAATACCGACGATATGCGCGAAGCGCCCAGCCTGACGGCCATTGCCGAGCTTACGCAGCGCGGCGCCCGCGTGCGCGCCTACGACCCGATCGCCATGCCGCATTCCCGCCAGATCCTGGCCGGCAACCCGGCGGTGGAATTCGCCGACGACATGTACCAGGCCCTGGACGGCGCCGACGCCCTGCTGATCGCCACCGAATGGAAGGTGTTCCGCGCGCCCGACCTGGACCGCGTGCGTGCGCTGCTGAAAACCCCGCTGGTGATCGACGGCCGCAACCTGTACGTGCCCGCCGAGATGCGTGCCCAGGGCTTCGAATACCAGGGCATCGGGCGTGCATGAAGATCCTGCAGCTCAACTTTGAAAAAGGCTGGCGCGGCGGCGAGCGCCAGACGCTGTACTGCATGCGCGCGTTCCGCGCTGCCGGCCACCAGGTCGAGCTGCTGTGCCGCGCCGGCGCCCCGCTGGAAGCGCGCGCCGGCGAAGAGGGCTTCACGGTCCACGGCGTGCGCAATGTGCCGACCCAGCTGGCCTTCCTGGCCCGCGCCGGACGCGGCTACGACATCATCCACGCGCAAACGGCCAACACCGTGACCTGGGCCGTGCTTGCCAAGGTCCTGCATCGCCGCCCGGTGGTGTTTTCGCGCCGCACCTCGTTCGTGGTCGAGCCAGGCGAAGAATGGAAAACCGGCGCCAAGTGGCGCCGCGTAGACGGTTTCGTGGCCATCAGCGACATGGCGGCGGCCGAGCCGCGCCGACTGGGTATCGACCCGGTCATCATCCGCAGCGCCGTCGAGCCGCATGACATCGACCACGCCAACGTCGAGCGCCTGGCCGCCGAGCTGGGCCTGCAGGGCAAGAAAGTACTGGCCACGTCGGCCGCGCTGATCCGCGACAAAGACCCTCTGACTCTGATCCGCGCCGTGGGCGAACTGTCCCGCTCGCGCAACGACTTCGTCTTCGTGCACTTCGGCGCTGGCGGCGACCGCGAAGCCGAGGCGCGCGCCGAAGTGCAGCGGCTGGGGCTGCAGAACGTGTATTTGTTCGCCGGCTTTCGCAAGGGCATCGAAGACTTCTACAGCATCTTCGACGTGTTCGTGATGAGTTCGCAGGAAGAGGCCCTGGGCAGCAGCGTGCTGGACGCATTCCTGCAGCATGTGCCGGTGGTGTCCACCGACGCCGGCGGCCTGAAAGAAAGCCTGGCCGATGGCCGCGGCGTGCTGTGCCGCGTGGGCGACGCGTCCGCCATGGCGCAGGGCATGGCCCGCTGCCTGGACGACGCGGCGTTCCGCGCCGACTGCACCCGGCGCGCCTACGAGTACGTGCGCACTGAACACGACGTTACCGAAATGGGCCGCCGCTACCTGGCCCTGTTCGAGCGGCTGCTGGCGGCGCGGCAGGCCTAGCTGCAGAACTTTCTAGAGAATCTGCGCAACGACAAAATCGATTGGCAATCCGCCGCAAACCCTGGCAATTGACCCGCCCGGCCGATTCCGAGAACGCGGCGCCGATGTCATGGGCCGTCGCCGGGCGATGAAATCAGGGACCATTTATGAAAGGATCTCTACGGTGCTTTCTTTTCGCCGTGGCCGCGCTCGCCGTGTTCGTCTTCTTGAACAACACGGATCTATTCGCCAGCCGCCCTGACCGTGAGCCGATTCTGCTTGCGCATCGCGGAATCGCCCAGCGCTACGATCCGGCCGGCGTCACCAGCGACACCTGCGCCGCGTCTCGCATCCTGCCGCCGAAGCATGACTACCTGGAAAATACGATTGCTTCCATGCGGGCGAGCTTCAAGGCCGGCGCCGACATCGTCGAACTGGACATCCATCCAACGACGGACGGCGTCTTTGCGGTCTTTCACGACTGGGCACTGGATTGCCGAACCGATGGGCACGGTATCACGCGCGACCATTCCATGGCCGATCTCAAGAAGCTCGACATAGGCTATGGCTATACCGCCGATGGCGGAAAAACCTATCCCTTCCGAGGCCGTGGCGTCGGATTGATGTCTACTCTTGCCGAGGCGCTCGACACGTTTCCCGACCGGCCATTCTTAATCAATATAAAAGGCAATGATCCTGACGAAGGATCGAAGCTGGCAGCGTTCCTGAACGCCCTTCCTGCCGAGCGGCGGGCGACCCTCATGGCTTACGGCGGCGGGGATTTTTCAACCGGGATGGACAGTGCTGAGATCGAAATGGTCGCCACGTGGCTTCGAGCCCAGTGACAAAAAGCATGGCCGAAGTCCTTATAGGAAGTTCGAATACCAGGCTTCTGAAAAATGTATTAGCGAGATGCCGCCCCCGTTGCTAGATTCGCCGCTCAGCTTCATGAAAGTAGGCCAGGCGGAAAAGCATAGATGAGCGACGAATTGCAGAGTTCCACAGTAGCGGCTTTTGGAGAAAGCGCATTAGACTTCCTGTCCCGTGCGAACCCTGTCTCCCGCATCAGACAGAAAAACCAGAACGGGCACGATACCGATCGCAAGATGTGGGCCGATCTGGCCAGCAATGGATGGCTCTCCATTCTGATTCCCGAATCGGAAGGCGGGCTCGGGCTTGGCTTGGCGGAACTCTGCGCGGTGGCTACCCAGACCGGGGCGAGCCTGTTGCCCGAGCCCTTTCTTTCCGCGGGCGTCCAGCTTCCCGCCTTGTTGCTGAAGCTGCCCGGCACCGATCTGCGCCGTACCCTGGTCCAGGGCGTGATCAGCGCCGACCTGCTGGCGGCGGTCGCCTGGCAAGAAGCGCCTGGCTGCGACGACGGGCAGGCCCCCGCTACCACGGCGCTTGAACGCGGCAGCGACTTCACGCTGTCGGGAAGCAAGCAGTATGTCGCCCTGTCCGGCGACGCGGACGGATGGGTCGTATCGGCCCTGGCGAAAGGCGAAACGGCGCTGTTCTGGGTGCCGCAAGGCACGGCGGGCCTGCACGTCGCGCTTGAACCGCGCGCCGACGGCAGCGTCATGGCCGCGCTGCGCCTTGACAACGTCACGATACCGGCGTGCCACTTGCTGGCCTCGGGCGACGCCGCGCGGTCGGCGCTGGCATATGCCAATGATGTCACCCGCATCGCCCAGGGCGCCGAACTGCTCGGCGTGGCCCGGCGCGCCATGGACCTCGCCCTGGACTACGCGCGAAACAGAGTCCAGTTCGGCAAGCCTATCGGTTCGTTCCAGGCCTTGCAGCATCGCCTGGTCGATGCCTACATGCAAGTCGAACTGTGCCGGTGCGCCATCGAGGGCGCGCTGGCGGCAATCGCGGCCGCCCCCGCGCAAATGCCCGCCCAGGCCAGCCGGGTCAAGGCCCGCGCCGCCGAGGCCGCTCTCGTTGCCACCCGCCTGGCGATCCAGATACACGGCGCGATGGGCTTCACGGACGAGTGCGATGTCGGCCTGTATCTAAAGCGGGCTATCGTCCTCGCGGCCTGGCTGGGAAATGGCGCATGGCACCAGCGCAGGTACTTTTCGAAGCGCCAGCTGTGTCCGGGAACCCTGGATGGGGCAATGACGGAACATACTGACGATGCGTCCCCGGGCTCTCCGGTGGAGTTCTTTGCCCGCGACACCGATTGGGATTCGGTTCCCGAAGCCGAGTTTCGCCGGGTCGTGCGCCGTTTCTTCCAAGAGAAGTTTCCCGATCGCCTGCGCAACTCGACCCAGCGGTTCGTGCCATGGGAACAAGGCAAGGATTGGTATCTGACGCTGTCGCGGCAGGGCTGGATCGCGCCGGCATGGCCCAAGGCGCATGGCGGCATGGGCTTGCCTCCCGACAAACACCTGGCCTTTCTTGAAGAGCAAGAAAGGCTGGGCGTGGCGCGCGTGCCGGACCTGGGAATTCTCATGCTCGGGCCGTTGCTGATCCGCTACGGCACCGCCGAGCAACAGAAACACTATCTGCCCCGCATTCTGTCCGGCGTAGACCTGTGGTGCCAGGGGTATTCCGAACCCAATGCCGGGTCCGACCTGGCTTCGCTGCGGACAAAAGCCGTGCTAGAGGGTGACCACTTCGTCGTCACCGGGCAGAAAATCTGGACCAGCCTGGCCACGCAGGCAACGCATATTTTCCTATTGGTGCGCACGGACGACAGCGCCAAGCCGCAAGCGGGCATCAGTTTTTTGCTGGTTGACCTGGCAACGCCCGGCATCACCATCCGCCCCATCAAAGACCTGCTTGGGCACGAGGAATTCTGCGAAGTCTTTTTCGATGGGGTCCGGGTGCCCCGGGAAAACATCGTGGGCGAATTGAACCAGGGCTGGACGATGGCCAAATCCCTTCTTGGTTTTGAACGCATCCATGTGGCAAGCCCGCGGCAAAGCCTGAACGCGCTCGCCCAGCTTCGGGCCATCGCGGATGCGCGGGGCCTGTTTACCGATGAAATCTTCGCGATGAAGTATGCCGCGCTGGAGCTCGACGTTCTGGACGCCTCGTCCGCTTACGCGCATTTCGCCGAAATCATCAAAAGCGGGCGCGAGCTACCCACCGCGGTTTCCTATTTGAAGATCTGGTCCACGGAAACCTACCAGCGCATCTGTACCCTTATGATCGAAGCCGCGGGCGAAGCCGGGGGAACGCTAGGACGACAATCGTTCGGCCACGAGGCCATTGATGTGATGGCGCAGTTCTACATGGCGGTGCCCGCGTCGGTCTATGGCGGATCAAACGAGATTCAGCGCAACATCATGGCAAAGAGCGTGCTGAATCTACCTATGTAATGCCAGGTACTCGGGCAGGGCATGGTTGCCTGCCCGGCAATTTCTCAGAAATAGAACAGGGATGGGACAAATGAAAAAATCCACGATCAAGGCAGCCCTGGCGGTTTGCCTGGCCAGCGCGTCAGTGACGGCATGGGCTCAGTTGACTCCGGGAAAGCCGATCAGAATCGTCGTTCCTTTTTCGGCGGGCGGCCCGACCGACATCCTGGCCAGAACGGTCGCGACCAGGCTGGGCAAAGAGCTGGATCACACCATCATTGTCGAAAACCGTCCCGGCAGCGGCGGCAGCATTGGCGCCGACTATACCGCCCGGGCAACACCGGACGGCCACACGCTGATGCTGGGCAGCCTGGGCACCCAGGCGATCAACCCCTCGGTTTACAGCACGCTTCCTTACGACTCGATGCGCGACTTTTCGTATATCGGCCTGGTCGGCGAGTATGGGCTGGTCATGGCCGTCAACCCCGCGCTGAAAGTCGGCAGCGTCGAAGAGCTGGTGGACCTCGCGCGCAAGAATCCGGGCAAGCTGAACTACGGCTCGGCCGGCGTCGGCGCATCGGGCAACCTGATCGGCGAAATGTTCAAGCAGAAGCTGAACCTGCAGATCGAGCATATTCCCTACAAGGGCAGCACGGCATCGCTGATGGCGGTCGTGTCGGGAGATCTTGCTTTCGTTTTCGACATCGTATCGAGCGCCTTGCCGCAAATCCAGGCAGGCAAGGTCCAGGCGCTGGCATGGACGGGCGGCGTCCGCTCGCCGGAACTGCCGAACGTCCCGACCATGGAAGAAGCCGGCGTGCCGGGGCTGGTGGTCACGAGCTGGCTGGGGCTGCTCGGGCCCGCGGGCATGTCCAAGGAGACGGTCGATCAAATCAGCAAGGCGCTGGTTCGCATCGAGCAGACGCCGGAAATGCAGGCCGAACTGCAGAAGCAGGGCTATACCTACAAGCCGATGAGCCCGGCGGAGTTCAGGTCGTCGGTACAGGACGACATTAAGAAATGGGCCCAGGTGATCAAGAAAGCCGGCATCAAGGTTGAGTGACCTGCCGGATGACCGCCATGACGCGACGTATGCGCTCTGACGTTTCCTTGGGATTCCAGGCCAGCAGGTATCCGACCTTCACGGTTGGATCGTCGAGCGGCCGGAAGCAGACGTTTTCTACCTGCATGTTTCTCAAGCCATCCGAAACGAGCGCCAGGCCGATACCAAGAGCCGCCATGCGTACCAGCGTCGGGGAATCCCGCGCGGTATGCGTGCTCTTGGGGCTGAAACCGGCTCGGACGCACAGCGAGGCAATGCTGTCGAAATATGCCGGAGACAGTTCGCGCGCAAAGAGAATGAAATCGTATGGCGCAAGTTCCGTCAACGATATCCGCTCTCGCCTGGCCAGCGGATGGTCGCAGCGCATGGCGACGCACATCGATTCCGAGTACAGGTTTTCGACGATCAGCTTGGATGTCTCTGACGGCCCATGTACGATGCCCAGGTCGAGCTCGCCTAGCTCGAGCCTGCGCAAGATGTCGTTCGATGTCGTGGCGGTGACATCGACCTGGATATCCCGCAATTGGGACCTGAGCTCGGCCAATACGGGCGTCATGAGGCCGAACAGCGCGGAACTGACCGTGCCTATCCGGATGCGCCCGAAACTGCCGCCCGCGACACGCACGGTTTCTTCGAGCGTGTCTTTCACCAGCCCCAGGATGCGTCGCCCCTGGTGCAGAAGCGTAAGCCCCGCATCCGTCGGGGTGACGCCCCGCTGGTTTCGGATGAGCAGCGTGACTCCCATCTCTTCTTCGAGCGCTTTGATGTTTTGAGACAGAGGAGGTTGCGAGATATGCAGGCGCTTTGAGGCGCGAGTGAAGCTGCCTTCCTCCGCAACCGCAACAAAGTAGCGGATCTGGCGCAGATCCATAGGCGCCTCCGATATAGCAATTTCAAATAATTGATAACCCAGTAGCAATGTTATCGCAATAGGAAAACGCTGCCATGCCCCATAGCCCAGACCTAAGGAGACCCAGCCATGAATGACTCAGGAGTCAGCATCGAAATCAAGGATTACGTTGCCACCGTTACCCTGAACCACCCGCCGGTCAACGCGGTCGGCCCTATCCAGATGGAGGCTATTACCGCGGCATTCGACGCTTTCAGCTATCGCAAGGATGTCCGCGTCGCCATCCTGACCGGTGCAGGAAAAATCTTCTGCGCGGGGGCCGACCTGAAGCTGCGGCTTAACCGTCTTCAAAATGACGATTTCCAGCAGCCTGGCGCCAAGCAGCATCATTCGCGCGCCGCGCGCGAGTGCTTCAACGCCATCATGGAATGCACCGTGCCGGTAATCGGCGCGATCAATGGCCCGGCGCTCGGCGCGGGGTTGGTGCTGGCCGGATGCTGCGACTTCCTGATTGCCTCGGAAACCGCCTATTTCGCGCTGCCCGAAATCAACGTGGGGCTGATGGGCGGCGGACGGATGGCGCAACGCATGTTCGGGCTGTACCAGGCCCGGTACATGATGTGCACCGGCGAAAAAATCACGGCGCAAGAAGCCCTGGGCCTGCGCGTGGTGACGAAGGTCGTTCCGGCGGAACAGATCCAGGAAGCGGCGCAGGCCCTTGCGGCGAGCATCGCCGAGAAAAGCCCCACCGCCTCGCGGTTCGCCAAGCGCGCCATGAGCACGATCGAGTACATGACCTTGCGCGACGGCTATCGCTGCGAACAAGAGTTCACGCACGAACTGACGGATACGCCTGATGCCAAGGAAGCCGCGCTGGCATTCCAGGAAAAGCGCAAAGCCATCTACGAATAGAACACAGCCCGGGTGCAGAAACATGTCCACTCCACAACTCGACGGACCGTTGCATGGCTTGAAGGTGGTCGATCTTACCGCTGTCGTGAGCGGGCCTTATACAACCCAGATCTTTGCCGACCTCGGCGCCGATGTGCTCAAGATCGAAAGCCCGGCCGGAGATCTGATGCGATCCAACGGCGTGCTGCGAGCCCCGGGATTCGGCGACATATTCATCGCAGCCAACCGGAACAAGAAGTCCATCAAGCTCGACTTAAAACAGGAAGAGGGCAAGGAAAAGCTCAAACTCTTGCTGCGGGATGCCGACGTCTTCATCCACAACATGCGGATGTCGGCAATCGACCGCCTCGGGCTGCCTTATCCTGTCGTTTCCGGCATCAATCCCCACATCATTTACTGTTCGATCACGGGATACGGATCGAACGGCCCCTATGGGGGGCAGCCGACGTTCGACGACATCATCCAGGCGGAAAGCGGCCTGGTCGACATCAATTCCGGCAGCGGTTCCCCAACCTATGTCAAGGCGATCATCGCCGACAAGGTCGCCGGCCTGATGGCCGCCAACGCCGTGTTGGCGGCCCTGCATTGCAGGGAAAAGCAGGGCATTGCCCAGGAGGTCGAAGTGCCCATGCTCGAGGTCATGACGGCCTTCAACCTCTTGGAGCACATGGGCGGGCTGACCTACCCGGACCGGACCGAGCCGCCGGGCTACATTAGATTGCTGGAAGGAGGGCGCCGCGTCATTCGCACGCAAGACGGCGCGCTATGCATTCTGCCGTACGGACTGGAGCAATGGAAATCCATTCTGCTCCGCCTGGGCATGGAACCCGAATACGAGGCACTGAACATCCGTTCCCAGGCGGACGTCAGCGGCAAGGCCCAGGCCTTGAACGACCTGCTTGAAAGCGCGGGCCCGACGCGCTCGACCCGGCAATGGCAAGCGCTGTGCGATGAGCTCGATATCGCCTGCGGAAAGATCAATTCATTGAGGGAGATCCTCGATGACGAGCATCTTGCGGCCGTCGGGCTGTTCCAGACTTCCGTGCACCCGATCGCCGGGAAGATCGTCCAGGTCAGGCACCCCGTCTTGTACAGCAAGACCCCCGCCACGCTGCGCCACCCGGTTCCCTCGCTGGGAGAGCACAACGAGTCGTATCTGTGACGTAAAGCCAAAAAACATATATGGAGGAGCCATCATGTCATTGCTCAAAAAGAGCGCCTTCGGGCTGCTGACGATATTGGCGCTGCTCTGCGCGCCCGCCATGGCGAACGATTACCCGAGCCAGCCCATCCGCGTCATCGTTCCCTATGCCGCGGGCGGACCGACCGACTCTTATGCGCGCCAGGTCGCCAACGAACTGGGCGCGGCGCTGCGTGTGTCCGTCATCGTCGACAACAAGGACGGCGCCAGCGGGAACATCGGCATGGCTGCCGCCGAGAAGGCCAGGCCGGATGGCTACACGCTGGCTTTCATCAGTGCAGCGCAGGCCATCAATATGACGCTGTTCAAACGTCCCGGCTATGATCTCGCGGAAAACTTCACGCTGGTTGCGGTGGCCGGATTCCTGCCCAACATCATCCTGGCGCACCCCAGCCTGCCCATCAAGACCGTGGCGGACCTGATCAAGACCGCCAAGGAGAAGCCGGGCGAGCTCAGTTTCGGCGCGGGCGGATACGGCGGCTCGTCGCACCTGTCGGTGGAAGTGCTCAAGATGAAGGCCGGCATCGACATGCAGTACATCAATTACCGGGGCACCGGGCCCGCGATGAATGATTTTCTCGGCGGTCATGTCCCCTTGCTCGTGTCGGACCTGTCTGGAGCCATTCCTTATGTCAAAAGCGGCCAGGCCGTTGCTCTTGGGGTAACGAGCGCAGAGCGTTCCCGCCTGCTGCCCGACGTTCCGACGATTGCCGAGACCTACCCGGGTTTCGAGTCCGTGGGCTGGTACGCGCTGGTGGCGCCCCGGCAGACACCCCCCGAGATCCTCGCGAAGCTGCGCGCCACGGCCTCGCATGCGTTGCAGACGCCCGCGGTGAAAGAAAAGCTCGACAGCATCGGCGCCATCACGCCGCGGCTGGACGAGAAGCAGACCGAAGCGTTCTTGCCTGCCCAGGTCAAGGGATGGGCGAAAAACTTGGATGGCGCGGGCATCCATACCACCTTCGATTGACGTGCTGCGGCGCCCGCACGGCGCGGGCGGCCCTTCCAACCTCACGACCAGGCAATCGACATGAACAACAACATCGACAATTTCCGCGACAGCGCACGGGCATACCTGCGCCGCTCGAACTGTTCCCAGCGCCTGCGCCAGTTGCGCGTAGCCCCGATTCCTTATGAGCGCGTACGCTGGAAAGAGATGGCCGATGCCGGCTGGTTCGGCATCAATATTCCGGAAAGCGCCGGCGGCCTGGGCCTGGGGCTGGGCGAGCTATGCGCGGTCGCGCAGGAAACCGGCGCCCACCTGCTGCCCGAGCCCTTTGCGCAGGCCGCCGTGCAGCCCGCCACGCTGCTGGCGGCGCTGCCGCCATCGCCGCTCGTGTCGCAACTGCTGGCGGATGTCCTGTCCGGCGAAAAGATCATCGCGGTGGCCTGGCAAGAACGCCTGGGAGAACTGGAGCCCGCCGGCATGCGCACGACCAGCCGCGGCAATGAACGGCACCACACACTGGACGGCGCCAAACTAGGCGTTTCGCCCGGCGCCTGCGATGGGTGGATCGTCGCGGCGCAAGCCGGTGCCGAGCTCGCCCTGTATTGGGTTCCCGCCGGCACGCCCGACATCGAGGCCGAGCCCCGGCGCCAGGTCGATGGAAGCACCTGCGCATCGCTCGTGCTGCGGCAGGCGCGGCTGCCGGCCAGCCACCGGCTGGCCCTCGGCGCCCAGGCGGGCGAGGCCTTGCGCATTGCCAACGATACGCTGCGCCTGGCGCAGGGCGCGGAATTGGTGGGCGTGGCCCGGCAGGCGCTCGACCTGGCGCTGGAGTATTTGCGCACGCGGGTCCAGTTCGGCCGGGCCATCGGCAGCTTCCAGGCCTTGCAGCACCAGGCCGCCGACGCTTTGCTGCAGGTCGAACTGGCCGCTGCCTGCCTGGACGAAAACCTGCAGAAACTGGCCGCCGGCGCAACGCCGTTGCCGCTTGCCGCCAGCCGCGCCAAGGCCCGCTGCGCGCAGGCCGCGATGGTGGTCACTCAATTCGCGCTGCACATTCATGGTGCGATGGGCTACACGGATGAATGCGACGTTGGCCTGTACCTGAAACGCGCCATCGCGACGGCGGCCCACATGGGCAATGTCGAAGCCCATCGCCGCCGCCATCGCGAGCTGGCGGCGGGCGCCATCGAAGAGCGCGCGCAATCGCGCGCATGGACCGGCGATGCTTTCCCGCAAGACGCGGACTGGAGCCGCATGACGGAACCGGACTTTCGCGCCATGATCCGGGCGTTTCTCCAGCAACACTACCCCGAGCCCCTGCGCAACATGCCGCATCGCGTGCGCTGGGCCACGATACGCGACTGGACCCTGACGTTGGCGCGCCAGGGCTGGCTGGCACCCGCCTGGCCCAAGGCGCATGGCGGGATGGGGCTGCCGCCGGACAAGCTGATCGCCTACATCGAAGAATTCGAGGATCACGGCGTGGCGCGCGCGCCCGACCAGGGCGTCGTCATGATCGGGCCCCTGCTCATCCAGCACGGCACGCCGCGGCAGCAACAAGACTTCCTGCCCAGAATCCTGGCGGGAGAGCACATCTGGTGCCAGGGGTATTCCGAGCCCAACGCGGGTTCCGACCTTGCCTCGCTGCGTACTTCGGCGGCTCCCGACCCGGAAGACGCGGACATGCTGGTCGTCAATGGCCAGAAAATCTGGTGCACCCTGGCCCAGGACGCCACGCACATCTTCGCGCTGGTACGGACAGACCATTCCGGACCCCGCCAGACCGGCATCAGCTTCCTGCTGATCGAACTGGCCACGCCGGGCATCACGGTGCGGCCCATACGCGATATTTTGGGCGTCGAAGAGTTCAACGAAGTGTTCTTCGACAACGTGCGTGTCCCGCGCGCCAATCTGGTCGGACGGATCAACGACGGCTGGACCATCGCCAAGGCCCTGCTGGGGTTCGAGCGCATCTATGTCGGCAGCCCCAAGCAGTCGCGCTACGTCTTTTCCAAGCTGGCCGGCCTGGCCCGCGCGCGCGGCCTGCTTCAAGACGAAGCCTTTGCCGCGCGCTACGGCGAGCTGCAACTGGATATCGAGGATCTCGGCGCGTTCTATTCGCACTTCGTCGAGATCTTCAAGCGGGGCGAGCCGATACCCGCCAGCATTTCGCTGCTGAAGATCTGGGCGACCGAAACCTACCAGAAAGCATCGCGGCTGCTGCTGGCGGCCGCCGCCGAAGCCGGCGGATGCCTGGGCAATTCCGACTATGACGGCTTGCGGCTCGACGCCCTGGCCCTTTTCTTCAACGCGATTCCATCCACGATCTACGCGGGCTCGAATGAAGTCCAACGCAACATCGTCGCAAAACAAGTACTGAGACTGCCTGCCCACTGACGCGTTTTACAAACAATACGGAGACAACAATGATTCCCGCGCACTACCGCTGGCGCTGCGTTCAGATGCTTTGCCTGGGCCTGATGGCCATTTCCATGGGGCAGGCCCGTGCCGAGGCCTGGCCCGCCCGCCCCATTCAGCTCGTCGTGCCCTTTCCGCCGGGCGCCAGCAATGACACCATGGCGCGCGCCCTGTCCGGCCCGCTGTCCAAGGCGCTGGGCCAGCCCGTCGTCGTGGAAAACCGTCCCGGCGCGGGCGGCACGGTGGGGGCGAACTTCGTTGCCAAGGCCCGCCCCGACGGCTATACGCTGCTGCTGACGAGCAATGCCCTGGCGTCGGCCAGCGCCGTGCAGAACACGCCCTATGACCCCGCCAAGGACTTCGATGCCGTGGCCCGCCTGGCGAAATCGCCCTTTGTCATTGTCGTGCGCGAAAACCTTCCCGCCCGGACCATTCCCGAACTGATCCAATACGCCAAGGCCAACTCCGGAAAGCTCAACTACGGCACCACTGGCGTTGGCGACAACATTCACCTGGCAACGGCCTCTTTCGCGAAAGCCGCCGGCATCAACCTGACGGCGGTTCCCTACAAAGGCACCGGCCCGGCCATCGTCGATCTCATGGCCGGGCGCATTGATTTGATGTTCACGTCCTATACGTCGATCAAGACCTCGGTCGCCAGCAAGCTGTCCATCATCGCGGTCACGTCCGAGCAGCGCAGCCCGTCCATGGTATCGATCCCGACCCTGCGCGAATCCGGCGTGGACTACGCGGTCGATATCTGGTGGGCGGTGCTGGGCCCGCATGGCATGCCCGCCGATGTGCGCGGGCGCCTCAACCGGGAAATCAACACCATTCTTGGCCAGCAGGAATTCGCCGCCTTGCTGAAGGACCTGGCCGCGGGCGCGCCGCCTGTCTCGGCCGAGCAGATGCAGCAGGCGCTGGTCGACGATGTCTCGGCATGGCGCGCCGCGGCCGAAAGCGCGGGCATGGACAAACCGTGATCGATACACGTCCGGACCCGACAGACCGGAAAACGGAGTTTTGATGCATACCACCTATCCCTTCGGCTGCGACCCGGCGCACGGAGACGACTGGCTGCTCTGGACTTACCTGCGCCGCAATGCCGCCCGCCACCCTGGCAAAACGGCGGTGGTGCATGGCGACGCACGCCGCACTTATGCGGAACTCGCCGCCGATGCCGAGGCATTGGCCGGCGCCCTGCATGCGCAGGGTGTCGGGCCGGGCGACGTGGTGTCCTACCAGTTGCCGAACTGCATCGAGGCGATGCTGGTCCTGCTGGCGGCACTGCGGCTCGGTGCGGTCGCCAACCCGATCACCCCCATTTACCGGCGACGCGAAATCGAGTTTATTGTCCGGCAGGCACGCAGCAGGATTCTGTTTGCGCCGGTGTCGTACCGGGGTTGCGAGCACGTGGCGTTGGCCCTGGAGCTGGAAGCGCCCTGCCTGGGCGCCGTCGTTGCCTGCGGCGGGCAGGTCCCGGGCGCCGTCGCGTTCGATGAACTGCTGCGGCGCGGCCGCGGGGTGCCCCCGCCAGCCTTGGCGGCGGACCCGGATGCGGACGCCATGCTTGCTTATACGTCGGGCACCGTGGCGAACCCCAAGGGCGCCCGGCACAGCCAGCGCACCCTGGTCGCCGACGTGCTGTCCACGGCCGCCTTCACCCGGATGACGCCGCAAGACGTCTGTTTCATGGCCTCTCCGCTTACGCACATGACAGGCGCGCTCTACATCAGCTTCCTGCCGCAGATCCATGGCAATACCTTGTGCATGATGGACGGATGGACGCCGGCGGAAGGCGCCAGATTGATCGCGCGCGAGCGCTGTACCTGGACCTCTGGCGCCACCCCCTTCCTGCAGGGGCTGGTGTATGACGAAGACGTGCGCCAGCACGACGTTTCCTGCCTGCGGGTGTTCCGGACGGGCGGCGCCGACGTGCCCCCCAAGCTGATACGGGACGCGCAGGCCATGGGCATACGCGCGCATCGCTGCTATGGGTCTACCGAGCACCCCACCGTCAGCGGGATGCTCGACGGCGACATCGAAAAGGCCGCCACCACCGACGGCAAGATACATCCCCATGTCGAGCTGCGTATCATCGGCGACGACAATATCACCGTGCTGCCCGCCGGACAGGTCGGCGAAATACAGACGCGCGGGCCGGACCGCTTCCTGGGCTATCACGACAAAGCCCTGGATGCCGATGCCTTCACGGCCGACGGCTGGTTCCGCACCGGCGACCTGGGCTCGGTCGACGCGGCGGGCTACCTGACCATCGCCGGGCGCCGCAAGGACATCATCATCCGGAAGGGGGAAAACATCAGCGCCAAGGAAGTGGAAGACGTGCTGATGGAACACTCCGCCCTGCAGAATGTGGCGGTCATCGGCCTGAAGGACGAAGAGCGGGGCGAAATGGTCGTCGCGGTCTGCACCCTGCATCCGGGCGCGCAATTCGATTTCGACATCATGACGCGCCATCTGCGGCACATGGGCATCGCGCGGCAAAAATACCCCGAAAGGCTGGAGATACTCGATGAGCTTCCCATGACCAGCTCGGGAAAAATCCGTAAGGCCGCATTGCGCGAACGTTTCGCCGCCCGCTGAAAAACACGTAGGAGATCGAGATGCAGACCATCATTTACGCCGTCGAGGACGGCGTCGCGACCATTACCCTGAACCGGCCGCGCGCCAAGAATGCGCTGGACACCGTCATGCGCCAGGAACTAACCGAGGCGATAGCGACCATCCAGGGCGATGCTTCCGTGCGCGCCGTCGTTCTTACCGGCGCCGAGGGCGCGTTCTGCTCGGGCGGCGATATTCGGGGCATGCAGGAATCGACCGCCGAATCCGCCCGCGACCGGATGATCAGCCTGCATAACTGGTGCGAGCCGCTCATCAACCTCGACCGGCCGGTGATCGCCGCGGTCGATGGCGTTGCGTACGGCGCCGGGCTGGGCCTGGCGCTGACGGCCGACATCGTATTGGCATCGCCGGGCGCCAGGTTCTGCGCCCCGTTCCTGCGCATGGGGCTGATTCCCGACTTCGCGCTCTTGTATACCCTGCCTCGCGTTGTCGGACGCCAACGGGCCAAAGAGCTGGTTTTTTCCGCCCGGGAAGTAGGCGCGGAAGAGGCGCTGGCCCTGGGCATGGTGCTGGAGATCCAGCCCGTCGACCGATTGATGGAACGCGCGCGCGCGCTGGCGGCAAGCATGGCGGCCGCCTCGCCCGTCGCCCTCAGCATTGCAAAGCGCGCACTCAATCAATCCACCGACAACAGCCTGCCCGCCATGCTGGAAATCGAGGCATCGGGCCAGGCGCTTGCCCGCTTGACTCAGTACCACCAGGGCGCCGTGGCGAAATTCCTGAACAAAGAGGCGCCACCGTTCCAGTGGCCCGCCAGGCAAGGCTGAGGCCGCCGCCCGCCGGTTCAATCAAAGTGATTCAGGTGTCTGGCACCTGCGGAGCCAGACACCTGGCAATAAGGGCGCTACCCTGCCGACACATCGATCCGCGTTTCGAACTTCGCCCGGTGCACCGAAAAGAACGTGCGCACGTTGCGCACGTTCGCCTGCGCGGTAAAGGCCCGGTGCGCCAGCGCATGGTACGCCGGCATGTCGCGCACCTGCGCCACCACCAGGAAGTCGGGCCCTGGCGACACCCGGTAGCACTGCAGCACCGCCGGCTCGTCCAGCAGGCTGCGCTCGAACGCATCCAGGCTTTCCGCCGCCTGCACGTCCAGCGTGATTTCCACGATGGCCGTCAGCGTGCTGCCCAGCTTTTCGGGCGCCAGGATCGCCACCTGCCGCGCGATGACGCCCGTGTCCACCAGCCGCCGCACCCGCCGCAGGCAGGTGGGCGGCGAGGCGTGTACCCGCGCCGCCAGTTCCTGGTTGGTTAGCGCACAGTCTTGCTGAAGCTGTTCCAGAATGCGGCGATCGAGTTCGTCCAGTTCGATGGGCTGATCATGCATTTTTATTTCATTAAAATCTATAAAATGAAAATATATTTAATCACGTTTTTGTAAGAAAATCAGCTTTCATAAGAGATGAAACAAAGAAATCAAATTTCAGTCCAGCAAGCGCACAATGCGCCGGTACACGAAATCATCGGAGATTGCCTTATGTGCGGCATTGTTGGCGCCGTCGCCCAGCGCGACATCACCCCCATCCTGGTCGAAGGCCTGAAGCGGCTGGAATACCGCGGCTACGACTCGTGCGGCGTAGCGCTATACGTTGACGGCCACCTGCGCCGCACGCGCAGTACCCAGCGCGTGGCCGAGCTGGCCGACCAGATCGCCCAGGACAAGCTGGCCGGCTTCACCGGCATTGCCCACACCCGCTGGGCCACCCATGGCGTGCCCGCCACTCACAACGCCCATCCGCATTTCTCGCACCTGGGCAAAGACGAGCCGCGCATCGCCCTGGTGCACAACGGCATCATCGAAAACCACGACGATCTGCGCGCCGAGCTGGAAGCGGCCGGCTATGTGTTCGAAAGCCAGACCGACACCGAAGTCATCGCCCACCTGGTCAACCACCTGTACAACGGCGACCTGTTCGAAGCCGTGCAGCAGGCGGTGCGCCGCCTGCACGGCGCCTACGCCATTGCCGTGTTCTGCCGCGACGAGCCGCACCGCGTGGTGGGCGCGCGCCAGGGTTCGCCCCTGGTGGTGGGCGTGGGCCAGAACGAGAACTTCCTGGCGTCCGACGCGCTGGCCCTGGCCGGCACCACCGACCAGATCATCTACCTGGAAGACGGCGACGTCGTCGACCTGCAGCTGTCGCGCGTGTGGATCACTGACACCGAAGGCAAGCCCGTGCAGCGCGAGGTGCATACCGTGCAAGTGCATACCGGCGCGGCCGAGCTGGGCCCGTACCGCCACTACATGCAGAAAGAAATTTTCGAGCAGCCGCGCGCCGTGGGCGATACCCTGCAGGACATCGAGGCCGTTACGCCCGAACTGTTCGGCGACGGCGCCCACAAGATCTTCAAGGAAATCGATTCGCTGCTGATCCTGGCCTGCGGCACCAGCTACTACGCCGGCCTGACCGCCAAGTACTGGATCGAGTCTATCGCCCGGATTCCCGTGGCGGTCGAAATCGCCAGCGAATACCGCTACCGCGACAGCGTGCCCAACCCGCGCACCCTGGTGGTCACTATTTCGCAGTCGGGCGAAACCGCCGACACCCTGGCCGCGCTGAAGCACGCCCGCTCGCTGGGCATGGAACAGACGCTGACCGTCTGCAACGTGGCCACCAGCGCCATGGTGCGCGAATGCAAGCTGTCGTACATCACTCGCGCCGGCGTCGAGATCGGCGTGGCGTCCACCAAGGCATTCACCACGCAGCTGACGGCGCTGTTCCTGCTGACGCTGGCCCTGGCGCAAACACGCGGCCACCTGACCGGCGAACAAGAAGCCGAACACCTGAAGGCGCTGCGCCACCTGCCCGTGGCCATTGGCGCGGTGCTGGCGCTGGAGCCGCAGATCATGGCCTGGGCCGACCGCTTCGCCAGCAAAGAAAACGCCCTGTTCCTGGGGCGCGGCATGCATTACCCCATCGCGCTGGAAGGCGCGCTGAAGCTGAAGGAAATCAGCTACATCCACGCCGAGGCCTATCCAGCCGGCGAACTCAAGCACGGCCCGCTGGCCCTGGTGACCGAGCAGATGCCCGTGGTAACCATCGCGCCCAAAGACTCGCTGCTGGAAAAGCTGAAGTCCAACATGCAGGAAGTGCGTGCGCGCGGAGGCGAGCTGTATGTGTTCGCCGACGCCGACAGCCGCATCGCCAGCGGCGACGGCATGCACGTGATCCGCATGCCCGAGCACTACGGCATGCTGTCGCCTATCTTGCACACCATTCCGCTGCAGCTGCTGTCGTATCACACGGCATGCGCGCGGGGCACGGACGTGGACAAGCCGCGCAACCTGGCCAAGAGCGTGACGGTGGAGTAGGGGCGGGGCAGACTGCGTTTCTCCTGGGAAGCATAAAAAAATAAGGCCCGTTGGCTGCGGGCCCATCAAGCGATTCACATATCAATCGGCATCGATTACTCTTCCTAGATGGCTATAGATTTGCACGCATCGAACCCATTGCCGCTCTACGTGCGAATGGCGAGCGTTCTACGCGAACGCATCACAACAGGAGAATGGGGGCCAGGCAGTCAGATTCCAACCATTGATGAGCTTCGCGACTATTATCAAGTCGCCGAGATCACATTGCGGCAGGCTATCCGTATCCTCGCAAACGAAGGCCTGGTCCTTAGCCGGCGCGGGAAAGGCACCTTCGTACTGGATCGTCCGACAGCCGTTATGGGCCGGACGCTTATCGATTCGGCCCTTGAGCAGTTCTCGGAACTTGAACCGTTCCATACTATCGTTGTTTTGCAGCGAGACTGGAATCTTCCGCCTCCTGCGTGGGACTGGCGCTTCGGCACTCCGGCTGAACACTATGTCCGCATTACCAAGCAACACATAGAGCCGAATGGTTTGCCGTATGCCCACTTCGTTATCCATATCGAGACATCGCTTTATCGTCGGCTTCCCCAGGGCGCCGATACGCGCGACAAGTTGATTCGGCTAGTCAGGCAGCATGGAGGGGTGCGCCTGCATGCTGGCAGAGAGCGTCTAACAATGGGTGTGGCCGAATTCACCGAAGCGGAGTGGCTGCAATGCACCCCAGGCCTGCCGATAGCCCGCATCAAGCGCGTATTCGTTGATGAAAGCGGCATAGCGCTGTTTTATGGGTCCATCCTCTTTCGAGGAGACAGGCTGGTCCTCGAACGCGACTTCGCCAGCGATGGCCTTCGCCCAGAGTAAAAAGAATTGATTTACCTCTTGTAATTTATCCCAGGCCCTATAAACTCTATACATGGCGTTTTAGTGTTACTAGTGTGACGAACGTCTTGTGTGCCATTGCGAGCCCGGAAACGGGCATTGGGGGCGACAGTGGGAAAACTTCGAGGCACCGGGTTGTTACTGGTATGGGTCGACGTTAATCCGGCAGTCCAGTTTGAAGCCGACCGCTGGTACGAAAGCGAGCATTTCCCGGAGCGCATTACCGAATCAGGCTATCTGCGGGCGCGCCGCTTTCGTGCGCTGTCGGGGTCTCCCGCGCATATGGGCATCCTGGAAGCGACAACTCCAGAGGCGCTTGCGAGTGATGGGTACCAAAAGGTCACTGCCAATATCAATGCCCGATCGCGCCGCATGCGTGAAGCTTTCCAAAGAATCATCCGATCCACACACCAGCTGATTTCTTCGAGCGGAACAACGGACGGAGGGGTATTCCTATGCTCACGGCTGGACTTCGCCGGCGCGGATCAGCGTGCCGGCTTCGAAAGGTGGGCACAAACCCAGCTGACCGATTGGTTATCGGAGCACCCGCAAGTTCTTTCTGGCCACGCGCTTCTGGGGGCGCCAGAAGTCCGACAACAGATGGATGGATTTCGGGCTACCGGTCAGGCGGACGAGTCGGCTGACGGCGTACTGTTACTTGAAATGGGAAGGCCGTCGGACGCAACAGACACATTGCTTGCTCAGCTGGCTGTAGAGGGGTGGGCACACAGAGGCATCGATACCAGGGCTGTGGATACCGGACTCTACCAACTAATGTTCGATATCACCCATGAGCAGTTGATGCCGGAGATTGAAAGTTTCCAGCGCACGGAGGCAGCATGCTGACAAGTCATTTTTCCACCATTAAAGGAATCGTTGCCGCTGGCCTGGCAATGCTGGTTTTGGGAATTCCTGGCTTGGCCACAGGTCAAGCCTGGCCTGCCAAGCCGGTGACGCTGATCGTCCCGTTCCCTGCCGGAGGCGCAACTGATACTCTGACGCGCGTTCTTGCCCAGGAACTCCAAAACGATCTTGGCCAGAGCTTTGTCGTCGAGAATAAAGCGGGAGCGGCCGGCGCCATCGGCTCTGCGGCTGTCGAGAAAGCAAGTCCGGACGGCTACACGCTGCTGGTAGGCACCAGTTCCACGCATTCCATCGCGCCCGAACTTCCGCAGGATCTTATCTACGACGCCCATGGCGGTTTCACGCCCATAGGTTTGCTTGCCGAGAGTCCCAGCCTCTTGGTGATTGCGCCCAATCTTCCCTTTTCGACCCTGAAAGAGCTGATCGCTTATGCAAAAGCGAATCCCTTGAAGATCACATATGGGTCATCAGGGGTCGGCTCAATACCGCATCTAAGTGCCGCCTACTTTGCGGGGTCGGCTGGGATCGAACTTCAGCATATTCCGTACAAGGGGTCTTCTCTCGCTTACCCGGATCTGAAGTCCGGACGCATTGATCTCATGGTTGATGCAATCATCACCGCCTTGCCTCAAGCGCAATCCGGCAACGTGCGGGCCTTAGCCGTGACGACAGCGAAAAGAAGCGCTCTCGCGCCTGATATTCCGACGATTGCAGAGTCCGGAGTGCCAGGTTTTCAAAGCCTTGTCTGGATTGGCTTGTTCGGCCCCAAAAAGATGGCGCCGGACACCAGAAATGCGATCAATGCTGCCGTGGTCCGTGCGCTGCAGGCCGATGAGGTGCAGCGCCGCTTCCTTGAACTCGGTGTCGAGGCAAAACCAACCAGCCCCGCAGAATTCGAAAAGAGTCTTGCGCGCGAATCCGAGAAGTGGCGCAGCGTGATCAAAGAATTCAACCTCGGCGCCAAGTAGACAGGAGAGACGATGGCCAAGCTGAATGCCGAGACATTACCCCTCAAGGGAATTGTCGTTCTGGATCTTGGGCGAGTGATGGCTTGCCCCTCTGGGGCCCAGCTGCTAGGAGATTACGGCGCAGACGTAATCCGCATCGAAGATCTCGATGGAGACGAAACGCGGCGCTGGCCGCCGGTGGCAGACGGAGAAGGATGCAATTATCAGAGCGTTAACCGCAACAAGCGGGCCATTGCGCTCAATCTCAAATCACCGGGCGGAAAACGGGTCTTCGAAGCGCTTGTGCGTAAGGCCGACGTGGTGATGCACAGTTACCTGCCCGCGGTGGCCAAGCGCCTCGGGCTCGATGAAGAGGCGCTGCGAGCGATCAAGGAAGACATCATCGTTTGCGGCGTGTCCGGATACGGAATTTCAGGGCCGTTGGCCGAGAAACCGGGCTATGACCTCATGCTTCAGGCGTACACGGGCGTTATGGAACTGACAGGGGACCCTGACGGCCCCCCGATGCGCGCAGGCTGCTCAATGCTGGACCTGACCACGGGGATTCTTGCATTCTCTGGCGTACTGCTGGCATTGCTGGGCCGCGTGCGCGGCATGGCCCAGAGCCATACCGTGAATACATCGTTGTTCGAAACCTCGTTGACGCTTCTGGGGTACCACCTTACGAACTACGCCAACGGAGGTTTCCAGCCTCGCCGCGCAGGATCAGGAGTAGGGCATCTTTCCCCTTACTCCGCCTTTCACTGTACAGATGGGTACGTATTGGCCGGCGCAACCAATAATGAAGTCTGGTGCCGCATGGCGTCCGCTTTAGGGCATCCGGAGTGGGGAACCGATGAACGCTTTGCTACCAACGCCGCGCGTGTTGCGAACAAAGCAGAGCTGACTCGACTGCTGGATGAAGTTTTCGCCGAGCATTCGTCTTTGCATTGGATTCAGATATTCGAGAATGCGAAAGTACCTATCGCGCCGATTCGCACAATTGTCGATCTTTTCGATGACCCTCAAAGCGCGGCAACACAGATGCTAGAGCGCCATGTTCGCGCTGGACGCCCGGCGATAACGCTCGTGGGCGCTCCGATTAAATTGGATGGAGCAGCTCCTCCGCTGCGTTACCTGCCGCCGCTTCACGGCGAGCATACGAACGAGGTTCTTCGCGACCTGCTGTCGATGAATGACAGCCAGATTCATGAGCTCGTTTCCTCTGAGGCGGTACGTTAGGAGCCATACATGAAGAAGCTGGCTGTACTCGAGAAGCTGGATTCGGTCGCCATTATCACAATGGATGATCCGTCCAATGCCAATGCAAACTCGACCAAAAAAATCATTGATGAGCTCTGTGATGTAGTCAGCGACGTCAATGCGGATCCATCCATAGGCGCGGTAATTTTCACCGGAGCAGGAAAAGTCTTCTCGTCAGGAGGAGAAATCCAGCTCATGGAATCTTATCAACCGATGGATCCCATTGATGTGCGGGCCTACTACCAACATCAGGGTATTCACAAGTTCTACCGCCAGTTGCATCAACTGGAAATCCCGACCATTGCCGCCGTCAACGGCCCCGCTTATGGCTCTGGCTTCGGCATGGCCTTGATGTGCGACATTCGTCTTGCCGCCGCCCGTGCCACATTTACCATGAATTTTGCCAAGCTCGGGATCCTGCCGGGCGATGGCGGAACGATGTACCTGCTGCGGGCGGTAGGCCATCAAGAAGCGGCCAAGATCATGTTCACGGCGCAGACCGTGGATGCCCGGCGGGCCAAAGAAATCGGAATCGTGGCCGATGTCTTCGAGCCTCAAGATCTGATGAGCGCAGCGCTGCAGCTCGCGCACAGCATAGCGTCACATCCGAAGCGAAACATGCGCCTCATGAAGCGTCTTCTGCGTCATGCACATACGACGACAGATTGGGAAGCGTATGTCGATTTGACCGTCTCCATGCAGGCGCTCGCGCACCACACCCCAGAGCATCGTGAAGGGCTCAGGCGCTTGCGAGAGCACGTGGCGGCAAAGAAAAAATCTCAAACACAGGAGACCCAACGATGATCCGCCGTCGTTCAAACTGGCTGTCGTTATTCGCAATTTCGATGGGCCTGGCCGTCGCTACAAGCGCCTCTTATGCACAGGAAGCTTATCCGTCCCGGGCGATCAAGTTGATTGTTCCGTATGCCGCAGGGGGGTCCACAGATGCCACGGCACGTCTTTTCGCCCATGAGCTCTCTTCTTCATTAAAGCAGACGGTTATCGTAGAGAACCGGCCGGGCGCCAATGGTTTGATTGGAACCGAGAGCGCCGCTCGCGCGGATGGAGACGGCTATACATTATTGTTTGGCCCGATCGCCACCAATGCTATTGCGGGTAGCCTTTACCCCGATATTCGCTACGATCCCATCAACGACTTCGTAGCTATTAGTGAAGTCGCCCGCACCCCTCTTTTGCTTGTAGTGGGTCCGTCCGTTCCTGTCAAAACGCTTTCCGAGCTGCGTTCATACGTCAAGAATTCTGCAAGAGAAATAACTTATGCATCAGGCGGCCAGGGAACGGCATCGCACATTGCCGGGGCATTGTTTGTGCGTCAGGAAGGTTTTGCGGCGCAACACATCCCGTACAAAGGGTCTGGCCTGGCGTTGAACGACGTCATGGGCGGACACGTCGATCTCATGTTTGATTCGATCGCGACGTCGCTGCAACAGGTGCGCGCGGGCAAACTGCATGCGCTGGGTATTTCGACGAAATCCCGATCTGACATCGCTCCCGAAATACCCACATTGGAAGAAGCGGGCATGCCGGGTTTTGAAGTCACTTGGTGGTTCGGATTATTCGCGCCACGCGGCACATCGCCAGAGATCGTTGAGACATTGTCCTCGGCGTCAAAGACTGTGCTCAGTCGCGCGGCAGTGCGCGACGAATTCATCACGCGGGGATTGGAACCCGTTGGATCAAATGCCGCTGAATTCGGCCAGAAAGTCAAAAACGAGGCCATTTACTGGGGACGGGTGATTCGTGACGCTGGCATCAAGGTGCAGTAGGACGTTAAGGAGATATGGCTCATGAAGGCAGCGATGTGCCGCGAGTTTGGCGGTCGAGTCTTTATAGAGAATGTTCCCAAACCGAAACTTCTGCCGGGTACTGTGCGCATTCGAATGGCCATGGCTGCAGTGAATCCGCCAGATATTCTCATGCCCCAGGGAAAGTACCAGGTACGGCCGCCGCTGCCGTTTGCGGTGGGAATCGAGGGTGCGGGCGTTGTAATCGAAGTTGCTGATGATGTGGCTTCAATTCGCGCCGGTGATCGTGTCATGACATACGCCGGCCATGGCTGCTTTGCCGAAGAGGTGGTCGTTCCTGCGCATCTGGTGTATCAGATTCCGGACAAGATGTCGTTCGAAACCGCAGCGGGCTTCAGTCTGGTATATGGCACGGCCTACCACGCCCTTATCGATCGCGGCGAATTGTCAAAAGGGGAGTCGGTCGCAATTCTGGGCGCGGCGGGCGGAATTGGCCTATGCGCGATACAGATCGCGGACGCGGTCGGCGCACAAGCGATTGCAGTAGCGAGCACGGAAGAAAAGCTGGCTGTTTGTCGTAGCAATGGCGCAAAAGCAGCCTTGAAGACAACTTCACCCAATCTTGCGCAGCTACTACGCGAATGCAGCGCCGGCACAAAAGGGCTATCCGTCGTGCATGACACAGTAGGAGGCGCTCTTACGCTGACGGCGCTTCGAGCCCTTAAGCCCTTCGGCCGGCATCTTATCGTTGGCTATGCCAGTGGCGAGATACCCCTGATTCCAGGAAACTATGTGCTTCTCAAGCAGGTAGATGTCCGGGGGGTAAGTTTCCGGCAGTGCGCGCAGGATTCTCCGGACGTCGCTCATGCAAGCATTCAAACGCTACTGAAGATGTGGAACGACGGCAAGCTTGTACCGCATATCTCGAAAATTTATGCTTTTGACCAGATGCATGAGGCGCTGGACGTTCTTGCCAGGGGCGCTGCTATAGGCAAGCACCTTATTCGGATTGCTGACCTGTGATCCTGAACTGTATGCGGAAAGCTGCGGCAGAATGGCCCCCCGAGATGAAGGAAGTCGTGCCCGCTCGTTGCAAGACACTCAGGTTATGAATCGCTTGAAAAATACCCTACGCGCCGACCGCGAGCCAGGCTTTGCAACGTTGACCGAACGGTTCTGCTCTTAAATCAGAACTTCAGCTTGCCAGCGATTTCCTCTTCCACCGCGTCTGACTGCATCCATGATTTCTTCGGCCATGGTTCGCACCGCCAGACTGGGTGCCTTGGTGCCGCGCACGACCATGAACATGCGCCAGATGATTCCGGGCTCGGCCAATGGGATGAAGCGCAGGGTTCCCTGCTGCACTTCTTCGTGCACGCCGACATAGCCGACCAGCATGTAGCCGGTACCAGCCTTGATCAGCGCCTTGCTGAGCAGCAGGGATTCCGATTCCAGCACAATATTGGGTACGACTCCTGCCTTGGAGCAAGCCAGTTCCAAAGCCTGCCGCAGCAATTCACGGCGACCAGGAAAAATCAGAGGCAGCCTGGCGGCATCTGCCAGTGTGATCTGACGGGCATCGCCGATGGGATCTTTGCCGGCGATGGCACCGCGCGGAGGCGCTACCAGGCCGATCTGCAAATCCAGTAGTGGCCGCGTAGACATACCGGGCCGTTCCGGCAGACCGTAAATCAGCGCGAGGTCTAACATCCCATTGGACAGCAGCTCGGCCAACTCGGCCGAAGATCCTTGCACAATATGCACGAACACGCCCGGATGCCTGACGCGGTAGCGGTTGATGACTTCGGGCATCAGGATCTCGGCCGGCGAGGTTGTGACACCTATTGATACCCGACCTGCGGGTTCGCGCGCGGCGGCCTGCATTGACGTACCGATATCATCGAGGCGGCCCAGCACTTCCTGTGCCTGCTTGAGCAACTGTTCGCCTGCCTCGGTCGGTATCATGCGCCGCCCCTGCTGGCGGAAAAGCCGTACGCCGTAGGCCTTCTCGATTGCCTGGATCTGCCGGCTTACTGCGGGTTGAGTAATCCGGAAGTGTGTCGCGGCCAGAGAGAAGCTGCCTCGCTCAGCTACGGCAACAAAGTACCGCAGGGCTTTCGTATCGAGTTCGAAGGACATTCGGGGCGATCCTGATATGGCGGAACGGTCGAGGATTTGGCCCGAGAATAGTACAGGCCTGCCTGATTCCGCCATTGTGACGATCCCCAGCGACACGCCGGAAGGTCAGGTCCGCATCGCGCTGTCCAGCGGCCGGAATTTGGGCATGGTGACGCCATGGGCAATCTCTTCGAATTCGGCCTGAACCTCCATTCCCACGTAGGGCACCGTGTCCCGCGCCGACGTGGCCAGATTGGCATACAGCGCGACGCCTGCGTCCAGCTCGACCAGCATCACCGTGTGCGGCAATGGAAGTCCTTCGAAGTAGGCGCGGTGAAACCGGCACCATGCCTTGACTTTGCCGCGTGGCTCGAAATCGGCCCAGCGGCTTTCCTCGGACAGGCAACGTGCGCAGATGGGCGCATCGGGATAACGCGGCGTACCGCAGGCAGTGCAGACCTGCAGGCGCAGCTTGCCTTCGCGGGCTCCTTGCCAGAATGGGCGGGAACGCTCTTCGTCGGTTGGCAGCGGAGCTTTCGGCGCATCGATCTTGGCAATCATCATGGCGTATCCGAGAAAATGATAGAACTGGCGATGGGGGTTCCGCACAGATAGTGGATGTTTCGCGCATCCGCGATCTGGCGTTCGCCGCATATTCCCCTGATCTGTCGGGTGGCTTCCACGAAATGGTTCCATCCCTGCATATAGCTTTCAGAAAGATGCCCGCCGTGGGTATTGGCGGGCAGTTTTCCGCTCAAAGCCAGATGTCCGTCAGAGACAAACGCGCCGGATTCGCCCGGACGGCAATAGCCAAAGCCTTCCAGGGAAAAGAGCACCGTCGGCGTGAAATTGTCGTAGATCATCAGCCCGTCGATATCATTCCGGCTCAGGTCCGCGACGCGAAACGAGGTATCGCCAGCCTCTTGCAGCGCGGGAAACCAGAAATCGTCGCGAGGCAACGATGAATCCGCCAGCACGGTAGAAGTTCCCAGCCCGCGGATATACACGGGGCGTTGCGGGCGGTCGCCTGCGCGTTCCGCCGCGGTCAGGATGAGCGCAATCGCGCCATCGTTGATCTGGCAATAGTCCAGCAAGCGCAAGGGTTCCGCGATATAGCGCGTGGCCAGGTAGTCGTCCATGGTGAAAGGCTTGCGCATGACGGCCGCCGGGTTGAGCGATGCGTGCTGCCGGAAAGTCATGGCTATGGCTCCCAGGTCTTCCGCCCGCGTTCCGTAGCGATGTGCGTGCATGGTGTACATCATCGCATGCGCGGCGCCAGGCGAAGTCATTCCAAACGGAAACCATTGCCCGGCACCGCCGCTTCCATAGGTATCTTTTGCCCCGCCGTACTTCACGCCGGCAGAACGGCCGTCATTGCCATAGACCAGTGCAACCGTTCGGGCGTAGCCCGCCGCGATGTTGGCAACAGCCAGTTCCAGGGCCACGCCCGACATTCGGCCCTGCCCCTGCAGTCCGAAAGCCAGCCCCGGATTCATGCCGTTGATTTCTGCGAAGCGCTGGTAGTCGGGAATGCGGCACACGATCAGGCCATCGACATCGGCGATATCCAATGCAGCATCCTGCAAGGCGCCGCGCAATGCCGAGGCGCCCAGTGAATAGCTTGTCTGGCCGGGGTGCACGCCATACGCGGTGGTGCCGACGCCTACAATCGCGGCGGCGCTGCGCGCGGGGGACTGCCTCATGTGATGTCTCCGTACGGTTTCTTGGTTGGCGGCCGCCCATGCGGAAAAGCTCGCCGGGCACATGCGATATGCCGCCGAGTATTCCACGCGAGCCGGCTGTCTTCTCATACAAAATCGCATAGCAAGTATGCGGCAGCCAGGGGGCCACTGGCGCCAGGCCGCTGTCATACTGCGCTGCAGCCCGGCTTCGGTCTTCCGTAACCGGCGCGGTGTTCTTCCTCCCCGAATATTCATTTGTACGAGGCTTCATCTTGAATCGGCCGATTTCTATTGATTCCGTCCTGGCTGCTGCAGACGGCTCTGCGCCGGAATCATTGGCCAGGGCGTTTGCCCGCAATGTCGAGCGATATGCCGGCAACGAGGCGATCAAACCGCCGGACGGCCCGGCTATTTCTTATGCGGACCTGGGCCGCCGGGTTCGCGAGGCCCTGGCAGTGTTCGGACACCTGCGGCTTACCGCCGGCGATCGAATCGCCATCTGCCTGCCCAATAGCCCGGAGTGGGCTGTAATGACTTGCGCCGCCGCGCTGGCCGGCCTGTGCGTGGTTCCGATCAACTTGCGCTATCGCGAAGACGAACTGCTGCATGCGCTTTCCGGGTCGGGCGCCAAAGTACTGTTCGCCGTTACGCAGTTCCTGTCCAACTCGGTCCTGGATCGTCTGCGTGCACTGGCCGGAGGGTCATTTGGCGGCGCGAAAGAGCGTGGACCGATCGCGGCCCTGCCGAGGCTGGAGCACCTCGTTTTCTGCGACGACGCGGATGTTCCTGGCTCGGCTTCCTATGCCGGCCTGGCGCGCGCGTGCTCCCCCGTGCAGACGTCTTTTCATGAATTGGCCGACACGCGCAGCGGCGAAGATCCCATGTGGCTGTTCTGGACATCAGGCACGACCAGTCGCCCCAAGGCCGCCCTGCTTCCCCAGTCGACCATCGAGATCGTCTGGCAATGGACCACGCTGGCGGGTTACCGGCCCGACGACAGGGTTCTTACTTCAAGGCCTCTGTTTTATATTGCCGGCCATTTCTGGTCCATGCTCGGGCCTCTGGTGCAGGGAGCCTGCAGCGTTATCGCCAGCCGGTTCAGTGCCGAAGAGATGGTGCAGCTCTGCGCGTCGGAGCGCATCACGATCTTGTCCGGCAATCCGGTCATGTTCAAGCGCCTGATTCAGTCGGACGCCTTCGATGCCGGCGCCTTCCGGCGCGTCCGTCTAGGGTACTTTGGCGGTTCGGCCCTGCCTCTGGACGAAATGCGGAAAATTCGAGACGCGATCGGGTTCGAATCCCTGATCCAGACATACGGGATGACGGAACTGGGCGGTTTCATCATGAGCACCTTGCCCACCGATTCGCTGGAGACAGCCTGCGCATCGTGTGGCGCAGTCTTTACTGACATTGAACTCAAACTGGTTTCGCCCGACACCGGACGACCGGTGGCCCAGGGCGAAACCGGTTTATTGCTGACCCGGGGGCAAAAGCTGATCCGCTACGAGAATCTGCCCGAAGAAGAGCGAAGCCGCCTCTATGACGCGCAAGGCTGGTACCGCACCGGTGACCTGATGCGGCAATTGCCCGACGGACGCTACCAACTCGTAGGCCGCCTGAAAGACCTGATCAAGGTCGGCGGGGAAAACGTTACCGCCGCAGAGATAGAAGACACGCTCATGCAACACCCCGCCGTCTCGCTGGTGGCCGTCATCGGCCGCAAGGATGCCGACAAGGGCGAGGTTCCGGTCGCATTCGTCGAGTTCAAACCCGGCGCCGCGTTGAGCGTGGCCGAGCTGAAGGCCTGGAGCAAAGCGCATATGGCGCCGTACAAAGTGCCGGCGGACATATACGAAATGCAGGCACAAGAGTGGCCGATGACATCGACCGGGAAAATCGCCAAGCATACGTTGATGGCTCACACGGCTGGCCTGGCATGAACCTTGCCGTTCGACATACCGGGAGGACACCATCATGCTGATCAGGAAGACTCCTGTCTGGATATCCCAGGAGCGTTGCGGCCTCGGAGAGAATCCCATGTGGGACGCCGACAGCGGTGACTTGTACTGGATCAGTATTACCCCGCCCGCGGTATACCGGATGCGGGACGGCCAGGTGCGCCAGTATCCGTGCCTCAAACCCGTGGGTTCCATCTATCTGGCCGCACCTGGCTGGCTGCTGGTGGCCATGCGTTCCGCTCTTGCCTGGCTGAATCTCGGCAATGGAGACTTGTCGCTGGTAACTGTCCAGGCAGAAATCAGTCCGGACGAAAGGTTCAATGACGGCCGTTGCGATCGAAGCGGTGCGCTATGGGTAAGCACGCTGGACCGCCGGGTTGAATCGCCCATCGGTTCGATCGTGCGCTTCGATACGCAGTTCAACGGCACTGCCTTTCCCAGCCAGGCAATCATCGGCAATGGCATCTGCTTCTCGAATGATGATGCCAGCCTGTATTTCTCGGATTCGCGCGGGCGCGCCATCTATCGTTATCCGAAGGATGGCGGCACGCTTGGCCCGCGTGAACGGTTTGCGGAGCTTGACGGTGATCCCGGCCGGCCGGATGGCTGCACGGTCGATGCGCAAGGCTGCCTCTGGAGCGCTCGCATCGGCGGCGGCCGCATCGACCGCTATGCGCCCGATGGCCGTCTGGTCGACAGCCTGCAGCTACCCGTGGCGGATCCTACCCATTGCACCTTTGGCGGAGCCGATATGCAAACGCTGTTTGTCACGACAGCGCAAGCGCACAGCGGATCGATGTCGCAAGACCCTGCGCTGGACGGTGCCGTGCTGGCTTTCGAACTGGGCATACAGGGCGTAGCCGAGTATCGCCTGGATGCGCGATATCGTCGGACATGACACCGTATTCGTATAACAGCCAAAAAAGGAGATGACTATGCCCATATCCATCCATCGCTGGCTCCTGTCAGGCGTGCTCGCGCTCTGCTCCTTCGGAGCCATTGCTCAGCCCCAGCCAAGCTGGCCGCAGAAAGCCATTCGCATCATCGTGCCATTCGCACCCGGCGGCACCAGCGATACGGTGTCGCGCCGTTTGGCCATGGAGCTTACCAGGCAACTGGGCCAGACCGTCTATGTAGAGAACCGTGCCGGCGCCATGGGCACCATCGGCATGAGCGAGGCCGCCAAGTCCAGGCCCGATGGCTATACCCTGGTCGCCAACGACACCGGGGTCACGATGCTGCCGCACATCCAGAAAAAGCTGCCCTACGACCTCGACAAGGATTTCGTGCCTATCGGTGCGGGAGTCTTTTCTCCCTTCGGGCTCATCGTCAACGCCGACAGCCGTTTCCAATCTTTGCAGGATCTGGTCAAGCAAGGCAGGGCGAAGCCAGATTCGCTCAGTTACGGATCAGGAGGAATCGGCACCAGTCCGCACCTGGCGGCGGAGTCTTTTGCGCAAGCAGCCGGCCTGAAACTGACCCATGTGCCTTTCAAGGGCGCCGGCGAGGCCATTATCGCCGTGGCGTCCAAAGTCATAGACATGCAATTGGTCACCCCGTCCACGGCCATGGCCAACATCAAGGGCGGCAAATTGAAAATGCTGGCCATAAGCGGAGATCAGCGCCTGTCGGATCTGCCCGATGTCCCCACCTTTGCCGAGGCCGGCCTGCCGGACTACGAAGTCTGGAACTGGATCGGCCTGTGGGCGCCCGCCGGCACGCCTGCGGCCATTGTGGAACGCCTGCGTGCAGAAGTAGGGCAAGCATTGAAGAGCCCAGGGATGCAAGCCTTTGCCCGCGACATCTCGGCGCAACCGAAGGTGGTGGTGGGGCCGACATTCGCGCAGCTGGTCAAGGACACGGATCACAAATGGAAAGCGCTGATCGATACCCTGGATCTGAGCGACCAATAGCAGGGCAATGCGACGCCGGATGCCAGAACGGCCAGCTCCCGGAACTGCGAGGCCTGATTGCAGAGGGGGATGCGATTCTCGTGGGACAGGCGCAGGCCTTGCCTCGCCGTCTGGCACAGGCACTTGTATCCCAGCGCCACCATTGGCGCCGGCTGAGTGTGTTCATGGGGATAGGCAGCTTCGATCTGTTTCGACCCGAACATGCCGATGTGTTCGACTTCCGGTCGTATTGCGCAACGGGAAGCAACCGAGTTCTGATGCAGGCCGGCGTACTCGACATTCTGCCTTGTCACTACTCGCAGCTTCCCGCACTTATTTACAACGGCACGCTGCAAGTCGATGTGGTGTTGCTGCGGGTTTCGCCGCCTGATGCCCAGGGGCGCTACAGCCTGGGTCTGGCCAACGATTATCTCTGCGCCGCCATCGAGAATGCCCGGGTAATCATTGGCGAAGTCGATTCCGCCGTGCCCTGGACTTATGGGGAGTTCTTCCTGGCGAAGACAGATTTCCAGTTGTTGATCGAGACGGACAATGAAGAGGAATCGGCCTCGCCTTGCCTGACTGATGCCGGCCCCAGTCTTGTGGACACGGCAATAGGCGCGCACGTCGCCTCTCTGGTCGAAGACGGCGCGACCTTGCAAGTCGGCATAGGAAGAATTCCCGATGCAATTCTGGCCAGCCTGAAAAGCCACCGAAATCTGGGTTTTCATTCCGGGGCGGCAACCGATGGGCTTGTGGCCCTGGCCGAAAGCGGCGCCCTGACTAACGCATACAAGGATATTGACACTGGAATCAGTGTCGCTGGAATGCTGATCGGTTCACGCAAGCTGCACGATTTCGCGCATCGCAATGCCCGTTTTCGTCTGCGCGCGGCCACTTATACGCATGCGCCGCGTGTTCTTGGGTCGATTCGTCGCTTTGCTGCCCTGAATTCCGCGCTGGAGGTAGACCTGGCGGGCCGCGTCAATACCGAATACGTCAATGGCAAATATGTGGGAACCCTGGGCGGCGGCGCTGATTTCATGCGTGGTGCGCTTGCCAGCGAAGGCGGCCTGCCGGTCGTCGCCCTTGCGTCTGCCGTCAAAGCCCGGAGCACGATAGTTCCTCTGCTGAGCGGGCCGACTGCGCTGTCGGCGGCCGATGCCGGCATCGTTGTCACGGAATATGGCATTGCCGACTTGCGCGGCCAGACGCTGGCCGAACGGCGGCGCCGGATGCTCGCGATCACGCATCCGGATCTGCGCGAGCAATTGGAACGCCAGGCCCTTTCGCGATAGGTCAGCCCGATGCAGACCGATGCGTGGCCGTTCCCGGGCCAAGGCATAGTTTGTATGCCGTTTTGTATGACTTCGGCGGGCCTGGATATGGATAAATAGCCAACACAAGATCTCCGCTCGATATCCATCGCGATCTATCGGGACGGTGCCAGACATTATCCAGACATAGGAGGAGACAAGCATGAAACCAGTCACGCGCCGGGCAGCCATCGGTTGCGCCATTTCCCTGGCGCTACTTGCCGGGCCGATCGCGCAGGTCCAGGCCCAGGACGCGTATCCCGATCGCCCCATTCATATCGTCGTTCCCAGCGCGGCGGGCGGCGCGTCGGATTTGGTGGCGCGGCTGCTCGCCGACAAAATGGGCAAGGCGCTGGGCACTTCGGTCATTGTCGAGAACAAGCCGGGGGCAGGTAATATCATCGGCACCGCCTATGTGGCCAAATCCGCGCCCGATGGATATACATTCCTGCTCACCTATTCGGATCACGTATTTAATCCATACCTGCACAAGAACCTTTCGTTCGACGCCGAAAAGGACTTCATGCCGGTTGCCTACCTGGGCAGCGTGCCGCAGGTCATTGTGGCCACCAACAGCCTGCCGGCCAATACACTGCCGGAACTCATCGAACAAGCCAGGCAACATCCGGGAAAGCTGAATTTTGGATCGGTGGGCACGGGTTCATCAATGCACCTGGCGGGCGAGTTGCTTAAATCGATGGCAAAGATAGATATTGTTCACGTACCGTACAACGGATTGCCAGCGGCCACGGTCGGCGTTATTTCCAACGAAATACAACTGCTGTTTCCCACCCTGTCGTCGGCCCGCAAGGCGATCGAGGCCGGACAAATCAAGGCGTTGGCAATAGGCAGCACCGAGCGTTCACCGCAGATGCCCGACGTGCCCACGGCGAACGAATCGGGCGTGCCCGGCTACGAGGCCGCCATCTGGTATGCACTGCTGGCCCCCGCAACTACGCCGGAAATGATCGTTTCGAAAATCAATCGAGAGGTCAACCAGGCATTGGCCGACCCTGATGTGGCTGCCGTGCTTGCCGGGCGCGGTTTTTCGCTTAAACCCGGCTCTCCGCAGGATCTGGGCGCTCTGATGCAGCGCGACAGCGTGCGGTGGGGGAAAGTCATACGCGACGCCAATCTGCAGCAGACCAGATAGTCGCCCGGGCAGCATGGCCGGTTTTTTCATCCTTCGTGATCTTCTCTTTACTGGCAAGGAATTTTATTTTGAACAAGATCTATCGCTTGCGCAGCGCACTGCGCATGATCGCCTGGCTGGCGCTGGCCGGCCTGGCCCCGCTGGCCAATGGACAGGAACCGGGCAGGCAATCGCAGGTGATTGTTCCCGTCGGAGCGGGCGGCCTCAATGATCAATTGGCGCGCATCATGGCCGAGCGTCTGGCGGCCGGGATGCAAAGCCACTTCGTCGTCGTCAACAAGCCGGGCGCCAACGGCAATATTGCAGCCACCTATGTCGCCCGGTCCCAGCCCAATGGCGAAACGCTGCTGCTGGGATCTGCCCAGATGTCCGGCTCGGTGACCTTGTACAAGTCGTTGAACTACAGTCTGGAAAAAGACCTGGCCCCGATCGCCCTCCTGGCGCGTACGCCTTATTTTCTGGCGGTTAATGCCGATCTGCCTGTGAAATCCGTTGGCGACTTGATCGCCTTGGCTCGCGCCAAGCCGAACACGGTGTCGTTCGCCTCTACAGGTGTCGGCAGTGGCGGCCACTTGCTGGGGGAATCCTTCCAGCAGCTTGCCGGCGTCAAGCTGCTGCATGTTCCGTTCAATTCGGCTGGCCAATACAGTACCGAACTGATTGCAGGGCGGGTCGACATGGTGTTTGCGGGGCTGCCTATCATCAAGCCGCATCTGCAATCCGGCAAACTGCGGGTGCTGGCGGTGACGTTGCCCGAGCGGTCTTCGTTCCTGCCCGAAGTGCCAACCATGCGGGAAAGCGGCGGCCCTGCAATGGAAGATACTGCGTGGTTCGGCTTGTTCGCACCGAGCGGGACGCCGAAAACGCTGATGGAAACTTACGAACGCATTGCGCGCGAAACCGTGCAAGACCCGAAAATCATGGAAAGGCTGAGCGCGCAGGGCGCCATTCCCGGTGGCGAAGGGCCCGCGGCGTTCTCCAGGCGCATCCATGAAGATATCCAGCACAAAGCTGCCATCATCAAAGCCGCCGGCGTCCCCCAGCAATGAACGATCGTCATGAAGATTGAATACGATCGCACCCGCACCGAGTTCGACGCCATTTTGTCCGGCGATGTGTGTTTCGACATTCTGGCCGATGATCTGCGATTCGGCGAAGGGCCGGTCTGGGACGCGCATGCGGGCGAGTTTTACTGGGTGGATATCGTCGGCGATGCATTATGGAAGTGGCGTGATGGGGTGGGCCGGAAACTGGTCATGCAGCCCACCGGCAAGGCCAACGGGCTGGCAATAGACCGGCAGGGAAGGCTCGTTGCAGCAGGTTGGGGACAACGCTCGATATGGCGGCGCGAGGCTGACGGTGCCATCAGCGTCTTGTGCACCCATTATCAAGGCCGGCGGCTGAATTCCCCCAACGATTTGGTGGTCAAGTCGGACGGCGCGATCTATTTCACCGATCCGTCCGGCGCGCTGAACAATGTGGGCATGGGCGGCGACGACCTGCAGCGTTATCTGGATTTTCATGGCGTGTTCCGTCTTGCGCCCGATGGCCAAGTCCGCCTGGTTGTGCAGGATTTTGTTTATCCCAACGGATTGGCCTTTTCGCCAGACGAGTCGCGGCTTTATATCAATGACACCAGGGCCATGTTGATACGGGTCTTTGCGGTGGCGCCGGACGGCTCGCTGCATAATGGCCAATGTTTCGCAAAGGTGTCCGGAGACGGGCCAGGCCGGCCTGATGGCATGAAAGTCGATATACATGGCAATGTCTATTGCACTGGCCCCGGCGGAATTCATGTGTTCACACCCGGCGGGCATATGCTGGGGCGCATCAAGGTTCCCGGCCATATCACCAATTTTGCATTCGGCGGCGACGACTGGCGCTGGCTGTACGTCGTCACACAGACCTCGGTGCTGCGCGCCCGTGTCGGAATCCCCGGTTTGCCGGCCGGGAAGGAGGGCTGACCGTGGCCTGGAAGTTCGAGTGTGTATATTCGGCAGCGCCCGGTCCGCTGGGCGGTCTGGCCTGGGCGGGCGAATCCATGCTGTTCGCCGACGTCGCCGCCAGTGTCATTCGGGTTTACGACACCGTATCCGGCGGCGTGCGGACATGGCGCGAGTACACCAATCGCAGCAATGGGATTGTTTTTGCCCCAGACGGCGCGCTTTATGCTTGCCAGGAGGGCGGGCGCCGAGTGGTCCGCATGCTGCCGGATGGTTCCTGCGTGCCGACCTGCTCGCAGCTCGACGGCCGTGAGCACAATTATCCGCGGTTCGTGGCCGTCGATCTTCAAGGCGCGGCATGGTTCAGTGATACATTCCATACCCTGCCGGCCAGCGGCCCGCAGATATTCCCCATGCTGGAGCATCAGTCGATTTTGCGCCTGTCCGCGGTAGCGGGGGCGGCATCGGCATGGCAGCTGAAACGCATGACGTTCGACACCCAGAGCCCGCGCGGGCTTGCCTTTTCGCCGGACGGCCTCAGGCTCTACGTGGCGGACATCAATGCCGGGGCTGGATGCGAATTGCGCGTGTACCGCCTGGGCAGCGACGGTGCGCTGCACCGCGAGGCGCAGGTATTTCACAGCCCGGCCATGCTGGAAGGCTTATGCGTGGATGCGAGCGGCCGCGTGCTGGCTTGCGTTGCGGCTGATCGAGAGCCTGCGGCAATCGCAATCTTTACGCCAGACCTCAAGATGCAGGAACGGCATGAAATTCCGGATCCGGGCCCGCTTCATTGTGCATTTGGCGAGCCGGGCGTCCTTTACGTCACAACGGCTTCGGGCCGGTTGTATCGGGCGGGCAACCTGAGGCTCTGACTGCGGCAGCCCCTCATCTACTGAAGGTGCCTTCATCATGTGCACATCCAGCAGCGAACATCGCTACGCTCCGCCGGGGCCTTATTGCGAGTTCGATATCGTTACCGACGATCTCGCCTTTCCAGAAGGCCCCGTGGCCTTGCCAGACGGCTCTGTGCTTGTCGTAGAGATCGCGCGCGGCCAGATCACTCGGGTCGACCCCGCGGGTAACAAGACCGTCATGGCCCGCACGGGAGGCGGGCCCAATGGCGCGGCCATCGGTCCGGATGGCGCCCTGTATGTTTGTAACAACGGCGGCTTTACCTGGGAACGCAACGACGGTATGTTGCGTCCCACGACGCAGGCCGCTGATTACGCAGGCGGGCGTATTGAGCGAGTGGATTTGCGTACAGGGCGCGTCGACTGCCTATATACCCATTGCGGAAATAAGCGGCTGAATGGCCCCAATGATCTGGTGTTTGACCGGCAAGGCGGTTTTTACTTTACCGACAACGGCAAGCGGCGTCGCGATGATATCGATCGGGGCGTGGTGTACTACGGCCGCATCGATGGCGGGCTGATCAAGCCGGTTGTTTTTCCGATTCCATTTCCCAATGGCATCGGGCTTTCACCGGCCGAAGACCGATTGTTCGTGGCCGAATCAGAAACGGGGCGCCTGTGGGCTTATCCCGTTCGAGCCCCCGGTGAACTGAGTTTGCTGCCTTACCCCTCGCCCAACGGAGGGCACTTTGTTCATGGGTCGGCTCAGTATCAACGCTACGACTCTCTTAAGGTCGAGGAAGACGGCACTGTCTGTGTCGCGACTTTGTACCAGGGAGGGATACGCTGTGTGACACCGGCTGGCCAGGAACGCAATTTTTTTCGCCTGCCTGATCGCAGTACGACGAATCTTTGCTTTGCCGGTCGCGACATGCGCACGGCGTGGGTCACGCTCTCGTCCAGCGGGAGGCTGGCCAGGCTGCGTTGGCCCAGGCCGGGTTTGCGCTTGAATTTTCAGGACAGGGCGCTGCTTTGATACAAGCATGAACTGCGGCCCTGCTCTCTAAAGGCGCCTGGGGGCTGCGCCCCTTCGGCCCATACTAAATAGCCAAAACTGGTTCTTTCAATTGTGCCTGTTTTGCGCCATAGTCGCCCTGTCCGGCGCTTGCGCCGCCAGCCCTGTCTTGTTTTCAGCCATGTATATTCCCGAGCACTTTGCCGAAACCCGGCCCGAGGTCCTGCATCGCATCATCCGCGAACATCCCCTGGGCGTACTGGTTACGCACGGGCCTGGCGGGCTGGATGCCAACCACCTGCCGTTTGAACTCGACCCCGCCCAGGGGCCGCACGGCCTGCTCTCGGCCCATGTGGCCCGCGCGAATCCCGTCTGGCAAAACTGTCCCGCCGGAACGTCGGTGATGGTGGTGTTTCGCGGGGCCCAGGCGTACGTATCGCCCAGCTGGTACCCCAGCAAGCACGAGGCGCACCGCCAGGTGCCCACCTGGAACTATGAAGTCGTGCATGCGCACGGCATTCTGGCCATACGCGACGACGAACGCTTCGTGCGCGGCCTCGTCGCGCGCCTGACCCGCCGGCACGAGGCGGCCGAACCGCAGCCCTGGAAAATGGGCGATGCCCCGCCCGATTTCATCGACGGCATGCTGCGCAATATTGTCGGCATTGAAATCGCCATTACCTCGCTGGTGGGCAAGATCAAGCTCAGCCAGAACAAAGAAACGCGCGATCGCCTGGGCGCGGCCGACATGCTGGATGCCCGCGGCAGCCATGAACTGGCGGCATCCATGCGCGGCGCCGGCCAGGGCCCGGAAAGCGGCTGAAACACCTTATACACACCGTATCCCAGTCTGCAAGACTGACACGGACCTGAAGTGCTAATTTGTTTTCCCAGGCGGCCGATTCGCGGTTCAAACCAGCGCGTCGCCTGTGCATGGCTGCATCGCAGGGGCGGCCGGCTACCAGGAGAACAATCATGACCATCACCAAACGATTTATCCAGGCTGTGTGCGCCGGCGCGCTGGCATTGGGCATCAGCACCACGGCGCTGGCCGACGACCAGACGCGCAACACCATCATCGGCGCCGGGCTGGGGGGCGTGGCCGGCGCGTTGCTGTCGGAGGGCGACCCCTTGATTACTCTGGGCGGCGCGGCCGCCGGCGGGGTGCTGGGAAACGTCATCACCGATGACGACCACCACGGCCACCGCCGCCACTGGGACCGCGACCGTTCTTACAAGCGGGCAAGCTACCGGGGCCACGACCGGCATCGCGGCAACGGTCACTGGCACAAGCGCGATCGCCATTGAGCGGGGCCGCGGCGCGGCTGATGCGCGCATATAATAACCTTAGTTATTATTTCAGCCGGCCATGCCATGCCTCTCAGAACCGACCCCGGCCATACGGCCGCGCCGCCAGCCGCTCAGGGCACATCGTTCGACCCTTTCGAGCAGGCCATGCGACGCCTGGCGCGGCGGCTGGGCACGAAAAGCACCGATCCCCTGCAGCAGTCCGTGTTGTCGCGGCTGCTGCAGTACACCGGGCAGCGGCTTACCGAAAGGCTGGACGAGCCGCTGCGCGGCCATGGCCTGAATTCCACGCTCTGGACCGCGCTGGTCATCATCTACAGCAGCCCGGACCACGAAATGATGCCGTCCGCGCTCAGCGATTTTCTTAATTCATCGCGCACCCACGTGACGCGGGTTTCGAAAGAGCTGGTCGAACAAGGCTACCTGCGGCGCGCGGGCAGCCAGCTCGACGGGCGCCAGGTGCTGCTGCGGCTGACCAGCAAGGGGCGCCGCTTTGTCGAAGACTACCTGCCGCAGCGCCGCGCCCAGCTGACTCGCACGTTCGCGGCCTTCGATGCCGCCGAGCTGGCCCAGTTCGAAGCGCTGGCGCGCAAACTGCTGCGCGCCGTGGACTAGGCGCGCCCGCCCGCAACCCCGATGCTCCCCCGGCAAATTCCAGTAAGCCCGCGCCCGCCCAAATAGTAACGTAAGTTATTACATCATCTGACGCTTCGCCATGCCCGCCGAACAGTCCAAGTCCGCCGCCGGATCTCAACGATGGATGATCACCGTGTCGATCATGCTGGCCACCATCATGCAGACCCTGGACAGCACGATCGCCAATGTGGCGCTGCCGCACATGGCGGGCGGGCTGTCCGCTTCGCAAAGCCAGATCACCTGGGTGCTGACCTCGTACATCGTGGCGGCGGCCATTGCCACGCCCGTCACCGGATGGCTGACGGGGCGGTATGGGCGTTCGCGCGTGTTCCTGGTCTCGATCGCCGGCTTCACGGTGTCGTCTCTGCTGTGCGGGGCGGCGGCCAACCTGGCGGCCATCGTGGCGGCCCGGCTGCTGCAGGGCGCGTTCGGCGCCGCGCTGGTGCCGCTGTCGCAGTCGGTCATGCTGGATATCAATCCGCCCGAGCGGCATGCGCGCGCCATGGCAACCTGGGGCATGGGGGTCATGCTGGGTCCGATCCTGGGGCCTACGCTGGGCGGCTGGCTGACAGACAACATGAGCTGGCGCTGGGTGTTCCTGATCAACCTGCCGGTAGGGATACTGTCGTTCGCCGGGGTGTGGTTCTACCTGCGCGATGAAGCGGCGCCGCGCAAGACTGGTTTCGACTGGTTCGGCTTTGCGACACTGGCGATATTCGTGGGCCTGCTGCAGCTGGTGCTGGACCGCGGCGAGCAGGTCGACTGGTTCGAGTCGCTGGAAGTGCGCGCGTATGCGGTGGGCGGGATCATTGCGCTGACATTCTTCGTCATCCACACCGCCACGGCCGGCGCCCGCTCATTCCTGAATGTGCAACTGCTGCGCGACCGGAATTTCCTGACCGGCACGGCGTTCTATTTTCTGCTGGGGCTATTGCTGTATGCCACCCGGGCGCTGCTGCCGCCCATGCTGCAGACCGTGCTGGGCTATCCCGTCGTTACTACGGGCCTGGTCACCGCGCCCAGCGGCCTGGGTACCATGGTGTCGATGCTGATCGCCGGGCGCATCGTCGGCCGGGTCGATGACAGGCTGATCATCGCGCTGGGGATGGGGCTGACGGCGCTGTCGCTGTGGCAGCTGAGCAACCTGTCGCCGGTGCTTTCTGAATGGAATATCGTGTGGCCCGGCTTCATCCAGGGGCTGGGGCTGGGGTTCTCGGCCGTGCCGCTGACGACGTTGACGTTCTCTACCCTGCAGCGGGCCCTGCGGCCGGACGGCACCGCCATCTTCAGCCTGTCGCGCAACCTGGGCAGCAGCATCGGCATTTCTGCCATGCAGGCGTTGCTGACGCGCAATACGGTCACGATGCACAGTTCGCTGGCGGCGTACGTGACGGCCGGCACGCTCATGGCGCATCCGGATGGTTTCGGCAAGGTGTTCGACCTGGGCACGCAGGCCGGCCTGGCGGGCCTGGATGCCATCCTGCAGAACCAGGCGGCCTTCATCGCGTACCTGAACGACTACCGCCTGATGATGTGGCTGACCCTGGTGACGCTGCCCGCCCTGCTGCTGATGAAAACCCGCAAGCGCGGCGCGCCGGCCGCGGACGAGGGCGCCCCGCACCTGGCGGCCGACTGACTGGTCCGCGGGGCTTGCCGCGGGCTTCAGGCGCGCGCCGGCGTGCCGGCATCGTCGCGCGGTTCGCGCGGCAGGCACACCAGTACCAGCAGCGAGCAGGCCCCCGCGCAGATGAGGGCGTAGTCGTAGTGTCCGCCAATGGCGACAAAGGCCGCGAACAGCGTGGGCGCCACCATGTTGGTCAGGTTGACCAGGATGCTGGACCCGGCCGCGGTTTCGGAAATCAGGTGGGCCGGCGAGCGGCGCGCCACTTCCGCGATCTGCACGCCATTCCAGCTGGCCGCCGAGCAGCCCGCCACGAACGCCAGCAACACCACGGCCCACAGGGGCCACGCCGGGCTGGTCAGGCCCAGTAGCGCGGTCGTGGCCGCCGACAGGATCGCGGCGATCGACAGGGTGGCGGTGGCCGAGTGCAGGCGGTCCGACAGCCAGCCCAGCACCACCCGGCCGATCACGCCGCCGGCCTGCATCACGGCAAAGACGGCGCCGGCCAGGCTCAGCGAAAAACCCAGGCGGTCTATCAGGTAGATGACGGTGAAGGTGAACCAGCAGCTCTGGGACACGGCGAACAGGCTGCCCACCACCGACATTTTCATCAGGCCGCGGTTATGCGCCAGCGAGGCCAGCGGCACGGTCAGCGTGCGCAGCGTGGGCAGGGGAAGGGCGCGGCGCTTGCTGGGCGGGGTTTCGTCCAGGTTGGCGCTCAGCCGCCAGGTGAGCACGGTGGGCAGCACCACGGCGAATGCGCAGACAAACAGCGCCATGCGCCATCCCGCCAGCGCCACTACGACAGGAACCAGCAAGCCCGCGATCACGCCGCCCAGGGGCACCCCGGCCTGCTTGATCGAGAAGATGAGATTGCGCTTGCCGGGCGGCGAAAACCGCTGCAGGACTTCGCTGCCGGCCGGGTTGGCCGCGCCGTTGCTCAGGCCCATGATGAAGCAGGCCGCCAGGGCGATGCCCACGCTGGGCAACAGCAAGAACGCCATCCCGGCCGCGCCCAGCACCAGGGTCAGCTGCAGGGTCCGCATCCCGCCGATCTGCTTGAGCAGCGCCGAGCCCGCTACCAGGATGGCGAGCCCGCCCAGCGAATTGCTGGCGGTCAGGTAGCCGATGGAACTGCCGCTCCAGCCGAATTCGTCGGACATGGCCGGAGCGATGATGGGGATAAGCCGGTTCAGGAATGCCGAGGTGGTCTGCAGGGTGAAAATGGCCGCTACAGGCATAAGCCAAGTAGGCGCTACGCGGGTCATCGAGTCTCTTGGGGGGCTTGTTGGACGGAGGCGGCAGGGCGAAGCTGATCGCTCCAGCCATCTTCTGTCCCCAATGATACCCCTGCCCGCCTCCTGGCATCGGCGCGATCGTCGCCATCCGTCCCCGGGGTTTCGATTACAAGGGGTGCCCGCACCGCGCCTCGCCGGCGCGCCTGCAGTACGAGATCAAGAGCGGCAAGACCGAACATGCGGCGGCCCACTCCGAGCATATAAAATGTACCGACAACCATTTGTCTGGAAACCGTCTCTGGATCTCATGCCCAACAACAATGTCCAGCCGCAGGCTGTCGTCGGCGCCATCACCCGCAGCGCCATTTTCATTGTCGCCACGGTGGCGGCCGGCGGTGATCATGCCGGCAAGGTGCGCGCCATGTGCGGTAACCTGGCCGCCCTGGTGCGTTCGGTAGGCAAGCGCGTGCCGTCCGGCAATCTGTCCTGTGTGTGCGGCTTCAGTGCCAGCGGCTGGGACCGCCTGTTCGGCGACCCGCGCCCCGCCGGCCTGCATCCGTTCCGCGAGTTCAGCGCCGATGGCCGCGATGCCATGGCCACGCCGGGCGACCTGCTGCTGCACATTCGCGCCGACCAGATGGACCTGTGTTTCGAGCTGGCTACGCAGGTGCTGGGCCAGTTGGGCGAAGCCGTGACCGTGGTCGACGAAGTGCACGGCTTCCGTTATTTCGACCTGCGCAGCATGGTAGGTTTTGTCGACGGCACGGAAAACCCCGAAGGCCAGGAAGCGCTGGACTTTACCCTGGTGGGCGACGAAGACCCGGATTTTGCCGGCGGCAGCTACGTGCTGGCACAGAAGTACCTGCACGACATGGCGGGCTGGAATGCGCTGCCCGTGGAAACGCAGGAACGCATCATCGGGCGCACGAAGCTGTCCGACATCGAGCTCGACGAATCGGTCAAGCCCACGTCGTCACACAGTTCGCTGACCACGCTGACTGAAAACGGCGAAGAGGTAAAGATCCTGCGCGACAATATGCCGTTCGGCCGCCCCGGTTCGGGCGAGTTCGGCACGTATTTCATCGGCTATGCGCGCTCGCCCGCGCCCATGGAACAAATGCTCGAGAACATGTTTGTCGGCCGGCCCCCGGGCAACTATGACCGGCTGCTGGATTTCAGCCGTGCGGTCACGGGCGGGCTGTTCTTTGTTCCATCCGCTGATCTGCTCGAAGCGCTCGAGGCGCGCGAGCCGCAAGCCATCGGGCAGCCGGATCCCGCGCCGCCTGGCGGCCTGCGTCTGGACGGCTCGCTGAATATCGGCTCTTTAAAAGGAAATTCCCAGCATGAATAATCTGCATCGCGAACTTGCCCCCATTTCCAGCGCCGCCTGGTCGCAAATCGAAGACGAAGTCGCGCGCACGTTCAAGCGTTCCGTTGCCGGCCGGCGCGTCGTCGATGTCAAGGATGCCGCCGGCCCGGAACTGGCCGGCGTGGGAACGGGACACCTGCGCGCCATCGCGGCCCCACAGAAAGGGGTGAGCGCGAAAGTGCGCGAAGTCAGGGCGATGGTCGAGCTGACCGTGCCGTTCGAACTGCAGCGCGACGCCATCGACGACGTCGAGCGCGGCGCCAATGATTCCGACTGGCAGCCGGCCAAGGATGCCGCCATCGAGCTGGCCTACGCCGAAGACCGGGCGATTTTCGACGGCTACAAGGCCGCCGGCATCGTCGGCATCCGCGAAGGGTCGTCGAACGCGAAAATCAAGCTGCCGGCCGACGTTGCCGACTACCCTGCCGCCATCGGCAATGCGCTCGAAGCGCTGCGCCTGGCGGGGGTGGATGGCCCGTATTCGGTGCTGCTGGGCGCCGATGCCTACACCGCGCTTGCCGAGGGGCGCAATGGCGGGTACCCCATCATCGACCACATCAAGCGCATTGTCAGCGGCGACATCATCTGGGCGCCCGCGATCAACGGCGGCAGCGTGGTGTCCACGCGCGGCGGCGATTACGAGCTGCACCTGGGCCAGGACCTGTCCATCGGCTACCAGGGCCATACCGACAAGACCGTGCGCCTGTACCTGCGCGAAACGCTGACCTTCCTGATGCTGACCAGCGAAGCAGCCGTGGCGGTGGTGCCGAAGGCCTAGCGGTAGGGCGCACATCGCTCCTGGCGGACAACCCCGCGCAACTCTATGGTTTTTGGACGTTCTGCCTTAAGCTCGGACTCGCAGGTGACGTAAACCAGTCAGATAGGCACGCAGTCTGTGCATACGTGATTCCACCACACGCCAGGAGCAGACATGAAGGCTGTGCGAGTACTGTGGGTCGGTATGTTGGGAGCGGCGATCGCCACGCAGGCCATCGCAGCGGGCGGGAAAATTCACTTCACGGGCAGCATCGTGGTGCCGGCAAACTGCCGGACCGATCTGCAGGTTCGCGGCCCTTTGCCCACCGCCCTGCTGGATTGCGATGGGCACGGCAGCGCCGCCGCCGCGCGGCCTGCACCGGCCATTCCGGTGGCCGATGTGGCGGTGCGGCCGCTGCAGGCGCAGCCGGGGCCGCAAGACGGCCCGCGCCGCTTTGTGATCGACGTGACGTACCGCTAGGGTACGCGCGCAGGCTCAGGCCTGCGGTTCGGCGGTCTCGTTGATGCGCCGCGACATTTCGCGGGTGGACGGCACGCGCCGTTCGGCGTTTTCCATCGAGGCTTCATCGTCGGCCATGTTGGCGATGATGGTCAGCAGCACCTTGCGCGCCGTCTTGATCTCGGCGCTGGTCAGCCCGCGGGTGCCGATGGCGTTGATTTCTTCCGCCAGCGGAATCAGCTTTTTCTTCAGGGCCCGGCCGTTGCGGGTCAGGAACACGTGGATGTTCTTGTTGTTGCCGGGCAGGTGCTTGCGCTCGATATAGCCCAGCGCTTCCATTGCCTTCATGGCCGCATAGGTGGTGGGCTCCATGACGCCGGCCTGCTCGCTGAGTTCGCGCTGCGTCAGGCCGTCCTGTTCCCACAGAATACGCAGGAAGGCCCAATGGCCGAACGAGACGTTGTGGTCCGACAGGCGCATTTGCAGGCCGCGCACCAGAGCGCGCGTGGCGTCTTTGATCAGGTGGGCCAGGCGGTCGTGGGGAACGGCCTCGCGCCAGTGGGCAAGGACTTTTCTCGTTTCTTTGGAGGTCATGCGCGGGCAGCGTGATGATGTCGGAAGTCGCGGGAAATGATAACGCAACGCGCCGGCCGTTCCGCCGGCCGCGGCGCCGTCATGGGGCGGCGCGGGCCTGGCGGCGCAGGGGCACGTCGGCGCCCGAACCATCGGATTGCAGCATGGCCAGGCAGATTTCCAGGGTGGCCTTGGCCCAGTGGCCGTCATGCAGGGGTGTGCGCCCTTGATAGATGGCGTCGTGCAGTTCGCCTACCACTTCCAGGCGCGGTGCGGTCGGCGGCGGCAAGGGCAGGAAGTCGCGGCGTTCGTCGCCATAGACCAGGATGCCGTGGGGCATGGGCCGCAAGTCGGCGCGTTCGCACGACACCAGGATTGCGCCGAAGTGCTGGTGCCTGGCCGGGGCGGCGCCGGGCGCCTGGGCGGGCGGCGCGCTGTAGCTGGGCCCGCCGTAGGTGCCGGCGGCTTTCAGCGCGGCCTCGTCGCGCGGGTCGCCCAGGCTGCGCAGCTTGCGCCGCGCCGCGCCATAGCCGTCCGGGTCTTTAGGGTGGCCCATTTCGCCGGTCCAGTCCATCCATTCGTCAGAATCGAAGTGCGCGTAGCCGTTGTAGTTCAGCGAGGCATAGGCGCCGCCCTCGAACCACAGCAGCGCGCTGTAGGCGCCTTCGGTGGGGCGCTCGGGCTCCCAGTTGCCCAGCGCGGCGCGCAGGCGGGTGGGGCGCCGGCCCACCAGCATGCGCACGATGTCGACCTGGTGGGCGGCCTGGCTGAACACGGCGCCGCCGCCCTCGCGGGTGGCCAGTTCTTCGGGGCGGCGCGGCCGGAACAGATAGTCGGTGTAGTTCAGCGCGTGCACCATTTTAACGGCGCCGAACTCGCCCTGCGCGATGCGTTCGCGGCAGTGCAGGTAGGGCGTGTCGAAGCTGTGGCAGTGGCCGATCACCAGGTGCACCGCGGCGGCATCGCAGGCGGCGATCATGGCATCGCATTCTTCCAGGCTCAGCGCCATGGGCTTCTCGACCAGCACGTGCTTGCCGTGCGCGGCCGCCAGGCGCGTATGCTCGGCGTGATGCTGGTGCGGGCTGGCCACATACACGGCCTGCACGTTCGGGTCGCGCGCCAGCGCTTCGGCGGATTCGTACACCGGGCACTGGAAATCGGCCGCGAACTGCGCGCGGGCCGCCGGGCGCGGGTCGCAGGCGGCCACCAGCCGCACGCGCGGGTCGCCCAGGAACGACGGCAGCATCAGCGAAAACGCGCGGCCCAGCCCGATGACGCCCAGATTCAGAACGGAAGTGGCCATGTGGCGGCTCCAGGTGGGTGGCTACAGGTCCAGCACCAGCTTGTCACAGCTTGCGCGCGAGACGCACACCATGATCTGGCTGTCCTGCTCGTCGGGCAGCAGCACCATGTCGCGGTGGTCGGCGGTGCCGGCCAGCAGGCCGGTGCGGCACGACCCGCAGGTGCCGCTTTCGCACGAATGGCCGACGCGCACGCCGGCCTGCAGCAGTACCGACAGGATCGATTTGCCCACCGGCACCACCAGCTCGCCGCCCGAGCGCGCCAGCTCCACCGTGAAGGGCCGGTCGTCGGGCTGTTTGCCGCCGCCTTCCAGGAAACTTTCGAAATGGATGCGCGCGGGCGACCAATGGCCGGACATGTCGCGCACCGCTTCCATCAGCCCGCGCGGGCCGCAGCAGTACACGTGGCCGCGGTTGGGCTTTTCCAGCACCGGCCACAGGTCCAGCGACTGCGCGGGGTCGCCGTGGTCGTGGTGGATGCGCACCCGCCCCTGCCATTCGGGGCGGCCCAGTTCGGCCAGGAAAGCCGTGGCGGCGGGCGACTGGCTCAGGTAATACAGCTTCCAGCCGATCGCGGGCAGTTCGCCCAGCGAACGGATCATCGACAGGATGGGCGTGATGCCGATGCCGCCCGCGATGAAGATCAGGCTGCCGGGGTTGTCCACCAGCGCGAAGGCGTTGTCCGGCAGGGACGTGGGCAGGGTGTCGCCCACGGCGGCCTGGTCCACCAGGCTGACCGAGCCGCCGCGGCCCTGCGCGTCGCGCTTGACGGTGATGACGTAGCGGTCGCGTTCCGCGGCGTCATTGCACAGCGAATACTTGCGCAGTTCGCCGTTGGGCACGCGCACTTTCACGTGCGAGCCGGGCGTGAAGGGCGGCAGTTCGCCGCCGCCGGCATCGCGCAGCTCGAACGAACGGATGCCGTCGGCAGCATCGACGATGCTGGCGATGCGCAACGGCATCAGGGCGTCTTGGCCTGGTGTGGACTCTGTCATGGCAATCTCGTGCTGCGGGGGGCCTAGATCTTGTAGGTTTCGTAGGTGCCGGGATGGAACAGCTCGTCGACGGCAACGTGGCGGGACGACAGGCCCTGCGCATGGTGATGGCGGGTGAATGCCTCCAGCGTGGGCCGGTTGGCGTCCACGCCATAGGCCCAGTAGTTCTCGCCCAGCGTGTCGCGCGCGGCTTTCAGCTGTTCTTCGACGAAAGGCAGGGTGACCTTGGTGGCGGAGGTATCTTCGAGCTTGGCCAGCGCCGCCGCCTTCGAGTGCTCGAAGGCCTTCAGCAGCGCGCCCGGCAGCCACGGGTGCTGTTCGGCCAGGGTCTTGCGCACGCCCACCACATGCATGATGGGAAAAATGCCGGTGCGCTTGTAGTAGTCCTTGGCCACCGCGGTGGGGTCGTCGAACAGCCAGCCGATGTCGGGGTTGGCGCGCGCCGCGCCGAAGGGCGCGCGGGGCGCCATGAAGCCCTCGATCTCGCCGCGGTCCAGCATGTCCGAGATCGTGGTCGACGGCGGGGCGTCGACCATCTTCACGTCGTCCGGCAGCTGCAGCTTGATCTTCTCGGGGCGGCCGGGCTGGTCGATGCCGCCGCGCACCCAGGTCACGTCCGACGGCCTGACGCCGTAGTCGTCGTTCAGCAGCGCGCGCGCCCACACGTTGGCGGTCAGCTGGTATTCGGGGATGCCGATGCGCTTGCCTTTCAGGTCTTGCGGCGACTTGATGCGGTCTTTGCGCACATAGATAGAGGTATGGCGGAACGCGCGCGACAGGAAGATGGGCAGGGCGATGTAGGGGCAGTCGCCCCGGGCATGCTTGACCAGGTAGCTGCTGAACGACAGCTCGCTGATGTCGAAGTCCTGGAAGCGGAACGCGCGGAAGAACATCTCTTCCGGACTCAGCAGCATGAAAGTGGGGTCCACCCCGTCAATCTGCACGGCGCCGTCGTACAGCGCGCGGTTGCGGTCGTAGTCGCCCATGGCGATGGAAAGCGGTAGCTTGGCCAACGTGGTCTCCTGGATTCAAGCGGTGGTCTGGTAGTTGCCGGCCAGTTCGGGGTCGTTGCCGGGCTGCGCGCCGGCCGGCCGCGCGGCGAACTCGCGCCAGTCGGTGGTCTTGGGCACGATGGCCTGGAACGAGCAGACTTCGGCGGGAATGCGCAGCGCGCCCGTGCCGATTGCGGCTTCGCCTTTCTGGAACGCCTGCACGGCCTCGAGCATTTGGCGGCGGAATTCGACGATGGCCAGGTCGCTGGCGCCCAGCCGTTCTTCCGAGCGGTTCGCCAGCGGGCCCATGGTGATCCACATGGCGATGTCCTGGTTCGGAAAGCCGCGTATGCCGGTGAAGTTGCCGGCCTTCATGGCCTGGCGGTCCTGCCAGAAGCGGTTCTCCGGGTTGCGCAGCGGCCGGTAGCGCTCGTCCAGGTCGATGCCCACGCTGGTGCCCAGGAAGCGGCGCCAGGTCTCGGTATCGGGCGTGGTGGCCTTTTCGCCCCAGGCAATGAAATAGAACGCCGTGCTGGTGTCGTCGCGGGGCACGTTGACGTTGGCCACGTTGTACAGGTTGTTGGGCGGAATCAGCACGGTGCCGGGCGCCACGAACACGGTAGAGCGCACATAGTCGTTCTGCGCCGCGTTGGTGATCGGCCGGCGAATCGCGGCGTAGCGGAAGCCGAACGAGGCGCGCTGCACCTGCAGGCGCGGCGCCTTGTCGGTGGACGGGCGCAGCCAGTTCTTGTCGGTGGCCTCGGCGCCGCCGACGCGGGCCGGCACGAAGTCCGACGAGTGCAGGCTGGAACTGTGCGCGGAATCGATCGCGCCTTCCAGGATCTGCGCCCAGTTGCACGGAATGATCACTTTGGCGATGCTGACCTTGGCGTCGGCGGTGGGCGCCCAGGGCGGCGGCACGAAGTCGGGGATGTTGTCCTGCGGGCCCATGTAGGCCCATATGACGCCGCCCCATTCTTGTACCTTGTAGGCCTTGTGCTTGACCTTCTGCGCCATGGTGCTGGCGGCCGGTTCGGACACCATTTCGATCACGGTGCCCTCCACATCCATCTTCCAGCCGTGGTACAGGCAGCGCAGCCCGCATTCTTCGTTGCGGCCGTACACCAGCGACACGCGCCGGTGCGGACAGTATTCGTCCATGACGCCGACGCGGCCGTCGGTGTCGCGGAACACCACCAGGTCTTCGCCCAGCACGCGCGCCTGCACCGGATCGCCGTCCGGCTCGCTGACCTCTTCGCTCAGGCACACCGGGGTCCAGTGCCTGCGCATCAATTGGCCCATGGGCGCATCGCCGACCACCCGGCACAGCAGTTCATTTTCTTCAGTCGTCAACATAGGGGCTCCTTCATGTCGGGATAAGGCGCGCGATGGGCCGCGGCGCGCGGGTCCGGGGTGTTTCGCCCCGCGCGCCGCCCGGGGACAGGGCTAGTCGGCCTTGATCCCCGCCGCCTGGATCGCGCTTTGATAGCGTTTGGCTTCGTCATCGATCGCGGCTTCGTACTCGGCGGGCGTGCCGCCGACGGGCTCGATGCCCAGCGTGTTGAACTGCTTGACGACCGCGGCGTCCTTGACCGCCTTGGCGATGGCCGTGCTGAGCTTCTGCACCGCGAAATCGGGCGTGCCGGTGGGTGCCAGCGCGCCCACCGTGACGGCGAAGTTGAAGCCGGGAATGAGTTCGGAAATGGCCGGGATGTCGGGCGCCAGGGCCGAGCGCTTGCCGGCGTTGGTGGCCAGGATCTTCGCCTGGCCCTTGTCGGCGAAACCCGACAGCGAGGGCAGGGCGGCGAACACCACGTCGACCTGGTTGCCGATCATGGCCGGCACCGACTGGCCCGAGCCACGGAACGGCACGTGGTTGATGTCGAGCTTCAGCGCGATCTTCATGGCTTCCATGGTGAGATGGTGCGAGCTGCCGACGCCCGACGAGCCGTAGTTCATGACTCCCGGCTTGGCCTTCACGCGCTTCACGAAATCCTGCAGCGAGGTAATGCCGGTTTGCGTGCTGGTGGCCAGGAACAGCGGCGAGGTGGCGATCAGCGAGACCGGCACGAAGTCGCGCTTGGGGTCATAGGGCAGGTCTTTGTACAGCGACGGATTGATGGACATCATCGAGCCGTCGGTGACCAGGTACGAATAGCCGTCGGCCGGGCTGCTGGCCAGCGCTTGCGCGGCGACGACGCCATTGGCGCCGGGCTTGTTTTCCACGACCACGGGCTGGCCCATGCTGAGCGTAAGGCCTTGCGCCACCACGCGCGCCACGGTGTCGGGCAGCCCGCCCGCGGCATAGGGAACGATGAAGCGGATGGGGCGCGACGGGAACTGCGAAGCCTGTTCGGCCTGCGCGGCGGCCGGCAGCGCAAGGCCCAGCGAGGCGCTGAGCAGCGATGCCAGGATGACGCTACAGCCCTGGCGACGAAGTGCTGATCGGTTGTGAATCATGAGTCTCTCTCCGTTTTTCTTGGCACGTTCTTTAATGGGATATGCCTGGGCGTCGTGCGTCTTAGCGCAACCAGCGATGTCGTGACGTGCAGTCAAATAATATTAGATAGCTAAGAATAATTCAACGAATCGAGCCGCGGAAAAATGTTTTTCCGGATGGGGATTTCCCTGCCTTCGCGGGGGCGCGAACCAACGCCCAAAAGCCCGCTGCAGGCTGGCTGCGCGGGCAGGGAAAGGGTGGTGTCTTCAGGTCAGCCGGGTGTCGGCAATAAGGTGTCTGGCTCCGCAGGTGCCAGACACCGAAGTGTGCAGCGACTGTCTCAACGGTACGGTGTCTGGCACCTGCGGAGCCAGACACCTGGCAGATACGGCGGCGCTTGGCAATAGCGCCGCCGCGGGCGGGTGTTCACCTCACACATCGAAGAAGACAGTTTCTTGGGGGCCTTGCAGATGAATGTCGAACTGGTAGGCGTTGCGGTCCGCATAGGGCAGGCGACGGGCGATCAGCGTGCCGCGGCGTTCCGGCGGCACGGCGGCCAGCACGGCGTCCTGGGCGTGGGCTGCCGCATCGTCTTCAAAATAGATGCGGGTGTAGGCGTGCAGCAGCATGCCGCGCATCATGACGATGACATCGATGTGCGGCGCCGACGCCGGCCCCAGCGCGCCCGGCTTGATGGTCTCGACCACGAAGCGCGATTCGGCGTCGGTGCCGGTGCCCACCCGCGCGAAGCCCTTGAACCCGCTTGAGGCAATGCCCTCCGGCGATTCGGCGTACTGCCCCGCCGCGTCGGCCTGCAGCATTTCGATGATGGCGTCGCTGACGGCCTGGCCGCTGCCATCGTACACACGCCCTTCGATCGTGATGGGCCGGCCGGCCGCGCGGCGCTCGGCCAGCACCGGCGTGAACAGGCTGGCGAGCTCGAAGTTGTATTGCTCGGGGCACAGCCCGTATGCAAAGAACGGGCCGACGGTCTGGGAAGGCGTCTGCTTCAGGACAGGCATGGCTTACTCCGTGGGGGTCTGGCGCGCGCCGCGCAGCACAATGTCGAATTCATAGCCCAGCGCGAAACCTTCCTGAGTGGCATCCAGCGAAAAGCGCGACACCAGGCGTTCGCGCGCATCCGCGGGCGTGCCCTGGAAAATGGGATCGAGCTGCAGCAGCGGATCGCCCGGGAAATACATCTGCGTAACCAGGCGCGACCCGAAGTACTCGCCGAACAGCGAAAAATGAATATGGTTGGGCCGCCACGCATTGCTGTGGTTGCCCCAGGGGTAGGCGCCCGGCTTGACGGTCAGGAAGCGGTAGCGCCCTTCACTGTCGGTCAGGCAGCGGCCCGCGCCCAGGAAATTGGGGTCGAGCGGGGCGTCGTGCTGGTCGCCCTTGTGCACATAGCGGCCCGCCGCATTGGCCTGCCAGATTTCCACCAGGGTGTTGCGCACCGGCCTGCCGCCTTCGTCGAGCACCCTGCCGGTGACCACGATGCGTTCGCCCAGCGGCGCGCCGTTCTTGGCGGCATTGCGCGTCAGGTCGTGGTCCAGCGGCCCCAGACAGCTGGCGCCGTAAACAGGCGCCCGGCGGTTCTTCAGCGATTCATCCAGGGGGATCAGGGGCAGCGTGGGGCTGCGCAGCACCGACGATTTGTAGTCGGGGTAGCAGTAGGGCGGGTGCGCGTCCCAGTCCCGGGGGGTAAGAATCGTGTGGCGTGGCGTGGAACCGTCCATGGGGAACACTCCGGCTGCTCAGGATGGATTGAGCCGTCACTGTAATAGGGCTATAAAGTTATGATAAGTGATGTTTCATGCGTTCGAATAGCATAAAAAGTTATGGAAAATCCTTTTCAGGGCGGGCGCATCAAGCTGCGGCACATCCAGTGTTTCCTGGCGGTGGCTCAGCTGAACAACCTGCAGCGCGCCGCCGAGCGGCTGTCGATCACGCAGCCGGCGGTGTCCAAGACACTGTCCGAGCTTGAATCCGTGCTGGGCGTGCGGCTATTCGAACGCGGGCGGCGCGGCGCGGAACTGACCCGCGACGGCCGGATCTTCGCGCCCTATGCCCACACCTGCCTGGGCAGCCTGCGCGACGGCATCGGGCAGCTGGCCCATGCTGACGACGGTTCATCGGTGACGGTGGCGCTGGGCATCCTGCCCACCGTGGCCAGCGTGTTGCTGCCCGCAGCCATGCGGGTATTCCGGCAGGCCTGGCCGATGGCCAGCCTGCGGGTGCACACGGGCCGCAATGCCGAACTGCTGGAAAGGCTGAAGGCGGCCGATATCGAATTCGCCGTGGGCCGCCTGGGCGAGCCGGACGCGATGGCCGGCATGAGCTTCGAACATCTGTTCCGCGAACCCTTGACGGTGGTTGTGCGGGCCGGCCATGCCTTGCTGGCCGACGGGGCGCTGGCTCCGCTGGCGCTGGCGCGCTATCCGCTGGTGGTGCCGCCCGAAGGCACGCTGATCCGCCAGTCGGCCGAAAGCGTCATCAGCGCATTCGGCCTGCCGCGCCAGCTGGCGCGCGTGGAAAGCCTGTCGGTGTCGCTCAGCCTGGAACTGGCGCTGCGCAATGACGCGGTCTGGTTCGTGCCGACCAGCCTGGTCGAGGAACGCGTGGCGCGCAAGGTGCTGGTGCGCCTGCCTATGCCGTTCGGCGGCACCGACGAACCCATGGGCCTGCTGCAGCGCACCGACGTGGCGCAGTCGCCCGCCGCGCTGAGCCTGCTGGACGCCGTGCGCCAGGCAGGCCTGCAGCGCGAGCAGGCGCGGGTGGCGCAGGGTTAGGGCGCGCCCGGGCCTGCTACGCGGCGGGTTCGCCGCTCCAGAAATCCGCTTTGGGCGGGCTGCGGTCCAGCGCGGCCAGCACTTTCAGCACGATGGCCATGCCGGTATTGCCGGCCGGAACGCCCGCGTACACCGCCGTTTGCAGCAGTACTTCGCGGATCGTGTCGAGGTCGAGCGCCGCCGCGTCGGGCGCGTCGGCCGGCGCCTGCAGGCCGCTGCGGATATGCAGCTCGAATTCTTCCCAGCGCCCCATCGAGGCCGTGATGGCCAGCACCAGGATGCGGCGCGTGCGGGGGTCCAGCCCCGGCCGGCTCCAGATGCTGTCCCATGCGTAGCAGGTGATCATGCGCTGGAATTCCACGTTCAGGGTGTTGGCGTTGCCGACCGAGCGGTCCACCCACGCGTCGCCGAGAATTTTGCGCCGGTTTGCCAGGCCGCGCTCCAGCGCGTCGTCGGGAAGGGAATCAGACATGATGGGGCTCCAGGGTAGAAGAAGGGGGCTCGGCCGCATCGAGCGTGCGCAACAGTTCCGCGCAGCAGGTGGCCGAGGCGTGCACCGCGCGCCGCGGGTCGGTGGCCGCGGCCAGCGCCTGGGCGGCGGCGCGCGCCGGCTCGGGGCCGCGGGTGGTTTCGACCCAGTGCCGCAACAGGGCCGACAGCGGCCGGCGCTGCGCCAGGGCCTGCGGCGCCAACTGCTCGATGGCCTGCTGCGCCGCTTCGCGGCCGGCCAGCGGAGCCAGCGCGTCGGTGCAGGCTTCGGAAAAAATCACTTCACACAGGGCATCGATATGCGACTGCATGCGCGCCGCATCGACCTGCACGCCCTCGGCGGCCAGGCGCAGCGCGGCGGCGGCCCCGTGCACGCGGCGCCATAGGGGCGCCCAGCTCGATAGTTCGGCCTGCCATTCGCCTATGGCCCGTTCATGCGCCTGCGTCATGGCGCCGAGCAGCGACGCGGCCAGCCCGGGCACCGGCTGGGTCAGGGCAATGGCCTGCATGCAGTGCACCGAATTGCGTTTGTGGGGCATGGCGCTGGAGGTCCGGCCGCGCGGCGCCTCGGCCAGTTCCCCGACTTCGAACTGCGACATCAGCGACCAGTCGCGCGCCAGCTTGGACAGGCTGCCGGCGCACACCGACGCCTCCATGGCCAGCCGCATCCACGCGTCGCGCTGCGTATGCCAGCTTTGCCCGCTGGCCCACAGCCCCAGTTCGGCGGCCAGCACCAGCTCTACTTGCGCGGCCCGGCGGCCGATGGCGGCACGGTTGCCCACCGCCCCACCCAGCTGCACGCACAGGGCGTGCGGGGCCAGCGCGCGCAGCTGGCTGGTGCTGCGCTGCAGGGCCGCGGCCGACTGCGCGCATTTGAAGCCGAAACTGGTGACCTGGGCCGGCTGCAGCAGGCTGCGTGCCATCATCGGCGTGGCGGCATGGGCATGCGCCAGCGCGCGCAGCGCGGCCACCAGCCCCTGCAGCTCGTCCAGCAGGGCCGCCAGCGCCGTCTTGGTCAGCATGGCATGCGCGGTGTCGACCGCGTCTTGCGTGGTGGTGCCCCAATGCAGGTAGGGCAGCGCGTCGGGGGCCTGACCCGCCAGGAAGCCGCGGATGGGGTCGACCAGCCCGATGCCGAACGCGCCGGTGCGGCGCGCCCGCTCGATGAAATCGCCGCGGTCCAGTTCGATGGCCGCGCAGGCCTGGGCAATGGCGGCCGCCGCCGCGGCCGGCACCAGGCCGGCGGCGGCCTGGGCGGCGGCCAGCCCGGCCTCGAAGCGCAGCAGCGCTTCCAGCCATTGGCGGTCCGAGAACAGTTCAGTATCGCCGGCCGGATCCAGGCACTGGTCGATCAGGGACACCGCCATCGCGGGCTTGCCGGTGTTCATACCGATGCGCCGGAGACCGCGACCACGTGCCCCCACTTGCGGCTTTCTTCCTGGATCCGGCGCGCGTATTCGGCGGTGTTGCCCAGCATGGGCTCGGCGCCTTCCACCGCCAGCCTGGACTGGAAGCCGGGCGTGGCGGCAACCTTGAGGATCCGTTCCTCGAGCTGCCGCACCGCGTCGGCGGGCGCCGCCTTGGGGGCCAGAATGCCGTAGGTAAGCGTGCTTTCGAAATCGGCCAGCGCCGGCACGCCCGATTCGATCATGGTGGGTACATCGGGCATCAGCTGCATGCGCTTGGCGCTGGTGACGGCCAGGGCGCGCAGCTTGCCGGACTTGACCAGCGCCATGGCGGCGGGAATGACGCTAAAGCTGAAGTCGACCTGCCCGCCGGCCACGTCGGCCAGCGCGGGCGCAGTGCCCTTGTACGGCACGTGCACCGCCTGCGCGCCCAGGATCTGCAGGAACATTTCCCCGGTCAGGTGGCCCCCGGTGCCCGTGCCGCTGGACGCGTAATCCATGTCGGACCCCTTGGCGCGCAAGGCGTCGGCCAGCTGCGCCACATTCTGGATGGGCGACCCGGCCGGCACCACCAGCAGCAGGGCCGAAGACGCGAACATGGCCACCGGCTGCAGGTCGGTCGAGGCATTGAACTTCAAGTTCTTGTACAGCGCCGGGTTGATAGACACCGTGCCGGTATGGCCCAGCAAGAAGGTGTTGCTTTGTGCCGGGGCGCGCACCACCTGCTCGGTGCCCACGTTGCCGCCGGCTCCCGGCTTGTTTTCCACGATTACGTCCAGCTTGAACATCTCGTTCAGGCCGTGCGCCATCTGGCGGGCCAGCACGTCGTTGCCGCCGCCAGGAGCGAAAGGCACGATGATGCGCATGGCGGGGCTGGCGCCCTGTGCCCAGGCCGGCACCAGCGACGTGGCGGCCAGCCCGAGCGCGGCGGCCAGCGCATGGCGGCGGGAAGAAGAAGACGGGGCGGGGCGGCTCATGGGATTTCCTTGTTGTGCATGTCAGGGCCGGCAAGGGCCGAACAGAACATTATCGTGTGCCGCGGCCATGGCGATACAGTATGAGCTGCTTTCATCAAATGAAAGAAAATACAGGCAATGGATATCCGCTATCTGAACCACTTCCTGAAGGTTGTCGCCGCCGGCTCGATGTCGGAAGCCGCGCGCCAGCTCGGCCTGAGCCCGGCCGCCGTGGCCCAGCAGATGCGCGCGCTCGAGCGGGAACTGGGCATTGCCCTGCTGGCGCGCCAGGGGCGCAGCGTGCGGCCCACCGCCGCGGGACAGCGGCTGGTCGAACGCGGCCGCGCCCTGGTGCAGGACGCCGACGCGCTGCGCGACTGGGTTGCCACCGACGAAGAGGCGGGCGAGCTGCGCCTGGGCACGGTCAATACGGCGCTGCACGGCTTTCTGCCCGATATCTTGCAGGCCTTCACCGAGCGGCAGCCGCGCGTGCGCATCGCCCTGCGCATCGGCATCACGCCGGCGCTGTACAGCGCGCTGGTGCAGTCAGAGCTGGACGCGGCCCTGTGCCTGAAGCTGTCGTTCGACCTGCCCAAGACGGTCTGCTGGACGCCGCTGCGCCAGGAACCGCTGGTGGTGCTGGCGCATGCGCGCGATGCCGGGCGCGATTCGCTCGAGCTGTTGCGCAACGAACCGCTGGTGCGCTACGACAGGCAGCTGGCCGGCGGCAGTCTGGCGCAGCGCTACCTGCAGGCCCAGGGCATACGCCCGCACGAGCGGATCGAGCTGAATTCCGTCATGGCGATCGCCTTGCTGGTGGAACGCGGTCTGGGTGTCGGGCTGGTGCCCGACATCGGCCAGGGCCTGGCCGGCCAGCACCTGTGCAAGCTCGCCGTTCCGCCCGTGTCGGACGAGAGCGGTGTACTGGCGCCGCCGCCGCGCGAACTGGGCCTGCTGTGGCGCAATCCGTCGCAGCGGGGGCGTTGGGTGCGCACGCTGCTGCAGTGCGCGCAAGACATCGTGAAGGCGCCCTAGCGCCGGCGCGGGGCGGCCAAGTCGATGCGTACGTTGGCCTGTTGCGGCCCCGCGCCGCGACAGGCCAACGGTTTCGTCGAGTGAACGGGCCTTTTCGTCGAAAAAGCCTTGTTCCGCAAGACCCCAGACAACATAATCGGGGCGCGATGGCACTTTCCGACTCTTCCTCCGCCCTGTTCAGTTCAGCCAGCCAGGAGCTCAGCCGAGGCGAGTCTTCGGTGGGCTTCTGGCGGGCCCAGGTGGTGGGCTGGCTGTTCCTGGCGGTTATCGGCTTCTGCATCCGCCTGGCCGTGTTCGGCAGCGCCGTGGCGGCCTTCTGGCTGACCCTCAGCCTGGAGCCGCTGGCGTTCCTGCTGACCAGCGCGGCGGCCGTCTGGCACGGGCGCTGCGCGTCCGGCAAGCATTCGCCGCTGCTGGTGCTGGCCTGTTCGGTGCTGCTGTGCGTGGCGGCGTCGGCCCTGCTGGCGTCGATTGCCTATGCCATCCATCAATTGTTCCCGCCCGAAAGCCTTCGGGTCATGCCCGAGAACCAGTATCGCCTGGGGTTCCTGTACTACATGGGCATACTGTCCATCTGGACGCTGGTGTATTTCGGCGTGGCCGCCGAGCTTGCCGCGCGCACCGAGCGCATTTCCAAGATGAAGGCCGAGACGCATGCTCTGCGCCTGGAACTGGAACACCTGCAGTCGCAGATCGAACCGCATTTTCTGTTCAATGCGCTTAACACCATCGTGGCCGAAATCGAAGCGCGCCCCGCCATCGCCGAAGAAATGACGCGCCGGCTGGCCGACTACCTGCGCTATTCGCTCGACCGCCGCGGGCAGGGCCTGTGCCGGCTGGACGAGGAAATCGAAGCGGCCGAGGCTTACGTGCGCATCCAGGCCCTGCGCTTCGACCGGCAGCTCGAATACCGCTGCCACATCGACCCGGCCTCGCTGCGAGGGCTGATCCCGCACATGACGCTGCAGGGGCTGGTGGAAAACGCCATCAAGCACGGCATGCGTTCGGACAGCGAATCTTTCCTGATCAATCTGCACACGCGGCGCCAGGACGACGCATTGGTCATCGCCGTGGACAACCCGGGCCAGCTGCGAGCGCCCTACGATCTGGCGAAAGGCGGGGGCGGGCTGGGCAACCTGTGCCGGCGCCTGGCCCTGTGCTACCCGGGCCGCTACGAATTTTCGCTGCACCAGCAAGGCGACCGGATCGTGGCCGAGATCCGGCTGCGCGGCGATCCGGTGACGCCGTAGCGCGCCAGCGCCGCGGGCAGCGTCAGGCCGGAACCGGCAGCCGGCCTTCGTACAGAAAGCCCGCGATCGGATACGTGGCGACATCGCGGCCGCCGGCCTGCTTGAAGGCAATGGTGTCGGCGCTGGCCTGGCACAGCCATTGGCTGGTGTTGCGCGGGCGTTTCTGCGCCATGGCGCGCAGCGTGAACAAGCCGACGCAGCAGCCGCCCGCCGGATCGCGCGCGGAGACGTATTCGAAAGCCTGCACGCCGGCGGCGCGCATGGCCGTGCCCAGCTGCTGCGCGGCCTGATAGCGGGCGGGATGCGCCAGTTCGGCCCGGTGCGCGTCGAAGGGCGCGGCCTGCAGCTGCACGCCCTGCGGCGTTTTGTACGCTACCGAGAACAGCGTGTGCTGGCTGTGGATTTGCGCCTTGGGCGGCGGCGCGTCCATGGAATGCCAGAACACGAAGCGGTAGTAGGCCGATTCCGCCAGCGTGGTGCCGACGCTGCGGCCGCCGTAGAAAATGCCGGGTTCGTGCGTACGCCCGAAGCGCGAACCCCACGGCAGCGGCGGATACCGGAAGGGCGTTTTCAGCAGGTAGTGATAGCCCGCATCGTCTTCCGGGTACGGCGGCTTGGCCGCGTCGATGAGCGATTCCAGCAGCGCCTGTTCTTCGAGCGTATCGACGTAGCCCAGCGTGGCGACCTGTTCCTGGCTTTCGACAAGGCGATAAAGCGTGCCGCTGATCGGGCCGATGTGCCGCGGCCCATGGCAGGCCTGCCAGATCATCAGATTTTGCCCCGAATGGCGTCGACGAAGCGCAGGACGGTCATCAGGCCCTGGATGCTTTCGATTTGCCGCGCCGGCACGCCGCCCGTGACCTTGTTGGGGGTATGCATGAAATGGCGGATCCAGTCGGGGTCGCCGCCTGTTACGGCGTACAGGGCGCGCGCCACCCGCACCAGCAGCAAGGCCAGTTCGCCCTGCTTGGAGCCGGGGTCGAGCGACAGGCTTTGCTTCAGGCGGCTGACCGCGGTGCGGTGTATGCCCAGCACCGCGGCCAGGTCGGCCTGCCGCAGGCCCAGTTGATCGGCCGCGCGCAGCACCGCCTTTGCCAGGACGGCATCAGCAGACGGCTTGGTGCGGTGCAGGGCGGTCATGGGGCTGCTTTGATGTTCACATTGAACATATAATAGTTTAAATGTGCATATTGAACAATCTTGAATGCCCCTTGCACCGGGGGGCGCGTACCGGCAGGCGGGCACTATGTGGATCCAGAAATCGCTGACGCTGGCCGCGCGCAGGCGCGGCTTCCATCTGGTTACGGATGACATCCTGGGCCAGCTGCCCGAACTCGGGCGCATCAAGGCGGGCCTGCTGCACCTGTTCATCCAGCACACCTCGGCGTCGCTCACCATCAACGAAAACGCCGATCCCACTGTGCGCGCCGACTTCGAACGCTATTTCAACCACGCAGTGCGTGAAAACGAACCGTATTACCGGCACACTTATGAAGGCAGCGACGACCTGCCCGCACACCTGAAGGCCAGCCTGCTCGGGCCCAGCCTGAGCATTCCCGTGGGCGACGGCCGTCCGCTTCTGGGCATGTGGCAGGGCATCTACCTGTGCGAACACCGCAACCACGGCGGCGCGCGCACGTTGGTGGCTACGCTGCAGGGCGAATGAAGCGCCGCCGCGGCGGGCTGGTGGTATAACTTTTCCGGACAGGCGCGCCGCGCCGGCAGCGGCGCGCGCCCATCCCGAACCGGAGACCGCCCATGACTTCCCCGCAAGACGCGTCCGCCTTCCAGGCGCTGGCCGGCGTCGCCACCGCCACCCTGACCACCATCCTGCTCAAGAAGGGGCTGCGCAATGTCTGGATACGCGGCGCATTTCCGCTGGCGCCGGGCACGCCGCGCAAAGTGGGGCGTGCCTTTACGGTGCGGTTCATTCCGGCCCGCGAAGACCTGGCCACGCCCGAGTCCTGGAGTTCGCCCAAATCCACCCGCGCCGCTGTCGAGCAGATGCCCGAAGGCTGCATCGCTGTGGTGGATGCCAACGGCGTCAAAGATGCCGGGTTCTGGGGCGACATTCTGTGCGCCCGCATGGCCCGGCGCGGCGTGGCGGGGCTGGTCAGCGACGGCGCGGTGCGCGACCTGGCCGGCGTGCTGTCCACCGGCCTGTCGATCTGGGCCAGCGGCGCCGCCGCCCCGCCGTCGGTGGCAGGCCTGACCTTCGTCGACTGGCAACAGCCCATCGGCTGCGGCGGCGTGGCGGTGTTTCCCGACGACGTGATCGTGGCCGACCAGGATGGCGCGGTGGTGATCCCCGCCGCGCTGCTCGACGAGGTGGCTGCCCTGGCGGTCGAGCAAGAGCGGCTGGAAGGCTGGATCATGGACGAAGTGCAGGGCGGCGCCACGCTGCCCGGGCTATATCCGCCCAATGCCGAAAACAAGGCCCGCTACGAGGCGGCCGGCAAGCGGGGCTGAACTGCTATTGCAACGCCCAGCCAGGTCCCAGCCAGGTGTCAGGCTCCCGCCAGGGTGTCAGACACCGTGCTATTGAGACAGCCTGTGCACGCTTCGGTGTCTGGCACCTGCGGAGCCAGACACCTGAGTCGGGGCTGAGCCGCTATTGCGGCGCCAGCTTGCCGGCGCGCGGATCTTTGCGGGCCAGGCGCGCCAGCAGGTGATCGACTTCCTGGCGCGCCGTGGGCGACATCGGGCTGGCCGGGTTCCGCTGGGCGGCCGATGTCAGTATGCCGCGGCGCATCAGCACATATTTGCGCACCGCCAGCCCGGCGCCCGGCTGCTGCTCGTAGCGCAGCAGCGGCAGGTGGGCGTCGAACAGGTCGTGCGCTTCTTCGCGTTGGCCCTGCGCATTCAGGCGCACCACATCGCACAGCATGTCGGGAAAGCAGTACCCGGTGTTGGCGCCGTCGGCGCCGCGTTCCATGACATCGCGTGTCAGTGCGCGCATGGCGGCAAAGCCGGGGGCCGACACCCCGACGATCACCGGTATTCCCCGGGCCCGCGCAATGACCTGACTGGCCACCGACAGCGATTCGGCGTGCTCGAGTTTCGGCGCTTCGCCCAGCTGGCCCAGCACGGTGATGCCGGTGGAGCCGCATTCCAGGTAGAAATCCATCATGCGGTCGATAGAGCTGGTATCGATGCTGCCGTCGTCGAAGAAAGGGGTGGGGGCGATGGGATAGACCCCCTTGGCGTCGGTGGTGAGTGGCATGCGCGGGCTCCGTAGGTGACGTTTGCGATAACTGCTGCGCGATGGGCGCGCGATGCTTCGATTATCGTCCCGGTCAGCCGGGATCGCACTTCCTCCCACGCCGGGTATCACTTGGCGGAGCCGGCGTCCACCAGCCCCGCCAGACCCGTACAGGCCGCCGCGACCCTAGCGCTGCGGCTGGGGCGCGGCCCCCACGTCCTTGCGTACCTGCGCCACATCCGCCGCGCTGACGGCCGATGCCTTGTTGCCCCAGCTGGACCGCACGAAACTGACCACCGCGGCCACTTCCTTGTCGGACAGGCGCCAGTCGAAACCCGGCATCGCGTAGGGGGTGGGCGCCGCCGCCGTGCCCGGCAGTTGCGCGCCCTTGAGCACGATGTGGATCAGCGAGGTCGGGTCGGCCGAGTTGACCGTCGAGCTCAGCGCCAGTTGCGGGAAGGTCTGCGCGTAGCCTTTGCCGGTGCTGCGGTGGCAGGCGGCGCAGTTGTTCAGGAACGTGATGGCGCCTTCGCCCTGGTCTTTGCCGGTGCGCAGCGCCTCGGCGGCAGACGCATCGTAGGCCAGAGGCTGGGTGGCGTCCTTGTTCACCGGCGACAGCGTCTTCAGGTAGGCTGCGATGGCGTTCAGGTCGGCATCGGTCAGGTGCTGGGTGCTGTCGGACACCACCTGCGACATTCCGCCGAACGTGGCGGAATGGTTGTTGATGCCGGCTTTCAGGAACGCCACGATGTCTTCTCTGGACCAGCTGCCCAGGCCGTCGGTGGTGTCGCCGCGCAGGTTCTTGGCCAGCCAGCCTTCGACCACGCCGCCCGACAGGAAGGCCGTGCCGTCGGCGTCGGTCAGGGCCTTTTCCTGCAGTGCGAGGCCGCGCGGCGTGTGGCAGGTGCTGCAATGGCCCAGCCCTTCCACCAGGTATTTGCCGCGCAGCACTTCGGCCTGGCCGGGGTCGGCTGCCTGGCTGGCCGGCGCGGCCTCGACCGCGTCGGGCGCGAACATCCAGCGCCACACCCCCAGCGGCCAGCGCATCGACAGCGGCCAGGCGATGTCGGTGTCTTTGTTGGCCTGGCTGACCGGCTGCACGCCGTGCATGAAATAGGTGTACAGCGCCTTGATGTCGTCCGGGGATATCCTGGCGTAGGCCGTGTAGGGCATGGCTGGGTAGAGCGAATGGCCGTCCCTGGCCACGCCGTGGCGCACGGCCCGGTCGAAATCTTCGAGCGTGTAGTTGCCAATGCCGGTGTCCTTGTCCGGCGTGATATTGGTGGAATAGATCGTGCCCAGCGGCGAGTCCAGCCCCAGGCCGCCGGCAAACGGCTTGCCGCCCTGGGCCGTGTGGCAGGCGATGCAGTCGCCCGCCCGCGACAGGTATTCGCCCTGCTTGAGCAGCTGGGCGTCGGCCTGGCCGGAACCGTCGGCGGCCCAGGCCGGGCTTGCCAGCAAGGCAAGGCCTGCCGCAATGATGGTGTGCTTGATCATCTTGCGCGCCTCCTCAAGCCTGGACCAGCGGGCCGGGGTTTTTCAAGTACTGCTCGCGTATGGCCTGCGCCGACCAGTAGGCCAGCGCGCCCACCAGCCCGGTGGGGTTGTAGCCCATGTTCTGCGGAAACGCACAGGCGCCCATCACGAACACGTTGGGCACGTCCCAGCACTGCAGGTACTTGTTCACCACGCTTTCCTTCGGGTTCGAGCCCATGATGGCGCCGCCCGTGTTGTGGGTGCTCTGGTAGACGCGGGTGTCGTAGTGCGAGCCCTTCTTGCGCACGTTCACGAAGTGCTTTTCCGGTTTCATCGCCTTGGCCACGTCTTCCATGCGGTTACCCATATGGGCCAGCATCTTGAACTCGTTGTCATGCCAGTCGAAAGTCATGCGCAGCAGCGGCTGGCCATAGATGTCCTTGTAGGTGGGGTCTAGCGACAGATAGGCGTCGCGGTACGACATTACCGAACCGGATATACCGATGGCCATGTAGCGCTGATAGGCATCCTGCACGGCGCCTTTCCAGGCCGTGCCCCACGAGGGCGAGCCGGGCGGCGTGGCCGCCTGCTTGATCGGGCGTCCGCCGGTGCGCACGTGGCGGATGCTGGCCCCGCCCAGGAAACCCAGCGGACCGTGGTCGAACTGGTCGCCGTTGAGGTCGTCCATGCTGACCCCGCCCGCGCCCGTGCCCATGAACGGATTGAGCTGCGTGCCCTTGGGCAGCAGCACCGTGACCGAGCCATTCATCTGGTACGCGTAGTTCTTGCCTACCACCCCTTCATTGGTCTTGGGGTCGTACGGCTTGCCGATACCCGACAGCAGCAACAGGCGCACGTTGTGCATCTGATAGGCCGACAGAATCACCAGGTCGGCCGGCTGTTCGATCTCGCGGCCCTGCGCGTCGATGTACGTGACGCCCACCGCTTTCTTGCCGGTGGAATCCAGGTTTACCTTGATGACATGCGAATGGGTGCGCAGCTCGAAGTTGGGCTTCTTCAGCAGCACCGGCAGGATGGTGGTCTGCGGCGAAGCCTTCGAATACATATAGCAGCCGTAGTTTTCGCAGAAGCCGCAGAAATTGCAGGGGCCCAGGCGCACGCCGTAGGGGTTGGTGTAGGGGCCCGATGCGTTGGCCGCGGGCGCCGGATACGGGTTGAAGCCTACTTCGCGGGCGGCCTTGTCGAACAACTGCGCGCCCAGCGTGGTGGCCAGCGGCGGCAGCGGGTATTCCTTGCTGCGGCGGCCTTCGCGGGGGTTGCCGCCCTCGACGATCTGGCCGTTCAGGTTGCCGGCCTTGCCGGACGTGCCGCACACGTATTCGAACCGGGTGAAGTGCGGCTCGAGCTCATCGTAGGTGACGCCGAAATCCTGGATGGTCATGCCTTCCGGGATGAAGTCCTTGCCGTAGCGTGTTTCGTAGCGGGTACGCAGTTCGAGCTCTTCGGGCAGCACGCGGTAGTGCATGCCGTTCCAGTGAAAGCCCGCGCCGCCCACGCCGTCGCCCAGCAGAAACGAACCGTTCTGGCGGTAGGGCACGGCCACGTCGTCGACCCCGTGCCGGATCGTGACGGTTTCCTTGGACAGGTCCTGGAACAGCTTGCCGCGCACCGAGTAGGCCAGCTCGTCCAGCACCTTGGGGTAGGGCGCGTCCTGCGCGGTGGTGCGCATGGCGCCGCGTTCCAGCGCCAGCACATGCAGGCCGGCGTCGGTCAGCTCCTGGCCCATGATGGCGCCGGTCCAGCCGAACCCCACCAGCACTGCATCGACTTTGTCTTTTTTGATGGCCATGGCTTACCCCTTTTCGCCAGAGATCGAGACCGGGCCGTAGGGGTACTTGGCGTTGGGCTGGTCGGTCCAGTCCAGGAAGTCGCCGCGCGCGCCCGGAAAGCCCACCATTTTCCAGCCCACCATGTTCTTGTTGCCGCCGTACATCGGGTCGGACAGGAAGCCTTCTTTGGTGTTGGCCAGCAACAGGCTGAAGAAGGTGGACGCGGGCACCGTATCGAATTTGGCTTTGCCGGCCTGCATGTCTTTCAGCGCCTGCTCTTGCAGGGCCTTGTCGAGTTCGGCGTAGGGCTTGCCGTGGGCCTGCTTGCTCCAGGCGTCGCAGGCGGCAATGCCGTGGCGGTAAACGTCGCGCGGCGTCTGGTTGATCTGGTAGCCCATCTCAGGCACTGAATCGGGGTGGAAGGGGCCCTGCATGTACCAGAGCTTGCCGTGCCCGTAGGGCGTTTCCATCTGGCGGTCGATGAACTCGGGCACGCCCGCGGCGATGGCGCCGGGGCCGTAGTCGTCTTCCGGGATCAGATGGTCGACCGCGGCATGGATGAAGGCCCATTCTTCCTGGGTGAAGTAGGTGGGCTCATAGGCCTTGGCGGGGCCGGCCGTGTGGTCGGCCTCGCTGCTACAGGCTGTTTGCGTCACTGCCACGCCGCCCGCCAGTGTCGAGGCGGGGACCAGCGCCAATGCCTGCTGCAGGAATCGCCTGCGCGGCCGCGTATCTTCTGTCATATGACTCTCCGAGGTTTGCTTCCTGCTGCCTCGCCCAACTGCCAACTGAGAACATGCATTCTGGAAACACGGACTACGAGCTTGAGACAGCACCAACGACAGATCGCTGGGGCCTTCCATTAGGGAAGACCCTGACCATTATGCGCTTCCCATGGAAATGGGTACGGATGCTTGAGTGTGCAAGTCGGGTTTCAGGGCAGCGTAATCAACGGATAAATAAAATAGCGCGCACGATCCTATGTGCACGACTTCATATCTTGTGCTGCCGCGTGCCGGCGCGATGATGGATATTCGCCGGTAGAATTCCCCGCATGCTTCGATCAGCCCTTGCCAGCATCCCGATGCGCCCGGCCCGCTGGGCGGGCGCGCTGCTGCTGGCCCTGCTGGCGGGCTGCGCCACCCAGATCCCCGAAGAACCCACCCGCGGCGCCAGCGCCATACGCGCCGACCTGCAGCGCCTGCTGCCGGCGCAGGTGTCCGACCGCGACGGCTGGGCGCGCGATATCGCCGTGGCCTTTGCCGCGCAGGGCCTGGATTCCAGCCGGGCCAATCTGTGCGCCGTGGTGGCCGTGACCGAGCAGGAATCCTCGTTTCGCGCCGACCCTGCGGTGCCGGGGCTGCCGGGCATTGCGCGGCGCGAGATCGAGCGCCGCACACAGGCCATGCATGTGCCGTCATTTTTGGTGAATGCCGCGTTGAACGTGAAGTCGCCCACCGGTAAAACCTACAGCCAGCGGCTGGACACGGTGCGCACCGAAAAACAGCTGAGCGAAATCTTCGAAGACTTCATCGGCATGGTGCCCATGGGCCGGCAGCTATTCGGCGGCCTGAATCCGGTTCATACCGGCGGCCCCATGCAGGTCAGCATCGCCTTTGCCGAAGCGCATGCGCAAGATTATCCGTACGAAATCGAAGACTCGATCCGCCGCGAGGTTTTCACGCGGCGCGGCGGCATGTACTTCGGCATTGCGCATTTGCTCGGGTATCCGGCCCGCTACGATTCGGTGCTGTACCGGTTCGCCGATTTCAACGCGGGCTGGTATGCCAGCCGCAATGCGGCTTTCCAGGCCGCGGTCAGCCGCCTGTCCGGCATCGAGCTGGCCCTGGATGGCGACTTGCTGATACACGGGTCGATCGATCGTAGCCGCACCGAACGCGCGGTGCGGGCAATCCGGCGGCGGCTGGACATCAACGAGGCCCGCATCCGGCCGGAACTCGAAAAAGGCGATACCCTGGAATTCGAAGATACCCGGCTGTACCGGCGCGTATTCGAATTGGCCGACCAGGACGCCGGCAAGCGCATGCCGCGCGCCGTGCTGCCGGGCATCAAGCTGTCCAGCCCGAAGATCACGCGCAATCTGACCACGGCGTGGTTTGCCGAGCGGGTGCACGGGCGCTGGAAGCAGTGCGTGGCGCGGTAGGCGCCTGCGCCGCCGCCTGTCCGCTGATAGCGCGCCACGCAAGTTCGGATGTGCAGGGGTATCGCGAGATCCGCCGCGAACTGGGCCGCGCCGCCGGCGTCAATCCAGCGGCATCAGGAACGAGCGGTCGAGTTCCTGCAGGCAGGTAATGCCCAGCATGCCCATGTTGCGGGCGATTTCGTCGCGCATCAGTTGCAGGGCATGGCGTACGCCGTCTTCGCCCGCCACCGACGCGGCGTAATTGAAGGGCCGGCCCACGAACACGCCGCGCGCGCCCAGCGCCAGGGCCTTCATGGCGTCGGTGCCGCGCCGCACGCCGCTGTCGAGCATGACGGTCATGCCGCCCGCCTGTTCCAGGATTTCGGGCAGCACGCGCAGCGGCGACACCGCGCTGTCGAGCTGCCGGCCGCCATGATTGGATACGATGATGCCGTCCATGCCCTGTTCGCGCGCGCGCCGCGCATCGGCCGCGCCCAGGATGCCCTTGACCACCATGGGCCCCTGCCAGCGGCGTCGGATCTGCGCCACGTGGGCCCAGGTCAGGTGGCCGCGGTCGGAGAAGTCGCGCAGCACGCGCTTGGACAGGATGGGGGCGCCGCGCGTGGCGTAGTTGTTCTCGAAGTGCGGCATGCCGTGGCGGGCCAGCGTGCGCAGGAATGTGCCCAGCAGCCAGCGCGGATGCGTCAGACCCTGGTACGCCAGCCCCAGGCCGGGTTTGAGCGGCGTGCTGAAGCCGGCCCGCACGTTGTTTTCGCGGTTGGCCTGCACGGGCGTGTCCACCGTCAGCACCAGCGTCTGCACGCCGGCGGCGGCCACGCGGTCGATCAGCGCGCCGATCTGCGATTCGTCGCCGGGCAGGTAGGCCTGGAACCACGTGCCGGGGGCGGCGTCCATGACTTCCTCCAGGCGGATCAGCGACGAGCCGCTCATGATGCAGGGCACGCTGGCCGCCTGCGCAGCGCGCGCCAGCACGATGTCGCCGCGGTAGGCGGTCAGGGCGGCGATGCCCATGGGAGCAATACCCACGGGCGAGGCGTAGCGCCGGCCGAACAGCTCGATGTCCTGGCGCCGGGCCGACACGTCAACCAGCACGCGGGTGCGGAAGCCGTAGCGCGAAAACGCATTGCGGTTGCCGTGCTCGGCCTGGCGCTCTTCGACCGAGCCGGCCACATATTCGAAGATGGGGCGGGGCAGGTGGCGCCGCGCCGCGGCCTCGAAATCGTGCAGCGACAAGAAATGGCGCACCGGACGCGGCGGCACATAGGGCGGGCGGGACCGGTCGGGCGGCGGGCTCGGTTCGGCGGGCAGGGTCATGGCGGTTCCGGCTGGCATGCCCGGGTCGGCCGGGCGGGATGGACGGACTATAGCGGGCGGGAAAGTTAGAATAAAGCGAATTTATTTGGCGAAATCAGTTCTATTTTTTTCAAGTGTTATGACGCTCAAGCAGCTCGAAGCTTTCTATTGGGCCGCCACCTGCAAGAATTTCTCGGTGGCGGCCAGCCGCTTGAATATCTCGGTGTCGTCGCTGTCCAAGCGGATCGGCGAGCTGGAATCGGCCATCGGCGCCGGCGAGCTGACCTCGCTGACCTGGATGCCGCGCCTGATCTCGCTGATCCAGCGCGCGCATCCCGACCTGTCGGTAGAGCCGCACGCCAGCCTGGGCCAGCTGCTGGAAACCCGGCTGGAAGACGGCGAACTGGATTTCGCCATCATTGCCGGGCCGTCCACCCGCACCGCCATCGCTTCGCACAGTATCGGCCACGTGCAGTTCGTGTGGGTGGCCGCGCCCGGCCTGCTGTCCGGCGGCCGGCCGCTGCGCGCGCAGGATGTGGCCGGGCAGACGCTGGTGACGCTGCCCAACAGCGCCGGCACGGTGCGCATCCTGGATGAGTGGCTGGTCGAACACCAGGTGGCCGCAGGGCGGCGCATGACCTGCGAAAACCTGGGGGCGGTGGCCGGCATGCTGAAAGAAGGCCTGGGCATGGGCTTCCTGCCGCGCGCCTGGGCGGCCGAACTGGTCCGGCGCGGCCACTTGCAGGTGCTGGGCCGGCTGCCGCCGCTGCGGCCCCTGGCCTACACCTACCAATGGCGGCGCGACGATACGCGGCCCATGGTGCAGCAGCTGCGCAAGCTGGCGGCCCAGGCCGCCGATTTCGATGTGGTGCCCTGCCTGATGTAGCCGCCGGGGCCTGCCCGGCGCGCTGGCGTTGTAGCGCCGGCTGCCGCCTATTGTCCCAGTTCGGCGGCGTGGCTGGCGTATACCGACAGGGCGGTCTGGCCGTTCCACCAATACACGCGCGCCACCTGGACGCGGCGGGCGATTTCCAGCGCCTGGGCCATATCGCTTTCGATAAAGTGCGTGTGGCAGCCGGCCAGGATGGCCTGCGCCTTGTGTTCGGCGGTCTGCCCGGCGCTGTGGCGGGTTTCGTCGCGCATGACCAGCTTGCCGTGAAAGCCGTGGCGATGCAGCCAGTCTTGCGTGCGGGCGCGGTCTTGTTCGGGGCGGCCCGTAATGATGGTAAGCCGGCTCAGGTCGCGCGCCGGCAGGACTTCGCAGGGCAGCAGCAGATCGCGCCGCGCCAGCGTTGCGGCCAGGTCGGTTTCATACAGGCCGGGCGACAGGTCGGGCAGCAGAATGCCGTCCAGGTCGATGGCCCATGAAGCATAGGCGTCGGCGGGCTGGCCCGGCAGGTTGCGGGTGGCGTCGTAGGCCGGGGTGACCGACTCGCGTTCCCACGGAAACCAGGCGCGCAGGCCCGGCGGGATCTCGACACCGAAGTCCGGCCGCACCCGCGATTCGGCATCGTAAGCCAGCGTGAAGACCTTGAATGCGTAGCCCGCCGCGGCCAGGAACTCGATGCTGTCCGACAGCGTGGTGCCGCGCCCGGCGATGTCTTCGACCAGCAGCACGCGCGCGCCGGCGGGGGGAACCTGCGCGGTGAACCACGATACGCCTCGGGTGCGGCGCTCGTACGACAGGGCGTGCAGCGGCAGGTCGAGGGCGGTGCTGGCGATCAGCGCCGCCGGCAGGCCGCCGCGCGCGATGGCGACCACCGCGTCGAACCGCATGCCGCGCCATTGCGGCACGTGCCCTGCCACCACCTGCTCGACGCGGGCATAGTCGTAGGGGAAGGCGGCGCGTGCAGCAGGCATGGCATCGGGTAATGGGTATGGCAAAGAAATTTTGCCATACCCGGGACAGCGTATCTACACGGCGGCCAGGGCCAGGTGTCTGGCACCCTGGCGGGAGCCAGACACCTGGCAACAGCAGCGCTTCAAGGGCAGGTCACTTCACGCTCGGACCTCTTGCCGCTGGAACACCACGTACGTCAGCGCGAACAGCAGGATGACGCCGGCGATCAGGCCCACCGCCTGGGCCCAGACGATCTGCACGCTCTGGCCCAGCGCCAGCGGGGCGCCCATTACCGCGCCTTCGAGCTGATCCAGGAAGATCGGGCCGATGGCGCGGGTCATGGGGCTGAGGATGGCGATGATGGACTCGTTGAACAACTGCGCCGGCGATAGGCGCTGCAGAGCGTGCTGCCATTCCAGGGTGGGCAGGCTGGGCTGGCCCAGCAGCTGCGAGGCCAGGTCCGGCGGCGCGATGGCCTGCGCCAGCGCCGACGACAGCAGCGGCCACAGCAGGGCCAGGAACAGCCACAGGCCCAGCGATACCAGGGCCGAGGTGGCCGCCGAGCGGAACACCACCGAGAACAGCATCGACAGGGCCAGCCATACGCCCGCATACGCCAGCGCCATCAGCAGGAACAGCAGCGAACGCGTCACTTCCTGGCCGCTGGGCGGTACGCCTAGCGCCAGCAGGCCCACGCCGATGACGATCAGCCACAGGCACAGCAGGCTGATGGCCAGGGTGGCCAGGCCCGCCAGGAACTTGCCCAGCAGCAGCGCGTCGCGGTAGATAGGCTGCGACAGCAGCCGGCTCATGGTGCGGCGCGAGTATTCGCCGTTGATGGCGTCGAACCCCAGCCCGATCGCCATCAGGGGGATCAGGAACCCCAGCAGCGACGCGAACGAGGGCATGGGCGCCTGCGCCGTGGTGAATACCCGCAGGAACACGAACGGATCTTCGGCCGTGGTATTGCGGATCTGCTGCAGGGCGCCGTACAGCGCGGCCGCGGCCGTCAGCACAATCAACCATTCCAGCACCCGCATGCGGGCGCTGCTCAGGTGGTCGGCGAACTCTTTCAGCGTGACCGCGCCCAGCCCTTTCCAGGGCGAACCTTTACGCTTTGGCATGATGGTTCTCCGGGATGCCGGCTTCGGCATCGTGGAAGTAGCGGTTGTAAATGGCGTCCAGGCTGGGCAGGTCGACCGACAGGCGATGCAGGTCGCCGCCCGCCTGCACGACCGCGCGCGCGGCGTCGGCGCGCACGTCGTCTTCGGCCAGCAGGCGATAGTGCCCCGGCGCCACGGTATCCACGGCATGCACGCCGCGCACCTGGCGCAGATGCGCATCCAGTCCGTCGCCGCCGGCCTGCACGTCGACCGAGAAGCCGGTGCCCAGCACCTGCCGCGCGAGTTCGGGCACGCTGCCCATCAGCGCGATGCGGCCGCGCCGGAACAGCGCCACGCGGTCGCAGACGCGCTGCATGTGGTCCAGCAGGTGCGACGACAGCAGCACGGTGACGCCGTCGGCCTTCAGGGTGCGGATCAGCTCCAGGAATTCTTCAGTGGACTGCGGGTCCAGGCCCGACGTGGGCTCGTCCAGGATGGCCACGCGCGCGTCTTTCATGATGATCTCGGCCAGCCCCAGCCGCTGCCGCATGCCGCGCGAATACGTGGCCACGCGCCGGTCGGCCACATCCGACAGGCGCATGCGCGCCAGGGCCTGGTCGATGCGGGCGCCGCGCGCGCTCGCGTCCAGCCCCAGCAGGCGCGCCGTATAGGCCAGGTTGTCGCGCGCCGACAGGTAGTCGTAGAAGCCGACAGCATCGGGCAGGTAGCCCAGCTGGCGCTTCACGCCCAGGGGGTCGCGCTGGGGGTCCTGGCCCATGACGCGCACCGAGCCCGCGCTGACGTCGGTCAGGCCCAGCAGCATCAGGATGGTGGTGGTCTTGCCGGCCCCGTTGGGGCCGAGCAGGCCGAAGATTTCGCCGCGCCCGACCTGGAACGACACGTCGTCGACGGCGCGCAGGCTGCCGTACCGCTTGGTTACGCCCTGCGCTTCGATCAGGTAGTCGTTCATCGGCGTCCGAACCTCGCAACGGCGCCCACCAGGATCAGCACGGCGATGGCCAGGATGATGACGCCGACGATGCCCCACAGGCTGGACGTGGAAACGGTGATGCGGAAGTCGCCGCTGGCCGACTGGCCGTTGGCGGTGGCGGTAAGGTGGGTCATGTAGTCGCCCGCCAGCGAACGCTCGGACGGCGTGATGCTGGCCTGCGCTTCGACCTGCTGGCCCGGCGCCAGGTGTTCGATGGTCTTGGGTTCGAACTCTACCTTCCAGCCCGATGGGCCGCTGCCCGACAGCGCCACGTTGTCGGCGGCGGCGCCGCCGTCGTTGCGGATCAGCACCGGTATCGACGAGGCCTTGCCGGCCTGCGCGTTGCCGCTCATCAGGCCGTCGCGGCCGGACAGCTGCAGGTGCGGCTGGCCCACGATGTCCAGCTTCAGCTGGCTGGACGCTTTGATACCATCGGCGCTGGCCACCACCTGCACCGGATAGCTGCCGGGCTCGGTGTTGCCGGGCGGGCGCACGGTGAGCTTGATGTCTTTCGATTCGCCGGCCTTGATCGGCAGCGCGCTGATCTGCTGGCTGCCGTAGCCTTCGGTGAAGCGCGTGTCGAAGTACTGCGGCGCCTGGGCCGCGAAGCTGACGGTCAGGTCTTTGCCGCTGTCGTTCTTCACCGTCAGCGAGTAGTCGAACGACGACTGCGCGCCGCCCTTGATGGCCGGCAGTTTGGTGTCCAGCGTGAGCTTGGTGGGAAGCTCTTTGGCCAGCATGATGTGCACCGGCAGCGCGATGCGCTGGCCGTCGCCTTCGGCCACCACGGTCAGGGTATGCGGCTGCGTGCCCGCGTCGGCCGGCACTTTCAGCTGCAGCTGCAGCGAGACGCTGTCGTCGGTGCTGGGCATGGCCGCGGCAACGGGTTGCCCGCCGCCCAGCAGGGTAGCGGTCCAGCCATCGGGCACGCCATCGACACTGAGGCCGAGCCGTTCGGGCGGCAGGCCGTAGTTGCGCAGCTGCAGCCTGACGGAAGAGGTGGTGCCGGGCTGCGCGGTAACGGCGGGATAGTCGGTGACCAGATACAGTCCCTTGATATTGCTGCCTTGCGCAAGCACGGGCGTGGACAACAGCATGGCCGCTGCGAGGGCCAGGAAGGAAAGCGTTTTTCGCATGATGTTTTTGGGTCTCCTCGAATGCCGGGCAGGCGCGGCCGCGCATCGGCGCGATGCGGCGCTGCCGGTCGGCGACAGAACGGATAGCGAGGGTGTGGCGGTGCTGGCGCGTGGCCGCACGTGTGCGCCCTGCTGCGATGTATGAGCAGGGCCGCGCGAATTTTGTTCCCGCCAATGCAGGTATTGGCGCGATTCGCGAGCCTAACTGAAAGTCTGCTTAACCCAGCATGAAAGCCCGCTTAAACCCGCATGAAATCCAGCTTAAATCGACACGCATGCGGGCGCGTTTGAGCATGGCGGCGTCCTGATTCAAATGCACAAGCCTGTTACATCGTTTCTTGTTACCCTTCTGGGCGAGGATGTTCCCGGTCTCCGCCATTCATACCGATACGTTGTCAGTGCCTGTTATTTCGACTCTACCCGTTTCTTCCGCGGCGCCGCGCCGCCCCTGGGCCACGGCCGCATGGCGCCGCGCCGGCGCCGTGCTGTGTGCCAGCCTGGCCATGCTGCTGGCGGCATGCAGTTCCACCAAGGTGGGCCCGGGGTCTTACCGCGTGCAGTCGGGCGATACCCTCAGCAAGATCGCGCGCGAGCACAATACCAGCGTGGCAGAGCTCATGCGCCTGAACAATCTGTCCAACCCCAATCGCATTCGCAAGGGGCAGGTGCTGCGGGTCAATGCCAAGGGCTCCGCTGCTTCCGCGTCCGGCGCCAGCAGCCCGCCGCCTTCGGCCGCGGCGTCGGCCGCGGCCGTGCGCGGCATCAAGCTGGTGTGGCCGGCCGACGGCACCATCACGCACCGCTACAACGGCAGTTCGTCGAAGGGCATCACCATCGTCAATAAAACCGGTACGCCGGTGCGGGCCGCCGCGGCGGGCAGCGTGGTGTATGCCGGCAACCGCCTGCGCGGCTACGGCAACCTGGTCATCGTGCAGCATTCCGACCACTTCCTCAGCATCTACGCCCACAACAACAGAATGCTGGTGAAAGAAGGCCAGAAAGTCTCGCAGGGCCAGCAGATCGCCGAGATGGGCAACACTGACCGCAGCGGGCCCGGGCTGTACTTCGAGCTGCGCTACCGCGGCAAGCCGGTAGACCCGTCGGGCGCCCTGCCGCCGCGCTGAAGCCGGCGCGCTACGCCGCCGTAAAACCCGGCAGTGCGGGCAGGCGCCGCGCCACGAAGTCGATGAACAGGCGCGCGCGCAGCGGCTGGTAGCGCCGCGACGGATACAGCAGATGCGCCTGCTGCGGCGCCGCCTGCCAATCGGGCAGTACGCGCAGCAGCCGGCCGTCGGCCACCGTGTCATGTACCAGCCAGGCCGGCACCAGGCCCAGCCCCGCGCCCAGCATGATGCTTTCACGAACCGCCAGCGCGCTGTTGACGCGATAGCGGCTGGGCACTTGCACTACCTGCGGTGCGCCGGCGCCGTCAGGGCGGCCGAGTTCGATGGTGTCGCCGCTGCCCAGCCATGCAAAACGCACCTGCCGGCAGGCGGCCAGGTCGGCGGGCGCGCGAATGGCCGGCCGGCCTTGCAAGTACGCGGGGGCGGCCACCAGGTAGCGCGGCGAGTGGGCGATGCGGCGCGCCACGGCCTGCGGCGGCAGCGCCGCGCCCAGCCGCAGCGCCACGTCCATGCCTTCTTCCACCAGGTCGACGTAGCGGTCGTTCAGGATGAGTTCGACCTCGATGTCGGGATACTGCGCCATGAATTCGTGCACCAGCTCGTTCAGCCGGAGTTCTCCCACCGCCAGCGCCGAATTCACCCGCAGCAGGCCCTGCGGCTTTTCGGTAAGGCCGCGCGCATCGGCCACCGCTTCGCCATATTCCTCCAGCACCCGGACGGCGTGCTGATAAAAGCGGCGGCCCTGTTCGGTCAGGGCCAGCGTGGTGGTAGAGCGTTCGAACAGCCGCACGCCCAGCTGGCGTTCCAGCCCGGCCACCCATTTGCTGAGTGTGGGCTGGCCGATGCCGGCTTCGCGCGCGGCGGCCGACAGGGTGCCCAGCTCGGTGGCGCGCACGAAGGCCTGCATGGCCTGCAAAGTGTCCATGTCATTCCATATTGGAATTAGATGTAGTCGATTCTAGTAGCTACCGCGTAAAAATAGAATGGCCTATCTTGGCGTCCTGGCGCGCTGGCGCGCCGTTCAAACCCAGGAACGCTTATGTCTTTTGCTCTGTTTTTATCGCGGCGCGCGCGTGCCCGCCGATGCCTGGCCGGCCTGGCCGCCGTGGCCCTGCTGGCCGGCGGCGCTGCGCACGCCGATGCGCCTGTTCCCGCCTGGAGCCCGTCGTGGATGGCCAGTTCCCAGCCGGCCTGGGCCCCGGGCTTTGCGCTGCCTACTCAGGTGCCCGCGCGGCTGCATGACAGCACAGTGCGCGAAGTGGCCCGGCTGAGCATTGGCGGCCCGCGCTTGCGGGTGGTGCTGTCCAACGCTTATGGCAAGGCTCCGCTGCGGGTCGGGGCGGCCAGCGTCGCCCTGCCCGCGGGCCGGGGCCCGGCCATCTTGCCGGCATCGTCGCGGCCGCTGACATTCGGCGGTCAGGCCTCGGTGCTGATCCCCGCGGGGGCCCGGGTGCTGAGCGACCCCGCCGATCTGCCGGTGCAGCCGCTGGGCCATGTGGCGGTCAGCATCTATCTGCCCGACGATACGCCGCTGCGCACCTTCCACTGGGAAGGACGCCGCGATGCGTGGCTGGCGGCAGGCAATGCCACTGCCCAGGCCCGCCTGGCGCCCACGGCCACGCTCAGCGCGCACTTGCTGCTGGCCGAAATCCGCGTGCAAACCACTACCCCCGCGCCGGTGGTGGTGGCGCTGGGCGATTCGATTACCGACGGCGCGGGGTCAACGCCGGGAACCGACCGGCGCTGGCCCGACTTCCTGGCGGCGCGGCTGGCGCCCCGCGGCACGGCGGTGCTGAATGCCGGCATCTCGGGCGCACGCCTGCTGCAGGACGGCATGGGCGCCAATGCGCTGGCGCGGCTCGACCGCGATGTGCTGGCGCACCGCAACGTGCAGGCCATGATCGTGCTGCTGGGCATCAACGACATCAGCTGGCCCGGCAGCGCTTTCGCGCCCGACGGCAAGCCGCCCGCCCTGCCGGACCTGATCGCCGGCTACCGCCAGCTGGTCGCCCAGGCGCACGCGCGCGGCGTGCGCGTCATCGGCGCCACGCTGACGCCATTTCAGGGTGCGCTGGAAGGCTCTTCGATCACGGGCTACTACAGCCCCGCGAAAGACCGCCTGCGGCAGGCGTTGAACCAATGGATACGCCAGAGCGGCGAATTCGACGCCGTGCTGGACGCCGACGCCGCGCTGCGCGACCCTGCCGCGCCATCCCGCTTGCTGCCGCGCTTCGACTCGGGCGACCACCTGCACCCCGGCGACGCCGGCTACCGGGCATTGGCCCGGGCGGTCGACCCCGCCGCGCTGCTCAGCCACCCTCCATATGCGCAATGACCCGGTCCAGCATCGCCCCGAATTGCGCCTGTTCGCGCTTGCTGAGGCAGCCGAAGATCTCGTCATTGCGGCGCGCGATCAGCGCCACGATCTGTTCATAGCGCGCCTGGCCCGCGCCGGTGGGCGCCAGCAGCACGCCGCGCGCGTCGCTTTCGCAGGCCTGTTTGCTGACCAGGCCCCGCTCCACCAGGGCCTGCGCCGAGCGGCTGGCCTGGCCCTTGTTCAGGTTGGCGGCGCGCGCCAGGTCATTGACCGACAGCGGCGCATAGCGGCCAATGGCCGCCAGGCAGCGCGCTTCGCCCAGCGGCAGGCCGCAGGTTTCCTGGTATGCCCGGTTGGAGTCGCGGTCGGAAATCTTGTTGACCACGTGCATCCGGTAGGTCAGGAAGCGTTCGAGGGCAGGCAGGGCGTCGCCGGAAGGTTCAGTGGGCATAGGCGCGGCGGGCCGGGCCCGCCATCGAATCAGTTGACGGTGATCTTGCTGTCGCGGATGACCTTGCCCCACTTTTCGCGCTCGGAGGCAGCATAAGCCGTCATTTCCTGCGGCGTGCTGGGAATGGCTTCCAGCCCCATGGACTTGAACTTCTCGCGCACCTCGGCCGAATCCAGCGCGCCGCGCAGGGCCGTGTTCAGGCGGTCGACAATGGCGTCGGATGTGCCCTTGGGTACCAGCAGGCCTTGCCAGGCATAGGCTTCGAAATCCTTCAGGCCCAGTTCGATCAGGGTGGGCGTGTCGGGCATCGATTCCAGCCGCTTGGCGCTGGCCACCGCGATGGCGCGCAGCCGTCCCGCTTTGATGTATTGCTGGCCGGTGGCCGAGTCGACGAACATCACGGGCACCTGGCCGCCGATCACGTCCTGCACGGCGGGGGCCGCGCCGCGATAGGGTACGTGTACCAGGTTCAGCCCGGTGCGCAGGCGGAACAGCTCGGTGGCCAGGTGGTGCGGGCTGCCCGAGCCCGGCGTGGCGTAATCCACGCCTTTGGCCTGCGATTTGATCCAGGCCTCGAGCTCATCCAGCGTCTTGGCCGGCACCGACGGGTTCACCACCAGAATCATGGCGAAGCGTGCCATCAGGCCCACCGATTTCAAGTCGGTGGCGGGGTCGTACGACAGCTTGGGGTACAGCGCCGGGTTGGCGGCCAGGGTGGCGGTGTCGCCGGACAGCATGGTGTAGCCGTCGGGCTGCGCGCGCGCGACATAGTCGGCGCCGATTGCGGTGGCGGCCCCCGGCTTGTTGGCGATGACCAGCGGCTGGCCGAGCGACGTGGTCATTTTTTCGGCCAGGGTGCGGGCCACGATGTCGGTGCCTCCGCCGGCCGGGTAGGGCACCACCCATTCGATGGCGCGGGCGGGGTAGTCGGCGGCCTGGGCTTGCAGCGAGCCGGCGGCCAGCAGCAGGGCGGCGGCCGCTTTCAGGTAACGGTTCATGAATTGTCTCTCCGTGTTGTGGGTACAGCGTTCTTGGTAATGAATACAGCAGATAGAGTACGGCAAATGGCGGCGGGTTCAGGCCTGCACGGCGTGCTCGGCCTGTTCGATCAGGGCCAGCACCGGCGCCGCTTCGCCCTGCCGGCTGATCAGCGACAGGCATAGGGCCGACAGGAACAGCGCAGCCCGGGCTTCGCCGACGCGCGTCAGGGCTTGCGCCAATTGCGTGTAAGCCAGGTCCAGGTCGGATTCAGTCATGGCGGGGCTCCTGCGTAAGGGGATGATAAGGCGTAAGCGCGCGCCGGACAGCCGGCATGTCGTCCTGCCGCCAGCGGCCCAGCACATAGCCGTCCGGGCGGATGGCGTACAGCGTGCCGGCCTGCGCGCCGTAGCGCTGCCCGGCCTGCCCTTCGGCATCGTGCAATGCCGCGCCGGCGGCGCGGCCGATGTGCAGCACGCGCAGCGGCGCCGCCGCGCGTGTCAGGTCGTCCAGCTGCGCCAAGGCAGCGGGGGCGCAGTCGAAGGCCAGCAGCGTGAACGCGCCGCCGAAGTATTCGGTCAGGTGGCGGGACGCGCCTGCCTGGCGCAGCAGCGCCTCGGGCGCGGGCTGGCCCGGCGCGGCCTGCGGGCCGGCCTCGGGCAGGCCATCGGCGGCGTTCAGCGCCGAGCCTTCGTATGAAATCGCCGACGACTGGCGCGGGTTGATCAGCGAACGTACGCTCGCGTCGGCCAGCGACAGGCGCAGCGTGGCTTCGCGCAACAGGCGGAAGCCATAGTCGGGCGGGGCCATGAATTCCGTGCTTTTCGCGCCATAGTTAAGGTTCTGGCGTGTGGCGTGCACGCGTTCCTGGCTGTAGGTGTCCAGCAGCGCCTCGCCGGCGTGGCCCCGCAGCACCCAGGCCAGTTTCCAGGCCAGGTTGCCGGCATCGTCCAGGCCCGAATTCAGGCCGCGCACGCCGAATATCGGCACCAGATGGCCGGCGTCGCCGGCAAACAGCACGCGCCCATGGCGGTAGCTGTCCAGCGTCAGGCACTTGGCGTTGTACATCGAGATCCACAACGGTTTCCAGGGCGCCGTCTCGCCGATCATGTCCAGGTGGCTCTGCACCCGCGGCAGCACATTTTCCGGCAGCACGGCGGCTTGCGCGTCTGGGTCGTCGCCGATCTGGTAGTCGATGCGCCAGATATTGTCAGGCTGGCGATGCATCAGCAGGGTCGAGCCCGGGTTCGAGGGCGGGTCGAACCAGGCCAGCCGCTCGGTGGGGCGCGACGATTCCTGTTCGATGTCGACGATGACGTAGCGGCCTTCATATTGCGTGCCCTGCAGGGCCAGGCCCAACTGTTCGCGCACCGTGCTGCGTCCGCCGTCGCAGGCCACCACCCAGTCGGCCCGCACGGTGTGCGAGCCAGCGGCATGGTCGATGCGCACCGTGGCGCCATCCGCGTCGGGCCGCACCTGCGCCACGCGGCTGGCCCATGCCACCTGCGCCGGCGCGCGCCCGCGCTGCAGGGCCTGGTGAGCATATTCTTCAACGTAGAACTGCTGGATATTGACCATGGGCGCATAGCGCTGGGTCGGATCGCCGGGCATTTCGAAGTGCAGCACTTCCTGGTTGCGGTAGTAGCTGCGCCCGCTGTTCCACGACAGGCCCTTTTCTACCAGCGGCCGGTCGGCGCCGATCCAGGCCAGGATCTCTTGCGAGCGGCGCGATATGCAGATGGCGCGGCTGCCGGTGCAGTAGCCGTCGTCGGCCTCGACCGTCAGCGATGCAATGCCGTATTCGGCCAGCAGAGCCGCCAGGGTCAGCCCGACCGGGCCACCGCCCGCGATCAGCACGGGCACATGCCCAGGCAGAGGCGCAGATTCCATCGTGCCGTCTCCTTGATGTGGTTGTGTACGCAACTATATCCATGATTGGTTGCGAGCACAACTAGTTATTGCCCTAAATCAAAGCGAAAACTCGGGTAGTCCGGTATAGAACGTGCCGCCAAATTGCCAGGTGTCTGGCTCCCGCCAGGGTGCCAGACACCTGGCTATCCGGCAGCCACAAAAAAATGCCAGACACCGGAGTGTCTGGCACGGGGTTATGCACAGCGTTGTTCGCGTGCCGGCGCCAGGGTGGCGCCGGCCGCGGCGTCAGTCTTCTTCGACGAAGGTCTCCTGGCGCTTCTTGCGGATCGACGGCAGGGCCACCAGCACCACCAGCACCGCGGCGGCGGCCAGCAGCGAGGCCGACAGGGGGCGCTCGACGAAGGTGAAGAAGTCGCCGCGCGACAGCAGCAGGGCGCGCCGGAAGTTTTCTTCCATCATGGGGCCCAGCACCAGGCCCAGCAGCAGCGGGGCGCCTTCGCACTTCAGCTTGGCCCAGAAGTAGCCCACGATGCCGAAGACAGCCGTCGTGTAGATGTCGAAGGTGTTGTAGTTCAGCGAATACACACCGATCGTGCAGAACACGAGAATGGCCGGGAACAGGATGCGGTAGGGTACCTTCAGCAGCTTGACCCACACGCCGATCAGCGGCAGGTTCAGCACCACCAGCATCAGGTTGCCGATCCACATCGAGGCGATCAGGCCCCAGAACAGGTCCGGGTGGCTGGTCATGACCTGCGGGCCGGGCTGGATGTTGTGGATGGTCATGGCGCCGACCATCAGCGCCATCACGGCGTTGCCGGGGATGCCCAGGGTCAGCAGCGGAATGAACGAAGCCTGCGCGCCCGAGTTGTTGGCCGATTCCGGGCCGGCCAGGCCGGCCGGGTGGCCCTTGCCGAAGCGCTCGGGTTCTTTCGACAGTTTCTTTTCCAGCGTGTACGACGCAAAGGCCGACAACACCGAACCGCCGCCGGGCAGAATGCCCAGCATCGAACCCAGCGCCGTGCCGCGCACGATGGCGGGCGCGGCTTCGCGGATTTCTTGCCGGTTGGGATACAGCGAACCGATCTTGTCCTGCAGTTCGACGCGGTTTTCTTTCTGTTCGAGGTTGGACAGGATTTCGGCGAAGCCGAACACGCCCATGGCCACGATGGCGAAGTCGATGCCGTCCTGCAGTTCGGGGATGCCGAAGTCGTAGCGGGCCACGCCCGAGTTGACGTCGGTGCCCACCATGCCCAGCAGCAGGCCCAGCAGAATCATGCAGATCGCCTTGGGCAGCGAGCCCGAGGCCAGCACCACGGCGCCGATCAAGCCCAGGGTCATCAGCGAGAAGTATTCGGCCGGACCGAACTTGAACGCGACTTCGGCCAGCGGGGGCGCGAAGGCGGCGATCAGCATGGTGGTGACGCTGCCCGCGAAGAACGAGCCGACGGCGGCTAGCGACAAGGCTGCCCCGGCTCGTCCGTTGCGCGCCATCTGGTGCCCGTCTAGCACGGTCACCACTGCTGATGTCTCGCCTGGCAGGTTGACCAGGATGGCGGTGGTAGACCCGCCGTACTGCGTACCGTAATAGATGCCTGCCAGCATGATCAGGCCGGCCACCGGGGGCAGCACGTACGTGATCGGCAGCAGCATCGCGATGGTGGGCACGGGCCCCAGGCCCGGCAGCACCCCGACCAGCGTGCCCAGGATGCAACCCAGCAGGGCGTACAGCAGGTTTTCAGGGGTGAACGCGACGGAGAATCCGAGCGCGAGGTTATGCATCAATTCCATGATCTTGTCTTCCCCTTGGTTTTAGTTCAAGCCCAGAAACGAAGGCCACAGCGGGAAGATCAATCCCAGACCCTTGATGAATGCCAGCCAGCAGAACACCACCAGGAAAATCGCGTTGGCGACGGCGACTTTCCAGCTGAATTCATAGCTGGCGATACTGCTTCCCACCACCAGCAGGAACAGCGATATATAGAGACCCAGCGGACGCAGCAACAACCCGAACAGCACAACGGAGCCGATGATGATGAACAGGATCTTGAAATCGAATTTATCGACCGTGGTTTCGGTGGCCTTGGGAGAAAGCGCGCCGAAGGCGACGGTGGCGCCCAGTATGGCCAGGCAGATGCCGAGCCAGAAAGGGAAGTAGCCGGGACCCATGCGGGCGGAAGTGCCCATGTTGTATTGGGTGGCCCCAACCGCAAATCCCAGGCCGATCAGGGTGAACATCACCCCTGACCAGAAATCCTGCTTGTTCTTTAGCTGCATAGAAGGTCTCCGTATTGTGCCGTGCCAGGTTGGTGGAACCTGAAAGGCGGAGACGCAGTGCCGAAGGACGCATGAGGCTTGGACATGAAACATATAAAAAAAAATATGGCACGGCGGCGCGAGCCATATCAGGTTCTGCAAGCGTCCGGACACTCAGCGCACCGCCAGCACGCATAAGTCCAAGTCGAATGGATCGTAGCACGATGTAGTTTAGAATTCTGTTGGTGAATCCTCTAACCATCCGGGGAGCCGATATCGAAACGCGGGAATTGCAACCGGCCGATTTCGCAACCCTGGCCGAGTTCCGTTATGCGCTGCGGTGCTTCACCGTTTTCAGCGAAGCCGAGGCCCACGGCCAGGGCTTGTCGCCGCAGCAGCACCAGGCTCTGCTCACCATCAAGGGCAGCGGGGCGCAGGTCCTTACCGTGGGTGAGCTGGCCGAAAAACTCTGCATCAAGCACCACAGCGCCGTCGAGCTCATCAGCCGGCTGGTGCGCATGGGCATGGTGACGCGCTCTATGGATCCGGCCGACGGCCGTCGCGTGCGCGTCGTGCTCACGCCCCAGGCCGAGGCCAAGCTGCAGGCTTTATCTGCCGTTCATCTTGAACAATTGCGTCGTATCGGGCCGCTTTTGATCAAATTGCTGGATAAATTCGGCCCCGCAATTCATTAAAAAAACGTACATCAGATGGACACCAGCGTTGGGCGGCAGGGATGGCCGCGGGCCCGGCCCCGAGCCCGGTCAAGCATGTGGCGCGGTTTCGTTACACAGAGCTGAATACAGACACTAGGGAAAGTCCCGAGAAATTCGCCGCCCGGATCGTTGTGAGGCCGCAACAATGGCCGTCCATGTGTGGTTATGCGGCCGGGTCGGCCGCGGGGTCCTGCACCCGCTGCTTGATTTCCTGGTGGTGTTTTTCCATTGCCTGGCGCAGTTCGCGGCGCTCGCATGCGGCTTCATGGCGCTGTCTTTCTTCCAGCGTGCGCAACACCAGTTGCGGCACGGCCGTGGGCTGGCCGTTGTCGTCCACCGCCACCATCGTGAAATAGCAGCTGTTGGCGTGGCGCACGATCTGGCGGCGGATGTCTTCGGTGATGACCTTGATGCCGATTTCCATCGAGGTACGGCCGGTGTAATTCACCGACGCCAGGAACGTGACCAGTTCGCCCACGTGGATGGGCTGGCGGAAAACGACCTGGTCGACCGACAGGGTGACGACATAGTGGCCGGCATAGCGGCTTGCACAGGCATAGGCAACCTGGTCCAGATACTTCAGAATAGTGCCGCCGTGGACATTGCCCGCGAAGTTCGCCATATCCGGCGTCATCAGGATGGTCATCGACAGTTGGTGGCTGGCAGGTTCTTGCATGGCGTCAAGGCAAAATGGAAAACGCCATGGTAATCGTTGCGCGCGACGCCCTGCAGCATGTCGGGCGTCCGCCGCGGCGCTGCGCTCTTTGCAAAGCTTCACGTTGTGCTTGATGTGGTTGCGATACGCTCACTGCGGTTTTTCCCTGGAGAAAGCATCATGTCTTCGTTATCAAAGCGTTGCACGGCCGAACTTATCGGCACGTTCTGGCTGGTTCTCGGCGGTTGCGGAACCGCGGTACTGGCCGCCGGTTTCCCCGAACTGGGGGTCGGTTTCGTGGGGGTTGCGCTGGCGTTCGGCCTTACGGTCCTGACCATGGCATTTGCGCTGGGCCATATTTCCGGCGGGCACTTCAATCCGGCCGTCACGGTGGGCCTGGCCGTAGGGGGGCGGTTCCCGGTGCGCGAGGTGGTGCCATACGCCGTGGCGCAGGTCATCGGCGCGGTGATCGGGGCCGCGGTACTGGCCTGGATCGCCAGCGGCAAGCCGGGCTTCGACCTGGTCGCCAGCGGTTTCGCGGCCAACGGCTACGGCGAGCACTCCCCAGGCAAGTACGCTCTCAGCGCCGCGCTCGTATGTGAGGTCGTACTCACTTTCGGCTTTCTGGTCGTGATTCTGGGCTCTACCGAAAAGCGCGCGCCGGCGGGCTTCGCCCCCATCCCCATCGGCCTGGCGCTGACGCTTATCCACCTGATCAGCATCCCGGTCACCAATACGTCGGTGAACCCGGCCCGTTCTACCGGCCCGGCGCTGTTCGTGGGCGGATGGGCGCTCGAGCAGCTTTGGCTGTTCTGGGTCGCGCCGATCGCCGGCGCCGTCATCGCGGGGCTGGTCTACCGCTGTCTGGAACGCGAAAACTAGTCAATAAAACGTCAAGACGGGACATGCGGCCGGATGCATAATGGTTTCCGGCCGCGCGCGGGCGGCCCATTCCAAGGAGACCCCCCATGTCCCGAGATTCGCAGTTCGACAGCCTGCTGCCGCCCTTGCGGCTGGACCGGCGCGCGTTCGTGGTTACTGCCCTGGCCACGGGCTTCACCACCGCCACCGGCCACGCGGCGGCGGCCACCGCCATTACTACGCCGTCCACCGGGCTGGACGCCGGCCCGGTGCAGATCCCGGCGCAGGGCGGCAACATGCCGGCCTACCGTGCCGCCCCGCAGGGCGGCAAGGCGCTGCCCACCGTGCTGGTCATCAACGAAATCTTCGGCGTGCACGAATACATCCAGGATGTGTGCCGCCGGCTGGCCAAGGCGGGCTACCTGGCCATTGCGCCCGAACTCTTCGCGCGCCAGGGCGATGCGTCCAAGTACACCGAGATCGCCCGGCTGCGCACCGAGATCATCGACAAGGTGCCCGACGACCAGGTCATGGCCGACCTGGACGCCACCGCGGCCTGGGCGGCCGGGCATGGCGGCGACTCGAAGCGCCTGATGGTTACCGGCTTTTGTTGGGGCGGCCGCATCGTCTGGCTGTATGCCGCGCACAATCCCGGATTGCGCGCGGGCGCCGCGTGGTACGGCCACGTGCGCAACACCACCAGCCCCATCAAGCCGGCCGACCCGATCGCGCTGGTCGACAAGCTGGCGGCGCCGGTACTGGGGCTGTATGGCGAGGCCGATGCGGGCATCCCGGTGGCCGACGTCGAACAGATGCGCGACGCGCTGGGCAAGGGCTCGGAAGCCGCCCGGCAGTCGCAGATCCGCCTGTATAAAGATGCGCCCCACGGCTTTCATGCCGACTACCGGCCCAGCTATCGCAAAGAAGCCGCTGAAGACGCCTGGCGCCGCATGCTCGACTGGTTCGAACGCTACGACGGGTAGGCCAGGCTGGCTAGGGGCGGGCCGGGCGCTGCCGCAGCGGCGCGTATTCCGCGGGCACCCAGGCGTAGGCCTGGCCATCGGCACGCACGTGGCCCAGGCCCGGGAAAGGCAGGTGCGCGCCAGCTACCCATAGCTGGCCGCGCACGGCTTCGGCGAAGATCTTCTTGCGGCTGGCGATGGCCTGGGCGCTGTCCACGTCGAATTCGATGGCGACTGCGGGCCGTGCAAACTGTACGGCGTGGCTGTGCACGATGTCGCCCCACACCAGCAGGTTTTGCCGGCCCGAGGTGAACAGGTACGAGGTGTGGCCCGGCGTGTGGCCGGGCGTGGACACGGCCTGTACGCCCGGCAGCAGGGCGTCGCCGGGTTGGTAGGTCAGGAATTTGCCGGTGGCCTGGTATGGTGTGGCCGCGTCGCGCGACATCTTGAACATCGGCTGGATGTCGGCGGGCGCCTGCGCCGCCACGGTGGTGTTCAGCCAGAAATCGGCCTCGGCGCGGGCGGCATAGACATCGGCGTTGGGAAACAGCGCCGCGCCTTCGGGCGTCAGCAGGCCGCAGGCATGGTCGGGATGCAGGTGGGTGAGCAGCACCGCGTCGACCTGCTCGGGCTGGAAGCCCGCGGCGCGCAGGTTGCCGGCCAGGCCGCCCGCGGTGGGGCCCAGGCACGGCCCGGCGCCGGTGTCCACCAGCACGACCTGTTTGCTGTTCTGGACGACATAGCCATTGACCGCGGTCTGCATGCCGGGGTCGACGGGCACGAACATGGCGGCCAGCAACGCCTGGATGTCCTGCGCGCTGGCGCCGCTGAGGATAGACGGGTCCAGGTCGACATAGCCGTCGTACAGCGCGGTAACGACGAAATCGCCCAGCGCCATGCGGTAGAAACCGGGAACCTGCGCGGCCTGGATAGGGGCGGCCGACAGAGCGGGGCCGGCGGCGCCGGCCAGCAGGGCCGCGGACAGGCTCAGCGCGCCCAGTGTGCGGGGCGGCGGGAAACAGGCCGGAAAACGCATGACAAAGTACTCCGAGCAGGCTGGCGGGAAGTGGCTTGAGGATAGCGCGAATTAACCCAGCACGCGCGCCGTGGCGCGCGCCTGGGCGGCCAGCCAGTCGGCCACGATGTCCACCTCGGCCGAGCGCGGCTGCGTGCCGCGTATCATCCAGTACGCATGGCGGGCGGCGCTTTGCAGCGCGTCGCCCACTGCCACCAGGCGCTGCTGTGCCAGCAAGGGTTCGACCAGCGCGCGCCGGCCCAGCGCGACCCCGTGGCCGGCCAGCGCCGCGTGCACAATCTGGTCGTATTGATTGAAGCGCAGCATGCCCTTGGGCCGGGCGCCGCCCAGTTCATGCGCCTGCAGCCATTCGGCCCATTGCAGCCAGGGGCGGGTAGGGTCGTCGAATTCCAGCAGCACCAGGCCGGCCAGCGTGCCGGCATCCAGCCTGGCAATGCCCAGCGACGGATGCGCTACGGGCGCCACGGCTTCGCCGAACAGCCACAGCGCGCCATCGGGCGCGGCTTCGCGCGGGCTGTAGCGAATGGCGATGTCGACCCCGTCGCGATCGATGTCCAGGACCCGGTTGTCGGCCGCCACGCGTACGTCGACGGCCGGATGCGCCGCCTGGAACTCGCCCAGCCGCGGCAGCAGCCACAGCGATGCCACGCCGATGGTGGTGGTAACCGTCACCGGCGTGCGGCGCTCGGGCGCCCGCCATTGCCCGGCCAGCTCGCCCAGCTGCGTCAGCCAGGGGTCGGCCATGCGGAATAGGTGCGCGCCTTCAGAGGTGAACGACACTGAGCGGAAGCCGCGCGACAACAGCGCGACGCCCAGGTGGGCTTCCAGGGCGCGGATCTGGCGGCTGACCGCGGATTGTGTCAGGTGCAGGTCTTGCGCCGCGGTGGTGATGCTCATGCGTCGCCCCACGGCCACGAACCCGCGAACCAGGTCCAGCGGCGGCAGCTTCGATAAAGGGTATGGCATTCTGTCAGCGCATGCGAATGCGGCGTGAAAATCGGTTGAACAATCATACGCTTCAAGCGTTCAATGAGGCTGCACGAAACGTTTTCTTCACGCGTGGCCGGCCGGCCGCGCGGCAGCCAGGAGCCGGCATGGCCAGCGCCCCGATCCGCCTGTATTGCATCACGGGAATGTCATTGGCCTTGTCGGCCCGGGCCGCCGTGCGCTTGAGGCGGGCCCATGGCCTGCGTATCCTGTGCGAATCCGGCGCAGTGTGGATATCCCAAGACCGCTGCCGCGAAGACCACGTGCTCGGCGCGGGCGATGCCGTGCAATTGCGCGGCAACCGCGATATTGTCCTTAGCGGCCTGCCCGATGCGCGGGTCGCTTTCATCCTGGAGCCCCCTGCATGAATGCCTCTGCCCTGCCTTGCGAAATGTGGTTCGACTTCGCCAGCCCCTATAGCTATCTGGCCATTGAACGGCTCGAGCCGCTCGCGCGCCAGGCCGGCGTCGGCGTGGCGCTGCGGCCATTCCTGCTAGGGCCGATTTTCCAGGCGCAGGGCTGGAACGACTCGCCGTTCCGCCTGTTTCCGGGCAAGGGGGCCTACATGATGCGCGACATCGCGCGCCTGGCCGACAAATACGGCCTGGGCTACCGCCGGCCCAGCCAGTTTCCGCGCATGAGCGTGCTGTCGGCCCGCGTGGCCCTGCTGGGGCAAGACCAGCCGTGGGGGCGCGATTTCTGCCTGGCCGTGTTCCGCGCCAATTTTGTCGACGACCTGGATATCCAGGATGAAGCCGTGGTGGGCGGGATCCTGGACCGCCTGGCGCTGGACGGGCCGGCGCTGATCGCGCAGGCGCGCCAGGAAAGCACCAAGGAAGCCCTGCGCCAGCAGGTCGACCGCGCGCGCGAACTGGGTATTTTCGGCGCGCCCAGCCTGATGGTGGGGCGTGAAATGTTCTGGGGCAACGACCGCCTCGAAGATGCGCTGCAATGGGCGGCGCGCGGCTCCGCCGCGCAGGCGTAGCGTCGTCCCCCCTTAACTATTCTCAGGAGCCAGGCCATGTCCCAGGATAAAGTCATGATCGTCACCGGCGCCAGCCGCGGCATAGGCGCGGCCGTGGCCCGGCTGGCCGCGCAGCGCGGCTATGCGGTCTGCGTCAACTATCGCCAGCGCCGCGATGCCGCTGATGAAGTCGTGCGCGCCATCCGCGGCGAAGGCGGCCGCGCCATTGCCGTTGGCGCCGATGTGGCCGACGAGGCCCAGATCGTGCAGCTGTTCCAGGCGGTTGATCGCGAGCTGGGCCGCGTCGATGCGCTGGTGAACAATGCCGGCGTGCTGGACACCCAGATGCGTGTCGAAGATATGGATGCCGCGCGGGTGTCGCGCATCCTGGTCACCAACGTGGTGGGTGCGCTGGTCTGCTGCCGCGAAGCGGTGCGCCGCATGGCGCCGCGCCATGGCGGGCGCGGCGGCGCCATCGTCAACGTGTCATCGATGGCGGCGCGGCTGGGTTCGCCGGGCGAATATGTGGACTACGCCGCTTCCAAGGGCGCGCTGGACACCCTGACCATCGGCCTGTCGAAAGAAGTGGCGGGCGACGGCATCCGCGTCAATGCCGTGCGGCCGGGCGCCATCTATACCGAGATGCATGCCAGCGGCGGCGAACCGGGCCGGGTCGACCGGGTGGCCGGCTCCATTCCGATGCAGCGCGGCGGCACCGCCCAGGAAGTGGCTGCCGCCGTATTGTGGTTTGCCTCGGACGAAGCCAGCTACACCACCGGCTCGTTCATCGACGTGTCGGGCGGCAGGTAGCCGCCACCACTGGCGCTGATTCAGGTGTCTGACTCCCGCCAGGGTGTCAGACACCGCGCTATTGAGACAAGCGGTGCACACTTCGGTGTCTGGCACCTGCGGAGCCAGACACCTGGCAACAGCAGCGCTTCGGGGCTAGAACGCAACCTCCCAAGTGCAACACCCACAGCAATAGCCAGGAAATCACGAGATTAGTCTTAAGGTAGTGCCATGGGCGTCAGACACCGAAGCTTGCCGCGACTGTCTCAACAGCACGGTGTCAGTGCTTCACCGCGCGCTGCGCGACCCGCCCGAGATGAAAGCGGGTGCAGCCCGATCGGGGACGCCGCGGATCCGGCTTTGCCGGTCCGCCAGCGTCGCCCCCTTGAGGGGGATGAGCCCGGACATGGAACAGTCCTTGAGGGCTGTTCCCTGCCTGGCGAATCCGAGCGGCCTGCCAGCCGCGAGGTGGAACGCGCGCAGCGCTTCGGGGGTGGGACTTTCACTTCAGGCACCTGGCCTGAGCCGCTGTGTCTAGAGCCCGGTATTGGGGTAGTTGGGCCCCGCATCATGGAACCCGCCATTGCTGTACGGGTTGACCGCGCCCGGGTGCGGCGGGCCGGGTTGATGGTTGCCGCTGGCGCAGCCGGCCACCAGCAGCGCCGCGGCGATCAGCGACAGCAGGGGCAGTAGTGGTTTCATGGCAGATCTCCTGTTGGCAGTTCCTCGCGCGCAGCGCTTCAAGGCTTTTACTCCACCAGCCGGGCCAGCTCCACGCCCGGGTCTTCCGCGCGCATGAAGGCTTCGCCCACCAGGAAGGCATCGACTTGGTGGCCGCGCATGAGCTTGACGTCGTCGGGCGACAGAATGCCGCTTTCCGTGACGACGCGCTTGCCGGCCGGGATCTGCGGCAGCAGGTCCAGCGTGTTCTGCAGGCGGGTCTCGAAGGTGCGCAAGTTGCGGTTGTTGATGCCCAGCAGGGGCGTTTTCAGGCTGAGGGCCACGTCCAGTTCCCTGGCGTCGTGCACCTCGACCAGCACGTCCATGCCCAGCTCCATGGCCAGGGTTTCTAGTTCGCGCAGCTGGGCCGGCGCCAGGGCCGCCACGATCAGCAGCACGCAGTCGGCCCCCATGGCCCGCGCCGAAATGACCTGGTAGGGGTCGATGACGAAATCCTTGCGCAGCACTGGCAGCGGGCAGGCCGCGCGGGCGCGCCGCAGGTTGTCGTGCGAGCCCTGGAAGAACTGCACGTCGGTCAGCACCGACAGGCAGGCCGCGCCATGCACCGCGTAGGTGGCGGCGATGGCGGCGGGGTCGAAGTTGTCGCGCAGCACGCCCTTCGAGGGCGAGGCTTTCTTGATTTCGGCGATGACGCCGGCCTTGCCCTGGGCGATCTTGTCTTCGATCGCCTGGGCGAAGCCGCGCACGTCCTGCCGGGCCTGCGCCTCGCGCAGCAGCTCGGCTTCGCTGCGCATCTGGCGGGCAGTAGCGACTTCCTCGGCCTTCACGGCGAGGATCTTCGCAAGAATATCGTTCATTTCTGGAATTTCCGGGTATATGCGCAGAACTCTTCCAGCTTGGCGCGGGCCGAGCCGTTAGAAATCGTTTCAAAGGCCAGCGACAGGGCCTGGCCGATGGTGTCGGCCTTGTTGCCAGCGTAGATGGCCAGCCCCGCGTTCAGGGCGACGATGTCGCGGGCGACGCCTTCGACATTGTCCAGCGCCTGGATGACAAGTTCACGCGATTCCTCGCGGTTGGCCACCTTGATGCCCCGATTAGACACCATCGAGAGGCCGTAGTCTTCAGGGTGGATTTCATATTCGCGGATTTCGCCGTCCTTCAGTTCGCCCACCAGGGTGGCGCTGCCCAGCGAAGCCTCGTCCATGCCGTCCTTGCCGTGCACGATCAGCACATGGCGCGAGCCCAGGCGCTGCAGCACGCGCACCTGGATGCCGACCAGGTCGGGGTGGAACACGCCCATCAGCTGGTTGGCGGCATTGGCCGGGTTGGTCAGCGGCCCCAGGATGTTGAAAATCGTGCGCACGCCCAGTTCTTTGCGCACCGGCGCCACGTTTTTCATGGCGCTATGGTGGGCCGGCGCGAACATGAAACCGATGCCGGTGGCCTGGATGCATTCGGCTACCTGCTCGGGGCTGAGCACCAGGTTGGCGCCCAGGGCTTCCAGCACGTCGGCGCTGCCCGACGACGACGACGCGCTGCGCCCGCCGTGCTTGGCGATCGGCACGCCGGCGGCGGCCGCCACGAACATCGCGGTGGTGGATATGTTGAACGTGTGGCTGCCGTCGCCGCCGGTGCCGCACATGTCCAGCAGGTCTTGCGGATTGGGCGTGACCACCGGGGTGGCGAATTCGCGCATGACCTGCGCTGCCGCGGTAATCTCGCCAACAGTTTCTTTCTTGACGCGCAGCCCCATCAGCAGCGCGCTGGCAATCTGCGGCGACATTTCGCCGCGCATCAGCATGCGCATCAGATGCAGCATCTCGTCGTGGAAAATCTCGCGGTGCTCGATGCAGCGCGTCAGGGCTTCGGCGGGCGCGATGGTCATGGTGTTGTCCCCTATTTATCGGATATTCAGGAAATTGCGCAGCAGGTCATGGCCGTGCTCGCTCAGCACGGACTCGGGATGGAACTGTACTCCGTACAGGGGCAGCGTCTTGTGGCGCACACCCATGATGTCGCCGTCGGGCGCGGTAGCGGTGACTTCCAGGCAGTCGGGCAGCGTGTCGGGTGCGATGGTCAGCGAGTTGTAGCGGATTACCGTGTAGGGGGTGGGCAGGCCGGCGAACACATCGGTGCCCTGGTGCGTGATCTGTACCGTCTTGCCGTGCATGATCTGCTGCGCCCGCACGATGTCGCCGCCATAGGCGGCGCCGATCGCCTGGTGGCCCAGGCACACGCCCAGGATCGGCACCTGGCCGGCAAAGCGCTGGATCAGCGCCACCGACACGCCAGCCTCGGCCGGCGAGCACGGGCCGGGCGACACGCAGATGCGGTCGGGCTGCAGGGCGGCGATCTCATCCAGTGTGATCTGGTCGTTGCGGGCCACCCGCACCTCTTCGCCCAGTTCGCCGAAGTACTGCACCAGGTTGTAGGTAAAAGAATCGTAGTTATCTAGCATCAAAAGCATGGGGCACCTGCGTAAATGAGTTGCGCGGTCGCTGGGGTTCGGGGTAGCGGTATGGGCCGGCGGGTTCAGATGGGCTCGTCCAGGCCGTGCTGCACCTGTTCGGCGGCGCGCAGCACGGCGCGCGCCTTGGCCTCGGTCTCGGCCCATTCGAGTTCGGGGTTCGAGTCGGCCACAATGCCGGCGGCGGCCTGCACATACAGCATGCCGTTCTTGATGACGCCGGTGCGGATGGCGATGGCTACGTCCATTTCGCCGCCATAGCTCAGGTAGCCGGCCGCGCCGCCGTAGATGCCGCGGCGCACGGGTTCGAGCTCGTCGATGATTTCCATGGCCCGCACCTTGGGCGCGCCGGTCAGGGTGCCGGCCGGGAACGCCGCGCGCAGCACGTCCATGCTGCTCATGCCGGGGTTCAGGTTGCCGGCCACGTTCGACACCAAGTGCATGACGTGCGAATAGCGTTCGATGGTCATGGTGTCGGTAACCTTTACCGAGCCTACTTCGGCCACCCGGCCCACGTCGTTGCGCGCCAGGTCGATCAGCATCACGTGCTCGGCGATTTCTTTGGGGTCGGCGCGCAATTCTTCGGCCAGGGCCAGGTCCTGCTCGGGCGTCGAGCCGCGCTTGCGCGTGCCGGCCAGGGGGCGGATGGTGACTTGGGACTTGGCCGCGCCGTTGTGGTTGATCTGTTCCTGGCGCACCAGGATCTCGGGCGACGAGCCCACCACCTGGAAGTCGCCGAAATTCCAGAAGTACATGTAGGGCGACGGGTTCAGCGAGCGCAGCGCGCGGTACAGCGACAACGGGGCGTCGCGGAACGGCTTGGAGATTACCTGGCCCACCTGCACCTGCATCAGGTCGCCGGCGGCGATGTATTCCTTGGCCCGGCGCACGGCCGCCAGGTAGTCTTCTTTCTTGAAATCGCGCTGCTCGTCGGTCTGCATGCTGGCGTGGCTGTACGGAATCTCCACCGGGCGGCGCAGCCGGCCGCGCAGCTCGAGCAGGCGGCGCTGGGCGCGGCTGTAGGCTTCGGGCTGGGTGGGGTCGGCATACACCATCAGGTAGGTGCGGCCGGCCAGGTTGTCGACGATGACCAGTTCATCGACGTGCATCAGCATGATGTCGGGCGTGCCGCCGTCCATGCCGGCGGGAAAGGGCTTGACCGCCGGCCCCAGGCGCGGCTCGATGTGCCGCACGGTGTCGTAGCCGAAGTAGCCCGCCAGGCCGCCGCAGAAGCGCGGCATGCCGGGCCGCAGGGCCACCTTGAAGCGGGCCTGGTACTGCTCGATGAAAGCCAGGGGGTCGCCGGCGTGCGTTTCGATGACCTGTCCATCGCGCAGCACTTCGGTGGCGGTGCCGCTGGCGCGGATCACCACGCGGGCCGGCAGGCCGATGAACGAATAGCGGCCGAAGCGTTCGCCGCCCACCACCGACTCCATCAGGCAGCTCATGCGGCCGCCCTGCGGGCCGCTGTGGGCCAGCTTCAGGTAGATGGCCAGCGGTGTGTCCAGGTCGGCGTAGGTCTCGGCCACCAGCGGAATGCGGTTGTATCCCTGGGCGGCCAGCGCGTTGAATTCGATTTCGGTCATGTGGGTCTCGTGCGTTTTTCGGGTCTACGGACCAGGCACACAACAAAAAAGCCCGGTCCAGTTGCGGTTCCGGGCTTTGGCGCTGTTTTCATACAGCTTCGGCACTAGGCGGCAGACGCGTCCAGGGCCGGGAAGGGAATTATCGCCACCCGGAAGACAAACGCCACCAACGCCACGAGGCGTTGCGCATTTGGTTCGAGGGGCGAGCGTTCATTTGACGGGCTTGTGCAATGAAGAAGATTGCCGGTCGGCGTTCCAGAGGGCGATCCACCGGGCGGCTTCGACAATGTTGGCAACTATACCATCGACATCCAGTCCGTGCACGTCCTGGCCTTCGTTGTAACCGTACGGAACGGCCAGCACATGTACGCCCGCGGCGCGGCCCGCCTGGGCGTCGTTGACCGAGTCGCCGATGGCCACCGCCTGGGCCGGGGACACGCCCAGGCGTTCGCACACGTACAGCATCTGGTCGGGATCGGGCTTGCGTCGCGCGCAGGTGTCGCCGCACACCACTTCCTGGAAAAAGCCGGCCAGGCCGGTGCGCTGCAGCAGCGGCAGGGTGAATTCCGTGGGCTTGTTGGTAACCACAGCCAGCTTCAGGCCCTGGTCGCGCATGGCTTTCAGGCCGTCGATTACCCCGTCGAATACCGTGGCCTTGTCGCCGTTGACCAGGTGGTAGTGCCGGTAGAACGATTCGCGCGCTTGGGCGAACAGGGCCGGATCGGGGTCGGCGTCGTGCAGCGAGCCGGCCAGGGCGCGGCGCACCAGGTTGTCGACTCCCTTGCCCACGAACGTCGCCACCACTTCTTCGCGCAGGGCCGGCATGCCGAGTTCGATGCGCATGGCGTTGGCCGCGTGGGCCAGGTCGGGAATGGAGTCGAGCAGGGTTCCGTCCAGGTCGAGCAGCACGGCTTGGAAAGCGGTCATGGGGGCCTCAGGCAGACAGGGTTCCGGCCTTGGCGATCTCGCCGCGCAAGGACTGGATGACCGCCGCGTAGTCGGGCTGGCCGAAAATGGCCGAGCCGGCCACGAAGGTGTCGGCGCCCGCCGCACGGATTTGCGCGATATTGTCGACTTTGACACCGCCGTCGACCTCGAGCAGGATGGGCTGGCCGCCCGCCTGCATCCAGCGGTCGATGCGGGCGCGGGCATCGCGCAGTTTGTGCAGCGTGGCCGGAATGAAGCTCTGGCCGCCGAAGCCCGGGTTCACCGACATCAGCAGCACCACGTCCAGCAGGTCCATGACGTGGTTCATGGCGTCGAGCGAACTGGCCGGGTTGAACACCAGCCCGGCCTTGCAGCCGTGGTCGCGGATCAGCGATAGGGTGCGGTGCACGTGGCGCGAAGCCTCGGGGTGGAAGGTGATGATGTTGGCGCCCGCCTTGGCGAACTGCGGCACCAGCTCGTCCACCGGCTCGACCATCAGGTGTACGTCGATGGGCACCTGCACGTGCGGCCGGATCGCGGCGCAGACCATCGGCCCGATGGTCAGGTTGGGCACGTAATGGTTGTCCATGACGTCGAAATGGATCCAGTCGGCGCCGGCGGCGGCGACGTTGCGCACCTCTTCGCCCAGGCGGGCGAAGTCCGCGGACAGGATGCTGGGGGCGATGCGGGTGGCGGCCGGGGCGGCAGTGGGCATGATGATCGGGGTTTCCGCGGGCATAATGTGCCATTATTGTAGTTTGCCGCAGCTGAATGCCGCCTGGCCCGGCCCCGCCGGCCGCGCGGCACGTCGCTCAACCGCCCAGTGCCCACCGGGAAAGGCCCTTGAAACCTTACGACCTGACCGTCACCGTCGCTCCGCACTTCGTGCCCGAGCAGTCCGATCCCGCCGAACAGCAGTATGTGTTCGCGTATACCGTGCGCATCACCAATACGGGCGAACATCCCGCGCAGGTCATCAGCCGCCACTGGATCATCACCGACGGCAACCAGCGTGTCCAGGAAGTACGCGGCCTGGGCGTAGTGGGCCAGCAGCCGCTGCTGGCGCCCGGCGAAACCTTCGAATACACCAGCGGCTGTCCGCTGAACACGCCGGTGGGTACCATGCGCGGCACCTACCACTGCGTGGGCGAGAACGGCATCCCGTTCGAGGTCCCCATTGCCGAATTCCTGCTGGCCATGCCGCGCACCCTGCATTGATGCCCGGCATGCCGCCTTTTTCTTGTCATGGTTTATGAAGCGTTTTCTTAGCCTGTTGTGCCTGCCGCCGCTGCTGGCGGCATGCAGCCTGTCCGAAGTCCCGCCCGAATCCGGCCAGCCGGGCCAGCCCGGCGCCGCCGCACCCTCAGTCACGGGGCCGCTGGTGGTGCCGCCGCTGTCGGCCCTGCGCGACACGCCCGCCCGCAAGCTGGGCGGCCGCTTCCAGCGGGCCAGCTGGTCCGACCTGCCGGGCTGGTCGGGCGACGACCTGTCGCAGTTCTGGCCGCTGTTCATCCGCAACTGCAAGGGCCTGATGCGGCCCACCAGCGGCAACCTGGCGGCGCCGGCGCGCGCCGCGCCGCGCGACTGGCAGCCGGTTTGCGCGGCCGCGGCCGACCCGGCCCGCGCGCCCGCCGACGCCGCTGCCGTGCGCCAGTTCCTGCAAACATACCTGCAGCCGTGGCGCCTGAACGGCGCCGACAACCGCCCGGCCGCCAACACGGTCACGGGCTACTACGAACCGCTGGTGCGCGGCTCGCGCCGGCAGGGCGGGGCCTACCAATGGCCGCTGTATGCCGTGCCCGACGACCTGCTCACCATCGACCTGGGGGCCGTGTACCCCGAACTGGCGGGCAAGCGGGTGCGCGGCAAGCTGGTAGGCAAGCGCGTGGTGCCGTACGACACGCGCGCCGCCATCGAATCCTCGGGCAAGCGGCCGCCGGCCATCGTCTGGATCGACGACCCGGTCGACAACTTCTTTCTGCAGGTGCAGGGCTCGGGCCGCGTGCTGCTGACCGACGGCCCCGATGCCGGCACCACCATCCGGCTGGCCTACGCCGATCACAACGGCCAGCCGTATGCCTCGATCGGCCGCTGGCTCATCGCGCAGGGCGAACTGCGGGCCGACCAGGCCTCGATGCAGAACATCCGCGCCTGGGCGCAGCGCAACCCGGGCCGGGTGCCCGAAATGCTCAACGCCAATCCGGCCGTGGTGTTCTTCCGCGAAGAGGCCGTGGTCGATCCCGAACTGGGGCCCAAGGGCGCCTACGGCATTCCGCTGGCGCCGCGCCGCGCCATTGCCGTGGATACCGGTTTCGTGCCGCTGGGCGCGCCCGTGTACCTGGCCACCACCTGGCCGGCATCCGACCGGCCGCTGCAGCGCCTGGTGTTTGCGCAGGACACGGGCACGGCCATCCGCGGCGCGGCGCGCGCCGACTTCTATTGGGGCTACGGCGACGAGGCCGGCGCCCTGGCCGGCCGCATGAAGCAGCGCGGCCAGATGTGGGTGCTGTGGCCCAAGCAGGCCGGGGAGCCCAGCGCGCGATGACACACCAGATCGTCGTCTGCGGGGCCGGCATCGTCGGCCTGGCCAGTGCCCTGGCCCTGGCCCGGCGCGGGCAGCGGGTAGCCCTGCTGGCGCCCGCCGCCACTGTGCCCGCCGCCGACCCCGACGCCTATCATCCGCGGGTCTACGCCATTTCACCGGCCAGCCAGCGCTTTCTGGCCGAGCTGGGCGTCTGGGACGCCATGCCCGCGGCGCGCATCATGCCCGTGCAGGCCATGGAAATTCACGGCGACGCCGATGGCCGGCTCGACCTCACCGCCTGGCAGGCCGCCCAGCCGCAACTGGCCTGGATCGTCGAGTCCGGCGAAATCGAGCGCGTGCTGATGCAGGCCGTGCGCATGTTCGGCATTCCCTGGCTGCCCGAACGCTGCGTGGGCTATCGCGATGGCGCGGTCGAAACCAGTTCGGGCGAATGGCTGCGGGCCGAATTGTTCGTCGGCGCCGATGGCGCCGCCTCGCCGCTGCGCACAGCCGCCGGCATGCCGCACACCTCGGCGCCCTATCAAGACACCGGCCTGGTGGCGCACCTGGATGCCGAACTCGCGCATCACGGCACCGCCTTCCAGTGGTTCCGCGACGACGGCGTGCTGGCCCTGCTGCCCCTGCCCGATACTTCGGCCGGCCCGCAGGTGTCGATGGTCTGGTCCATGCGCAATGCGCAGGCCCGGCCCCTGCAGGCCCTGGCGCCCGATGCCCAGGCGGCGCAGATCGAGCAGTTGCTGGCTCATGCCGCCCAGGGGCGGCTGGGCCGGCTGCGCATGCGCAGCAAGCTGCACGGCTTTCCGCTTACTCTTGACCAGGCCCGCATGACGGCGCCCGGCATCGCGCTGGCTGGCGATGCCGCGCATCGCGTGCACCCGCTGGCCGGGCAGGGCCTGAACCTGGGCCTGGGCGATGTCGAAGCCCTGGCCCGCGCGGTGGCCGGCCGCGAGCCCTACCGCACAGCCGGCGATGCCCGCGTGCTGCGGCGCTATCAGCGGGCCCGCGCCGAATCGGTATTCGCCATGCGCCTGGCCACCGACGGCCTGTACCGGCTGTTCGGCGCGCGCGCCGCGCCGCTGGCCTGGCTGCGCAATGCCGGCATGCACTGGGTCGACGCTTCCCCTTTCCTGAAGCGCCACTTGATCGACGGGGCTTCGCGCAACTAGGCTGCCCCAAGGAGCACTGATGAATTCCCGCTTTTCCGCCTTGTTGGCCCGCGCGCTGTGCGTGGCGGGGCTTGCCCTCACATGCGGCGCCTGGGCCCAGCAGGCCCCCGCCGGGCAAGACCAGGTCTATTCCACGGTGCCCGGCTCGAACGCGCCGGCCGGTAAGTCGTATTCCACCGAATCGGTGTCCGACCCGGCTGCGCAGGCCGTCAAGGAACGCTTCGCGCAACGTTTCACCGAACTCAGCGTGACCGCCGTGCGCCGCACCCCCTACGGCATTTTCGAAGTCCAGCTGGGCGGCGACCTGGTTTATACCGATGAAAAGGTCACCTGGGTCATGGAAGGCCCGCTCATCGACGCCATGACGCGCCGCGACGTCACCCGCGAACGTCAGGAAAAACTCGGCTCGGTCGCCTTCGACCAGCTGCCGCTCGACCTGGCCGTCAAGCAGGTGCGCGGCGACGGCTCGCGCAAGATGGCCATCTTCGAAGACCCCAACTGCGGCTACTGCAAGCAATTGCATAAAACACTGCAGAACGAGAGCAATCTCACCATCTACACTTTCCTGTATCCCATCCTGGCGCCCGATTCGAAAACCAAGTCGCGCGATGTCTGGTGCGCCAAAGATCCCGCCCGGGCCTGGGAAGACTGGATGCAGCGCGGCAAGGCGCCGGCCACCGCCGAGTGCGACGCGCCCATCCAGCAGGTGCTGGCGCTGGGCCAGAAGCTGATGGTGCGCGGCACGCCCGCGATTTTCTTCCAGGACGGCACCCGCCTGAATGGCGCCGCCCCGCTCGAAATGATCCAGGCCCGCCTGGGCCAATGACCGGAGCCTTTCCATGAACACCGATGCCATCAAGGTTGCCCTGCTCGACGACTATCACGGCGTGGCCGAGCGCTACGCCGACTGGGCCGCGCTGGGCCCGCGGGTCCAGGTGCAGTCGTTCCGCGATTACCTGCCCGAAGGCGAGCGCGCCGGGGCCCTGCAACCGTTTGATGTCATCGTGGCTATGCGCGAGCGCACGCCGTTTCCGGCTCAACTGGTCGAGGCCCTGCCCAGGCTGCGCCTGCTGGTCACCACCGGCCTGCGCAATCTGGCCATCGACATGGACGCCTGCACGCGCCAGGGCATCGTGGTGTGCGGGGCGCCGGGCAGCGCCGATGCCAACACCGCCACGGCCGAGCTGGCTTGGGCGCACATCCTGGCGCTGTTCAAGAATCTCACCATCGAAGACGCCAACATGCGCCGCGGGCTGTGGCAAACCGGCATGCCCCGGCCGCTGGCCGGCAAGTGCCTGGGCGTGCTGGGGCTGGGCAAGCTGGGCACGGCGGTGGCCCAGGTGGGCAAGGCGTTTGGCATGCAGGTGCAGGCCTGGAGCCCCAACCTGACGGCCGAACGGGCCGAGGCCGCGGGCGTGGAATTCGTGCCCAAGCACGAACTGTTCGCCAATGCCGATGTCATCAGCGTGCACCTGATTCTCAGCGACCGCACGCGCAATGTGGTGGACGCCGCCGCGCTGGCCGCCATGAAGCCCACGGCTTTCCTGGTGAATACGTCGCGCGCCGGGCTGGTGGACCAGCCCGCGCTGCTGGATGCCCTGCGCAAGGGGCGCATCGCCGGCGCCGGCCTGGATGTCTACGCCCAAGAGCCGCTGCCGCCCACCGACACGCTGCGGGCGCTCGACAACGTGATCCTCACGCCGCACCTGGGCTATGTCAGCCCGGAAAACTTCACCGCGTTCTACCGCAGCGCCCTTGAAGCTGTAAAGGGCTGGATGGCCGGCCAGCCGGTGCGGGTCCTGAACGCGTAGATAGTATTGCCAGGTGTCTGACTCCGAAGGTGTCAGACACCGAAGTGGGCAACGACTGTTTCGACAGCACGGTGCCTGAAGTGAAAGTCCCGCCCCCGAAGCGCTGCGCGCGTTCCACCTCGCGGCTGGCAGGCCGCTCGGATTCGCCAGGCAGGGAACAGTCCTCAAGGACTGTTCCCTGTCCGGGCTCATCCCCCTCAAGGGGGCGACGCTGGCGGACCGGCAAAGCCGGATCCGCGGCGTCCCCGATCGGGCTGCACCCGCTTTCATCTCGGGCGGGTCGCGCAGCGCGCGGTGAAGCACTGACACCTTCGGAGTCAGACACCCGGCCCACCCGGCCCTCGGCCGAGCCACCGACCGGCGGCCGCGGGCCTACGGCCGGGCAAACATCACTTTCTGTTCCGCCATGAAGGAATCTCCTTCCTGGCTGTCAGTACAGGCGCCGCCGCCGGCTTGCGGGTCTACCGGATCGAACGCCGTGTCGCCATTGGCGTCGGGCACGCCCGTGGGCTTCAGGCCCGCGAAATCGAACAGATCGCGGTCCATCAGGTGCGACGGCACGATGCGCGACAAGGCATTGAATACGTTCCAGGAGCGGCCCGGGTGCTGGCGGTCCCAGTCGCGGATCATGCGCGACACTTCCTGGCGCTTCAGGTTTTCCTGCGAGCCGCACAGGTTGCACGGAATGATCGGAAACTGCTTGAACCGCGCATACGCCACCAGGTCGTGTTCGGGCACGTAGGCCAGCGGCCGGATCACCGTGTGGCGGCCGTCGTCCGAGACCAGCTTGGGCGGCATGGCCTTGGCCTTGCCGCCGTAGAACAGGTTCAGGAAAAACGTGGCCAGGATGTCGTCGCGGTGGTGGCCCAGGGCGATCTTGGTGGCGCCCAGTTCGCCCGCCACGCGGTACAGAATGCCGCGCCGCAGCCGCGAGCACAGCGAACACATGGTCTTGCCTTCGGGTATCACGCGGGTCACGATCGAATACGTGTCCTGCGTCTCGATATGGAAAGGCACGCCCAGCGATGTCAGGTAGGCGGGCAGCACATCGGGCGGAAAGCCGGGCTGCTTCTGGTCCAGGTTGACCGCCACGATGTCGAACGAGAACGGAGCGCGCTTGCGCAGGTTGAGCAGGATGTCCAGCAGCGCGTAGGAATCCTTGCCGCCCGACAGGCACACCATGACCCGGTCGCCCGCTTCGATCATGTTGTAGTCGGCAATGGCGCGGGTGGTCTCGCGCGCCAGCCGCTTGGACAGCTTGTTGCCTTCGTGGCGGATTTTTTCTTCGGCCGGCGTGCGCGCGGCGATGGGGGTGTCGGTAAGGTCTTGCATGGTCAGAGTCAGCCGGCCTGGCGATTGAGCTGGATTTCCACGCCCACTGCGGCGCAGTCCGAGAACGCCATGGGCTTGCTGATGCGCAGCCGCAGCGCGCGTACCTCGTCGAAGTCGCGCAGCAGGCGGGCCGCGACCCGTTCGGTCAGCGTTTCGATCAGGTTCACGTGCGCCTGGGTGCATTCTTCGACAATGGCCTCGCGCAGCCGCCGGTAGTCGAGCACGCTGTGGATGTCGTGGTCATCGACGCTGCGGGTGATGTCTACGTCGAACTCGGCATCGATGTGCAGCGGCTGGGTGGCTCTGCGCTCGTGTTCGAGAATGCCGATGCGGGCATCCAGCGCCAGCCCGGAAAGGATGATGCGGCGTGTAGGCATGATGAATACCTGGAAGAGAGAACCGGAATTGTAAGGCGGGCAGGGGCCCTGGCTACAATTCGCCTGATGCGCCCGCGCGGCGCACCGCATTGCCATACGGAATACGACAGACTATGCAGCAATACGACGCAGTGATCGTGGGCGGCGGCCCGGCCGGGGCCTCGTGCGCCATCTGGCTGGCCCGGCTGGGCCTGGCGCCGCTGCTGGTCGAGGCCGGGCCGCGCCTGGGCGGGCTGGGCAACGACAACCCGTTCGCCGACGACTGGATCGCCGTGCTGCCCGGCGTCACTGGCCAGCAGGTGGCCGCCAATATCGCCAGCAGCGTGCAGGCCGCCGGCGTGCCGGCGCGCCTGGGCGCGGCCGCGCGGCAGGCGCGGCGCGCCGACGGTGGTTTCGAGGTCGACCTCGACGCCGGCGGGGCCGGCGCCACCGTGCGGGGGCGAGCCCTGGTGATCGCCTCGGGCGTGCGCGCGCGCGGCCTGCCGGATCACCCCGCCGATGCCGCCTGGCCCGGCGTGTTCGTGGGGCCGGGCTCGTCCATCATGGCGCACGACTACACCGGCCTGTCGGTGGCCGTGCTGGGCGGCGGCGACAACGCGTATGAAAATTTCGTCTATGTGCGCAACCGGGGCGCGCGCAGCGTGCACTTGTACGCTCGCAGCGTGCGCGCCCAGCAGCAATGGGTGTCGCGGGCCGGCCGCGGCGGCGTGCGGGTCGGCCCCTACCGGGTCGATCCCGCGGCGCGCACGGTCGACGGGCGGGCCTATGACGTGATCCTGGTGTTCTACGGCTGGGAGCCGCAAGCCGCGTTTGCCGACGGCCTGGGCCTGCAGCGCGACCCGCGCGGATATATACGCACCGATGCCGCCACGGCCGAGGCCAGCGTGCCCGGCGTCTACGCCATCGGCGAGGTTGCTCACCGTATGCACCCCTGCGTGGTCACCTCGCTGGCCGACGGCGTAGTGGCCGCCAAGGCCATCCAGCGCCGCTGGGAGCGCGGCGCCAGCTGAGAATGGTCAGGCCGTTGCCAGGTGTCTGAAGTGAAAGTCCCACCCCCGAAGCGCTGCGCGCGTTCCACCTCGCGGCTGGCAGGCCGCTCGGATTCGCCAGGCAGGGAACAGTCCTCAAGGGGGCGACGCTGGCGGACCGGCAAAGCCGGATCCGCGGCGTCCCCGCTCGGGCTGCACCCGCTTTCATCTCGGGCGGGTCGCGCAGCGCGCGGTGAAGCACTGACACCTGCGGAGTCAGACACCTGCGTGACTTGCGCGGCCCCGCTACTTCACCGACAACACACAGTCCAGCGCTGCCGGCGCGGCCAGCCGCACTGTGAAGGCGCGCAGTTCGTCGCGGCGGAACACGTGCACTGTCACGCGGTCGCCGGCGCGGTATTGCGCCAGCAGCAGCTCCAGCCCGGCCGGGGCCTCCACGCGCAGGCCGTCGATCGCTACCAGCACATCGCCGGCCGACAAGCCGCCCTTGTGGGCCGCGCCGCCCTCGAATACCGTGGCCAGCGCCAGGGTGTCGCCCTGCTTGCGCGTGCGCACATCCAGCGACGGGATGTTGACCGTGGGTTTCCAATGCAGGCCGACGCCGTGCGGCGCCAGCAATTCGGCTAGCGGCACGTCGGCCGTGCCATAGGCGTGGCGCGCCACGAAGCGCCGCACGTCCACCCCGGTGGCTTCGCGGACCAGCGCGGGCAGGGCGTCTTCGGGCAGGCCCTGCGCCTTGCCGCGATAGAAGTCGCGGCCGTAGCGCTGCCACAGCAGCCGCATGACATCGTCCAGCGAACGCGCGCCGCCGGACTCGCGCCGGATGGTCAGGTCCAGCCCCAGCGCCACCAGTGCGCCCTTGGTGTAGTAGCTGACCAGCGCGTTGGGCGAGTTCTCGTCCTGCTTGTAGTAGCGCGTCCAGGCATCGAACGAGCTTTCGGCCACCGACTGCTTGCGGCGCCCCGGCGAACGCGCCACGCTAGTAACCGTTTTGGCCAGCAGGCGCAGGTAGTCGGTCAGCCCGATGGTGCCCGCGCGCAGCAGCATCAGGTCATCGTAGTATGACGTGAAGCCTTCGAACACCCACAGCAGCCGCGTCAGGTCGGGCTGCTGCAGATGGTAGGGCGCGAATGCGGCCGGCTTGATGCGCTTGACGTTCCAGGTGTGGAAGTATTCATGGCTGACCAGCCCCAGAAAGCCGCGATAGCCTTCGCCCTGGCCTTGCTGGCCCAGCACCGGCAGGTCTTTGCGCGAAGCCATCAGCGCGGTACTGGCGCGGTGTTCCAGGCCGCCGTGCCCGTCGCCCACCACCATGGTCATGAACACATAGCGGTCGCTGCTGTCCAGGAAGGGCGCGCGCTTGCTGCGCGGCTCGAAGAAGGCGATCTGGGCTTCGCAGATGCGGCGTGCGTCGGCCGCGATGCGGCCCAGGTCGAGGCGCGGCGCCACGCCGGTGAAGACCAGTTCGTGTTCGGCGCCGTGCGCGGTGAAGCGCGCCACCTGGGGCGTGCCCATTTCCACGGGGTGGTCGATCAGCGCGTCGTAGTCGGGGGCCCGGTACAGGCCGAAGCCGTGCCGGCGGGCCGCGCCGGCGTGCCCGCGCGCCTCGGGCAGGCTGGTGTAGACCTTCCAGCCGGCAATGCCGCGCGGCGGGGCCAGGTCCAGCAGGCAGGGCGCGCCTTCGCGGCCTTCCACCCGCAGGAACACGCTGGTGCCGTTGAAAAAGCCGTGGGTTTCGTCCAGGTGCGCGCCGCGCACGGACAGGTCCCAGGCGTAGACCGTGTAGTCGACCTGCAGCGGGCCGGCGCAGGGCGCGGCTTGCCAGGTGTGGTTGTCGAGCTTGGTGACGGCGACCGGGCGGCCGGCCGACCGCGCCTGCAAAGTCTCGACTTGCCGCGAGAAATCGCGGATCAGGTAGCTGCCGGGAATCCATGCCGGCAATGCCAGCCGCTGGCCGGCGGGGTCCGGCTGCGGCACGGTCAGTGTGATGCGGTAGCGATGGCCGGCGGGGTCGCTGGGCTCTAAGCGGTAAATTACGGGGGTGTCCATTGCGCTATCTTACTGACCTACATTTATTTTTCCAGGAGACATCCCCATGAGCGAATCGTTTGTGCTGGTCGAAACCCGTGGACGCGTCGGGCTGCTGACGCTCAACCGCCCCAAGGCGCTCAATGCGCTCAATGATCAGCTCATGAATGAGCTGGGCGCCGCGCTGCTGGCTTTCGAGGCCGACGACGGCATCGGCGCGGTGGTCATCACGGGCAGCGAGAAGGCGTTCGCCGCCGGCGCGGATATCGGCGCCATGAAAGACTGGTCTTATATGGACGTCTACGGCAGCGAATACATCACCCGCAACTGGGAAACCCTCAGGCGGATCCGCAAACCCGTCATCGCGGCCGTGTCCGGCTACGCCCTGGGCGGCGGCTGCGAGCTCGCCATGATGTGCGACATCATCATCGCCGCCGACACCGCCAGGTTCGGCCAGCCCGAAATCAAGCTGGGCGTCATTCCCGGCGCCGGCGGCACGCAGCGCCTGCCCCGCGCGGTGGGCAAGGCCAAGGCCATGGACCTGGCCCTCACCGCCCGCATGATGGGCGCCGAAGAAGCCGAGCGGGCCGGGCTGGTATCGCGCGTGGTCCCGGCCGACAAGCTGATGGACGAAGCCATCGAGGCCGCCACCGTCATTGCTTCGATGTCGCTGCCCTCGGTCATGATGGCCAAGGAATGCGTCAACCGCGCCTTCGAGTCGTCGCTGAACGAAGGGCTGCTGTTCGAGCGCCGCGTGTTTCATTCGCTGTTCGCCACCGAAGACCAGAAAGAAGGCATGGCCGCCTTCATGGAAAAGCGTCCGCCGGCTTTCCGCCACAAGTAACGCTTGTTACGCGGGTTCCGGGGCGAAAAAACCGGATTGCGTGGAAAATCTGGACGGTTGGTTTCGGGCTGTAACCTTTAAATCTCACCTTGTTGCAGCTTCCGCGCCTATCCTGAAGCGGCGTCATGCCGAAAAAGGCCATCCCCTTCCGGGCGGGATGGCTGGCTCGTTTGCCAACAACGAACAAGGAGCCCCCCATGCACAACCGTCCATTTTTCTCTGCACGCCGCTGGCCCCGGGTCATGCTGGCCGGCGCGCTGGCTGCCGGCTTCGCCTGCGCCGCCCTGGCCCAGCCGCGGCCCTCGATGCGGCTGGTGTCCGAAACCCCCATGGCCGCGTCCGGCTCGGCCGTCTCCGCCGAAGAGTTGCAGGACATTGCGGTAGACGCCTACCTCTATGCCTATCCCATGGTACTGATGGAGGCGACGCGCCGGGCCTCGACCCAGGTGCAGACCCCGCTGGCGGGCAAGGCGCCCATGAACCAGTTCGGTCACCGCACCGTCTTTCCGGATCCCGGCGCCACCGATGTGGCCTGGCCCAGCACCGACATGCTGTATTCCAGCCTCTGGTTCGACGTTTCGCGCCAGCCGCTGATCGTGCGCGTGCCCGCCTCAGGCGGCCGCTACTACGCGCTGTCGCTGCTCGACATGTGGACTGACGAATTCGCCTCGCGCGGCACCCGCACCACCGGCAACGGCGAGCAAGCCTTCGCCATCGTCGGCCCGCACTGGCAGGGCACTGCGCCGGCCGGCATCGACGTCGTGCGCAGCCCCACCGGCATGGGATGGCTGATCGCCCGGATCCAGACTGGCGGGCCTAATGAATACGGCGCCGTCAACCAGTTCCAGGCCGGCATGACTACCTCGCCGATGGCGGCGCCGCCGCCCGCGCTGGTCACTCCGCCGCGCCGCGGCGCGGCCAAGCCGGCCACCTGGCCGCAAAGCCCGGGCAGCCCCGGTTACGTGCCGGTGGGCGCGGCGCCGATGCTGCCGCTGCCGGCCGCGTCGGTTACCTGGGACACCCAGGGCTCGCCCGGCCAGCAGGTGGCTGCCATGGACCCGGCCACGTTCTTCACGGTGTTCTCGGAACTGCTGGCCGCCAATCCGCCGCACGCCAACGACAATGCCATCCTGTCGCGCATGCGCCGCATCGGCCTGGCGGGCCCGCAGCCGTTTTCGTACAACCGCCTCGACCCGGTTGTGCAGCAGGCGCTGGCCGACGCGCGCCCGGTGGCCGGGCGCCGCATCGCCGATGCGGTCGCCCAGCTGGGCAAGCCCATGAACGGCTGGGGCACTGTGCTGCATGGCATCGGCACCTACGGCACCGATTACACCCGCCGCGCCGCTATCGCCTATGCCGGGCTGGGCGCCAACACGCCGCAAGACGCGCTGTATCCGGTGACCACCATCGATGACGATGGCGACTTACTGCGCAGCGATGAAGAGTACGTGCTGCATTTCGACAAGGGGCAATTGCCGCCGGTCAATGCGTCGTGGTCCCTGATTCTGTATAACGCCGATCAGGGCCTGGCCCCCAACCCCATTGGCCGCTATGCGCTGCGCAGCACCGATCCCCTGCGCTACAACGCCGATGGCTCGCTGGACATCTACATCCAGCGCGAGGACCCGGGCCCCAGCAAGGCGGCTAACTGGCTGCCCGCGCCGCACCAGGGCAATTTCATGCTCAATATGCGCTTGTACTGGCCCAAAAACATCGCCCTCGACGGCCATTGGGCGCCACCGCCAGTCAAAGAAGACTGACCCCGCCCGGGGCGGGTTTGCAGCCGTGTTGCAAAAACCGGCGCCGGACTGATCCGGCGCCGGTTTCTTTATTTGCCCGACCAAAACGAATCACGCTATACTCTACGAGTTTGACGCTTGCGGGATAAAAACACGCGGTAAGCCTGCCGCGCCTGTCTTTGCCGCAAGAGCGGGGAAGCCTGATGCAAAGCCTGGTGGAACAGAATCCGGTGCTTACCGATGCCGATCGCGCGGCACTCGATGCCCAGGCTTGCCGGGGGCTCTTGTGGGTATTGGCGGCGCAGGGCGCCATGGGGCTCGCAGCGGCGGCAATTGCAGGGATCATTGCGGGTGCGGCGGCAGGGTTGTCGGCGTTGGCGGGGGCGGGGGCGTATTTCATACCCAATGCGTTGTTTGCATTGCGCCTGCTCATCAACGTCCTCAAATCGGGTCGAACCAGTCCCGTTACTTTTTTCCTCGGCGAGATGGTCAAGTTGCTCATGACGGCGCTGCTGTTGTGGCTGCTGTCGCGTGTGGCGCAGGGCTGGCTGGTGTGGCCGGCGGTGCTGCTCGGGCTGATCCTCACGCTGAAGGGCTATCTCGTGCTGTTGCTGTTCCGCAAGTTGTCGTAGCTGCTTAAAAAGATCATGTAAACGGCCGGCTCGCAAGATCCGGCCACATAGCAAACAGGGTAGGGTTCAAATGGCTGCTGCCAGCGACGTAACACCTCAGGCCGCGTACATACAGCACCACTTGGTGCACTTGAACAATATCGGCGAAAAGCAGTCCGTCATCGCCCAGTTCAACGTCATCAACTACGACTCGGTGTTCTGGTCCGCCCTCACCGGCCTGGTCGTGGTGCTGTTTCTCTGGCTGGCCGCGCGCCGCGCTTCCGCCAATGTGCCGGGCCGCTTCCAGGTCTTCGTCGAAATGATCGTCGACATGGTCGACGACCAGGCCAAGGGCATCGTCAACAACGCCAAAAGCCGCCAGTTCGTGGCGCCGCTGGCCCTTACCGTGTTCCTCTGGATCATCCTGATGAACGCACTCGACCTGGTGCCGGTCGACCTCATGCCTGCCATCTGGCGCTGGACCGGTCTGGGCGCGCATCACGGCGATCCGCTCTACTACCACCGCATCCTGCCCACCGCCGACCTGAACGTGCCCATGGGCATGTCCATGGGCGTGCTGCTGCTGATGCTCTACTACGGCATCAAGATCAAGCACCCGGGCGGCTTCGTCAAAGAACTCTTCACGGCGCCCTTCCATGGCCATGGCATCGGCGCTCTGCTGCTGGCGCCCGCCAACCTGCTGCTCAACCTGATCGAATACGCCGCCAAGTCGGTGTCGCTGGGCATGCGGTTGTTCGGCAACATGTTCGCCGGCGAGCTCATCTTCATGCTGATCGCCCTGCTGGGCGGCGCCTGGACGGGTCTGAACGCCACCAGCATCAGCCTGGGCATCGGCCACGTGCTGGCCGGTTCGATCTGGGCCATCTTCCACATCCTGATCGTGCTGTTGCAGGCTTTCATCTTCATGATGCTGACGCTGGTGTATATCGGCCAGGCTCACGAAGGGCACTGACCCTATTCCGGGCGCGGGCAGGCCGCCCGCGCCCGGGGCGCAAGGCTTTCTTGCATTCCTAGCAGTACCGTTTTCTTACAATTTGACTTCAGATTTCTAACCAAGGAGTTGTCATGACCAACGTCGCTTTCGTTGCCCTCGCTTGCGGTCTTATCATCGGTCTGGGCGCTATCGGCGCTTGCATCGGCATCGGACTGATGGGCGGCAAATACCTGGAAGCTTCGGCTCGTCAGCCTGAACTGATGAATGCGCTGCAAACCAAGATGTTCCTGCTGGCCGGCCTGATCGACGCGGCATTCCTGATCGGCGTGGGTATCGCCATGTTGTTCGCTTTCGCCAACCCGTTCGCGGGTTAAGCCCGACGGTCCATGGCAACGCCCGCCGGCGCAATGGCGGGTTTGACGCCGGCGGCGGCGAAAATTTTTCGCCGCATGCCGGCAAAGTATCGAGTGCTCCGCGGCGCCCCTGACGCGTCCGGAGCCGCAAGGTGTTAAAGGAACGACCGTGAATCTGAACGCGACGATCTTTTTCCAGATGCTCGTGTTCTTCGTTCTGGGCTGGTTCACGATGAAATTCGTGTGGCCGCCCCTGACGAAGGCGATGGACGAGCGCCGCCAAAAAATCGCCGACGGCCTGGCCGCCGCCGAGAAGGGCAAGGCCGATCTGGCCCAGGCCCAGGCGCGCGTCAGTCTGATCGAGGCTTCTGCCAAATCCGAGAACCACGCCCGCATCATCGAGGCTGAAAAGCAGGCCGCCTCGCTGATCGAGCAGGCTCGCCGTGAAGCCGAAGCTGAACGCGCCCGCATCGTCGCCCAGGCGGCACAGGATGCCGCGCAGGAAGTTCAGCGTGCCCGCGATACGCTGCGCGACGACGTCGCCGCGCTGGCCGTCAAGGGCGCTGAACAGATCCTCAAGCGCGAGGTCGACGCCCGCGCCCACGCCGAGCTGCTCAACCAGCTCAAGGCGCAGCTTTAATCCAGGAACGCCATGGCTGAACTTTCCACTGTTGCCCGGCCCTACGCTGAAGCGATTTTCAGCGTGGCGCGTGACGACCAGGCCGGCTTGCCGGCCTGGTCCGACCTGATCGGCGAGCTGGCCCAGTTGGCCGCTCATCCCGACGTGCGCGAAGCGATGAACGATCCGCGCCTGGACGATGCCCAGCGCACCGGGCTGTTTACCGGCCTGGTCAAGGCCCAGCTGCCCCAGGCCGTTCGCAATTTCATCGAGCTGCTGGTAGCCAACGACCGGCTGTTGCTGCTGCCCGTCATCGCCGAGCAATTCGTCGCGCTGAAGAACCAACACGAAGGCACTGCGCAGGCGGAAATCACCAGCGCGTTCGAACTCAGCGACGCCCAGGTCAAAGAACTGATCGAGGCGCTCGAAACCAAGTTAGGCCTCAAGCTCAAGCCCAGCGTCACAGTCGACAAGTCGCTCATCGGCGGCGTGCGCGTGGCGGTTGGCGACCAGGTGCTCGATACTTCCGTACAAGCTCAATTGGCCCGCTTGCGGGATACGCTGGCCGCCTGACGCCAGACAAACAGGATTCCAGGAGTCAATATGCAACTCAATCCCTCCGAGATCAGCGAACTGCTCAAGAGCCGCATCGAGGGCCTGGGCGCTTCGGCTGACATTCGCACCCAGGGCGCCGTCGTGTCCGTAACCGACGGTATTACCCGCATCCACGGCCTGTCCGACGTGATGCAGGGCGAAATGCTCGAATTTCCCAACAACGTCTTCGGCGTGGCGCTGAACCTCGAGCGCGACTCCGTCGGCGCCGTGATTCTGGGCGACTACACCGGTGTGTCGGAAGGCGACCAGGTCAAGACCACCGGCCGCATCCTCGAAGTGCCGGTCGGCCCCGAACTGAAGGGCCGCGTGGTCAACACGCTGGGCGTGCCCATCGACGGCAAGGGCCCCATCGACACCAAAGAAACCGACATCATCGAAAAAGTGGCGCCCGGCGTGATCGCCCGCCGCTCGGTGTCGCAGCCGCTGCAAACCGGCATCAAGGCCATCGACTCCATGGTGCCGATCGGCCGCGGCCAGCGCGAACTGATCATCGGCGACCGCCAAACCGGTAAAACCGCCGTTGCCGTCGACACCATCATCAGCCAGAAGGGCAAGGGCGTCACCTGCGTGTACGTCGCCATCGGCCAGAAGGCGTCGACCATCAACAACGTGGTGCGCAAGCTCGAAGAGCACGGCGCCATGGAATACACCATCGTCGTGGCCGCCTCGGCTTCCGATTCGGCCGCCATGCAGTACCTGGCCGCCTACGCCGGCTGCACCATGGGCGAATACTTCCGCGACCGAGGCGAAGACGCCCTGATCATCTATGACGACCTGACCAAGCAAGCCTGGGCCTACCGCCAGGTATCGCTGCTGCTGCGCCGTCCGCCGGGCCGCGAAGCCTACCCCGGCGACGTGTTCTACCTGCACTCGCGCCTGCTCGAGCGTGCCGCGCGCGTCAACGAAGAATACGTCGAGAAGTTCACCAACGGCGCCGTCAAGGGCAAGACCGGCTCGCTGACCGCGCTGCCTATCATCGAAACCCAGGCGGGCGACGTGTCGGCCTTCGTGCCCACCAACGTGATTTCGATCACCGACGGCCAGATCTTCCTGGAAACCGACCTGTTCAACGCCGGCGTGCGCCCCGCCATCAACGCCGGTATCTCGGTGTCGCGGGTGGGCGGTGCGGCCCAGACCAAGGTCATCAAGAAGCTGTCAGGCGGTATCCGTACCGACCTGGCCCAGTACCGTGAACTGGCCGCCTTCGCGCAATTCGCCTCCGACCTCGACGACGCCACCCGTCGCCAGCTCGAACGCGGCAAGCGCGTGGTCGAACTGCTCAAGCAGCCGCAATACCAGCCGCTGCAAGTGTGGGAACTGGCCATCACGCTGTACACGGTCAACAACGGCTACCTGGATGACGTGGACGTGGCGCAGGTTCTGGCCTTCGAAAAGTCGCTGAAGGACCAACTCAAGGCCAAGCATGCCGGCCTGATCCAGCGCATCGAAGACACCAAGGAACTGTCCAAGGACGACGAAGCCGAACTGGCTGCCGCCATCCAGGATTTCAAGAAGCACGGTGCTTTTTAAGGCAATGTCTGGCGTAGCGGCGGGCTTCGGGCCCGCCCTACGGTAGGGCGGGGCGAGCCCCGGCCGCATCCCGCCAAGCCGTTACAACAGGAAAGCGCAATGCCCGGAATCAAGGAAATCCGAACCAAGATCAAGAGCGTGCAAAACACGCGCAAGATCACCAAGGCGATGGAAATGGTCGCTGCATCCAAAATGCGCAAGGCGCAGGAACGGATGCGCGCGGGTCGTCCGTACGCCACCAAGGTGCGCGAGATTGCCGCGCACCTGATGCAGGCCAACCCCGAATACCGCCATCCGTACCTGACCGAACGCGACGCCAAGGCCGTGGGCGTGGTGCTGGTCACCACCGACAAGGGGCTGTGCGGCGGCCTGAACACCAACATCAGCCGCGTGACGCTGGCCAAGCTCAAAGAATTCGAGCAGCGCGGCATCCGCGTGCAGGCGACGGCGTTCGGCAACAAGGGCCTGGGCCTGCTGACCCGTATCGGCGCCAATCTGGTCTCGCAAGAAGTGCAGCTTGGCGACAAGCCCGACCTCGACCGCCTGCTGGGCGCCATCAAGGTCCAGCTCGACGCCTACCTGAACGGCGAGATCGACGCGCTGTACGTGGCCTCTACCCGCTTCATCAACACCATGAAGCAAGAACCCGTGTTCCTGCGTCTGCTGCCGCTCGCCAGCGGTTTGGATGACCCCTTCCAGACGGGCGCCGAGGCCCTGGCGGACAGCGCCGAGGTCAAGTCCAACTATGGTTGGGACTACATCTACGAGCCCGACGCCAAGAGCGTGATCGACGACCTGCTGCAGCGCTACGTCGAAGGCCTGCTGTACCAGGCCGTGGCCGAGAACATGGCCTCGGAACAGTCGGCCCGGATGGTTGCCATGAAGGCGGCATCGGACAATGCCAAGAAGGTCATCGGCGACCTGCAGCTGGTCTACAACAAGACCCGCCAGGCGGCGATCACCAAGGAAATTTCGGAAATCGTAGGGGGCGCGGCCGCCGTCTGAGCAGCCTGCATCCCGTCAAAATGCTATCAAGCAAGGAATCGACATGAGCAACGGAACCATCGTTCAGTGCATCGGCGCCGTGGTGGATATTCAGTTCCCCCGCGATCAAATGCCCAAGATCTACGAAGCCCTTACCCTGGCCGACGACAGCTCGCCGTTTGCCGAAAAGGGCCTCACGCTGGAAGTGCAGCAGCAGCTGGGTGACGGCGTGGTGCGCACCATTGCGCTGGGTTCCAGCGATGGACTGCGCCGCGGCATGAAAGTCGCCGGCACCGGCGCGCCCATTTCGGTGCCCGTGGGCACCGGCACGCTGGGCCGCATCATGGACGTGCTGGGTCGTCCCATCGACGAAGCCGGCGCCATCGAGCACGACGAAAAGCGCGCCATCCACCAGGACGCTCCCCGCTTCGACGAACTGTCGCCGTCGGTCGAGCTGCTGGAAACCGGCATCAAGGTGATCGACCTGGTGTGCCCGTTCGCCAAGGGCGGCAAGGTCGGCCTGTTCGGCGGCGCTGGCGTGGGCAAGACCGTCAACATGATGGAACTGATCAACAACATCGCCAAGCAGCACAGCGGCCTGTCGGTGTTCGCCGGCGTGGGCGAGCGTACCCGCGAAGGCAACGACTTCTACCACGAAATGGAAGAGTCGAAGGTGCTGGACAAGGTCGCCATGGTGTTCGGCCAGATGAACGAGCCCCCGGGCAACCGCCTGCGCGTGGCCCTGACCGGCCTGACCATGGCCGAGAAGTTCCGCGACGAAGGCCGTGACATCCTGTTCTTCGTCGACAACATCTACCGCTACACCCTGGCTGGTACCGAAGTGTCGGCGCTGCTGGGCCGCATGCCGTCGGCGGTGGGCTACCAGCCCACGCTGGCCGAAGAAATGGGCAAGCTGCAAGAGCGCATCACGTCCACCAAGACCGGCTCCATCACGTCGATCCAGGCCGTGTACGTGCCCGCCGACGACCTGACCGACCCGTCGCCCGCCACCACGTTCCAGCACTTGGACTCCACCGTGGTGCTGTCGCGTGACATCGCCGCCCTGGGTATCTACCCGGCCGTGGATCCGCTGGACTCGTCCAGCCGCCAGCTCGACCCGCAAATCGTGGGCGAAGAGCACTACGAAGTGGCCCGCGGCGTGCAGCAAACGTTGCAGCGCTATAAAGAACTGCGCGACATCATCGCCATTCTGGGCATGGACGAACTGTCGCCCGAAGACAAGCAGGCCGTGGCCCGCGCGCGCAAGATCCAGCGTTTCTTGTCGCAGCCGTTCCACGTGGCTGAAGTGTTTACCGGTTCGCCCGGCAAGTACGTGCCGCTGGCCGAGACCATCCGCGGTTTCAAGATGATTGTCCAGGGCGAGTGCGACGCGCTGCCCGAACAGGCGTTCTATATGGTCGGCACCATCGACGAAGCCTTCGAGAAGGCCAAGAAACTGCAATAAGGAGCTCACATGGCTACCCTGCAAGTGGATGTCGTCAGTGCTGAAGAAGCGATCTTCGCCGGTGAGGCGAAGTTCGTGACGCTGCCTGGCGAAGCGGGCGAGCTGGGCATCCTGCCCGGGCACACTCCGCTGATTTCGCGCGTACGCCCCGGGACGGTCAAGATCGTCCGCACCGATGGAGGCGAGGAAAACATCTTCGTCGCCGGGGGCATCCTGGAAGTGCAGCCGGGCATGGTTACGGTGTTGGCCGATACGGCCATCCGTGCTGCCGACCTGGACGAAGCCCGCGCCGTGGCGGCGCGCGAGAAAGCCGAAGAGGCCTTGCGCAACGCCAAGGACAAGGCCGACATCGCGGTTGTCGAAGCCGAGCTCGCCATGCTGGCCGCACAGGCCATCGCAGCCCGCAAGCTGCGCCAGACGCGCAACACGCACTAAGGCGCCGCCGGGCGCCGCGCCATGCGCGGCGCTGCCGGGGCAAAAAAGGGCGGCCATCACGGCCGCCCTTTTGTTTTTGCGGACGGCTACCCGATCTGGGCCCGCGGCCGCCGTGGCCGGCGGCTGAGCCGGTCGCTTGCACCGTCCCAGTAGCGTATGGCACACGTTGCGTCAACTTGTTGGTACCCGCTTTACGTATAACCCGCAGCGTGGCAATTGCGAATATCGCCTTGCCGGCCTGACGCGTACGCTTGCTTTTTTTGCGTATGTTTCAAGGAGCCTGTCTTGCGTGAAACACTTGATTGCGCCGTACTGATGACACCCGGCCATGAGGCCTGGGTGCAAGACTGGGTTGGCCGCCAGCACGGCCAGCAGGGCCGCTTGCGGCTGCATGCCCAGGAATTGTCCGCGCTGGCGCCGGGCGCGCCCGATACCCGGCTGCTGGCGCGGGCACGCCTGGCACTGCGGCGCTTCGACGGCTGCCTGGTGCCCGTGGCGCCAGCATCGCTGTCATGGGTGCGCACGGTGCTGGCCAACGCCGGTGGCGGGCCGCGGACGCCCCTGGTGGCGCTGGTGTTCGACATCACGGCACCCGCCATTCTCGACCTGCTGGCGCTGGGCGCTGCCGACTTCATCCGGGCCCCGGCCTGCACCGACGAACTGCGGGCTCGCCTGGTGCGCCTGCGCCGCGCCGTGCAGCCCGCCGCCATGCCCATGCCGCCCGGCACCCCGGGCAGCGCAGCCGGCACCCCTTGCGCCACGCACGCCATACGCGAACCGGCGCCGCTCTATGGCGCCCGCACTGCCTTGCGGCGGGCCGCCACACGAGCCCGCCTCGAATCCGCTCTGGCCGCGCTGCAGGCCCAGGAAGCCATCCAGGCCGACGAACCCTTCCGCCAGGCCAAGGCGCGCGTGGTGGCCGGCTTCGAACGCGAATACCTGCGCCGGGCGCTGTCGCGCCATGCCGGCAACGTGGCCCGGGCGGCCCGTGCATCCAGCAAGCACCGGCGCGCATTCTGGGCCCTGATGCGCAAGCACCGCATCGACGCCGCGCCCTATCGCCAGGGCGCCGATGGCAGCCCCGGCGCATCGGGCTAGCTGCGCCGTTCCTGGCTCGTGCGCGCCTTGTTCTGCATCGCGGCCGGCGCCTTCGGCGAAGGGTAAAATCACGGCTTCCGATTTTGAAGGATAGTCGTGTCCGCTGCCCCCCTGAAGAACGACGTGTTCTTGCGCGCGCTGCTGCGCGAGCCCGTCCCTTATACCCCCATCTGGCTGATGCGCCAGGCCGGACGCTATCTGCCCGAATACAATGCCACGCGCGCGCGCGCCGGCTCATTCATGGGGTTGGCGCAAAACCCCGACTATGCCGCCGAAGTCACGCTGCAGCCCCTGGCGCGCTACGACCTGGATGCGGCTATCCTGTTTTCCGACATTCTCACCGTGCCGCATGCCATGGGCCTGGGGCTCGATTTCGCTCCGGGCGAGGGCCCGCGTTTTGCACGCCCATTGCGTACGGAAGACGATGTGGCCCGCCTGGCGGTGCCCGACATGGAATCGCTGCGCTACGTCTTCGACGCCGTGGCCGTCATTCGCCGCGAGCTCGACGGCAAGGTGCCGCTGATCGGTTTCGCCGGCAGCCCCTGGACCATCGCCTGCTACATGGTCGAAGGCCGCGGCAGCGACGACTACCGGCTCATCAAGACCATGCTGTACGCCCGGCCCGATCTGCTGCACCGTATTCTGGATATCAACGCGCAGGCCACGCTGCGCTACCTGAACGCGCAAATCCAGGCAGGCGCCCAGGCGGTCATGCTGTTCGACAGCTGGGGCGGCGTATTGGCCGACGGCCTGTTCCAGCAATTTTCGCTGGCCTACACGCGCAAGGTGGTGGACGGGCTGATCCGCGAACATCAGGGCCGGCGCGTGCCCGTCATTGTGTTCACCAAGGGGGGCGGGCAGTGGCTCGAGTCTATCGCCAACTGCGGCTGTGACGCCGTAGGCCTGGACTGGACGGTGAACCTGGGCCAGGCGCGCCAGCGCACGGGCAACGCCGTGGCGCTGCAAGGCAACCTGGATCCGATGACCCTGTTCGGCGGCGGCGCGGCCATCCGCGCTGAAGCTCGGCGCACCCTGGATGCGTTCGGCCCGGTGGGCAAGGGCGGCCACGTGTTCAACCTGGGCCACGGTATTTCGCAGTACACCCCCCCCGAAGCCGTGGCGGAACTGGTCGACGAAGTGCACACGTATAGCCGGCCGCTACATGGTTAAGTAAGTGGCCGCTTCCGCGCCAAAGGCGCTGCCAGCGCGTTCCCTGAGCAGACTTGTGCACAGCAGCGAGACAACTCGGGATAACCCCAATTAGCTGGCAGCGTTTCTGGAAAATGTTTATAAGCTATTGAATATAAAAATAAAATAATTGTGTAGTGGCGTGCTGGCCTATGCTGCTGCACTATTCATATTGACATGGGCCAAGGTTGTTGGATGTTTTTCCCCAAAGTTATCCACAGACTGCTGTGAATCCCGCGTTTCATTCCAGCCTGACAATCTGTTAGCTGCAAAACCAAGAATTCACTTTAACTTGCAAATGCCTTCCGCCGTGCTTTCCGCTTTTGTTTTCCATGCCTGACGCGCCCGGCGCCGGTGGCGCGCGCGCGGATGCCTGGGTACGTGTGGCGCTGGACGTTCCGCTGGCCGGCCTGTTCGACTACCGCGCCCAGGCCGTTGTGCCCGTGGGCACGCGCGTCATCGTGCCGTTTGGCCGGCGCAAGCTGGTGGGCGTGGTGGTCGACAATCCAGGGCAGCCGTCGGTCGATACCGCCCAAGTGCGCGATGTTGAGCAGGTGCTGCAAGATCTGCCGCCCTTGCCGGCCGACTGGCTGCGGCTGGCGCGCTTTGCGGCCGACTACTACCAGCGGCCGCTGGGCGAGGTGATGCTGCCGGCCATGCCGCCGCCGCTGCGCAAGCCGTCGGCTTACCAGGGCAAGCGTTCGGGTCAGGGGCCGGTGGCGCGGCTAGAGGCGCGCAAGGCCAAGGCGGCGGCCGTGCCTACGCCGCCCGACCAGGCGCCCGAACTCAACGCCGACCAGCAGGCAGCCGTCGAGGCCGTGGCGGCCCTGGCGGGCTTCAAGCCGGTGCTGCTGCACGGCGTCACCGGCAGCGGCAAGACTGAGGTCTACCTGCGCGCCGCGCAGCGCGTGCTGGCGGCGGGGCGGCAGGTGCTGCTGCTGGTGCCCGAAATCAACCTGACGCCACAGCTCGAAGGCGCGCTGCGCGCCCGCCTGGAATCGGTGCTGGGCGCGGATGGCCTGGCCGTGATGCACAGCGGCCTGTCCGACGGCGAACGCCTGCAGGCGTGGGTGCGTGCGCAGCGGGGCCAGGCGCGCATGCTGCTGGGCACGCGCATGGCTATTTTCGCGCCGCTGCCCGAACTGGGCCTGATCGTGATCGACGAAGAGCACGATGCCTCGTACAAGCAGCAGGACGGCTTGCGCTATTCGGCGCGCGACCTGGCGGTGTGGCGCGCGCGCGACCTGGATATTCCAGTGGTGCTGGGTTCGGCCACGCCCTCGCTGGAAAGCTGGCACCACGCATCGCGCGGCCATTACCTGCGGCTGGCGCTGCCGGGCCGCGCCAGGGCCAGCAGCCTGCCGGCGGTCCGGCTGATCGATACGCGGCGCCTGGCCATGCGCCAGGGCATGTCGCCGCAGCTGACCGATGCCATCGGCCAGCGCCTGGAACGCGGCGAGCAGTCGCTGGTGTTCCTGAACCGCCGCGGCTATGCGCCGGTGCTGCATTGCGCATCGTGCGCCTGGGTCAGCCATTGCCCGCGCTGCTCGGCTTTTACGGTGTTGCATCGAACCAGCGGCCGCGGCCATCGGCTGCACTGCCACCATTGCGGCTACCAGGCGCCGGTGCCGTGCGCCTGCCCCGAATGCGGCGACCAGGACCTGGAACCCATGGGCCGCGGCACACAGCGGGTCGAAGAGCACCTGGCCGAACTGTTTCCCCAGGCGCGCATCTCGCGCATCGACGCCGACAGCACGCGCCTGAAGGGCAGCGCGCAAACCCTGTTCGCGGCCGTGCATGCGGGCGAGGTCGATATCCTGGTCGGCACCCAGATGGTGGCCAAGGGGCACGATTTTGCGCGCCTGGGCCTGGTGGGCGTGCTCAATGCCGACTCGATGCTGTTCGCGCACGACTTCCGCGCGCCCGAGCGCCTGTTCGCCCAGCTGATGCAGGTGGCGGGGCGGGCCGGCCGCCACAGCGGCGGCGGCGAAGTGCTGATCCAGACCGGCTACCCCGAGCAGCCGGTGTACCAGGCCTTGCTGCGCCACGATTACGCCGGCTTTGCACGCCACGCGCTCGAAGAACGCGAAACCACCGGCCTGCCGCCGTTTGCCTACCAGGCGCTGCTGACCTCCGAAGCGCGCGAGCTGGCCCAGGCGCTGGCGTTTCTGCAGCAGGCGCGCGCGCTGGCCGCCGACAGCGATTTTCCCGGCGTTGCCGCGCTGACTCTGTACGATCCCGTGCCGCTGCGCGTGGTGCGCGTGGCCAATATCGAGCGCGCACAACTGCTGCTGGAAAGCACCAGCCGGCCTGCCCTGCAGGCGTTCCTGGCCGCGTGGTCGGTATACCTGCCCGCCATGGCGGCCGAGGCGCGCGTACGCTGGCAGCTGGAAGTGGACCCTCTCGAAATCTGACCCATGTCCGACAGCGCACCTATAGGCCACGGCCTGAACCCCGCCCAGAAAGAAGCCGTGCTGTACCTGGATGGCCCATGCCTGGTGCTGGCCGGCGCGGGCAGCGGCAAGACGCGCGTCATTACCCAGAAAATCGCCTACCTGTTGCGCGAATGCGGCTACATGGGCCGCAACATCGTGGCGCTGACCTTCACCAACAAGGCGGCGCGCGAGATGGACGAGCGCGTCAAGACGCTGGTCGACCGCAAGCTGGCCAAGGGTCTGACCATCAGCACCTTCCACTCGCTGGGCGTCAGGCTGCTGCGCGAAGAAGCGCGCCAGGCGGGGCTGAAGCCGCAGTTTTCCATCTTGGACGCGGACGACGCCATGGCGATCATCCAGGAACTGCTGGCTACCACCGACCGCGGCCGGCTGCGCGCGGTGCAGTCGATTATTTCGCTATGGAAGAACGCGCTGCTTGGCCCCGATGACGCGGCGCGCATCGCCGCCACGCCCGGCGAGGTCGAGGCGGCCAATGTGTACCGCAACTACAGCGCCACCCTGGCGGCCTACCAGGCCGTGGATTTCGACGACCTGATCCGCATCCCCGCGCAGTTGCTCGAAAGCAATGAAGCCGTGCGCACCCGCTGGCAGAACCGTGTGCGCTATCTGTTGGTGGATGAATACCAGGATACCAACGTGTGCCAGTACCGGCTGGTGCAGCTACTGTGCGGCGACCGCGCAATGTTTACCGCGGTGGGCGACGACGACCAGGCCATCTACGCCTGGCGCGGCGCCACCATCGAGAACCTGGCCAAGCTCACCACCGATTATCCGCAGCTGAAGCTGATCAAGCTGGAACAGAATTACCGTTCGGTGCAGCGCATCCTGGCGGCGGCTAACACAGTCATCGAGAAGAACCCCAAGCTGTTCGACAAGAAGCTGTGGTCGGACCTGGGCGTGGGCGAGCCGATTCTGGTGTCGCCGATGGAAAACGACGAGCACGAAGCCCAGTCGATCGCCATGAAGATCTCGGCGGCCCGGTTCGAGCGGCAGGCGCAATGGAAAGACTTCGCCATTCTTTACCGCGGCAACCATCAATCGCGCATTCTGGAACAGGCGCTGCGCAACCTGAAGATTCCGTACACCATCGCCGGTGGACAAAGCTTCTTCGATAAGGCCGAGGTGCGCGATATTCTGTCGTACCTGCGCCTGATCGCCAATGACGACGACGACCCGGCCTTCATCCGCGCGGCCACCACGCCCAGGCGCGGCATCGGCCAGGCCACGCTGCAGGTGCTGGGGCAGTATGCCGCCCAGCGCGAGGTGTCGCTGCTGGCCGCGGTGGCGGAAACCGGCCTGGAAGGCCTGCTGCAGCCGCGCCAGCTGGATTCGCTGCGCACCTTTGCCGAATTTATCCGCCGCATCCAGTGGCGCGCGGGGCGCGGCCGTACCGATGGCGCCGGCTCGGCCGAGCCGGCCGGCGCCATCCTGGACGACATGCTGGGGGCGATCCAGTACGAACGCTACCTGTACGACACGCTGGAAGAAAAGCCGGCCCAGACGCGCTGGGAAAACGTGCTGGAACTTACCGGCTGGCTCAAGCGCAAGGCCGACGAAGACGGCATGTCATTGTTCGACCTGGTGCAGCACGTGGCGCTGATCACCATGCTCGAGCGCGGCGAAGAAGAAGAGCCCGACGCGGTCAAGCTGTCGACGCTGCATGCTTCCAAGGGGCTGGAGTATCCGCACGTGTACCTGGCGGGCGTGGAAGAGGGCCTGCTGCCGCACCTGGGCAAGGATGACGAAGATGGCGATCCGGCGCGCGCGGCCGAGAACCTGGCCACCCGCATCCAGGAAGAGCGGCGGCTGATGTACGTGGGCATCACCCGCGCGCAGCGCAGCCTGAACCTGAGCTGGTGCAAGAAGCGGCGCCGCGCCCGCGAAGACATGGTGCGCGAGCCGTCGCGCTTCATCGAAGAAATGGGCCTGGGCGACGTGCCCGTGCAGGAAGACGAAGCCACCCGCGCCATGACCCCCAAAGAGCGGCTGGGCATGTTGAAGGCGCTGCTGAAGAAGTAGCGGTGCTGGTGTGCCGCTTTTCCGATTGCCTTACCGGGGCAACGGCAGGCCGGGCGTCCTCGGGTCGGGGCCGGTGATATGGTCCATCTGGATGCCGATTCGCTCGGTGGCATTGAGCAGATGCTGGCCCAGGTAGTAGGCGGCCGCATCCCCGTCGCGCCGGGCGATTGCGTCGACGATGCGGCCGTGCTCTTTCACCGCTTCGACCAGCCTCTCGTCGCGGGCGTACGGCAGCATCTGCGTCTCGTGGAACACTTTCTGGAATTTGTCGTACAGCTCGACGAACAGGCGATTGCGCGAACAGAGCATGATGAAACGGTGGAACTCGTAGTCGTAGCTGGTGCTGACCATCACGTCTTCCTCTTCCAGCGCGTGGGCCAGCCGGGCATGATGCTCCTTCAGTTTGGATATCTCGCGGTCTTCGATCTGCATCGCCGCCAGCCGAGCCGCGGCGGTTTCAGTGAAATATCGGAACTCGTAGACTTCCTGCAGCGCATACTGGCTTGAGAAGCGCCAGTCCAGGATCGGCTCCGACTGGCTCTGCGCGCGATTGTGGATATAGGTGCCCCGCCCGGCACTGGTGCGCACCAAATCGAGCGCCTCCAGCGTCGACAGGGCCTCGCGCAGCGAGGCCCGGCTGACGTTGAGGTGCTCGGCCAGCTCGCGTTGTCCCGGCAGCCGTTGTCCTGGCTTGAACTTGCCGCGCTGGATCATTTTCTGGATCGTGCGGACGATCATTTCCGGAGTGGAGAGTTTCGGCGTGGACATGGGCGGGGAATCCTCAGTGCATGGTTGGAACGCGGCCCGAAAAGGACGCCATGTCGGCGTCGAACGAGTCTCGCCATCCGGGGCGGCCCAGCAGTACCGACATCAGGATGCGCGCTTTCGCGCCACTGAATCCGGCGCCGAAGATGGCGCCGGCGCGCGTCAGGCCCGCGCCGCCGCTGCCGCCGTAGACGGGCGCAACCAGGCCTTCCGGGCAACGCGAGGTTACAACGACGGGAATCCGGCTGGCAATTGCACGCCGGACGCCCTCCAATACGGACGCGGTGGCATTGCCGCGGCCCAGGGCTTCGATCACGATGCCCTGCGTACCGCTGTCGATGGCGCAGTCGATGAAGCGCGCATCGGCGCCCACGCAGAGCCGGATCAGGTCGATGCGAGACTCGATGGCCGGGCAGTCCAGCACCGGCTGCGCATGCGGCCGGAGGGCCATCTGCACACGCTCGCCGTCGACCGTGCCCAGTGCGCCCAGGCCAGGCGAGCCGAAGGCGCGCAAGGCGGATGCGTCGACCTTGGACACCCAGCGCGCCGCGTGGATTTCCTGGCTGAACACGACCAGCACGCCGTGCCCACGCGCCGCCGGCGAACTCGCCACCCGCACCGCGTCGAGCAGGTTGGGCGGGCCGTCAGAATAGGGATCGTCGGCACTGCGCTGCGCGCCCGTGAAGACCACTGGCTTGTCGGAGTCCACCAGCAGGCCGGCCATGAAGGCTGATTCTTCCAGGGTGTCGGTGCCGTGCGTAACGACCACGCCGGCGACGTCGTCGTCGCGCACGGCGCTGCGAATCTCCTGGACTATGCGATACAGATCGGGCAAGTCCATCTGGTAGCTGTTCACGGTCATGATGTCACGCGCCTGCACGGATAGCCCCGGAGCCCGGGAGCCCAGCCATGCAGCCAGGTCGGAAGCCTGGCCAACTGCGCGGACGTCGTCGTGGCGGGGGTCGTAGCGCGACGCGATCGTGCCGCCGGTAGCGAGTATCAGAATTTTCTTTGTCATGGTTGAAAGGAAGGGAAGAGGCCGGAATGCCTTATGGGTGAGGTTCGGCTGGCTCCGCGCAAGCCAGCTGCAGCTGGCGGTACGACTCGGCGATGCTGGCCGGATCGAGCCCTTCGGTGATGAACACCAGGCAGGACCCGAAGGCCGGCGGTTTGTCTATTTGCAGGTGGACGGGGGGGTGCAGGAAGCGCCGCACGCCATGCACGCCGATCCAGGCGTCGCGGCCTGGGTCGTATAGCACGCCCTTGGTCCGCAGCAAGCGGTCGCCGTGCACGTGCAGCAAGCGGGTAAGCCAGACGGCGAAGACTGGCCATGGCAGCGGCGCCGACTGGCGCAGCACGATGTGCTGCACGCGATGGCCGACGGATGCGCTGGAGGCCGTACCCGCGGCTGTCAGCGTGTCTAGCGCACGGAACCCTGCTTCCGGCGCAGCATCGGCATCGGCCGCCAGGCGCGCCTGTAGTGCGGCATCGTCGTTGCGCAGCAACTCGGCCAGCGGGTTCGCGTGACGGACTGTGTGCGCCAGCGCCGACAGGGAGCTTTCTTCTGCCAGGTCGGTCTTGGTCAGCACCGCGATGTCGGCAGCAGCCAGCTGCGCGGTGTACTCTGGCCGCTCCGTCAGCGCTGCCGGGCCCGCCTGCGCATCGATCGTGCACAGCACCGAACCCGCGCGGAAGCGTGTGCGCACACGCGCATCGGCGCGCAGCGTGTGCAGCACGGGCACCGGGTTGGTGATGCCGGATGTTTCGACGATGACGCGGCGCAGCGGCCAGCCGTGCGCGTCGCGCAGCGCAGCCACGCGCATCAGCGTAGCCACGAGATCGGTGCGCAGCGAACAACAGATGCAGCCGTTGTCCATGACCAGGACTTCTTCGGCGTCTTCCTGGATGAAGGTGCGGTCCAGGCCGGCCTGGCCGAACTCATTGACGACGACCGCGGTATCGGGCGCCAGTCCGCCGCGCAGTACGCGATTGAGCAGCGTCGATTTGCCGCTGCCCAGCGGACCGGTCAGCACGTGCACCGGCAGCAGATCAGGAACGTAGCCTGCGGCCGGGCTCATGGATCCAGCGGGTCGGGAATGGCCAGGCCGCGGCCGTCCAGCAAGTGCCAGACGTCGGCCAGGCCGCCGGCGATCTGCGTGCCGCCGGTAGGAAACGACACCAGGAAACCGAAATCGGGATGAGCGTCGACCTTGATGCGCAGCGGCTGCAACAGGCGGGACAGTTCAGCCGCCGTGGCGGCCGCCTCGCGCCGACGATGTACGCGCCGTTCGGCCGGCGCCGGGCCGTCCTGTTCCCAGGATACGCCGCTGCCCAACGCCCCACACAGACTGCACATGGTCAGGGTGCCGGATTGCGGCGCAGGAAATCGTCGGCGATCTGATCGAACGTCAGCCAACGCACGCCGGGATGCGACGAGATGTAGGCGAACAGGCGTTCCAGCATCAGCAGTACTTGCGGCCGGCCCGATACATCGGGGTGCAAGGTCAGTGTGAAGACACCGTATTCCATTTCGCGGTAGACCCAGTCGAACTGATCGCGCCACATCTGCTCCAGGTCGCGCGGATTGACGAAGCCGTGGCTGTTTGGCGACTTTTTGATGAACATCATGGGTGGCAGATCATCCAGATACCAGCTTGGCGGAATCTCTACCAGGCGCGTCACGTTGGTGCCGCGCACCAGCGGCTTCATCCAATGCGAGGCGGGCTTGGAATAGTCGATTTTGGTCCAGGTGTCGCCCGTGCGTACAAAGTACGGCTGGAAATCGTGGTGCATGAAGCTGTGGTCGTACTTGATGTTCTTGGCCAGCAGCAGGTCGGCCGTGTTCGGGCTGAGTTCCCACCATGGCGCCACGTAGCCGCGAGGGTGCTGGCCGGTGAGCTTGACGATCAGTTCGATCGATTTGTCGAGCACATCCTCTTCCTGCCGAGGAGTCATGTGGATGGGGTTCTCGTGGCTGTAACCATGCAGGCCGATTTCGTGGCCCGCGTCGGCCACGGCGCGGATCTGGTCCGGGAAGGTTTCCAGCGAATGGCCAGGTACGAACCATGTGGTGGTCATGTCCATCTTCTTGAACAGGTTCACCAGCCGCGGCACGCCGACCTCGCCGGCGAACATGCCGCGCGAGATATCCAGCGGTGAATCTTCGCCGCCGTATGAACCGAGCCAACCCGCCACCGCGTCTACGTCAACGCCTACCGAGCAAAGAATCTCTTTCATCGTGTCAGTTCTCCCTAACGAAATCGCCATGGCCATCCAGCCGGTGACTGGTCGGACCGGTTATTGTGCTTCAACCTCAAATTCTGATTATTCTGATCGGCCGTCAATTAGAGTAAACACTAATAAGAATAGTGTTGAATTCAGCCAACATAAAAATACAGACATTGAGGTTTTTTCGATTTTTGTGGTCTGATCGGTCAGACCAGAATAAGAATGGTAATACAGAAAAAATACCAGTAAAAACAATAAGATGAATGTGAATCTCGCTGCTGTTGGGGCACCTTGATAGTTACATTGAATCGCAGCATGGAATATATTTTGTTCACGTAGTGTGTTTTATTCGTTCACGTGCGGAAATATTATTCCGGGCTATGGCTGCCCTATTATTTCCGCAACACCGCCCGGGCAGATTGCACTGCCGGGTTTTTCAGGCAAAAAGGGGAAATCATGATCAGACAATTTGCGAGAAAGCTGCCTGCCGTGCTTGCCGCCGCGATGCTGCTGGCCGGAGCCTGCGCCCATGCCGAAGACAAACCGGTACGCTGGCGCGCCAGCGGGTCGTTTCCGGCCAAGCATTCCACCAGTGTGGCAATGCAGACGTTCAAGTCCGAGGTGGCCCGGCTGTCGAACAACACGATCCGGGTCGATCTGTTTCCCGACAACGTGCTGGGCGGCGCGCTGGAGCAGGTCGATCAGTTGCGTACCAATCAGATCCAGATGGCCTGGGGATCGTTGGGGTTCTTTGACAAACTGGTGCCGTCGTTTGCTGCGGCGGTGCTGCCTTTCGCTGCCAATTCGGCCCAACAGGCCGCTTGTGAGATGGACGGCCCGTTGACCGATTACTTGGCCAGCCGGGCATCTGAGAAGGGCATTCTGCTGCTGGGCATGGCTCAGTTGGGCGCCCGCCACGTCACAAACAATCGCCGGCCGATCAAGACGGTGGAAGACATGAAGGGCCTGAAGATCCGCACCTTGCCCGGCGAGGCCTGGTTGCTGACCTTCCGCGCGCTGGGCGCCAACCCCACGCCGATCGACATCAATGAGCTGTACCAGGCGCTGCAGCAGGGCGTGGTGGATGGCCAGGAAAATCCATACGACAACATGCTGGTGCGCCGCTTCGGCGAGGTGCAGAAGTACTTGTCCAACACCGGCCACTTTTTCGACTGGTCTGGCTACATGGTGAACAAAGAGGCTTTCGACAGCCTGTCGCCCGCCCAGCAGGCCGCCGTAAAAGAGGCCGTTGCGATCGCGGTCAAGCAGCAGCGCGAGATATCCGCGAAAGAGAACGCCACCGCGCGCGACGCGTTGGTCAAGGCGGGCATGCAGTACGACGAAATCTCTCCGGCCGAACTGTCCAAGTTCCGTGAAGCCACTCAGTCGGTCTACCAGGCCGTGCGAGTTTCGCTGGGCGATGAGGTGATGGACGTCGCCGAAGCCGCCATCAAGCGTTGTCAATGATCCGTGCCCGCGGCTTTACAGGCCAGATGCGCCGCCCCGCCGGGATGGACGCTGGCCTGTGGACGCGATGAGGAGCTTTCATGTCCGAATCTGTGCTGTCCCGGCGATTTTCCGCCCTGCTGTCCGCCATCGATCGCGCATCGATGGTTTTCGTGACGGTCTGTATGGCCGTGCTGACCGCCGTGCTGCTGCTGCAGGTGTTTTTCCGCTACGCGCTGAACGACTCCATCGATTGGGGCTGGGACGTGCCCCGGGTCTGCTTTATATGGATGGTGCTGCTGTCCATTCCGCTGGGCATCCGCAACAACGCGCATGTGGGCATCGATCTGCTGACCGACCTGTTCAATGATCTGGGCCGTAGAGCGGCTATCACTATCAATGCGGTCTTCATGTTGCTGCTTTCCCTGGCGCTGGCTTACTACGCAGTCATCCTGACGGGCGATACCTGGGATCAGCTGATGCCCAATATCCCGCTTCCCGTTGGTGTGTTCTACGCCGCCCTGGTGTTCAGCCAGATCCACGCCGCCATGCATCTGGCGCGCATCATCGTCACCGGCCAGGCCCATTCGGCCGATTGGAGCGAAGCATGATTTTCTGGAGCATGCTGGCCGTCTTCGCCGTTTTCGCCTTGTTGGGCATGCCGCTGGCCTACGCGCTGGGGCTTGCGGGCTTTTGTGGCGTACTGGTGGGCGGCTTTCCGCCGCTGCAGTTGGCAGGCAAGATGATCTACGCGCTGGACTCGTTCCCGCTGATGGCTATTCCACTGTTCATGCTGGCCGGGCAGCTGATGCTGCGCGGCGGCATTATGGATCGGTTGATCGATCTGGCCAATGCGGTGGTGGGGCGCGTGCCCGGCGGCCTGGGGCACGTCACGGTCGCGTCGGCCATGGGCCTGTCGTCGGTGTCGGGCAGCTCGGTGGCCGACGCAACCGCACTGGGCGGCACGCTGGGGCCGAGCCTGACCCGCTCTTACAGCGCCCCCTTCGGGGCTGCGCTGGTGGCCTCGGCCTCTAACCTCGGTCCGATTTTGCCGCCCAGTATCGGCATGATCGTCTACGCCATTGCGGCGGGAAAAGTATCCATCGGCGGGTTGTTCCTGTCAGGCGTGCTGCCCGGCATTCTGTTGGGGCTGGGCTCGATGGCGCTATGTTCTTTCATCGCCCGGCGGCGCGGCTATCCTGCTACAGGAGAGTCCTTCAGCCTGCGCCGGGTGCTGCGCGAACTGCACCGTTCGATGCTGGTCTTTCTGATGCCCATCATCGTCATCGGCGGCATTATCGCCGGCGTGTTCACCTCGACCGAAGGGGCGGCCATCGCGGTGGCCTATGCGATGTTGATCGGCTTCTTCATCACCAAGAAGCTCAAGCTGTCGGATCTGCCGACCGCGCTGCTGAATGCCGCTATCGTCACGGCTATCGTAGGCGCGCTGATCGCGTTCTCGGCTCAGGTCACCTACCTGATGACGGCCGAAATGATTGGCGTGGCCATCGGCGACTGGTTGTCGGGAATCACGCAGAGTCCCTTGGTGTTCACGTTCATGGTCATGTTGCTGCTGGTGGTCGTGGGCATGTTCATGGAGGCCAATGCCGCGTACCTGATGCTGGTGCCCATCATCGCCCCCATCGCCGCCTCTTATGGCATAGATCCTATCTATTTCGGCTTCCTGTTCGTCATGAACATCACGATCGGCGGCATCACGCCGCCCGTGGGCGTGTTGTTGATCGTCACCTCCGGGATCTGGCGGGTCAAGGCGGTTGAGATCATCCGCGAGATATGGCCGTTCATCCTGCTGCAGTACGGGCTGCTGTTCCTGATCATGCTGTTTCCCTCGATCGTGCTGTTCCTGCCCAGGCTGGCTGGATTCTGAACGCAAAACGTAGATTAATTTTCGGGCGCCTCGCGCGCCGAACATGGAGATTGACATGGCAACGAGTATGAAGAGGCGCTTGCTGGCCGGATCCGGCATGGCAGGCATGAAGAAGATCGGCTTTATCACGCCGTCGTCCAATACCGCCCTGGAGCCGCTTACCTACCTGATGCTGAGCAATCTATCCGACATCGTCTCAGTGCACTTCGAGCGTTTGCCAGTGCAGACGCTCACGCTCGACAGCGGCGACGTCGCTCAGTTCCAGGCCGAGAAGATGGAGCATGCAGCCCGCCTGCTGCAGGACGCAAAGGTCGACGCTATTCTGTGGAACGGCACTTCGGGCGGCTGGACGGGCGAGGGCCTGGACGCCGATCGCCGCATTTGCGAGCGGATCACGGCCGCTACCGGCATCCCGGCTTCGACCACCTCGCTGGCCCAGGCAGAAGTGTTTCAGCGATATGGCATAACGCGCTACGGCCTGGCCGTGCCATATGAAGAGGGCCCCAGTACCATGATGGCCAGAACCTATCAGGCCGAGGGCTTCGAGGCCGTCAGCCGAGCCATGTCCGGCGAGCGCGTCAACACGGTGATCGGCGCGATGCCGTTCGATCAGATCCGCCGGTTGCTGCGCGATGCAGACAGTCCGCAGGCGCAGTGCCTGATGGTGGGTTGCACAAACTTGCCGGCCACGGTCCTGATCGATGAAATAGAAGCAGAACTGGGCAAACCTGTGTTCGACAGCATCGCTGTCACGCTTTGGAAGGCTTTGCGCATGGTGGGCATAGACCGGCCCATCCACGGCTGGGGAACGCTGCTGCGCAGCCATCACGCCATTGCGCAACTCGAAGAGTTGATGGAGCAGCTGCGTATCGACGAGAAGTGCGGCCGCACGACTATCCGCCTGGACGTGCCGTCGATGAACATGGGCGTGGACGACGTCTATGCCGAATCCGCCGCACCCGGCATCCCTCCGCTCAAATTGGATTCCAGCCTGAATCAGCGCGCCCTGGGCACGGTGCAGTGGCTGGAGGCGCACCATGACTTGCTGATTCAGTCTGATTGCATCAATGCCGATGTCCCGCCTCCCAAGGCGCTGATGAACGTCTACGGCGTCACGGCGCAGATGCTGGCTCCGCTGGTCTACGGCGGCGAGGTGCTGGGCTGGATATCGGTTCACCACATGGGCGGGACGCGCACTTGGCAGGATACCGAAATCGCCCGGCTGCGCGCCGCAGCTGCACGCGCACGCGAAATTCTGGAGGCGGCCGGCTGGTCGTCCGCCGAACGCTAGGGGGCGGCCTTCATGTCCAACTCCATTACTTCTTCCGAGGCATCACCGCCCGGCGGGCTGGGTCGCGTACTGTTCGACAATGCCGAAGAATTGGTCGGTTTTATTCTGCTATCGGCGATTGGCGTCATGATGATGGCGCAGGTGGTACTGCGCACGGTGTTCGGCGCGCCGCTCAGTTGGCCCGAAGAGCTGTCGCAGTTCTTGTTCGCCTGGTGCTCGACGCTGGGAGCCGTGGGGGCCTATAAGCGCCACGGTCTGGTGACGCTGGATCTGGTCACGCGCCGGCTGCCCGCAAACTGGCAGACGGCCTTGCGGTACCTTTGCGCACTGCTGATCGCGGCCTTGCTGGCGGTGGTAGGCTGGAAAGGCTACCAGCTGGCTGCGCGCACTTCGTTCTCGGCTGCCACGCTGCCCGTGACCTGGGCCTGGGCATACGCCTCGGCACCCGCTTTTTCGGTATTGATGCTTCTGCGCATGGTCCAGATGCAGGGCTGCAAGTACCGCTATCTGTTCGTCGAGCATTGGCTGGGATTGTCGCAGCCGGCTGAAGGCGCGGGGGCTACGCAATGATCTTCTCCGTCATGATCCTCGTGGCCGCGATGCTGGTCGGGGTGCCGGTGGCGTTGTCCATCGGTTTGTCCGCACTGGGTTATTTCCTGCTCAGTAACGCCAATCTGCTGGTGCTGCCGCAGCAGTTCATCGGTCAACTCAGCAACATGCCGCTGGTTGCCATCCCTTTCTTCGTTCTGGCCGGCGAACTGATGAACTGCGGCGGCGTGACGCGGCGCATTTTCGCGTTCGCGCTGGCTTGCGTCGGCCGGGTTCCGGGGGGGCTGGGACACACTAACGTCGTGGCCGGCATGATCTTTGCCGGCATGTCGGGCTCGGCCGTGGCCGATCTGGCCAGCGTGGGCAAGATCGGCCTGCGCGCAATGCGCGAGAGCCGCTATCAGGACGACCTGAGCGTCGGAGTGATCGTGTCGACCTCGACGATCGGGCCGATCATTCCACCCAGCATCAACATGGTCATCTTCGGCAGCATCGCGAATGTGCCGATCGGATTGTTGTTTCTGGGCGGCGTGGTGCCGGGCATTCTTACCGGCCTGCTGTTGATGGCGATGTTCGCGTTGCTCTTCAGGCGCGGAGGGTCGCAAGCCGCACCTGCGCCCAAGACGGCATTCTGGCGCGCGTTGCGCGAAGGCATCTGGTCGCTGCTGACGCCGGTGGTGCTGCTGGGCGCCATGTTCTTCGGCGTGGCCACGCCCACCGAAGCTGCCATCATCGCCACGGTATACACGCTGATTGTGGGAGGTCTCGTCTACCGAGAGCTGACCTGGAAGAATATTTTCGAATCGATCATGTCGACGGTGATTCTGTCGGGCGCGATCATGTTGATCATCGGCTTCGCGGCGCCCCTGGGTTACGTGATTTCGCGCGAGCAGGTCGCCGCCGATTTCGGCGCTTTCCTGATTAGCACATTCCAGCATCCGATCGCCCTGATGGCGGCGTCGACCGTGCTGCTGCTGATCGTGGGCACCTTCATGGAAGTGGCTGCCGCCATCATTCTGCTGACGCCCGTGCTCGGCGTGGCGCTGATAGGCGCCGGCTTCGATCCCGTCTACGTAGGGGTGGTCATGGTCTATGCATTGGGCATCGGCCTGGTGACGCCGCCGGTGGGCATGTGCCTGTACGTGGGCAGCCAGATATCGGATATGACGCTCGAGCGCGTGGTGAAGGCCGTCTTGCCGTTCCTGATTCCGCTGCTCGTCACCCTGGGCCTCATCATTTTCTTCCCCTCACTCATTACGTGGCTGCCTCACGCACTTTACGCAAACTAGCGCAAGCAAGGAGAAAGCATGATCAATGTCAAATATTCCCGCGTCCTTAAAGCCGCGGCGGGCAGCCTGGCCTGCGTGGCGGCGCTAGCGGCGGCCGGAGCACAGGCGCAGCAGAAGCCCGAACTGACCATTCGCATTGGCCAGAACATTGCCGTGGGCACGCCGCAAGACCTGGGCGTGAAGCGCTTCGCCAAGCTCGTCGAAGAGCGCTCCGGCGGCAAGATCGCGGTGCGGGATTATCCAGCCGGTCAGGCGGGCAACGAACAGCAAATGATAGAAGGCATGGAACTGGGCACGCTGGACATGGCCGCGATCACGGGTTCGACCTATGGCAATGTGCTGCCGGAGGCCAATGTCTTCGCCATGTTATATGCCTTCCGCGACCCGGATCACATGCGCCGCGCCCTGGAGGGCCCGGTGGGCCAGGAGATTGCCGAAGCGCTGCAGAAGAAGACCGGCATTCATGCAATGAGCCTGTCGTGGTATTACGGCACGCGTCAGGTCACGGCGAACAAGCCGGTACGCACGCCCGATGACCTTGACGGCCTGAAGATGCGGGTCGTGCCTGTACCGATCTTCGAGGCTTACTGGCGGGCTGCGGGCGCCACGCCGACGCCGGTGGACTTCAAGGACTTGTTCTCCGCACTGCAGACTCATGTAGTCGATGCGCAGGAAAACCCGCTGGCCGTAATGAAAGGCGCCGGCGTGCCGCTGGTAAACAAATACCTGTCACTGACCGATCATCTGGTCGCCAACACAGTGGTGGCCATGAGCGACGATCTGTACAGCCGCCTGAAGCCTGAGCAGCGCGAGCTGGTCAGGAAGGCAGTTATCGATGCCGGCCATTACCAGGACGAGCTGGTGGTGCAGAGCGAGAAGAGCCTGCTGCAGGAGTTCAAGGACCAGGGCGTGACGGTTGTCGAGCCGGATAAAGAGGCCTTCCGGCAGAAGGTGGCCGATGTGCCGAATACCTTCGACGGCGGCCGGCTCGCCAAGCTGTACGGCAAAATTCAATCGGCGCAGTAGCGCGGCAACCGCGGCCGCCGTCGCCCCGGCGCGGCGGCCATTGTTTTTCGGGCAGTCTAATGAATCATTCCGCATCGGACACTATTCTTGTTACCGGCATCACTGGCATGCTGGGCCATGCCATTGCCGCGCGGCTGGCAGGCGAGGGCCATCGCGTGGTCGGCATGGACCGTGCTGCGCCGCGCGATTTGCCATACCCCACGATCACGCATGACCTGCCCGACCCGCATCGCTGGCATGAGGCCATCGTTCGCCATGGCGTGACGCGCGTGGTGCACGCCGGCGCGGTTTCCGGCCCCATGCTGCTGCGCGATGCCCCGGCGCGCATTGCGGACATCAACCTGGCAGGCACGGTCGCGCTGCTGGAGGCCGCGCGTATCCACAGTATCCGGCGCATTGTGTGGTTCTCGTCCATCATGGCCTACGGGCCGCGCGACGTCGCCGCCCCGGTCGACGAAGAAACGCCGCTGCAGCCTGTTACGGTATACGGGGGTACCAAGGCGGCCGGCGAAGCGATGCTGCGCGCCTATCATGCAGAGCATGGTGTGGATGCCGTGGCGTTGCGAGTGGCTTCGTGCTATGGGCCGGGCCGGACCACCGCCTGCCTGATGCGCACGCTGGTCGAGGACGGTCTGGCGGGCCGGGCCACGCCGGTACGCGTCGAATCGGGGGTAACACGCCAGCACGTTTACATCGACGATGTGGTCGCTGCGGCATGTACTGCATTGTTTGCGTCCGGGCTGGCGCAGCGCGCGTATAACCTCGGGCCTGGTGTGGCGCAGAGCCTTGACGAGATCGTGCAGGCCGTGCGCCAGGCCGTGCCCCGAGCCGATGCGCGGGTCGTGGCCGACGGCATGGGCTGGAATACCTTCCCGCTGGGACCATTGGCCATCGACGCGGCCCGTCGCGACCTGGATTTTGCGCCGCGCACCACACTGGCAGCTGGCGCCGTCCAGGTGCGTGACTGGGTGCTGGCGCGCCGCCAGGACGTTTCCTCTTCTTGACTGTGCACATCGCCATGTCCATACCGTCTTCCTCATCTTTTCTGCAGCAATTCGATTTCACCGGCAAGCGGGTCTGCGTTACCGGCGCTGCCAGCGGCATCGGCCGTGCCACGGCGCTGCTGTTTGCAGACCTGGGCGCCACCGTGTATCTGGCCGATCGCGATGCCGCCGCACTGGCCCAGGCCACGGCCGGCCGGCCAGCCGGCCTGCATGCCGTGGTCTACGATCAGGCCGACATCGGTTCGATCGAGAGCCTTGCCGAGACGGTGGGCGAGGTCGACGTGTTGGTCAACAATGCCGGCGTGTTGCTGTTCGAGCCGCTGGCAGACTTGTCCTGGGCCGATCTGGACCGGGTCGTGTCTGTCAACCTGGCCGGCGCCATTGCTCTGACCCGGCTTGTCGGCGCCAAGATGACGGCCCGTGGTGCAGGGGTGGTTCTGCATACCGGGTCGCAGCTGACCTTTAACGGTGCGGAGCATCGCTCGGTATACGCTGCCACCAAGGCCGGCATCTCACAGTTCGTGAAGACAGCCGCGCTGGAGTGGGGGCGTTACGGCGTACGCGTGAACTGCGTGGCGCCAGGCCGCACGCTGACGCCCATGAACAGCAGGCTGCTAGAGGCTCCTGCCGCTCACGCCGAGGCTGTCGAGCGCATTCCGCTGGGCCGGCTCGGCCGCCCCGAGGATCAGGCCGCGGCCTTCGTCTTCCTGGCCAGCGATGCCGCCAGCTATATCACTGGGCAGACCTTGGTGGTGGACGGCGGCTGGATCTTGCCCTGATCCGGGCGCGGCTGCCGTGGGCTGGGACGTGCGCGGGCGCTAGCGCCGGGGCTGGGATGCTTCTGCGAGCCCGCGCTGCGCCAGCCGCGTTTCCAGCAATTCGACGAACGCACGCACTTTCGCGGTATTACTCAGCCGAGAGGGATGTACTGCCCATACGTGGGCCTCTTGATGGTAGCCGGGCAGCACCCGCACCAGCGTCCCCGCCGCCAGGCTGGCCTGCACATCCCACTCTGAGCGCAGGATGATGCCGTGGCCGTCGATCGCCCACCGGTGTGCAATTTCGCCATTGTTGACCAGCAGCGGGCCGCTGACTTTGACCGTGTGCGCGCCATCGGGCCCGGTAAGACGCCACAGGCCGAAGGACTGGTCGCGTTCGCGCACGGGGATGCAATGATGCCGAGCCAGGTCGGCCGGCTCGATGGGCATCGGGTGCGAGGCCAGGTAGGATGGCGAGGCGCACAGAATGCGGTGATTGACCGCGATGCGGCGTGCGATCAGGGTCGGCTCGCGCACGATGCCAACGCGGACATCCAGGTCGAAGCCTTCTTCCAGTAAATCTACTGGCCGGTCCAGGAATTCCAGCTGCACTTGCAAGGCGGGGTGGCGCAGGGCCAGCTCTGATACGGCCGGGGCCACATGATTGCGCCCGAAACCCGTGCTGGTGCAGATACGCAGCAAGCCGCGCGGCATGGTGCGCGAGGTGGTGACGGCGTCGGTCATCTCGTCCACGTCTTCCAGAATGCGCTGGGTCCATTGAAAGACCGTCTGGCCGTGGTCTGTGACAGTGATGCGCCGCGTGGTGCGATGCAATAGCTGAGTATGCAGCGCGGTTTCGAGCATGGCGATACGCTTGCTGACGTAGGCGGGCGATACCCCCAGTTCGGTGGCCGACGCAACGAAGCTGCGCTTGCGCACTACCAGGCAGAACAAGCGGAGATCTTCCAGCAGGGGCAGGGGCGTACTCATGGGCTGGTCCGTGGGCTGTGCCGGTGCGCGCACGGTAAAGGAAAGCTGGAGATGCCCGGCTGTTCACGAATAGTGTTTTGTCTATTCACGCTGCACCTGGTGATGTTTGTCGCCTCTGGTTTTATGCTCGCGCTGTACGACACGATCTTATTCTGGCGCGCCAGAGCGGGCGCCCGTTCTTCGAGAGGATACATGAAGACGCATAGAATCGCCGCCATACCCGGAGATGGCATCGGCAAAGAAGTGATGCCCGAGGGCAAGCGCGTGGTGGATGCCGCGGCGCGGCTGACGGGTATCGATATCGAATGGATCGACATCGATTGGGCCAGTTGTGATTACTATGCCCGGCATGGCAAGATGATGCCGGACGACTGGTTCGACCAGATCAAAGGCTGCGACGCCATTTACTTCGGCGCAGTGGGCTGGCCCGATACGGTGCCTGACCACGTCTCGCTGTGGGGGTCGCTGCTGAAATTCCGCCGCCACTTCGACGAGTACGTCAACTTGCGGCCGGTGCGCCTGATGCCCGGGGTGCCTGCTCCGCTGGCCGGGCGCAAACCCGGCGACATCGATTTCTATGTCGTGCGCGAGAACACCGAAGGCGAATATTCATCCGTAGGGGGGCGCATGTTCGAGGGCACCGACGAGGAATTCGTCGTGCAGGAGTCCATCTTCACCCGCCGTGGCACCGATCGCATCCTGAAATACGCCTTCGAGTTGGCGCAAAGCAGGCCCAAGAAGCACCTGACCTCGGCCACCAAATCCAATGGCATTTCTATCAGCATGCCGTACTGGGACGAGCGGGTCGAAGCCATGGCAAAGAATTACCCCGGCGTGCGCCACGACAAGTACCACATCGACATCCTGACGGCACGCTTCGTGCTCAGCCCCGAGCGTTTCGACGTGGTGGTGGCCTCGAATCTGTTCGGCGATATTCTGTCGGACCTGGGGCCCGCCTGCACAGGTACCATAGGCATCGCGCCCTCGGCCAACCTGAACCCCGAGCGCAAGTTTCCGTCGTTGTTCGAACCGGTGCACGGCTCGGCGCCGGATATCTACGGTAAAAACATCGCAAACCCGATCGGCATGATCTGGTCGGGCGCGATGATGCTGGACTTCCTGGGCGAGGGCCAGGGCAAGTATCGTCAGGCTCACGACGCCATCGTGCGCGCCATCGAGCAGAGCCTGGTGGATGGCAAGGTCACCCCTGATCTGGGAGGCAAGGCGTCTACTAATGAAGCCGGCATCGCCATTGCCAAGGCCCTGAAAGCCTGACGGTCTTGTTCCAAAGGGGCGCGGCAACACGGGTTGCCGGCCGGTTACGCCAGTTCGCGCAGCAGCAGTTCCCAGAATTTCGCGCGGGTCTGCAAGGTAGACACCAGGATGTACTCGTGCAGGGTGTGGGCGCCGTCGCCGTCGGCCCCCAGGCCGTCTAGCGTGGGCACGCCCATCGCCGAGGTGAAGTTGGCGTCGCTGCCGCCGCCCGTCATGGGCGCTTCTTCCAGGTCGAAGCCGGCTTCCCGTGCGTATTCCTGCGCCAGCGCCAGCAGCGCGGCGGCCGCGTCGCTGCGCACCATGGGCGGGCGGTTGAGCTCGACGTCGATGTCCAGCTCCACGTCCGGCCCCACCGCGCACAGGTTGCGCATGCGGCGCAGCACGTCTTCGGCCGCGCCCATGTCGGGCACGCGAAAATCGACCACGCAGCGGCATTGCGCCGGCACCGTGTTGGTGACCGTGCCGCCGGCGATGGTGCCCACGCTGACGGTTACGCCGCGCTCGTAGTCGGTCATGGCTTCCAGCGCCAGCACCTGGTGGGCCATTTCGCGAATGGCGCTGCGGCCTTTTTCGTGCTGCATGCCGGCGTGGGCAGGGCGGCCCTTGACGTTCAGTCGCAGCATGCCGGTGCCCTTGCGCGCCGTGACGCACTTGCCGCCGTTGGGGCGGGCCGGCTCGCACACCAGGCCGTACTTGGCGTTGGCCGCGTAGCGTTCGATCGAGGCGCGCGAGGCATGGCTGCCGATTTCTTCATCGGGCACCATCAGGAAATCCACCGGCAGGCGCGTGCTGCCGGGCTGCGCCAGCGTGGACAGCGCCGCCAGCGCCAGATAGATGCCGCCCTTCATGTCGTAGCTGCCGGGGCCGTACAGGCGGTCGCCTTCGATGCGGCAGGGGTTGTCCTGCAGCGTGCCGATGGGGTGCACGGTGTCCAGATGCGCCAGCACCAGAATGCCGGGGCGCGTGTCGCCGGCCGCGCGGTTGGTGGCGTACAGCAGCGGGCCTGTGTCCGGCCCCAGCGGCGTGACCTCGACCGCCAGGCCGGCGTCGCGCGCCTGGGCCTCGACCAGGGCGGCCATGGCGGCCACGCCTTGCGGCGAATTGGATGGCGATTCGCAGCGCACCCACGACTGGATGCCGGCGACGAGCGCTTCGGTGGAGGGCAGGGATGACATGCTTCGCGTTCCTGGTGGGCAGTGGACGATGGGGATCAGGCGACCTGCTGGCCTGCCAGCCGGGCCAGTTCGGCATCGCTGGGCAGTTTGCCTTCGAACCACAGGCTGGCGCAAGCGGCCGACATGGCGCGGCCGTCGTGGCCGATGCCGGGCACGGTCTGCAGTGTCCAGCCGAACGGCACGCCGCGGCGCTGCGCTTCGCGCTGGCCGGCCTCGAAATAGTTGTGGGCGCGCGCATAGCGGTGCGGCCCCTGGCGCAGCGCGGCAGCGTCGGACGGCAGATTGGGATCGTCGGTGGCGATGTCCTGGTCGCCGGCCAGGATGGTCATGGGGTAGGCCAGCAGGCGCACCAGGTGGTCTTCGGTCAGGCCCACGCCGTCCAGGCCTTCGGGGTAGCGGTGCGCGAAGGTGGGCAGGGTGTACCAGCCCGGGTTGGCGGCGGCCACCGCGCAGAACGGCGCGTGAGGCTGGCTGCTCATCAGGCGGTGTACGAACTGGCCGCCGGCCGAATGGCCGAACAGGTGGGCCTGCGCGGTCTCGGTGACACCCGCGGCGCGCAGGTCGGCGAATACTTTGGCCACCAGCGCGTAGGTCCAGCCGTCGATGTGGCGCGGATTGCCGCCGGCGCTGAAGACGCGGCCGTTGTTGTAGCTTTCGACGCCGGGCCAGATGTCGTTCGAGAACGTGGGCGCCACGATCAGCACGTTGTGCCTGTCGGCGGCCGGGATCCAGAAGTCGCGGTAGTCGTCGCCGTTGCGCAGCACGCCGTGCTGCACCATCACCACCGGGCGGTCGGGCGTATAGCCGTAGGGGCGGTAGGTCTGCAGCGTGAATGGGCGGTCGGCATTGCGGTCATCGTCGACATAGGGAATGGCATTGCGGCCGGCATGGCCCAGTTCCTGGGCGATGCGGTCGGCGTTGGACATCTCTGCTTTCATGGCGGGAGCGAATCTAGGGGTTGAGGTGGCAGGCCGACCAGTGGCCGGGCGCGATTTCTTGCAGCGCAGGCGCCTGCTCGCGGCAGCGCGCCATGGCGTGCGGACAGCGCGGGTGGAAGGTGCAGCCCGGCGGCGGGTTCAGCGGCGACGGAATCTCGCCCTGGATGGGCGTGAACTTGCGGCCGCGCCGGCCGACGTCGGGCACTTCGGCCAGCAGGGCCTGGGTGTACGGATGGTTGGCGCGCGTGAAGATCTCGGCAGCCGGCGCGCGCTCGACGATCTTGCCCAGGTACATGATGGCCACACGATCGGAAATGTGCTTGACCACGCCCAGGTCGTGGCTGATGAACAGATACGTGAAGCCGTGCTGTTCGCGCAGGTCCATGAACAGGTTGATCACCTGCGCCTGGATCGACACGTCGAGCGCGGCTACCGGCTCGTCGCATACCAGGAACTTGGGCGACACCATCAGCGCGCGGGCGATGCCGATGCGCTGGCGCTGGCCGCCGGATATCTGGTGCGGAAAGCGGTCACGGTATTCGGGGTCGAGGCCCACTTCGGACAGGGCGCGGTCGATGCGCGCGGGGATCTCGGCCGGCGGCGCCAGCTTGTGCACCTTCAGCGCCTCGCCCAGGATCCGGCGCAGGCGCTGGCGCGGGTTGAGCGAAGCCTGCGGGTCCTGGAAGATCATCTGCACGCCCAGCGTGTAGGCCAGCAGATCGGCGCCGCGCAAGCTGGCGGCAAGGCGGCCCTGGTACAGCAGTTCGCCTTCGGTCTGGCGGTGCAGGCCGGCCACCACGCGTCCCAGCGTGGATTTGCCGCAGCCGGATTCGCCCACCAGGCCCAGCACTTCGCCGCGCTGGATGGCCAGGTCGACGCCGTTGACGGCGTGCACCGTGCGGCGGTCGATGGGCTTGCCGGCCAGCGCCAGTATGCGCTGGGCCAGGTCGGGATGATGCTCGAAACGCTTGTGGACGTTGCGCAGCTCGATAACGGGCGTGTCTTGCGGGGTCATGCGGTAGCGGTCTCGCGGGCGATCGGTACGTAGCAGCGGAAACTGCGCGGGCCTTCCTGCACGGCGGCAGGGGCCTGCTCGGCGCAGCGTGTGATGGCGCTGGGGCAGCGCGGGCGGAACGCACAGCCGGCGGGCCGCCCCGCCAGGCTGGGGGCCATGCCCTCGATCTGGTGCAGGCGCGCGCCGGGCGCGGTATTGCCGGGCATCGAGTCGAGCAGGCCGCGGGTATACGGATGGCGCGGCGCGTCGAGCACCTGCTCGACCGGTCCGGCCTCGACGATGCGTCCGGCGTACATCACGGCCACGTGGTCGGCCAGCTCGGCCACCACGCCCAGGTCGTGGGTGATCCAGATGAGGGCGGTATCGTGCTTGCGGCAGATTTCCTGCATGCGGTACAGGATCTGCCCCTGGATGGTTACGTCCAGCGCTGTAGTGGGCTCGTCGCAGATGATCAGGTCGGGGTTGTTCAGCATGGCGATGGCGATCGCCACCCGCTGGCGCATGCCGCCCGAGAATTCATGCGGATAGCTGTCCAGGCGCTTTTCGGGGGCGGGAATGCCGACCATGGCCAGGGCCTCGCGGCAGCGCTCGCGCGCCTGAGCGGCCGGTACGTTTTCGTGCGTGAGAATGGCTTCCATCATCTGTTCGCCGATGCGCAGCACCGGGTTCAGCGTCATCAGCGGGTCCTGGAAGATCATGGCGATGCGGTTGCCGCGCAGGCGGCGCATGCCTTCTTCGTCGAGCTTGCGCAGGTCCTGTCCCTTGAACAGGATCTCGCCGGACACGACTTCGCCCGGCGAGTCGATCAGGCCCAGCAGCGAAAAGCCGGTAACCGATTTGCCGGAACCGGATTCGCCGACCAGGCCCAGGATCTCGCCGCGGTGCACAGTGAGGTCGACGCCGTCGACCGCCGGCCAGGCGCCGGCTTCGGTGTGGAAGGCGGTGCGCAGCCCGCGCACCTGCAGGATTACGTCGCTCATGCTCGTCGCGGGTCCAGGGCTTCGCGCAGGCGGTCGCCCACGATGTTGATGGTAAGAATCAGCAGCAGCAGGGCCACCCCCGGGAACATGCTGATCCAGTAGTCGCCCGACAGCAGGTACTGGAAGCCGTTGGCAATGAGCAGGCCCAGCGACGGCTCGGTAATGGGCACGCCCACGCCCAGGAACGACAGCGTGGCCTCCAGCGCGATGGCGGTGGCGATCTGGATGGTGGCGAACACCATCACCGGCCCCAGGCAGTTGGGCAGCAGGTGGAACAGCATGATGCGCCAGGCGGGGAAACCCAGGTTGGCGGCCGCCTCGACGTATTCTTTGCGGCGTTCCTGCAGCGCGCGGCCGCGCATGATGCGCGCGTAGTGCGCCCATTGCACCACCACCAGCGCCAGGATCACCTTGTCGACGCCGCGGCCCATCATGGCCAGCAGCACCAGCGCCACCAGGATGGTGGGAAAGCCCAGGATGAAATCGACAATGCGCATCAGCAGGGTGTCGACGAAGCCGCCGACATAGGCGGCCACCAGCCCGGCCATGCTGCCGATGGCGGTGGCCAGCCCCACGGCCGACAAGCCCACCATCAGGCTGATGCGCAGGCCATACAAGATGGCGCTGAACATGTCCCGGCCCTGGTCGTCGGTACCCAGCAGGTACACCTTGCCGTCCATCGAGGCGGCCCCCGGCGGCAGGCGGCCGTCGAGCAGGTTGAGGCTGGCCAGGTCGTAGGGGTTCTGCGGCGCGAAGAACGGGGCGGCCAGCACCACCACGATCAGGATGGCCAGCGCGATGGCCGAGCCCGCGACGGTGGGGCGGCTGCGCAGTTTTTTCAGGATGGCGGCGCGGCGCGGGGTTTCAGCCAGTGGCTGGATGGTGCGCGTGCGGCCGTTGGAAGAAGAATGAGCCATGGCGTTACTGGGCGGGGGCGACAAGCTGCACGCGCGGGTCGAGCGCGGCATAGAGGATATCGACGATGAAATTGACGATCACGAAGATCAGCGTCACCAGCATCACGTAGGCCACCACCACCGGACGGTCCAGCTGGTAGACGCTGTCGATCAGCAGCTTGCCCATGCCGGGCCAGGCGAACACGGTTTCGGTGATGGTGGAATAGGCGATCAGGCTGCCGAATTCCATGCCCACCACCGTGACGACCGGAATCAGGATATTGCGCAGGATGTGCCGGCGCACGATGCGCCCGGGGCGCACGCCCTTGGCGCGCGCGAATTTCACGTATTCCTGCGACTGGGCCTCGGCCACGCCGGTGGCGGTCAGGCGCAGCACCAGGGCGATGTTGGCCAGCGCCAGGTTGACCGCCGGCATGATCACGTGCGACCAGCCGTTGACGGTCAGGATCGACAGCGGCACGCCCAGCACGCTGACCGTGTCGCCGCGCCCCGAGGCGGGCAGCCAGCCCAGCCACACGGCGAACAGCAGGATCAGCATCATGCCCTGCCAGAAGTTGGGCAGCGAGAAGCCCAGCACCGAGGTCGCCATGATGCCGCGGCCCAGCGCGCGGTCGCGGTACAGGCCGGCCACCAGCCCGAGCGGAATGCCGATCAGACAGGTCAGGGTGATGGCCACCACCACCAGTTCGAACGTGGCGGGGATGCGCTGCACGATCAGCTCGATGGCCGGGATGCCGTGCACGAAAGACGTGCCCAGGTCGCCGTGCAGGGCGCGCCACAGGAAGGTGAAATACTGCTGCCAGATAGGCTGGTCGAGCCCCAGGCGGGCGATGGTGGCCGCGCGGGCCTCCACCGTTGCCTCGGGGCTGACCAGCAGTTCGATCGGGTCGCCCACGGCGTATACCGCGAAAAATACCACGACCGATACGGCCAGCATCACGAACAGGCTCTGGATCAGCCTGCGCAGGGTAAACAAAACCACGTTGTGCGTTCCTTGGGGTCTTGCGAAAACAGCCGGCCGGCCTTACGGGGCCGGCTTGACCGATTTGACTGACGAGGCGAGAGTGTACTGGTCCGCGCGGCCTTCATAGGTCAGCCCCTTACGGAACGCCCAGATGCTGCTTTCGAAATGCAGCGGGATGCTGGGCAGGTCGGCCAGGGTGATGGTCAGGGCCTGTTGCAGCAGTTTTTCCCGCTTGGCGTCGTCTACCGTGGTGACGGCCTGGCGGAAGATCTTGTCCAGTTCGGGGTTGGAGTAGCGGCCGTAGTTGCTGGTGCCCATGCCCAGCTCGGGGGCGTACGAGGTTACCCAGTACTGCAGGAACGACGAGGCCTCGCCGGTTTCCGATGACCAGCCGCCCATGGCGAAGCTGAATTCGCGCTTGGCGCGCTTGGGGAAGTACACCGAGCGGGTCATGGCGTCGACATGTGCCTTGATGCCTATGCGCGACAGGTACTGCGCCACGGCCTGGGTGATCTGGCCGTCGTTGATGTAGCGGTCGTTGGTGGACGACAGGGTCAGTTCGAAGCCGTCGGGGTAGCCGGCCTCGGCCAGCAGTTTCTTGGCGCCCGCGGGGTCGTATTTCAGTTGCGGCGGATGCGGCAGGGTGCCGAACATGCCGTCGGGCAGGAACTGGTTGGCCGGCGTGGCCATGCCGTCCATGATGCGCGCCACGATGGTCTTGCGGTCGATGGCCATGCTGATGGCGCGCCGCACGCGCACGTCCTGCAGCGGGTTCTTGCCGTTGGGTGCCTTGACCAGCGGGCTGGCGTCGCGCCCCACGTCGAACTGGAAGTACACCACGCGCACCGAGGGCGTGACCACGTAGCCGAAGCCCGGCGTGCTCTTGATGCGCTGCACGTCGCGGGCGGCCGGGCTTTCGATCACGTCGAAGTCGCCGGCCAGCAGGCCGGTCAGGCGCGGCCCGGCATTGGGCACCGGCACGAAGCTGACGTGGCGCCATTCGGGTTTGCTGCCCCAGTAGTCTTCGTTGCGTTCCAGCTCGATGCCGGTGCCTTTCACGTACGATTTGAACTTGTAGGGGCCGGTGCCGATGGCGTCCTTGCCGCTGTTGAAGTCGGCCACCCTGGGCCAGGGGCCGGTTACGCCGCACTGCTTGTCCAGGTCGAAGCTGATGGGGCCGTGCTCGACGATGCCGCTCCACAGAATGCCGGTGCGGGTCAGGTCGTTGGCCAGCAGAGGGTAGGGCTTGAGCGTCTTGATGCGCAGCGTGTGGGCATCGGTGGCCTCGACGCTGGCGAATTTCTGCACCACCGCAGCATACGAGCCGGCGATGGATTCTTCATTGTTCATCACGCGGCAGAAGGTGAAGATCACGTCCTGCGAGGTCAGGGGCTGGCCGTTCGAGAACTTCACGCCTTGGCGCAGCTTGAATTCCCAGGTGGTGTCGTCCAGCGTTTTCCACGACGCGGCCAGCCCGGGGATCAGGCTCATCCTGGCGTCCTGCGCCACCAGGGTCTCGAAGATCTGCGAAGCCATCGCGTTGTTGGGCGTGGCCTGGTGGTAGTGCGGGTCCATGGCGGTGGGCTCGGACGCCAGCGCGATTTTCAGCGACTGGGCGTGCGCGCCGGCGGCCAGGCCGAACAGCGCGGCCAGGGCCGCTGCGCGGATACAGGAAGCGTGCATGGATGTTTTCTCCTGGGGCGTAGGGCTTTCGTTGTCGGTACCGCGGAATCAGGGAAGCTCAGCCGGCGGCCTGGGCGATGGGCTGGGCCGGGCGCAGCACGGTCACGCCCGGGCGCACATTGGCCAGCGACGGCATGATCAGCACGCAGTTGTCGTAAGGGGTGACGAAGGGCTCGCCGTCATTCCAGCCCAGCAGTGTGCCGGCCTGCGGCAGCTGTTCCAGCCCGCGCCAGCGTTGCGCGAAGCGCACATCGGCGCTTTGGGCGGCAATGGCATGCGTGACGCGCAGCGCCTGCTGGCGCGGCGCATCGGGCGCGAACCAGCCGGCGGGCAGGTCGGCGCGCGCGAACATGCCGGCGGCCACCAGGAAGCGGGCCATCTGGTCTATCGCCACGTCGCGCGCCTGTGGCGCGCCGTGAAAGCCGCATTCGATCAGCAGCGAGCGCGTGCCGTCGTCGCCGCTGGCACCGAAGCGGCCGTAGTCGCGCATGCGCACGCCGGCGGCATGGCCGGCGTCAGCGATGATGTTGGCCGGCGTGCCCAGTTGCAGCGCCAGTTCGATGTTGCGCGGCTGCAGGCCGGTGAGCTGCAGCGGCATGTCGGAATTGCTCATCGAATGGAAATCCATCAGCCAGTCGGCCCGGGCCACCCAGGGCCGCAGGGCGGCGGCGCGCCGGCGTTCCTGGGTGGACGGGTCGGCCAGCTTGTCGTCGCTCCAGACCCGGTTCATGTCTTCGTCGACGAAGCGCGCCGGCAGGTAGTTGGCGGGGTCGAAGCGGTCGAAGGCCGCCAGGTTGCAGAACACCAGCGTCAGCGCCCCACGGCGCGGCCGCAGTCCGCTGGCCAGCAGCGTTTTCAGGGCCCAGGCGCCGCACAGTTCGTTGCCGTGGATCAGCGCCGTCAGCACCACGTGCCTGCCCGGCGCGCCCGAATCGAAGTGCCACACGCCCGGCGTGTCGGTGTTGCCCAGGCGCTCGGCCGACAAATCCGGACAGGCGAGTTCAAACGGGCGCAGCGGGGCTGTGGCATCAGGCGTAGACATGGGCGCTCCACAAACAAGGGACACATCGACACGGCCGGCGGCGCAGGACGCGGCGGCACGCAGCGCGGCGCGCGCGCAGGAGGCGGGGCCGCCGGGCGATGGCGGGCCGTTTGGCAGCCAGGAACATATTTCCCCCTGGGCGAGCCGCCAGCTGCGAGGCTGGCGCGATGCCGGTTCTTATCTTGAGGCAGATTCTAGGAGCGGGTCAGCTTTCTCGGCAATTAGAATATTTGAGACGCTATTTGCCTTTTTGGCAAAGCAAGGCAATGGGCCATGCCCCCGGCTGGCCCCACAGGACGGGTACGGCACCATGCATGGAATTTCGCTGAAGTACTTCGTGGCGGTGGCCCAGGCCGGCAGCCTGAGCGGCGCCTCGAAGCAGTTGCACGTGGCGGTATCGGCCATCAGCCGCCAGATCGCCCGCCTGGAGGAAGAGGTGGGCGCGCCGCTATTCGAGCGGGCGCCGCGCGGCATGGCTCTGAGCCAGGCCGGGCGGCTGCTGCTGGCGCATGCGCGGCGCACCCTGCTGGAATCGGATGAAGTGCTGCGGCAGATCGCCGGCCTGCAGGGCACGCCACATGACGAGATCCGCGTGGGGGCGTCGGAAGGGCCCGCGCAGGGCTTCCTGCCGGTGGCTATGGTGGATTTCCGGCAGCAGCATCCGCGCACGCGGTTCTCGCTGCACGTGCTGACGCCGCCCGAGTCCATGCGGCAGATCGCCAGCGGCGATATCGATGTGTCGGTGTCGTTCAACGTCGAGCCGGCCCAGGGCGTGGCGGTGCTGCATTCCTGGCGCGCGCCGGTCTATGCCGTGATGGCGGCCACCCACCCGCTGGCCGGGCGCAGCCGCCTGCGCCTGGAAGACGTGCTGGCCTATCCGCTGGCGCTGACCGACGATAAAAGCACGGCGCGGCGCTTGCTCAACCGTACCTGCGCGCTGGAAGACATGCAGCTGCAGGCGGCGCTGATCTCGAATTATTCGCCGGCGCTGCATGGCTTCGTACGCCATTCCAATGCCGTGATGTTCGCAGGCTATATCTCGGTGGCCTGGCGCCTGGCGCAGGACGGCCTGGTGGCGCGGCCCGTGGTCAGCGCCGAACTGCAATCGCGCAACCTGCAGATCCAAACGATGGAAGGGCGGCTGCTGCCGCCCGGCGTGGCGCGCTTCATCGAGCACCTGAAAGCGCGCATCGACGAGGTCGAGGCGACTTTGCCGTAGACGGAAGAAGAAAAGGTGTCTGACTCCCGCAGGGTGTCAGACACCGTTCTGTTGAGGCGGCCTGCGCACACTTCGGTGTCCGACACCCTGCCGGGAGTCAGACACCTTGCCCGGATCTGCCCGGCGGCGCTTACTTCGCCGAATGCACCGACATGGCCAGGGTGTACTGGTCGCGCCGGCCTTCGTAGGTGAGGCCCTTGCGGAAGGCCCAGATGCTGCTTTCGAAGTGCAGCGGGATCAGCGGCAGGTTGTCCAGGGCGATCTGCGTGGACTGCTGCAGCAGCTTCTCGCGCTTTTCCGGATCGACCGCCACGATGGCCTGTTCGTACACCTTGTCGAATTCGGCATTCGAGAAGCCGCCGTAGTTGCTGGTGCCCAGGCTGCGGGCCGAGTCGGTCGAGGCGACCCACAGCTGGAACAGCGCCGACGCTTCGCCGGTTTCGGCCGGCCAGCCGCCCATGGCGAAGCTGAACTCGCGCTTGGCGCGCTTGGGGAAGTAGATCGAGGCGGTCATGGCGTCGACGTGGGTCTTGATGCCGATGCGCGACAGGTACTGGGCCACGGCCTGCGTCACCTGGCCGTCGTTCACGTAGCGGTTGTTGGTGGACGACAGGGTCAGTTCAAAGCCGTCGGGGTAGCCGGCCTCGGCCAGCAGCTTCTTGGCGCCTTCCGGGTCGTACTTGATCTCGGGCGCCTTGGGCAGCGCGCCGAACATGCCGTCGGGCATGTACTGGTAGGCCGGGGTCGCCAGGCCGTCCATGATGCGCGCGTTGATGGTCTTGCGGTCGATGGCCATGTTGATGGCGCGGCGCACGCGCAGGTCTTGCAGCGGGTTCTTGCCGTCGGGGCTCTTGACGAACGGGCTGGGGTTGCGGCCCACGTCGGGCTGGAAGAAGACCAGGCGGGTCGACGGCGTAGCCACGTAGCCGAAATTGCCGTTTTCTTTCAGGCGCGGCAGGTCGCGCGCGGCCGGGTTTTCGATGACGTCGAAGTCGCCCGACAGCAGGCCGGTCAGACGCGGGCCGGCGTTGGGCACGGGCACGAACTTCACCGTTTTCCATTGCGGCTTGTCGCCCCAGTAGCCTTCGTTGCGTTCGAGCTCGATGCCGGTACCCTTCACGTACGATTTCAGCTTGTATGGGCCGGTGCCGATGGCGTCTTTGCCGTTGTTGAAATCGGCCACCGTGGGCCACGGGCCGGTTACGCCGCAGCCTTCCTTGGGGGCGAACTTCAGCGGGCCGTGTTCGACGATGCCGTTCCAGATGATGGGCAATTGCCGCGCCAGCTCGGCCGGCATCAGCGGGAAGGGTTCGGCGGTTTTCAGGATGACCGTGTGCGCGTCGGGCGTCTGCACGTCGGTCAGCAGCTTGGTCACCGTCATGTACGACTGCGAGATGTTGGTCTTGTTGTTCAGGGTGCGGCACACCGAGAACAGCACGTCCTGCGAGGTGAAGGGTTCGCCGTTCGAGAATTTCACGCCTTCGCGCAGCTTCAGCTCCCAGGTCAGGTCGTCCAGGTTCCTCCACGACGTGGCCAGGCCGGGCTTGAGCTTCATGTCGGGGCCGCGGTAGATCAGCGAGTCGTAGACATGGGCGGCGAACGCGTCGTTCTGCGTCTGCTTGTGATAGTGCGGGTCGGCAGAGGTCGGTTCGGACGACAGGGCGATGGTCAGGGACTGGGCCAGGACCGCGGGGGCGGCGGCCAGGCCGGCGCTGGCCGCCAGCAGGGCCAGGGAAGTACGCAGTTTCATGAAGGCTCCGGATCTGCGGGATGGATTGCACGGCTGCCGGCAGGGTGCCGCCAGATGCAATCAATCGTGACAAGGGGGCGATTATCGGAAGCTGCCTCGTGCGTTGTCAATGCGCACAGCTGGGTATTGCGCCGCAGCAAGAATGGTCTGGCGGCCAGAAACGACAAGGCGCCGCGCCCCGCTTCGGGGTGCGGCGCCTTGGACACGCGCAAGACGCGTACAGCGTTGCCGCCCGGCCCTTTTCAGGGGCGGGCGGCAAGCCGGAGGGCAATTACCACTGCGAACCGGCGTAGCGGGCGCTGGCGGCGCGGGCGCGATTCATGGCTTCGTGCACGTCGGCGACGTAGTCGGCAAAGGCGCCGACCGCGCGGGCGATCGCGGCGCCGGCCTGCTTCAGCAGCACCAGGGGTTGGGCATTCGATTGGCTTTCCATCGCGCCGCGAAGCAGGTCGCGTTCCAGCGCATCGGTCAGGCGGGCATTGGTGTTCAGGGTCAGTTCGCTCATGGTTTCTCTCCAGTCCGTTTCGTCATGGGGTAAACCATTATAGGGATAACCCTAAGTGCAATGCAACATGAATCTGTGGATAAGTTGTAACGATGATTATCCGTGGCCATTTCGCAACTGCCGGGCGGCGTCGGCCAGTTCGCCGGCCGTCAGGCCGATGGGGCCGATGCCCGCCGCCACCCGGACGTCGGCGGCCGCCCCGTGCAGCCAGACGGCGCCCGCCACCGCCTGGTCCAGCGCAATGCCCTGGGCGACCAGGCTGCCCAGCATGCCGGCCAGGACATCGCCGGTGCCGGCCGTGGCCAGCCCGGCATTGCCGGTGATATTGCGGCGGCACAGGCCATCGGGCCGGCACACCAGGGTGCCGGCCCCCTTGAGCACCACCCAGGCGCCATGGCGGCTGGCCAGCGCGCGGGCCGCCGCCGGGCGGTCGGTCTGCACGGCCCGGGTGTCCGTGCCCAGCAGCCGCGCGGCCTCGGCCGGGTGCGGCGTCAGGATCACCGGCCCCAGGCCCCAGGCAGGCAGCGCGCCGGCGGCCAGCAGGTTCAGGCCGTCGGCATCCAGCACCAGCGGCGCGCCGCCGCGGCGGGCGAACAGCGCGTCCAGCGCGGCCTGCGCCTGGCTGCCGGTGCCCAGCCCGCAGCCGGCCACCCAGGCGTCGACCGGCAGGCCGGCCTGGTACAGGCTGGCGGCATCGCGCAGCATCAATTCAGGTTGCAGAAGATCGCATGCCAGCGGGCATGAAGCCTGGGCAAAGCCCACCAGCACCTTGCCGGCGCCGGTTTTCAGAGCCGCCCGCGCGGCCAGCAGGGCGGCCCCGGCCATGCCGGCGCCGCCGCCCACCACCGCCACGGTGCCAAAGCTGCCTTTATGGGCATCGGCCGGGCGCGGCGCGAACAGGGCCGGCAGGTCCTGGCGCAGAATCGGGGCGGGTATGGGGGCGGCGGACATGGCGGGTTTCCGGGCGGCGGGCTGGCAAGGCTATCCACTATAGTGCCCGGAACGCCAGAGCATCACTTCCGGAGGAGACCATGTCCGAACCATCGCTCGACCATTATGCGCACTATCAAGCCCTGAGGCTGCGCCGCCATCCGCAGGGCGTCCTGGAGCTCATCATGGGCGCCAGGGGCGGAGCGCCGGGCAAGCTGTCCACCGCCGATGAGCGGCTGCACCGCGAATTGGCCGATATCTGGCGCGATGTGGACACCGACCCGGACACGCGCGTGGTAGTGATCCGCGGCGAAGGCAAGGGGTTTTCCGGTGGCGGCGACCGCCCAGCTTCGAGCAGGATGCCCCTTTCTGAGCATGGCGCAGCAGGCCAGACCGGCCAGGTGTCAGTGTTTCACCGCGCGTTGCGCGACCCGCCCGAGATGAAAGCGGGTGCAGCCCGAGCGGGGACGCCGCGGATCCGGCTTTGCCGGTCCGCCAGCGTCGCCCCCTTGAGGGGGATGAGCCCGGACAGGGAACAGTCCGTGAGGACTGTTCCATGCCTGCGAATCCGAGCGGCCTGCCAGCCGCGAGGTGGAACGCGCGCAGCGCTTCGGGGGGGACTTTCACTTCAGACACCTGGTAGAAACCGTTATTTTTTGTTCAGGAAGCGCGCGAAGGCGTCTTGCGCTTCCTGGGTTTGCAGGCGCGCGCGGAATTGCGCGGCCTCGAAGTCCAGGGTTTCGTTGACGGCCTGGCGGTCGGTCCGCTTCAGCATGGTTTTGGTCAGGCGCAGCGCGCTGCGGGGCTGGGCCGCCAGTTCGGCCGCCGTGGCGCGGGCGGCGGCCAGCGCCTGGCCCGGTTCGGCTACCGCCGTGACCAGGCCGGCCTGCATGGCTTCTTCGGCCCCGAACGCCTGGCCCTGCAGCAGCCACTGGGCCGCCTTGCGCGCGCCGGCCAGGCGCGGCAGGAGCAGGCTGGACGCCCCTTCGGGGCACAGGCCCAGCGCCACGAACGGAATGCGCAACATGGCGGTGCGCGCCGCGTAGACAAAATCGCAGTGCTGCAGCAGCGTGACGCCGATGCCCACGGCATAGCCTTCCACCGCGGCAATCACCGGCAGGTCGGTGGTGATCAGGGCGCGCAGGAAGGTCATGCCGGCGCTGTCGCCTTCGGGGCGGCCGGCCTGGAAGTCGCGCAGGTCGTTGCCCGCGGTGAAGTGTTCGCCGGCGCCGGTCAGGATCACCGCCGACAGGGTGGCGTCTTCGGTAGCCTGGCGCAGCTGCTGCGCCAGCGCCAGGTAGGTGGCGATGTCCAGCGCGTTGCGCCGCTGCGGGCGGTTGATGGTCAGGGTCAGGATAGCGCCTTCGCGCTCGGCCCGCAGGCTGTCGGGCAGGGTGGCCGGCGTGCTCATGCGCAGGCCTTGCCGGCCAGCCGCGCCTGCGCCTGGGCGTATTCCTGGCGCAGGGTGGCGACAATGTCGGCGGCCGGGCGCACGCTGTCGATGCCGCCCACGCCCTGGCCGGCGCCCCAGATGTCTTTCCAGGGCTTGACGCGCGCCGAGCCGAAATTCGACGCGCCGGCATCGGGGGCGGGCAGGTTGGCCGGATCGAGCCCGGCCGCGGCGATGCTGGCTTTCAGGTAGTTGCCGGGAATGCCGGTGAAGAACGGGGTGTACAGGATGTCGGAGGCGCTGGCATCGACGATGGCCTGCTTGTAGCCGTCAGAGGCATTGGCCTCGGCGCTGGCGATAAAGCGCGTGCCCATGTAGGCGAAATCGGCGCCCATGGCCAGCGCCGCCAGGATGCCCGAGCCCGATGTGATGGCGCCCGACAGGATGAGCGGGCCATCGTAGAAGCGCCGCACTTCGGACAGCAGGGCGAACGGGCTGAGTGTGCCCGCGTGGCCGCCGGCCCCCGCGCACACCAGGATCAGGCCGTCGACCCCGGCTTCCAGGGCTTTTTCGGCATGGCGCACGGTGGTCACGTCGTGGAACACCTTGCCGCCCCAGGCGTGGATGCCGGCGACCAGGTCGCCGGGCGCGCGCAGGCTGGTAATGATGAACGGCACGCGGTGCTTGCCGCACAGGCTCAGGTCGTGCTCGAGGCGGTCGTTCGACTGGTGGATGATCTGGTTCACCGCGAACGGGGCCACCACGGCGGCCGGGTCGGCCTGCCGGCGGGCGGCCAGGCCTTCCGCCACTTCGGACAGCCAGTCATCCAGCAAGGTCTGAGGGCGGGCGTTCAGGGCGGGAAACGAGCCCATGACACCGCTGGCGCATTGCGCCACCGCCAGCTTGGGGTTGGACACGATGAACATGGGCGAACAAATGACCGGCAGTGTCATTTGCGCATAGAGCTGGTTGACCAGGGCTTGGGGCTGGGTAGCGTCGCGTGCGTTCATGAAAAGGCGGGAAGTTGAAAGTGGGCGAAAGGCGTGCGTATAATTACCTACCGGATGTCCGGTAATTAATTGTCTACCATTTAACGGCATGCGCCGCCAGCCTGTCAATGCAGGGCGCGCCGCGCATGCCCGCCAGGCCCCCAGCCCGCCATGCCCGATAGCCCCGTTCCCGCCAAGCGGCCCCGCGCCGGCCGCCCGCCCACGCTGCAGGCGCCGCGCGAACGCATCCTGGAAGAAGCGGCGCGCCTGTTTGCCCGCAGCGGCTACGAAAACAGCTCGGTGGCCGACCTGGCCGCGGCGCTGGGCGTATCCAAGGCCGCCATCTACCACTACTACACCACCAAGCAGGACATCTACGACGCCATCATTCTGGAAGTGGTGGGCGGCCTGACCGCCGCCGTTTCGCAGGCGGTGGCGCAGGCCGACACGGCGCCCGGGCGGCTGCGCCAGTTCATGCTGGCTCATGCCCGCTACTTCGAAGCGCATCACCCGCAGTTCGTCACCATGCTGGTGGGCTATTCCGGCATGGCCATCCCCGAACGCGCCGACGCCGCCCGACTGCGCGACGGCTACGAGCGCATGCTGCGCGGCATTCTTGCCGACGGCATCGCCAGCGGCGAGTTCCGCGTGCTGGATGTGTCGGCCACCGGGCGCGCGGTGCTGTCCATGCTGAACTGGATGGCGCGCTGGTACCAGCCCGGCGGCGGCCAAACCGCCGAAACCATCGCCGCCGGCTATTTCGACCTGCTGGCCGGCGGCCTGGCCGCCTAGCGCCGGCGCCGCCTCTTTGTCATTTCGTTCTACAGGTTCCCATCATGGCTCTTGATACCGAAACCCTGACCCTGCTGCTGGACGCGGTGCACCGCTTCGTTACCGACCGGCTGGTGCCGGCCGAAGAGGCGCTGGCCCACACCGGCGAAATTCCGCCGGACATCGTGGCCGAGATGCGCGAACTGGGGCTGTTCGGCCTGTCGATCGCGCCCGACTACGGCGGCCTGGGCCTGACCATGGAAGAAGAAGTGCGGGTGGTGTTCGAGCTGGGCCAGACCTCGCCGGCCTTCCGCTCGCTGGCGGGCACCAATATCGGCATCGGCTCGCAGTCCATCGTGCTGGCCGGTACTGATCAGCAGCGTGGGCACTATCTGCCCAAACTGGCCAGCGGCGAGCTGATCGGTTCGTTCGCCCTGACCGAGCCCGATGCCGGTTCGGATGCCATGTCGCTGCGCACTAGCGCCGTGCGCGACGGCGACCACTACGTGCTCAACGGCACCAAGCGCTTCATCACCAACGCGCCCGTGGCCGGCCTGTTCTCGGTTATGGCGCGCACCGCGCCCGAGCGCAAAGCGGGTTCGATCTCGTGCTTCCTGGTCGACGCCGGCACGCCGGGCCTGACGTTGGGCAAGCCCGACAAGAAAATGGGCCAGGCGGGCGCGCTGACCTGCGACGTGGTGTTCGACAACTGCCGCGTGCCGGCAACGGCATTGCTGGGCGGCGAAGAGGGCAACGGCTTTCGCACCGCCATGCGCGTGCTGGACAAGGGCCGGCTGCATATCTCGGCATTGTGCGTGGGCATCGCCGAACGGCTGGTGCGCGACGCCGTCAAGTACGCCACCGAGCGCAAACAGTTCGGCCAGCCCATTGCCGAATTCCAGCTGGTGCAGGCCATGATCGCCGACAGCCAGGCCGAACTGTATGCCGCCCGCTCAATGGTGCTGGACGCCGCCCGCAAGCGCGACCGCGGCGAGAACACCACCCTCGAGGCGGCCTGCTGCAAGCTGTACGCCACCGAAATGGTGGGACGCGTGGCCGATCGCGCCGTACAGATCCACGGCGGTGCGGGATACATATCCGAATACGCGGTCGAGCGCTTCTACCGCGACGTGCGCTTGTTCCGCATTTACGAAGGCACGTCGCAGATCCAGCAACTGGTGATTGCGCGCGAAACCATCAAGGCCTACTCGTAAGGCCGCACCGCACGCCGCGTTGTGCGCGGCGCGCACAAGAACGTTCGGAAAACGGAATACGCCATCGCCGCGCCTGGGGCTAATATCCAGAGTTCCCTGTCGCCACCGCATTCATTCACTGCCCACTATGTCGCAACGACCCGCTCCCCTGACCGGCATTCGCGTGCTGGACCTGACCCGCGTGCTGGCCGGCCCCTGGTGCACCCAGAACCTGGCCGACCTGGGCGCCGAAGTCATCAAAATCGAACGCCCCGGCGCCGGCGATGACACGCGCGCCTGGGGTCCTCCCTACCTGAAAGACGCGGCCGGGGCCGACACCACCGAAGCCGCCTACTATCTGAGCGCCAACCGCAACAAGTATTCGGTGGCGCTGGACATCGCTTCGCCGCGCGGCGCTGAACTGGTGCGCGAACTGGCGCGCCAGAGCGACATCCTGGTGGAAAACTTCAAGGTCGGCGGCTTGCGCAAGTACGGCCTGGACTACGACAGCCTGAAGGCCGACAACCCCGGCCTGATCTACTGCTCGATCACCGGCTTCGGCCAGACCGGCCCCTATGCCAGCCGGCCCGGCTACGACTTCATGATCCAGGGCATGGGCGGGCTGATGAGCATCACCGGCGAACGCGACGACCTGCCCGGCGGCGGCCCGCAGAAGGCCGGCGTGGCAGTGGCCGACCTGATGACCGGTATGTATTCCACCGTGGGCATCCTGGCGGCCCTGCACGAACGCGGCCGCAGCGGCCTGGGCCAGCACATCGACATGGCGCTGCTCGACTGCCAGGTGGCCATGATGGCCAACCAGAACCTGAACTACATGACCTCAGGCCAGGCGCCGCGGCGCGCCGGCAACGCGCACCAGAACCTGGTGCCGTACCAGGTGTTCGCCGCCAGCGACGGCCACCTGATCGTGGCGGTGGGCAACGACAGCCAGTTCCGCAACTATTGCCGCGTCATCGGCCTGCCCGAGCTGTCCGGCGACCCGCGCTTTGCCACCAACCCGCAGCGCGTGCAAAACCGCGACGCCCTGGTGCCGCTGCTGGCCGAGCGCATGGCCACCGGCGAACGCGATCACTGGCTGGCCGAACTCGAATCGGCCGGCGTGCCCGCGGGCCCCATCAATACGCTGGACCAGGTCTACCAGGATCCGCAGGTACAGGCACGCGGAATGCGGCGCGAATTGCCGCATCCCACGGCAGGCACGGTGCCGATCGCGGCCAGCCCGCTGAAGTTGTCGGGCAGCCCGGTGCAGTATCGCCGGCCGGCGCCCCTACTGGGCGAACACACCCGCCAGGTGCTGGCCGAACGGCTGGGCCTGTCTGACGAAGAAATCCAGGCGCTGGCGCAGCCGCGCGCGTAGATCCTGCCGCCAGGTGTCTGACTCCGAAGGTGTCAGGCACCATTCTATTGAGACAGCCTGGCCATACCTTGGTGTCTGACACCTCCGGAGTCAGACACCTGATATACCGGACAGACATGCACAGGAAGGAGCACATTCGATGATAGACATCCAGACCATCGCCGTGGTGGGCGCGGGCGCCATGGGGCGCGGCATTGCGCAGATCGCCGCCCAGGCCGGCGTGCAGGTGCGGCTTTACGACACCAGCGCCGACGCCATCGCCTCGGCGCGCGAATCGCTGCGGCAGCTGTGGGACAAGCTGTCCCAGAAGGGCAAACTCAGCGCGGCCGACGCGCAGGCGGCCCTGGAGCGCGTGCAGCCCGCCGCCACCCTGGAAGAACTGGCCGGCTGCCAACTGGTCATCGAAGCTATCGTCGAACGCCTGGACATCAAGCGCGACTTGTTCGCCAGGCTCGAGGCCATTGTCGGCCCCGACTGCATCCTGGCTTCGAATACTTCGTCGCTGTCCATTACCGCCATCGCCGCGGCCTGCCAGCACCCGCAGCGCGTGGCCGGTTTCCATTTCTTCAACCCGGTGGCCCTGATGAAAGTCGTAGAGGTCATCGACGGGCTGCGCAGCGACCCGGCCGCCGGCGACGCGCTGGCCGCGCTGGCGCGCCGCATGGGGCACACGCCCGTGCGCGCCAAAGACATGCCCGGCTTCATCGTCAACCATGCCGGCCGCGGCATGAACATCGAAGGCCTGCGCGTGGCGCAGGAATCGGTGGCCTCGTTCGCCCAGATCGACGCCATCATGCGCGAACAGGCGGGTTTTCGCATGGGGCCGTTCGAGCTCATGGACCTGACCGCGCTCGACGTCTCGCACCCGGTCATGGAATCGATCTACCGCCAGTTCTTCGACGAGCCGCGCTTTCGCCCGTCGCCCATCACCGCGGTGCGCCTGGCCGGCGGCCTGATCGGCCGCAAGGCGGGTGAGGGCTTCTATGCCTACCCCAACGGCCAGAAGCAGGTGCCGGCCGAGCCGGCCGTGCCCGCGGCGCAGGCCGGCTTGCGGGTCTGGATCAGCCCCGCGCACGAAGACGGCCATGCGCGCGCCCAGGCCTTGCTGGAATCGCTGGACGCCAGCATCGCCGACACCGCCGAGCCGCCCGAGCAGGCGCTGATCGTGGTGACGCCGTACGGCGAAGACGTGTCCACCTGCGCCTATCAGCAGGGGCTGGACGCCGCCCGCACCGTCGGCCTGGATACGCTGCACCGCCTGGAAGCCGGCAAGCGGCGCACGCTGATGCTGTCGCCCGCCACCCAGGCGCCCTGGCGCGATGCCGCCCACGCGCTGCTGGCGGCCGACGGCACGCCAGTCAGCGTCATCCAGGATTCGCCGGGGTTCGTTGCCCAGCGCATCGTGGCCGCCATCGTCAACGTGGCCAGCGAGATTGCCCAGCAGGGCATCGCCACGCCGTCGGACATCGACCGTGCCGTCACGCTGGGCCTCGGTTATCCCGCCGGTCCGCTGGCCATGGGCGATGCGCTGGGTGGCGCCCGCATCCTGGAAATCCTGCGCAACCTGCACCGCGTCACGGGCGATATGCGCTACCGCCCCAGCCTGTGGCTGCAGCGCCGCGTGCAGCTGGGGCTGTCGCTGCTGGCCGAGCCGGCGGCGTAGGCAGCAGGCGGCCGGCGCCGCCCATAAAAAAACCCGTGCAGCAATGCTGCACGGGTTTTTTTATGGGCCAGGCGGGGCGGTTTACTTGGCCGCGTTCACCATGTATTCGACCGCAGCGCGGATGTCTTCTTCAGACGCGTTGGCGGCACCGCCTTTGGGCGGCATGGCGCCCTTGCCCGTCATGGCGACTTTCACCATGGCGTCGATGCCGGTTGCGATGTAGGGGGCCCACAAGGCCTTGTCGCCGAACTTCGGGGCGCCAGCGACACCGGTGCCGTGGCAGGCGAAGCAGGTGGACTTGTACAGCTTTTCGCCGGCCGGGTTGACGGCAGCTTCAGCCTTGGGCGCCTCGGCTGGCGCGGGGGCTTCGGCCTTGGGGGCGGCAGCCGGCGCCGCCGCGGGAGCAGGAGCCGGCGCGGCAGCCGCGGCCTGCTTGGGCGCTTCGGCCTTGGCGGCTTCGCCTTCCGGGGCGGGCGCGGCGGGCTCTTCGAAAGACGCGCCCGATTGGTTGGCCATGTAGACCACCGCGCGCGCCACTTCGTAGTCGCTCAGAGCCGGGTTGCCGCCCTTGGCGGGCATCGCGCCCTTGCCGTGCAGCGCCACGTTCAGCATGGATTCGAAGCCGGTCTTGATGAACGGCGCCCAGGCGGCCTTGTCGCCGACCTTGGGCGCGCCTGCCACACCCGCGGTATGGCAGGCCGTACAGACGGCCTGGAAGACTTGTTCGCCGGTCTTGAAGACCTTGGGCGCGTTGGCGTCGACCAGCTCGAAGCCGGCCACCGGCGCGATGCGATGGGCTACGGCTTCTTCGGTCAGCGTGTCGGATCCCGCGCCGACCTTAGTGCCCGAGGTAACCATATTCACCAGCATGATGATGATGATGATCGGGATCAGGAAGGACAGCACGACCGTGACGATCAGCTGTTTGGGGGTCTTGATGGGCGAGGCGTGTTCTTCGTTGTGTTCCTGCTCGTTGCTCATAACCAAATCCTGCAAATCGGGTACCGGGGCGCCTGGCGGCGGCAACAGACGAATAACTACAGCGCAAGGCTCGGCCGAAAAGCAGCCCCGCCCCGCATACAAACGATGGATTATATAACGGCCTGTAGGACGGGGACGAGGGCGGCGGTCCGATTTGCATGCCGCGCCGCCGCATCGCACCGAAAGTTGGGTACAATACCGCCTCTTTGCGCCCGTAGTTCAATGGATAGAATGAGAGTTTCCGAAGCTCTTGATACAGGTTCGATTCCTGTCGGGCGCGCCAGAATATCAAGCACGGCTCTACCCCATAAACGGGGGATGAGCATTCATCAGAGCCGGTCAATGACACCGCTCCAGCCGCACAGGGCGTTGCAAGGCTAAATTTTATTTCTTGACTTTGGAAACGATTGTTTCCTATAATGCGCATCATGGATGCCTATCCCAATACTTCGGCAAGGCGCAGTCTGGGCCGTCCGCGTGAGTTCGACATGGACGAGGCGCTAGAGGCGGCTTTGCGGGTATTTCGCGAGCGAGGCTATAACGCCACCTCTATCGCCGACCTGCGCGCCGCCATGAAGCTGACCGCCGGTAGTTTGTACAAGGCATTCCAGGACAAGCGCGCGATTTTCATTGCGGCCCTGGACCGCTACATGGCGGCGCGCAACGCTTCTCTGGCAGGCCGGCTCGCCACCGCACACACGGGGCGCGAGAAGATTCTGGCCACGTTATACAACTACGCCGACGTTTCTTATGGCGCCGAGGGCAGGCGAGGCTGCCTGATCCTTAGCGGAGTAGCCGATATCGACACGTTCGACCATAAGCTGGCACAGCGGTTCCGCGACGCTCTTTCACGAATCGAGCGCTTGTTTGCCGACTTTATCGAGCAGGGCATCCAGGACGCTTCCTTGCCGGACCATGTCGATGTCCAGGCGTCGGCACGCTACCTGCTTTGCGTGGTCGAGGGTCTGCGCGTGATAGGTAAGCGCGGCGCCACGAAAAGCGAGGTCGAAGCCGTCGTTGCCCAAGCCATGCGTGCCATCGAATAAATTTTTTTACCTATTTATAGAACAATCATTTCCTATTGTTGTCTGAGTACAGCCATGTCCTTCTCACCAAATGCCGTTTCTCAGGCACCGCAACGCAACTATGGCGCCTGCTGGTTCATTGCGATGGCGCTGGTGTTTGCCGTCGGCATGCTCGGCACTACGCTGCCGACACCTCTTTATTCCCTTTATCAGCAGCGCCTGGGCATCAGTGATCTTCTGGTGACAGTTATTTTCGCAACCTACGCGTTCGGCGTATTGGGTGCGCTGGTGCTCACGGGTTCCTGGTCCGATCAGGTTGGCCGCCGCCCGATGATCGCGGGCGGCCTGTTGTTTTCGGCCGCCAGTTCACTGCTGTTTTTGCGCGGCGGGTCGCTGTGGCTGCTTCTATTTGGCAGGGGGTTGTCAGGCCTATCGGCCGGTTTATTAACGGCGACCGCAACTGTCACCATCATCGAACTGGCGCCGGAGCGGCAAAAGGTCCATGCCGCGATGTTGGCGGCGGCGGCGAACATGGGTGGCCTCGGGCTTGGCCCGCTGCTGGCCGGCGCGTTCTCGCAGTACCTTCCCTGGCCGATGCGCCTTACCTATCTGGTGCATCTGGGCATGATAGCGGTGGCGGCCGGCATGCTTCAGGGTTGCCCCGAAACGGTCGAACGTCCATCGCGACTGCGCTTGCGCCGGCAGACATTGAGGCTGCCGGCTGCTGTGCGTGCGGCGTTTCTGCCGGCGGCCGTGGCCAGTTTTGCCGGTTTTGCTCTGTTGGGGCTGCTGACTTCTCTGGAACCCGCCATTGCCGGCAGGATTATCGGCGTTACCAACCGCGCCCTGATCGGCGCGCTGGTCTTCCTGGTGTTCATGGCGTCGCTATGCGGCCAAATTCTTCAGCGGCGGCTGGCCTCGAGCCGGCAATTGCCCGTTTCATGTGTTGTCCTGATTCTGGGGGCCGGGTTGCTGGCGGGGTCCATCGCATTCAGCTCGTTTGCGCTTCTCATTTTTGGCGCAATGGTGTCCGGCCTTGGCCAGGGCGGAATCTTTGCCGCCAGCATCCTGGCCGTGACTGCGGCGAGTCCGGCGAACGAGAGGGCAGAGGTCACGTCTTTGCTCTTCATTGTGATTTATCTTGCGGTGGCCTTGCCTGTCCTCGGACTTGGCGTCGCCGCCGATGCGGTGGGCCTGCGCGCCGCTGGCATCACGTTCACGGTACTGGTCATGCTGACTTCTATTGCCGCGCTGGCTGTGCTGATACGGCGACGGCCCGACACTCTTTCCTGATCTAACGATCAGAAAATGCTAACTCAACCGGAAAACCATCTTCATGAATGCTTTACCCCACGCTTCTGCCGCTGTCGACTCCGAACGGGTCCGCTTTGATCCGTCTACCTTCTGGTCACATTTTCATCGGCGCCATGCGCGGGTCGGCGCCGTGAGGCTGCACTACGTAGAGGGAGGTGAGGGCAAGCCCCTTGTACTCATCCCCGGCTGGCCGCAAAGCTGGTACGCGTGGCGTTACGTCATGCCGGCGCTGGCTGCTGCAGGACGCCGGGTCATTGCCATCGACCCGCGTGGCCTGGGAGATTCCGACAAACCCGCACAGGGTTATGACCTGGCGACCGTAGCCAGAGACTTTCATGAATTGGTCGCGTTGCTGGGGCTCGCCGACGCCGGCCCGCTGGACGTGGCAGGCCATGATGTAGGCGCATGGATAGGCTATGCATGGGCTGCCGACTGGCCGGGCGATATCGGGCGCCTGGCTCTTTACGATGCCGCCTTGCCAGGCATCACGCCCGCGCCTCCTGGCGGCCATGCCTCTGAGAAAGCCAACATCCGCACGTGGCACTTCGGGTTCAATCGGCTATCCGGTTTGCCCGAACTGTTGGTGCAAGGCCGGGAAAGCGCATATCTCGATTGGCTGTTCAAGGCGAAAATGCTGAATCCCGCTGCAATCACCCGTGCTGATCTCGATGAATATACGCGTGTGTTCAGCGCAACGGGAGCGGCCAAAGCCGGCTTCGACTATTACCGGGCATTGTTCAACGCCGGCGGGCTGGCGCAGAACGAAGAGCGTGCAAAGCGTGCGTTGACTATCCCCGTGATGGCCTGGGGTGCCAGCGAAGGGGTCGGAAGTATGCTGTTGGATACGCTGCGCGGTGTTGCCGCAAGTACGTGTGGCGGAACGATCGAACCGTGCGGACATTACATTCCGGAAGAGGCGCCAGACATAGTAATTGAACAGCTAACCGGTTTCTTTGCAGATTAGGTAAATTAGGCTTGCCAAAACCGTCGGGCACAAAGAGCATCGAAAATGGACGTTAGTGAAATAATCAGCACCCTGGGCATGCAGCGCCATCCGGAAGGCGGCTGGTTTGTCGAAACCTTTCGCGATGCCCGGGATGGCGCACGCGCCTGTTCAACGGCAATTTATTACTTGCTTGAAGCCGGCGACAGCTCGCACTGGCACCGCGTTCGCGATGCGGCCGAAGTCTGGCACTTCTATGCCGGCGATCCCTTGCTGCTGACGCTGTCCGACGGCGAGACGGTTACGGACATTACTCTTGGCGCCAATCTGGCGAATGGCGAGCGGCCGCAGGCCGTGGTGCCGGCTGATGTCTGGCAGGCCGCGCGGCCGCTGGGACGTTTTACGCTGGTGGGTTGTACCGTCGCGCCCGGGTTCGAATTTGCCAGCTTCGAGATGGCCGCGCCGGGTTGGCGTCCCCGGGGCGGCTAGTGGGGGCGGCGACCTGTGGCGCACAGCGGGCGCCTCAGGCCAGGCCGCTAATGTGAGTATTTCGGCAGACGCAGTTCAAAGCGCGTGCCCCGCTCCAGGCAGCGCCAGTTGGCGCGTCCGCGCAAGGTATTGACGCGTGCGTGCAGGCTGGCCAGGCCGCGGCCCTCCTTCGCTGCGTCATGCGGGCCCGGGAAGCCGCAGCCGTCGTCGGTGACGGCGATAATGATTTCGTTGTCGTCAGTATGAGTGCTTACCGTCAAGCGTCGGGCCTGAGCGTGCTTCAGAATATTGGAGAACACTTCTTGCAAGATGCGCAGTACATGTAATGCCGCGGGCGGGGTCAGCCAGGCAAGGGGCGGCAGGGGGGTGACTTGCCATTCGATTTGCAGTCCGGCGGCCTCCAGGCGCGATCCCAGGCGAAAGCGCAGCGTAGCCAGCAGCACGTTCAAGTCCGCCTGGGCGGGCTCCAGCGAATCGATGGTCAGTTTCAAGTCATCGAGGCATTCCTGCAGCACTTGCGCGAGCGCGGCTTTGGAACTGCCGCCATGCTGAACCATGCGAAGCGCCGACAACAGCGATAAGCCGAGGCCATCGTGCATATCCTGCATCAAACGCTGCCGCTCGCCGGCAAGGATCTTGCCGCGCTCAGCTTCGCGCAGGCGGCGATAGCTGTGTTCCAGTTTCTGTTCCTGCTCGGCCAGCCGGCGCTCCAGGGTTTTCCGTGCGTTCGCCACCTCGGTCAGGGCGCCCACGTAGCGGCGGAAGGCCACATAAAGAAATATGGCGAACGTACCGATGCCCGTATACGGCAATAGATACACGCTTTCCATGCTGATGCGGTAGGACTGCAGCAGCATATCGTGCGCGGCAATGGGCAAGGCCAGCAGGTTCCAGCATGCCAGTAGCAGGCCATCGCGCGAGCGGGCCCGCCATGCACCCCAAACCGAGGTCAAGTAGGCGAAGAGAGTCACCACGAGGATGCCCAGATAGGTCAGGGGCGCCAGCAGCACCAGGTGCAAATACAGCTTCCAGACGGGAAGCATGGCAACGGTCACGATAAGCATGCCGGCCAGCATGCTGCGCTCGATCCACGGATAGGCGCGGCCATGCAGATGAAAGGCCAGGAAATACGAAACGATGGCCAGCCAGCCGAGCGCGGTGATGGTCAGCCAGCTGAACCACTCGTCGTTCAGCAGCATTGGCCCCGAGCCCACGTGGTAATGCAGGCAGCGCAGGTAGAACACCACAGAGGCAGCGAAGAACAACCCGTATATGGTTTCGTGCCGGCGTACGGCCCAGACCCCGAGTGCGAACAGGCCAATGGCCAAATACACGATACTGGCCAGATAAGGCAGTTCTTGCTGTATCCATCGGCGCGTGTCATAGCGCCAGCGCAGATCATTGGCGGATCCGATGCGTATGGAGGAGAGCCCCGAGCCCACTCCTTCCAGGCTGGTAATGCGCAGCAACACGGTGGATACAGGCTCCGGCGTGTCGGTATCCAGGGGCAGCCACAACGGACGATTGAATCCGCTCCATTGCGCGCTGCCGCCGGAGCGGTACAGCAAGTGTCCGTTGCCGTACACGGCCAGCTGGCCTACGCTTTGCCAGCGAGGCAGATACAGCACCGGGTTGTCGAAAGCCGTTGTGTCGATATCCAGCCTGTACCATGCGACTTCTACATTGTTCGCCAGGCGGGAGGGCGCCATGTCGCGCGCCAAGCCCTCATGCGGCAGCGTTACAGCCCGCCACTGGCCGGCGGGACCGCTTGGCGGCACCTCTGAGGGCGTCATGGCCGGCGCGCTGTCCTGGCGCAGAAACATCGCCGTCTCGATGTGCAGGGTGCTGGCTGCGGCGGACGGCGGAACAAGGAAAGCCAGCCACGCCAGGGCTGCCAACATCAGTAGCGCGCACCGCCGGAAATCATAAGAGCTGCTGCAAGCGGCGTACAGCATTGATTGCCTCAACTTTCGAGTTCACTTGCAGCTTGCGGTAAGTGCGCCTTATGAAGGTCTGCACGGTATGCCGCGACACATGCAACTCGGTGGCAATTTCATCGTAGGTGTAGCCCAGGGTGATGAGCTCTAGCACCTGTTGTTCGCGCGGCGATAAGCTGGTTTCGACACCGGGCGTGGGCGCAGAGGTTTTCTGGCGCAGCCGCTCGAGCACCTGACGGGCGATTACCGGGCTGATCGGACTGCCGCCTGTCTGTAGTGTACGAATGGCGCGTACGATGCCTGCCGGTGCGCTGTCTTTGAGCAGATAGCCGCATGCGCCGGCTTCGATAGCCCGCATCACGTGGGTTTCATCACCGAACATCGTGCTGACGACGACGCTGCAGGATGCCCAGCGCTTGCGTGATTCATGAATGATATCGATACCCGACCCATCCGGAAGCCCCAGATCGACCAACAACACGTCGGCGCGCGGGCCTTGCAACATGAACAGCGCGTCGGCGCGAGTGTGGGCCTGGGCGAGCAGAGACATGCCGGCTTCATGCGCGATGGCGCCTGCAACCGCCACGCGGAATATCGGATCGTCTTCGACGATGGCGATTTGTAACGGTCCAGTAGCCGGCTCCGGCGGGCAGATACCCATGTAATGCTTTCCCCTTTCTTGGACAGATGCACGATGTCCCCCATCTGGGGGACAGACGAATCATGAAAGTAATCGTAATCTTTGCTGCTTAAGTTAACTGTATCGTGACACGCCGTTCGTAACAACCACGCCGTGCACGGCCTTTGCCATTGGCATTCACTTCACGGAAAGCGATACATGCTGATACGGAACGTTCGCGGCATATGGGCATTTGCGGTGGTGACGGCCTTGGCTGGATGCCAGGCGCCGCGCGACTTCGCGGCGTCGACACCGTCCGAGGCTGTGCGCGCCGCGCAGACGGTGGAGTTCTATGCCGCGCAATCCGTTTCCCAACCAGGGTTGCGGCCGGCTGCTCTGCCGGGCGGTACGGTGTACTTGCCCGACCGGCCAGTGTTGACACGCGTCGACCTTACCGACGCGGCGGCACTGCATGACCAGCAAGGCCGATTCTTCGTGGGGCTGCGTTTCACCCGAGAAGGCGCTCAAAAACTGAACGAACTCAGTCTGCGTCATGTGGGCAAGCCACTGGCCTTGGTGCTCGACGGTGAACTGGTAGCGGCGCCTCGCATTGCCGAGCCGCTGAGCCAGGGCGTGCTTTCTTTCAGTGTAGATTCGGCGGCGACCGCCGAAGAGGTCGCCGCGCGCATTCGTGGCGGTTGACCCCCCGGGGCTGTTACTCATATGTCTGACGCAGTTTATAAGCGGCTCGTTACTGATCTCGGCAGGCTGCTGCAAATACACGATCTGCAGCCGACTCCGCAAGGCGTGTGCCAATTGGTATTCGATGCGTCGCAGACCGTTCTGCTGGTAAATGTCGGCGCGCGCGGGCAGGTGCTGCTGTCCTGTCCGCTGGCCGTGCGGCAGCCAGGGGTGGAGCAGCTGGAACTGATGGCGCGACACAATTTCCTGCATGCGGCCGGCGGAACGGTATTGTGCACAGCCGAAGACGGCCAGGTGCATGCCCAGCTGGGGCTTCCGGTAGCCGAATGCATGCCCGAGCGCCTGCTGGCCGCGATAGAAGCCTTGCTGGCAGAGGCCGATCGCTGGCGGCTTCGCCTGTCCAGGGCCAGCCCGGACCGTGCCGTCGCCAAGCGGCCGCCAGCGTGGCCGGCCGCCGTGGCGGGCCGCATGTAGCATGCATGCGCAGAAATAGCGCCGCACCGTGATCCCGCTGGTATGGGACGTCAGGCCGCCTTCTGGATGACGCCTTTCAGCGAATCGGCAATCTGCTTGGTAATCGTGCCCTGAATGTCGATCATCATCGTCCATTGTTGAATCTGTTGCTGCATCTGCAGCATTTCTGCCTGCGTGACGTGGCCGTCGGCGTTATTGCCGATTCTGCTGAGCGTGTCGCGCAACTGGGTTTCCTGCGTACGGATACCCTGGTAAAGCGTATTGTTGATTTCATTGAAGTTCAGGCCGGAACCGCTGGGAAAATTGATGCTCATGGCGTTCTCCAGAAAGAAAGGTTGGTGAAATCGCGTGCTTCTGATGGACTACCGCGGGTGCCGCGGCTGGCAGGATGCTGCATCAGCCGGTGTCCGTAGCGGCGCCCGGAAGATACTGGCGCAGTACTTCTTGGGCGGCCCGGGCGGCTTCGGCGGCGGCACGGTATGGCGCGTACTCGTCGCGGCTCAGGCCGGCCGCCAGGCGTGCGTGCAGCCGCGCCTCGAGTTCGGCTGCCTGCTGGAGCAGGCTATCGCGCAACGCGGCGCCGCCGGGTTGTGCCAGGCGGGTTTCGAGGTCGGTAAGCGCAAGAGTCCGGGCTGCCATTCCGTTTGCCTTATCTGATGATGATCGCGGAGCGTATGCCGCCGAATATCACGCGATCGGGTTCGATTTTTTCGAGCACGAAGCCCATGTAGTTGCCGCCTTCGAGAATCTTGGCGCCGCCGTCGAGCACGATGAAAGGCTGCGGGCCGCTGACAACGCTGCGAATGCGAAACGGCACGCTGTCGGACACGGGGTGCGAAGAGGCATGCGCAAGCGTGGCGACATCGAAGTATTGCGCATTGAAGTCTTCCAGTACGGCTTGCAGCCGCGCCAGGCGCGGCCCGCTCAGTGCGGCGGCGTCGGCTTCCAGGCGGTTGGCCTGCCAATTGAGCGCAACACCCGACAGGCCGGCCCGTGTCAGGCGCTCGGTGAGTTCATGCGTGACATCGGACGCCAGCAGAATGTGGCCTTCAAGAATCTTCAGGCCGGGCAGCCGCGCGCGCAGGGCATCCATGGCCGACATGCGCTCGCGCGCGCTGGAAGTGATGCCGTCCACCTCGAGATGGCCGTTGCCTTCATAGCGAGGCTTGTACAGGATGTTGAAGGCATCCAGGGTGGACTGGGCGGTTCGGATTGCCTGCGCTTCATTGCTGACCCGCATGGCGGGCCTGGGCCAGATCTGTGACAGCGCGGCCGCAAGGCTGTCTTGCTCGTCGTGGTTGCGGACCCAGCCTTCGACGGATACGGTGCCCGCCGGCGACAAGAATACATGCACGCGCGAGCTCAGGCCCAGGCGTTCGATGACGCTGGTGATCTGGCCGATCGAAGCCTGCGCGGCGCGATGCGGATCTTCCGCGGGAGCGGGAGCCCGGCGCGCGGGCAGCAGCGCGATGATGATGGCCACGATCAGCACCGGGACGACGAGGCCAAGCGCCCACTTGGCCGGCCAGCCCATGCCGCGGCGGGCGGCCGGCGTCCCGGGCATTGCCGTGGCCATGTCGCTGGCCGGGGCGGACGATGCGGTTTCGGGATGCGCTGGCGGCTCGCGGTTATCGCGGCCGGTTTCGGTCATGCCGCCGGCGACGGTGTCGTTGGCGGCTTCGGGAGCATTCAGCCAGCTGTCTTGCGGACGGGCCACGGTTATCCATACCGGCCCCAGCGCCAACGGCTGGTTGAAAGAAAGCACGACCGGCTCGCCGCCGGCTTCTTGCGGGGCGCAAGCGATGTTTTCATCCGGACTCGCCGGTGTCAATGGCGGGGCGGTGTCGCGCACCAGCGCCCAGCCGTGTTCGTAGATGCGCAGCGAGCCCGCCCGCGCGGCGAGGCCCTTATCGGCCAGCACGATATCGCACGACGCGTCCGAGCCCACCACCGTGCCGTCCTCGGCCAGACACCGGGCGTGGCGCTGCATGCCCGACAGCACGCGGAACTCGAACGCGGCCGCATTCATAAGTCAATCCTTGCCAGAGGCTGCACATTGATTTCCTGCGTGAGCTCCTGATAAGACAGTACCGGCAGTTCGTACAGTTCCTGCTCGATCATTTTGCGCAGGTAGCGGCGTATATCCATCGAAGTCAACAGTACCGGCTTGCGTTGCGACGCGCTCAGGTCGCCGACGGTGCGCTTGATGTTCTCGATCAGTTGCTTGCTGGCGCCCGGATCCATGGCCAGATAGCTGCCCGCCGAAGTCTGGCGTATGGCGCCGCGTACGGTCTCTTCTACGTTGGGCGCAAGCAGGTACGCCGGCAGCAGGTTTTGCCCGCTCGAGTATTTGTAGCTGATGTGGCGTTTCAGGGTGACCCGTACGTACTCGGTCAGCAATACAGAGTCTTTCTCTTTCTGCCCCCATTCGATCAGGGCTTCCAGGATTGTGCGCAGATTGCGCACCGAGATGTCTTCCGACACCAGGCGCTGCATGATCTCGGCAATTTTCTGCACGGGCATCACGCGCAGCGCTTCTTTGACCAGATCAGGGTAGCGGCTTTCCATGGCCGATAGCAGAAATCGGGTTTCCTGGATGCCGATGAAATCGGACGAATATTTCTTGAGAACGAACGCAAGGTGCCAGGCCAGTATCTGGTGTGCGTTCAGCCAGGGCACCCCCGCGCCGTCCAGCGCGGGGGTTCGGTCGGCCGAGACCCATAGGGTGGGTGCGTCGGGCAGGAATCGTTTGTCGGTTTCGTAGGGTACTTGAAGTGCCTGCAGATTGGCTTCGGTATCGCGCACAAGAATGTATCCGGGCCGCAGGCGGCCCTGCGTAACGGGAACTTCGGACAGCAGGATGCTATAGACCTCATCGGGCAGGGCGTCATTGAAACGCAGCTGAATTCCGGGAAACGGCACTCCCAGGTCGAAGTACAGGGCGCGGCGGATTTTCAGCAGTTCGTCGTTGAGCTCCCCGGCGTCGAAATGCCGCTGTAACGCCGCTGCCACGTCCATCATCAGCGGCAGGGTGGGGGCGAACTCGGTGCTGCCGTCCGATTCCGCCTTGGGCGCGGGGGGCTGGCCGTCGGCGTTGAGCGCGGGAATTTCCGTGATCGCGCCCGTTTTCTCGTCGACCACCTTGCGAGCGCCGCGTACCAGTACAAAACCCACGATGCCGACCGCCGCCGCCAACGCCAGGAAGGTGAAGGTGGGCATGCCGGGTATCAGCCCCATGCCGACGGCCACGGCCGCGGCGATCAAGAGCGCGCGCGGCTGGGCCAGCACCTGCGCGCCGATGTCTTTGCCCACGTTGGAAGGGCCGTCGCCTGTTTGTACGCGGGTGACGATGATGCCGGCGCAGATGGCGATGAACAGGGCCGGAATCTGCGCAATCAGGCCGTCGCCGATGGTCAGAATGGAATAGGTCTGGACGGCCTCTCCGGCCGTCATGTCATGCTGCATGGTGCCGATCAGAATGCCGCCGAGCAAGTTGACGGCCACGATGATCAGCCCGGCGATGGCATCGCCTTTCACGAATTTCATGGCGCCGTCCATGGCCCCGTACAACTGGCTTTCTTTCTCGACCAGCCGGCGGCGGTTGCGCGCTTCGTCCATGTCTATGGTGCCGGCGCGCAGGTCGGCGTCGATGGACATTTGTTTGCCAGGCATCGCATCCAGTGAAAAGCGCGCGGCGACTTCTGCGACGCGCTCCGCGCCTTTGGTAATGACCACGAACTGCACAATGGTCAGGATCAGAAACACGACCAGGCCGACGATCAGGTTGCCGCCTACGACGAAGTTGCCGAAGGTTTCGATGATATGGCCGGCGTCGGCCTGCAGCAGGATCAGGCGCGTGGTTGCGATCGAAATGCCTAGGCGGAACAGGGTGGTGACCAGCAAGACCGATGGAAACGAGGAAAAGGCCAGCGGCGAGGGCAGGTACATGGCCACCATCAGCAGCACGGCCGACAAGGTCATGTTGGCGCCGATCAGCACATCTACCAGGGCCGTGGGCAGCGGCAGGATCATCATGAAGATGATCGATACGATCAGCACCGCCAGAACGATGTCGTTGCGGCTGGTAACGAGGGAAACGGCGCGGTTCAGGGCTTGTTGCATCACGAACGGCCTCAGGCTGCGGCGCTGGAGCCGCCAGGCGCCGCGTCCGCGCCGGCCGGACGCAGCGCGACGTAGGCGCGCATGGCCGCGGCGGCTTCATCTTCGCGCTGCAGGGCCAGCAAGGTGTGTGCGCGGATCAGGTGGAATACGGCATCGGCGCGGCCGTCGATGGCCAGGCGATCCAGCGTGCCCAGGGCCTTGTCGGGCTTGCCTGAGCGCAGCTGGGCCAGCGCAAGTTGCGCCAGGGCGCGCGAGTCGGTTTGTTGCAGCGCGTCCAGGGCCGACAAGAGCACCGCCGCCTTCTCCGGGCGGTCGTTTTCCATATAGATGGTGGCCAGCAGAGCCAGCAGATCGCGGACATCGGGTTCCAGCGCGGGTGGGGCGGGCGTGTTCAACGGCCTATCCTTGATACAGCGTACTGCGGTACATGTTGACGAGTTCCCGCAGCCCCGACTCTTCTTTCAGCAATCGCACGGCGCGATTCAATGCGCGGACCTGGCCGTCCGCATCGGGCGAGGCCTGTTCGGCCGCTTTGCTCAGCGATGACAGCGCGGCGGCCAGGGTCTGGGAAAAGCGGCCCGGCATCAGCAGTTCGCGGTTGCCGATGGCAGGGCGCAGGGCCTCGTCGACAAAGCGGCCGATAGTGGGTTTGGCCAGCAATTGTTCCAGCTGCTCTTTTACGCCATCGGCCGACGGCGGCAACTCGGAACGTTCAGGCAGATCCTGAGTGACGGAAGCTTTGCGGGCATAAGCGATGTTCTCGATGCCGCGGTCGAAATTCAAGCCATTGTTGATGCGCATGTCGCTCATGCGGGGCTCCGGTAAAAGAGGATACGGCGGATTCGCGGCCTGCTAGACATGACGCAGGTCGTCAAGCCAGCGCGACAGATACTCGACGGCCTGCTGCAGGCCGGGCGCGCTCTGGTCGCGGGCAGGCAAGCGGATCAAGACCAGCAGATGAGGGGTATCGCTGGTGTTGCGCAACCCGGCCTGAATGGGCCAGCGAGCGGTATGCCGATGGTGCGCGCGTTTCCAGGCGCGAAATAGCCAGCCGGCGGCATCGTAGGCCACCGGCTGCGACAGGCCGACCAGCAGCATGCCCCGGTCGCCAGGCTCCAGCGTCAGGATGCGGCCCGAGCCCAGATGCAGCGAGGCATGGCCATGCTCATCGGTTTTCAGTTCTTGCAGGCCGATGGCCTGGCCGAACTCATGGAGCACATCGGCGGCGTTCATGCGTCTTCCTCGTCGATAGCCGTGTCCAGGGCGTCTTGTGCCGCGTTCAGTATGACGTCGCGGGCATCCAGGCTGGCAAAGATCTGTACAGGCAGTTCCTTCATGATCTGCCGCACGCCGGCCTGAAAGGCCACGCGCGCTTGCGGGTCTTCGACCCCCTGCTGGTCGATCATGGCCGTGAATCGGGTGCCGGATGCCCATTTTTCGCCGCTGATGGCGACAATATCCTGAGTCAGCCGCGGTGCATCAACCGCGATGTTCCAGGTCTGTGCCAATTTTTGCGCCAGCCCGGCGCTGCCATCGAGCACGGTAGCCGCGACTTCCAGGTGGTACAGGTCGGCCACCAGCGCCTGCAGGCGGTCGGGCTCGGCCGAGGGCCGCGTGGCGGCCAGATCCTGGCCCAGGGCCGAGATCAGGTGCGCGATAGTGCGGCCGATATTGTTCGAACCAAAACGTTCGAGCGCCAGTTTGAGCGTGCCGGCCAGCGATGTCTCCGCGAACACCATATCGCGGTAAGTATTCTGAAAACGGCCGACTTCTTCCGCATTGACGGCGAACCCGCTGGCCGACGCCAGCGTGTTGAGCCCTGCGCGTATCTGAGGGCCGCTTTCCATTTCGAGATCGGCCAGCGCATCCCGGATTTCTTCAAGCAATGCCGGATCGGCGCCGTCCTGTTCGCCTTGCTGCAGCGCGTACTGCAGGCCCAGATACTGGTGGGTGATGTCCTGGAAGGCCTGTCCGGCCAGCTGGCGCGGCGAGCCGTGGCCGGCCATGAGGGCGCGGCACAATTCCTGGAGCTTGGGCTGGGCGTCGGCGTTCTTGGCCTGCTCCAGCGTTTCGATGATTTCCGGTACGGCCAGCAGCGCCGGCGGTTTGTCGCTTTTGAGCTTGCGCTCGGAGTGGTGCTTGCTCTCGGCTTTCTCGGCCATGTGCAGGCTGAGCTCTTCGGCGGTATCGCTCAGCGATACCGTGCCCGTCGCGAGCGCGACGTTTTCGCCCAGCAGGGTTCCCGTGCGCGCGCCGTCGCTTCCGGCCCCGTGCGGCAGTGATCCCGTGGACGGGCCGGACGAAAGACTTCCTATGTGGAACGGCTGCATGCTATAGGCGTGGCGCTGATGGGTGGGAATCGGATTGATGCCTTACGTAGTAACAGCGGGCGCGTATTGGTTCCATGCGTGCCGGCCTCGGGCCATTGAGCGGCTGGCCGCGCATCGGGGGGTGTTTCCGGAACCAATTCCCGGAGGAAGTTACTGACGCCTTGTGTGCCGCAGGGCCTGGACGCCCGCGGCGCCGCTTCGAGGCTTGCGACAACTACCGGAGAACACCATGCAGATCAATACCCTGGGCGCGAATCTGAGCAATATCGATTTTTCGTCGATGGATGTGGAAACTGCCTTGATGACCATCCAGACTCAACGAGCGCAGTTGCTGGAAGACTCGTTGCGGGCTCAGTTGGAAGGCGTCAATGATCGAAATAAGCTGATGGAACGTCTGGGCACGACGAACACCGAGATAGGTCAGGCAAATCGCTCGATGGAAGCTGCCAACGCCGAGATGACGCGCGACATCGCCAATCTGAAAAATCTGCAGGGTCGGCTGCAGGAAAGCAAATGTCCTGACTCCGAGGGGTGGTATGGGCTTTCGTGGGGGCAGGGCGACGATCCGGCCCTGTCGCATGCCACGCTGGCGCAGATCAAGGACATGGGCCTGGATGTTCCCACAGGCGCGGATGCGCCCAGAGATGTCGATAGCAACGGCACCATGGATGCCAAGGGCAGAGTGGTGCAGGACTGGATCGACCAGATCGGCAAAAAAGTAGAGGTCCTTGAAGCCAAACTCGAAAAAAACGAGGCTGCCATCAAGGCGAATGAAGGAAAGATCGAAGATAACAAGAACCAGATCGATTCGCTTGGAAATGCCCAGCAGATGGAAATGCTGCGGCTGCAGACGCTTACGAACAAGCGTAATGAGGCATTCGACGTGATGACCAATTTCATCAAGAAAATGCAAGACAGCCGCTCGTCGATTGTTGGCAATATGCGTTGACGACGGAATGGGCCGGTTGCGCTTCAGCATCCGTGGCCGGGGCGGGTTGCCATGGAACCGTCTGGCCGGTCGTTGTTACTCAATTGGAAAGTTAACGGGTTTGGACCGTTTTCAGCAGGCCTGCCCAAGGGCGCTGCGCAAAGGAGAGTTTCATGAGTATTTCTGGTGTGGGCGGGCCCTCCACTGGCGCGATCGGGGCCGATTTGTCTGGAATGGATCTGGAAACAGCCTTGATGGTGGTACAGCAGCAGCGCACCGAGCTGCTCGATGCTGAGCTCAAAGAGCAGATAGACGCCGTCAAGCAGCGTAATGAGTTGACGGCCAAGCTTAATGACATGAAAGCCAAGCTGAATGCCCTGAACAAGTCGCTCGAGCATGACGCCAAGGTGGATGACAAGGTGAAGGACAACGCCGAGAATCGCCAGGCCGCCAAGGAGTATGTCCAGCTTTGCCTGTCGCTGGGTGTGTCCACCAGCCCGGTGGATGTGAGAAATATCGTGGAGAACAAGGATGGAACCTTCAGTTTCAGTCTTGCCACCAACAAAGACGGTGATTGGGAGGCGCGGCCGACCAAAGAGAGCCTGGAGAGAGCGATCGGCGAGCTGACCAGCCAGATAGACAGCGCCAGCAACACGCAGCAGATGGACATGCTGCGCCTGCAGACCATGTCGAACAAGCGCAACGAGGCGTTCGATGTGATGACCAACTTCGTCAAGAAGATGCAGGACAGCCGCTCGGCCATCATCGGCAATATGCGCTAACGCAGGCAGCCTGCCTGCTTCTTTCACGGTAAGCCCAACATCGGAGAAATGCCATGCCAGAAGATCAGGAAAACCCGAGAATCCAGGACCTTATCCGGCGCGCCGAACAAATCGTGCGCGATACCGAACGTTCGCTGGAAGCGTCCGACGATGTGCTGCGCGGAATGGGGCTGGACCCCCGCAAAGTGCGCGAGGTGCTGCGCGAACAGCCGATGACGCAGGCGCAGCGCGACGAGGCGCAGGCGTTGTTTCGCAAAGACATGGAAGACATCGAACAGCAGGTTGGCCAAGAGGCTGCCCATCTGCGCCAGAGCACGCCGGCCCGCGCGGGCGCGGGGCGGCGCCCGCGCACGATGGTCTGACTGGCCGGGGCACGGACAATGAGGGGAATGCGGCGATGAATACCGAGACCGGCGGCGAGGATGCTTACGAAGCGATGCGCGATGCGCTGGCGCGCAGCCTGGCCAGCGGCGGCACGATCGCCGGCATGGCGGGGATGACCGAGGATGAGTGTGAAGCCTTGTATACCCTGGGCCACGGCTTGTATGAAAAAGGCCGCTACGCCGATGCGCTGAAGGTGCTGGCCTATCTGGTTGCCTTGAACCATGGGGAATACCGCTACGTCATGGCCTTGGGCGCCGCCGCGCAGGCGCTGGGCAAGTATGAAGACGCCTTGCAGCAGTACATGGCGGCCGCGCTGCTGGAGCCGTTCGAGCCCCTGGCGGCGCTGCATGGCGCTCAATGCCTGTTGGAATTGGGCCACCACGGCCAGGTGTTGCAGTCGTGCGATCTGGCCATTGCCATATGCCAGCAGGGCGAACCGGGCGCGCGGGACCGGCACGGCGCCGTGCTTGAACGAGCCAGGGCGTTGCGGGCAGCCGCCCAGGCCCGCATGAATCAAAGGAAGCCGACATGATCGAGAACGTAGGCAAGCATCCCGGCATCAGCCCGGCCTTGCATGACGCCCTGAATGACGTGGCGCCCGCGCACGGCGATTCGCCGGCGGCGCGGATTGTGCCTGCCGACGGCGCTATTGCCTTGAGCGGCGCCGGCGCCGCGCAGGTTCGGCAGCTGGAAAACCTGGGCTTGCCGGCGCCACGGGCGGCATTGTCCGGCGGCGCCGGGGCGCGCGAGCTGAATGGGCTGTCGAACGCCGTGGCGCGGCTCGAGGGCAGCGCCGGGACCGATATCTACGCCATGATGGAGCTGTTTCAGAAGATATCGCAAGAGCAGCGCAACATGGCCCGCGAGAATCGCCAGGCCTCGCTCGAGGCGCAAGTGACGACCCTGCGGGCCGCGGCCGACCAGATACGCGAAGCCGCCGAAGAACGCTTCAAAGGGGCGCTGGTGGCAGGCGTTTTCCAGATCGCCTCGGGGGCCATCACGCTGGGCGCCACGAGTGCGGCATTGCGGGCGCTGCCGGCCAGTAATGTGAAAGGAACCGAAGCGGATCTTGCGTTCGCACAGTCCAGAGCCGCGTCGACGAGAGGCGAGGGGGTGTCCGGCCTGGTCGAGGGGACGGGCAAGATCATCCAGGCGGTCTATGACCGCAAGGCAGGCAAGGCCGACGCGGAGCGGGCGCGGCTGGAGGCGGACGCAAAGGCCTTTGAGTCCAACACGCAGGAGGCCAACGAGATCATGCAGCAGATGATGAGCGTCATGCAGGACATACGCGACAAGATCAGTGCAATCGAGCAAGGCCGGGCAGAGGTCAATCGCGGCATCAGCCGCAATATCTGACTCCTGCGCAAGGAACGAAGACCATGGAAATTCAGCCGAATCCGAACCGCGCCGGCGCCAGTGGCGCCGGCCACCTGCCAGAGCCAGCCAACAGCTCAGGCCAGAGCCTGGCATCCATCATCCGGGCCGCCCAGCCGGTTGATCTGCGCGGCCTGGCCGCGGAATTGCTCGATGTGGCCCCCAGGGCCGGAAACATGCCCGGCGATGGCATTTCCAATGGCAATGGCATGCCGGCGATCCCGGCGCCCGCGGGCAGGTTCTCGACTGCCGATATGGTTGATCTGCTGCGCAGCCTGCAAACCAAGACGCAGGATACCCAACTGAAATCGGTCAAGGAAAATCTCGAAACCAATCGCATTGAACAGGCCAAGAACAACGAACGCCAGCAGGCCAAAATCGAAGAGTGGATAGAAAAATCCAGGCAGGCCCAGAAATCCGGTATTTTCGGCAAGATTTTCGGCTGGATCGGCGCGATTGTCGCCGTGATCGCGGCGGCGGTGCTCAGCGTGGCGGCCATCGCTTCCGGAGGAGCCGCCGCGCCGCTTGCCATCGCGGCCGTGGTGGCAAGCATCAGTGCGGTGAACATGCTGACCACGCAGATTTCTCAAGAGGCGGGTGGCGGGCCCGTTGGCTTGTTTGGCGTGCTGAGCGACATGGTGGGCAAGCTGCTGACCGCTTTCGGTGTCGACGAGAAAACCGCCGGCCAGATTGGCAAGGCGCTGGCGGGGGCGGCCTTGATCTACACCGGCTTGGTACTGGCCGACCCCAGCTGCATTGGCGAGATGGCGGGCAGTATTGCGCAATTGGCTGGCGCCAGCGATGAGGTGGCCGGCTATATCTCGATGGCGCTCGGTATGGTGGCCACCGTGGCCGTGGGTATTCTCATGACGGTGCTGACTGGCGGAGGAGCTGCGGCGGGCGTGGCCGCGCGTGTCGCCAGCCTGGTTTCAACCGCGGTACAGGCGGCAGGCCAGGTCGCCTCGGGCGCCGAATCGATCGATCGGGCCGTCAAAGAGAAGGCGGCCGACGCGGCGATCGCGGCCAAGAAAGAACTCGAAGCCCTGATGGTCAAGTTGCAGGCAGGCATGGAACAAGACCGGGAAAAACTCAAGGAAATTCTCATGGCGATGGATGAGTCCATGCGGCTCGTCAGCAAAATGCTCAGCGATGCGGGTGACAGCATGGCCCAGATCACGCAGAACATCGGCAAGCGGGCCATGGTGTGAGACCCTGCGTGCCGCCAAAGGAGAACCGCATCATGAATATCGCTGAAGCATCGATCACACGTTCGGAGTTCGGCCAGCAGCTGTATGACGGCCTGAACGCCCTGCCCGGCAGCCGGCGCCTGACGGCTGACCAGCTCGAAGTGATTTATGCCATGGCGTACGCCCATGTCGTGCAGGCCCAATACGCCCAGGCATTGCCGCTGTTCGCGTTCCTTGCGCAGTACGGGCCGACACGCAAGCATTATCTGGCCGGGCTGGCGCTTTGCCTGAATCAGCTCGGCCGCCATGGCGAAGCCGCGCGCATTTATTCGCTGATCGGCGTGCTGTATCCGGGCCAGCCCGATACGGCGCTGCGCGTGGCTGAATGCCAGATCGCACAGGGCGATCTCGATGGCGCGCGCGCGAATCTGGCGCTGGCGATCGATGCCAGCGGTGACGATCCGGCATGCCAGGACATGGCGGCGCGCGCCCGGTCGCTGCGGGATTTGCTGGGTGCGGGAACGAACCAATGAAGAACTCGATGCCATGAGAGCTTGCGCGCCGTGACGATTCGCGTACCAGGCTGCAACGGTAGCGCCGGGCAGGCCGTCTCTGAAGAGACGGCTTTCGTGCTTGATTCGCGCGAAGCGCGTCTGCTGGTAGAGGTGGGTTTTCTCGCCGCTGCGGGCGGCGATGTCGAACGGGCCGATACGATTTTCGGCGCATTGCAGGGCGTTCGTCCTGGCCGCGCCTATCCGGCAATAGGACAGGCCGTGGCCTTGATGAATGCCGGCCGCGCCGCCGTGGCGGCCGTTCGTCTCGAGCAGGCCCATGGCGCCGACGCCATCGAGCAGGCGCAGATCGATGCCTGGCGCGGCCTGGCGCTGCAGCTGTCGGGCCGCCAGGCGCATAGCCGCAAAGTACTGGAGCAGGTGGCCACCCAGGGAGAAGGCGAGGGCCGTTCATTGGCGCGGATATTGTTGGGCTGGGACGATGATGGCGCGCCCGGGGCGCCGGATCAGCCCGTGGGTCGAGAACAGGAGTGAACAAGCATGGAAATAGCGGCACTTTCGACGGCATTGACGGCGCCCGCCGCCATGGGGCCGGCAAGGGTCGATCCCGGCGAGCGGGCGGCCGAGCAGTTCAGCGCGTTGATGAACGCGCCCGACAAGGCGGCGCAGGCTCAGGCCATGACCGAAACCGGCCCGGTAACGGGTGTGCAGGCGGCTCTGCAGGCGGCCTTTGCACCCGGCGCGGCGGCCGCCCCGGCCACCATGGGCAGCCAGATATTGCAAAGCCTGCAAGCGACGGCGGGAGACTTCTCTTCTAAATGGAACAACATATCCACCAGTCTCGAGCAGGTAGCGGCACGGCCGACGGTTGCCGATATGCTGCGCTTGCAGACCGACATGCTGCAGGTGGCCGTGCAGTACGAGCTGGTGGGCAAGGGTGTGTCCCGCACGACCCAGAATGTCGATTCCATGGTCAAGATGCAGTGATGAGAACGAGAGGGATGGCGGGATTCGCGCGCTGGGCGGTGTTGGCGTTGTTGATGGCGCTTGCTGCCTGCAGCGGCAGGGTCGAGCTGTTTTCGACAGTGACGGAAAGCGAGGCCAACGAGATATTGGCGGTATTGCTCGATTCGGGCATTCCGGCTCAGAAAAGCGGCACTAAAGACGGCATGTCCATCAGCGTCGAGGGCGGCCACGTGGCGCAGGCCCTGGACATTTTGCGCGCGCGCGGCCTGCCCCGCGAGAGCTTTTCCGGTATGGGCCAGATCTTCCAGAAAGAAGGCCTGGTGTCGTCGCCGCTGGAAGAACGGGCGCGCTACATCTATGCCTTGTCGCAAGAGCTGTCGAACACCTTGTCGCAAATGGATGGCGTGCTGGTGTCGCGCGTGCACGTGGTGCTGCCGGAGCGCGCCAGCGTCAACGAAGCGGCGATGCCCTCGACCGCCGCAGTTTTCATCAAACACCAGGCAGGCTACAGCCTGGATACCCTGCAACCGCAAATTCGCCGGCTGGTTACCCATGCGATACCGGGCCTGACGGAAGACCGCGTCTCTATTGTGCTGGTGGCGGCTCATCCCGTAAAAAGCCCCGATATGGGCAACACGACCAGCCGGGTCCTGGGTGTTGAGATGGCGCCGGGTTCGGCGGCGGCGCTGCTTGAAGTGTTGCTGGTGGTGATTGCGCTGGTACTGTTGATGGTGGCCGGCGCGCTGGCCTGGCTGTGGTGGCGGGGGATGCCCGATTTCGTACGGGCTCTCCTGTTGCCGCCATCGCCCGCCGCGGGCCGGGCGACGGCGGGCCACGAGCCGGCTTTGCGAGAGAGCGGCCCATGAATACCGCGACGCTGTTCTCGCCGGACCTGATGGCTTTCAATCTGTTGCCCAGCCGCACTTTGCATGCAAGCCGCCTGCCTCTGTTCCTGAAGGACGATGCGCTGGTCCAGCCGCCCGCCGAATGGCGGCCGGCCTGGCATCGTCACTGTTCGCGGCTGATTCTCGAGCGCCTGGGCCTGACCGAGCGGCTTGTTACCGATACCGGGTCGCCGCAGTTGCGGCTTGCCCTGTTACCGGCCAGCCGCCTTCATCTCTGCCTGAGCCGCATCGGCGCTACGCTGTGCGGGCCTCGTCTGCGCCGGGCGATCCGGGGGGTCGAAGTGCGCGCCATACTGGCGAGCGCCGGCGAGCCGCTGATGCGATTCGCTTGCGAAGACGCCATGGCTGTGCATGCCGGTCTGCAAGAAACCATAGATTGGCCGCTGGATGAGACGCTGGCCGCGATAGAACCCCTGGGTGCGGCGGCGCTGATGAGCGCGTTTCGCGAGGCGGGCGAGGCGCTGGCCCTGCGCGCAGAACTGAAACTGCCCCTGGTGCCCGACGTCGCGTCGCCGCTGGCGGGCGACCGGGCCCTGAACCTGGCCATGAATGTTCTGGACATGGCGGCTTCATCATGACCTTTCTGGTTTCTCATGATGCGCTGACGGCCCGCCAGCTCGCGGCCCGTGTGGATCCGGGCGACAAGATACTGAAGGCCGGCGACCACGCGGCGCTGGCTGACGCGCGAGCCATGCTGGAATCGGCCCGGGAGCAGGCCGACGCTCTTTTGGCCGGCGCGCAACAGGCCTTCGATGCCGAGCGCCAGCGCGGCTATGACGACGGCCACGCCGAGGCGCTGATGAATCAGGCCGAAAAGATGATCGAGACCGTGGGCCGTACGGTCGAGTACTTTGCCGGCATCGAGAATGAAATGGTAGAGCTGGTCATGTCGGCGCTGCGCAAGATCATCGACGGCTTCGACGATCGGGAAAAAATCATGACGGTGGTGCGCAACGCGCTTGCGGTGGTGCGCAATCAAAAGCAGATGACGCTGCGCCTGCACCCCGGCGAAGTCGAGACCGTACGCGAACAGGTCAATGAGCTGCTTGCGGCTTACCCCGGCGTGGGGTACCTGGACATCATGGCCGACGCGCGCCTCGAGCGGGGCGCCTGCATACTCGAAAGCGAGATAGGCATCGTCGAAGCCAGCCTGGATGGCCAGCTGCGGGCATTGCACGGCGCGTTTACGCGCATGCTGGGCAGCCGGGTATAAACCATGCGCCAGTTTGAATACATCACCGAAATGATGGACCTGGCGTTACAAGACACGCCCACATTGCGCATCAAGGGCCGGGTGACGCAGGTGGTCGGCACGATCATCAAGGCAGTGGTGCCGCGCGTGAAAGTCGGCGAGGTCTGCATACTGCGCAATCCGGGCGAAGACTTCGAAATGAAGGGCGAAGTGGTGGGTTTTGCCCGCGACGCCGCGCTGCTGACGCCCATTGGCGACATGTATGGCATTTCGTCGGCGACCGAGGTCATTCCTACGGGGCGCGCACACATGGTGCCGGTGGGAACCGGCTTGCTGGGGCGCGTACTCGACGGGCTGGGACGCCCGCTCGACGAGAAGGAACTCGGCCCTCTCGAGGCGAACAAGTTCTATCCGGTGTTCGCCGATGCGCCCGATCCGCTGACGCGCCGCATCATCAGCCAGCCGCTGGAGCTCGGCATACGCGCATTGGACGGCCTGCTGACTTGCGGCGAGGGCCAGCGCATGGGAATTTTCGCCGCCGCGGGCGGCGGAAAATCCACATTGATGGGCATGCTGGTCAAGGGCGCGGACGTGGACGTCAACGTGGTGGCCCTGATCGGTGAACGCGGCCGCGAGGTGCGAGAGTTTCTCGAGCACGAATTGGGCACCGAAGGCCGTAGCCGCAGCGTGATTGTATGCGCGACCAGCGACAAGTCGTCCATGGAACGCGCCAAGGCAGCTTATGTTGCCACGGCTATCGCCGAGTACTTCCGCGATCAGGGCAAGCGGGTGCTGTTCTTGATGGATTCGGTGACGCGTTTTGCCCGGGCGCAGCGCGAAATCGGCCTGGCCGCCGGCGAACCGCCCACCCGGCGCGGCTATCCGCCGTCAGTGTTCGCGACCTTGCCAAAATTGATGGAACGAGTGGGCATGAACGAGCACGGTTCGATCACTGCCATGTACACCGTGCTGGTCGAAGGGGACGACATGACCGAACCCATTGCCGATGAAACCCGTTCGATCCTGGACGGCCACATCGTGCTGTCTCGCAAATTGGCCGCCGCCAATCACTATCCCGCCATCGATGTGCTGGCTTCGGCCAGCCGGGTCATGAACGCGGTGGTAACGGCCGAACACAAGCGGGCCGCCGGGCGCCTGCGCGAACTGATGGCCAAGTACCAGGAGGTTGAGCTGCTGGTCAAGATCGGCGAATACAAGCGGGGCGGCGATGCGATTACCGACGAGGCCATCGACCGGATCGGCGACATCAACGGGTTTTTGCGCCAGCGTATCGACGAGCGCTCGTCGTTGTCCGAGTCGTTGCAGAGCATGCGTTCGATAGCGGGGCAATGATGGCCGTTTTTGACGAACTGCTATCCATCAAGCGGTTTCGCGAAAGCCAGGCCGAACTGGCTGTCGCGCGCGAACGGCGCCATTTCCACGAGGCCGAAATGGCGTATGGCGCGCAGCGCCGGTCGCTGGAAGATTTTCGCGCCTGGGCCGAAAGGCGCGAACATGATCTGTACGACGATTTGTGCAGCCGCCAGGTCCGCGTGCGCGAGATTGAAAATGTGTTGCAAGACGTGGCCGGCCTGCGCGACGGTGAGCGGCAGCGCGAGCAACGGGTGCTAGAGGCAGGCGAACTTCTGAACCAGGCGCGCAAGAACCTGGACGGCGAACGGGTCCGTCATCGCGAAGCCACGCGGCATACCGAGAAATTCGTCGAACTGGCCCAGATTCATCTTGCGGCGCACATCAAGGTGATCCAGGACAAAGAAGAGCTGGAGCTGGAAGAAGTTGCCACGCAAGCGCGCGACCGCGATGAATGGCAAGAGCACGACGTCTACGATCCGGCCTATTCCGAGGAGTACTGACAATGACAACGGAGCGTCCAGTTGGCCTGAATACCGGCGTGCCGCAGGGTATGGGCGAGTATGCCCGTTCGGCGCAAGACGGCCGGCGCGAGGCTTCCGATCAAGACCGCCGCGCATTTGACGATGCCATGTCGGGCAATCGCGAGCACCCGGCCGGCCAGTCCGGCGAGCCTGCTGAACTGGCGCGAAAGCCGGCCGGCCCTTTTGGATTGCTGGGCAATCGAGCCGGGTCGCCGGAGTATGCCGGCTCGTCGATGGCGCAGCAGGATGGCGAGGCCGCGCGCGCGGCAGCCAGGGCCTTGTCGAGTCGTGTGGCGTCGGATCTGTTCGACGCGGCCGGCCGCTTGATGGTGGCGGATGGCCGCGATGGGCGCCGCGCGGTGCGCATTGAACTGAAAGATGAGGTGCTGCCGGGCGTGGCGGTATCGATCTTCGAGCAAGAGGGGCGTATTGTCGCCGCCTTCACATGCGGCACCGAGGCGTCGTGTGAGCGCATGTGCGCGGCCGCGCAGCATCTTGCCGACGAACTGGCCGCCTCGCTGGCCCGTTCCACGCTTGTGCAGGTCAGCACTGACGATCCCGATGATCCCTGCCTGCGCGAGGCCATTGGAGATCCGGCATGAGCGCGTTCTTCAGTTCTGCAAACATGAACCGGGCCTTGTATCGCTGCTTTTCCGAACTCGCCGGTCTCGAATGAGTGCGTCGCAATGCTTCAAAGCCCCGTTGCCGCGCCTGCACACGAATGCGGCGCAGGCACAATCCCGGATCGCCCGGCATGGCGCCGCGATCCGCGCGTCATTGCCGGACGGTACCGAATGGAGCCTCGCGCTGACGCCCGGCGTTGCGGCTTCGGTATACGACGGCGCGTGCTATTGGGCCGATGTCGAATGGGCCGGCGCGCGATTGAATATCGGACTGCCCGCGGCGGGATTGCGGGCGTGGGCCGCCGCGCAGGCGCCCGATCTGCCGTTGGGGCAGTTGCCCGAACCGCTGGCCGCCGCTGCGCTGGAGGCCTTGCTGGCCGTCGCGCTGACCGGGCTGAACGGTGTGTCGTCGGCCGGCCCCGCCCGCGTGACGCGTATTCACGATGGCGGCACGGCAACCTTGCCGCACGGCTGGACAGTGGCCGCGCGCGCCGAGGCAACGGGCGACGCCGCGTACGCCGCGCTGTATCTCGACGACCTCGGGCTGATGCTGTTGGCCGGCGTGCTGGCCAAGGTGCCTCCGGCAGAAAACGACCTGGATGCCGGCTCGGTGCCGGTTGCGCTGCGAGCGCATATTGGCTGCACCGAACTCAGCATGAGCGCGCTGGCCGATCTGGCCCCGGGCGACGTGGTGTTCCTGGACGAGTATCGGGTCGACGGCGGCGGCGAACTGTGGCTGGTGCTGGACAACGGCCAGGCCTTGCGCGTACGCGCGCAGGCTTCTTCCTATGTGGTGACTCAAGCGTGGACGCGACTGATGAATGAACCCACTAATTCCCCGCCAGACGAATCGCCGGCCGCGGGCGCCGATCAGACATCGGACTTTGCTTCTGACGCCTCTGGCGATGGCGCGCCGCCGGTGGCGCAAGCCGCTTTGCTGGATACCGGCACTGTGCCGGTCAACCTGAGTTTCGATCTGGGAGACCGGCGTATCGTCATGGCCGATCTGCAGCGTTTGCAACCCGGCGTTGTGTTCGACCTGCAACGGCCGCTGGCCGATGGCCCGGTGATGATCCGCGCCAACGGCGCGCTGGTGGGCACGGGCGACCTGGTCGATGTCGACGGCCGCGTCGGCGTAATGGTGCGCACCCTTGGCAAGGCCGGCACATGACCGGAATCGATCCTGTCAGCATGGCGGTGGTGCTGGCGCTGCTGGCGCTGGTGCCGCTGGTTGCCGTCATGACGACATCTTTTCTGAAAATTGCCGTCGTGCTGATGCTGGTGCGCAATGCGCTGGGCGTACAGCAGGCTCCGCCCAATATGGCGGTATACGGCCTGGCGCTGATCCTGACGGTTTACGTCATGGGGCCGGTGGTGATGCGGATCGGCGACGAAGTTCGCTCGGCGGCCCCGAGTACGCTGGCGATTCCGGATTCCGCCCGGTCGAGTTCGCCGAACCGCATGCCGCCCGCCGATGGCGCGGCGGCCCCGGCGGACCGCGGCGGGGCCGGGCTTGAAAATCTGTTTTCTGCGGTCGAGCGGGGCATCGAACCCCTGCGCGACTTCATGTACCGGCATAGCCGCGCCAATCAACGGGAATTCTTTGTGCGTACGGCGGCTACCTTGTGGGGGCCCGAGCTTGCCCGCGGCCTTGCGGAAACCGATCTGATCGTGCTGACGCCGGCATTCCTGGTGTCGCAGCTGACGGCCGCGTTCGAAATCGGATTCTTGCTGTATTTGCCGTTCGTGATCATCGACCTGATCGTGTCCAATATTCTGCTGGCCATGGGCATGATGATGGTTTCGCCAGTGACTATTTCCATGCCGCTGAAGCTGTTCTTGTTCGTGATGGTTGACGGCTGGACCCGGTTGATTCAAGGGCTGGTGCTGTCTTATGCGTAGGCTTGCCAGCGCGGTGCGGTGCCCGCATGCATGCCGTTGCGGCCGGCTTGCCATTTATTGAACGAGGGTACGCATGGAAACTGTCGATATTGTCTCGCACATGACCCAGGCCCTGTATCTGGTGTTGTGGCTGTCGCTGCCGCCCATTGCCGTGGCTGCCATCGTGGGCACGTTGTTCTCGCTGTTTCAGGCGCTTACCCAGATCCAGGAACAGACGCTGTCGTTCGCAGTGAAGCTGATAGCCGTGTTCGCCACCCTGATGCTGGCGGCGCGTTGGATCAGTGCAGAGCTGTACAACTTCACGATCGTGATTTTCGATCTTTTCTACAAAATCCGTTAGGCGCGTGGAACTGTATGCTGTCGAACGTTACTTACGTCGAAGCAAAGGTCTTTCTGGGTACGCTGGCCCTGACACAGCCGCGTACGCTGGCAATGTGCCTGATGCTGCCGATTTTCAATCGACAGTTGTTGCCGGGCATGCTGCGCTACGGCATGGCGGCCGCCATGGGCTTGATTCTGGTGCCCATGCTGGCGCCGGCGTACGCGGCCGCGGAGTTCGGCGCGCTGGACTTGATGCTGCTGATCGTGAAAGAGGTCTTCATCGGCCTGGTCATGGGTTTCATGGTGGCGATTCCGTTCTGGGTCTTCGAGTCCGTGGGCTTTGTGGTGGATAACCAGCGCGGCGCCAGCCTGGGGGCGGTGATTAACCCGGCCACGGGCAACGACTCATCGCCGATGGGGATCTTGTTCAATCAGGCGTTCATGGTGTTCTTTCTGGTAGGAGGCGGTTTTACTCTGATGCTGACCATGCTGTATGACAGCTTTCGCCTGTGGGACATGCTGGCATGGACGCCCACGCTGCGCCAGGAAAGCATCCCCCTGATGCTGGATCAGATGAGCCGCTATGCGCGGTTGTTTCTGCTGTTCGCCGCGCCGGCCATTGTCGCCATGTTCCTGGCCGAACTCGGCCTGGCTCTGGTCAGCCGTTTCGCGCCCCAGCTGCAGGTGTTCTTTCTGGCTTTGCCGATCAAAAGCGCCCTGGCCCTGCTGGTGCTGGCTTTGTATATGAGCCCGCTTTTCGAGTATGCGCGCGAGCTTACCGCCGGTATCGATGTGATTGTGCCGTCTCTTGATAATCAGTGGCGTGCGCCATGAGCAGCGAGAAAACCGAGCAGCCCACCGCCAAGCGCTTGCGCGAATCACGCGAGCAGGGCGACGTCGCGCAAAGCAAGGACTTCACCCAGACGATTCTGATACTGGCGATATTCGGCTACTTGCTGACCGATGCCCAGGGGCTGATGCAGGCGCTGGGCCGGCTGGTGCTGCTGCCGGCCCATCTTTCGTCCATGCCCTTCGACCTGGCGCTCAAGGCAATAGCCGATACCGCGATGGACGAAGCGCTGCGGATCGTGATGCCTTTCGTGTTGATCGTGCTGGTGGTGGGCATGTTCGCCGAGTTCTTGCAGGTGGGCATCGTGCTGGCTTTCAAGAAACTGGCGCCGTCGGGCAAGAAGCTGAATGTCATCACCAATCTCAAGAACATTTTCTCCAAGAAGAATCTGGTCGAGTGTCTCAAGTCGATCGTAAAAATCGTGTTTCTGTCCGTGCTGGTGGCCCTGGTCATCCGTGATGCGCTGCCGGCCTTGATGGCGGTGCCTCATACGGGCATGGGCGGCATGGCCCAGGCCCTGGGCGGCATGCTGCGGGTCTTGCTGATCAACGTGGCGGTGGCGTACATCATCATTTCGCTGGCCGATCTTGCCTGGCAGCGATTTCAGCATCGCAAGCAGCTGATGATGAGCAAGGAAGAGGTCAAGCAGGAATACAAGCAGATGGAGGGCGATCCGCACATCAAGGGCATGCGCAAACAGCTGCACCAGGAAATGGCCATGCAGAATGCCGTGGGCAATGCGCGCAAGGCGTCGGTGTTGATCACCAATCCTACACACCTGGCGATCGCCATCTACTACGAACCGGAAGAGACGCCGCTGCCCGTGGTGCTTGCCAAGGGCGAGGGCGCGGTCGCCGAGCAAATGATGCGCGCGGCCCGCGAGGCGGGGGTTCCCGTCATGCAGAACATCCCTCTCGCCCACACGCTGATGCGGGATGCTCAGCCCGATCAATACATTCCGGGCGAGCTGATAGAGCCCGTTGCCGAAGTGTTGCGTCTTGTGCGCAAGCTCGCGGCCGAGGAGTAATTCGTGCCTGTTTCTTTGTCTTTGCCGCTAACCCGGTATCTCGCGCGCCACCATCTCGAAGACGCGGTGCGCGGCGATGGCCGCGCCACCCTCATGATTGACGATCGCTGGAGAATACATATGCACGACACCGATGACGGGTGCGTGACGGTGACCGCCAGGTTATGTGCGCTGCCCGCGGCGGGAAATGAGCGCGATGCGTGGCTCGACATGCTGGGCCGCGACGCGGTGGGCATGATGGGCGCGCATGCCTCGGGGTGCGTGATAGATGCGCGCGAAGAATCGTTATGGCTGCAACAGATGGTCTGGCCTGACGGCGATGACGCGATGCTGGACGAGGCGGTGGGACAGTTCGCCAATGCTTTGTCGTATTGGACCGCGGCTGTGCGCAGGAAGGTGTGATGGACTGGTGCAGAACGGGCAGTATGCTCAAGAGAATGTTCGCCGCCGCAATACTGTCGCTGTGCTCGGCGACGCCGGCATGGGCGGCTCCAGGCTGGCCGGAAGCCCCATACAGTTACTACGCCGAAGACGAGGCCCTGGGCGATGTACTGCGCGATTTCGCCAGCAGCTTCAGTCTGTCGCTGCAGGCCGAACCTGGTATTTCCGGGCAGGTGAAAGGCAAGTTCACGACCAGCAGCCCTACCGAATTCCTGAACCGGCTGGGAGGCGTTTACGGATTCAACTGGTTCGTGCATTCGGGCACCTTGTTCGTCAGCCCGGCGGATAAAGTGGCGACGCGCACCATCAACGCCATGGGAAATTCGATCGGCGCACTGCACGAAGCCTTGCTGCGCCTGGGGGTGCTGGACCCCCGTTTTGGCTGGGGAGAACTGCCCGAGCAGGGTATTGCGCTGGTGTCGGGGCCTCCTGAATATGTGCGGCTGGTCGAACGCACCGTGGATGCCCTGCCCATGGGCACGGGCGGTCAGGAAGTGGCGGTATTCCGCTTGAAATACGCGTCGGTCAATGATCGCAACGTCCGTTATCGAGACCAGGAAGTCAATACGCCGGGGCTGGCCACCGTGCTGCGCAACCTGATCCTGGGCGGAGGCGGCGGAGACAATGACCAGGTGCTGTCGGCCATTGCCGCGCCATTGCGCGACAACCCCCCGGCGTTTCCCGATGCCGGGCTGCCGGCCGCGCGAGCCATTGGCGCGGCCGCGAACGACGCCGCCGACAGCGGTCCGGCCGCATCCATGGCAACCGGGTTGCGCCTGCAGCAACCTACGGTGCAGGCCGATCCGCGCCTCAATGCCATCATTGTGCAGGATGTCCCGGATCGCATTCCCATTTATCGCGAGCTGATCGCCCAGCTGGACCAGCCCAGCACACTGATCGAGATCGAGGCGATGATCGTCGATGTGAACTCCGACCTGGTCAACGAACTGGGGGTGACCTGGGGCGCGAATGCCGGCACCACCAGCTTTGGCTATGGAGATCTTTCGCTGGCGCCCAGCGGCGGCCTGCCGATAGATGGCGGTGTGGGCCTGGCGCCCGGCACGATAGGGGTCAGTGTGGGCAGCGTACTGGCCGCCCGGCTGCATGCGCTGGAAACCAAGGGACAGGCCAGCATTCTGTCGCGGCCATCGATCTTGACCGCTGACAACATGGGAGCCTTGATCGACCTGTCGGATACTTTTTATATTCAGACCCGGGGTGAACGCGTGGCCACGGTAACTCCGGTCACCGTGGGCACTTCGCTGCGCGTCACGCCGCGCTATATCGAGGGGCCCGCCGGAACGATAGCGGTCGAGCTGACCGTGGACATCGAAGATGGCCGTATCATGCAAGAGCGCCAGATCGACAATCTACCCACGGTGCGCAGAAGCAATATCAGCACGCTGGCGGTGGTCGGCGACGACCAGACACTATTGATCGGCGGCTACAACACCAGTCAGGATTCGCAGCAGGTCGACAAGGTGCCCCTGCTGGGCGATATTCCTGGGTTGGGCGCATTGTTCTCGAATACATCCAAGACGGTGCTGCGCCGCGAGCGGCTGTTTTTGATACGGCCCAAAGTGGTGGCGATCAATGGCGAGCCGGTAAGCGACTCCGACGAAGCTTTGCGTACCGGTTTTGCCGTCAGCGCGACATGGGAGTCGAACGGCAAGCAGATGGTTGGCTCCGGGCAGTTTTTGTCGCTGCTGAATCGGTCGCAAGATACGCGGTTAAGGCAAAGAAAAGAATAGCAAACTCCTGGGTAGCAACGTAACGGAAGGCCCCTTTCTGTTACCTACTAAATTAATATACCCACTTACGTTAGAAAACACCTATCGATCCGCATGAGCACAATTGATCCCGCATCTACGCCGACAGGCCGCCTTGGCCTTTCCGCCTTTGCCGAAGCGGCTCGGCAGGATGATGGCGCTCGCCTGGTGGTGGCGGGTGAATCGCTGCGAGTACTGGGCACGGGTACGACTCCGGCAGGGCGCAATGTGGCCTGGGTGGCTCCGGATGACCGCACGGTGGCGTTGTTCACCAATGCGCTGGCGGAAGCCTATGGCAATGGTATTGCCGGCGCCGTATCCCGCGAACTGGGCCTGGCGCGTAACGGCACGCTGTCGGCAGCCACCGTGAACCGTGCGATCGACATGGCGGAAACCTCGCGCCAGGCCCTGGAGGGTATCGATTTCGCTTTGCGGCTGAGCTGCCTGGCCGGAACCAATTCCGAGGCTTTCCGTGCGGCCTGCACAGAGGCGGACGTGATACCCGATCATCTCGATTCATCGCGGCGGGACGCCATCGACGATGCGATGCGCCTGCGATTCGAGCAGTCCCAGCAGGCGGGCGCCAGCCCGGTTTCGCCTGATACGGCGCGTGCATGGCTGGTTGAGCTGATCAAGGCTCAGGAACCTTCCGAGTAGCCCAGGCCATGGCCAGCCAAGAACCTCCAGAAACGCACAGAAGTGCTTGCGCAATCACGGAAGATGCGGCCCCTGATGCGCGCGAACCTGATGATGATCGTTTGCTGCGGGATCTGGTGCAGTCCCACAATGCGCGCCTGCAACGGTTCATCATGCGCCACATCGGCAATCCGTCCGATGCCGAAGACCTGGCGCAGCAGGCTTTTGTCGAGGCGGCCCGTTCATATCGCAGCTTTCGAGGCGAGTCGCAACTGTCGACCTGGCTATATGGCATTGCGCTGAACCTGGTACGCAATCATTTGTCGCGCTCGCCCGAGCAGCGCTACCAGTTCGTCGGCGAACAGGCGCTGCTCGACGCAGAGTCGCCCGACGGCGCTCCCGAGCATCTCGCGGAACGGCGCCAGGCTATGAGTTTGCTGCAAGAGTCATTGAACGAACTGCCGGAAAACATGCGGCAGATTCTTCTGATGGTGGGCGTTGACGATTTGTCGTATGAAGACGCCGCCGCAATGTTGACAGTGCCCATCGGCACCGTGCGCAGCCGCCTGTCGCGCGCCCGGGCGGCGCTGCGCGAGAAGATGCAGGCAAAGGGCCTGACGATCGATCTATAAGCAGTCGGCAAAGCAGAGGCTGGCCGGATTCGAGGCGTGGAAATGAATCGTGATGCTCGCCCCGAACTGATGGGCATTGAAATGGAAATGGCGGTGGCCGATGCTTTGACTGGCGCCAGCCATCTGGTGCAAGGCTATTTCGACGCGCTGGCCGGCATCAAGCGCGCCCGGGGGCAGTGCGAGCCCTATTGGGTAGGAACATCCTGTGCCGGACTGCGGACGCCAGTCGCCGATTGCGGGCTGGACAACGGCTTCAACCTGCTTGAAACCGCGCTGGCGCCGGTAACCACGCTGGATGAGCTGGCGAGGCGGGCGCATCAAGAACTGGCGGACAGCGTGGATGCCCTGGCCGTCGAGGGCGCCTGCATCCTGAATGCATCAGAGCATCCCGCGTGCCCGGTCGATACTGCCTGGTACGACAGGGCGTGCGTTCCCCGGCCGATCTACCGCGAATTGCGCGGCCACCGCGGCTGGCGGCACCATGAGGGCATCGATGCAAAGGCCCAGAATGGCGCCAATACGGGTGTAGCCGTCATGACGGCCGTGCAGGCGCTGAATGTCATGATTGGCCTGGCGCCCGCCTTTATGGCGCTGTTCGCAAACAGTCCGCTCGAGGCGGGCCGGGAAACCGGCCTTAAGGAAAACCGCATGACCCTGTGGCCGCGCGTATTCGGGCCGGCGCACTTCGCGGGCGACCTCTTTCTGGCGACTTTCCCGGCCAGGCCTTTTCGTGATCTGGCCGATTTTTTCAATTGGATGTTCGGCCCTCATACGGTAAGCCGGGGTTTGCCGATAAACGATGCGTCGGATTACAAAAACGCCCCGACCGTACTGCTCGACGGAAACCCCTCGTTAAGCCAGTTTCTTCATGCGCCGTCCTGGTCGGGACAGCTGTCTCCATCCGTATCGGATGCCGGCGCGGCGCGCGCCGTGCTGATACGCCCTGGCGCGCATCATTTCGAGTATTCGCAGATTGGCCAGTTCCTGGATGCAAGGCTGCGCTATCGCTGGGCCCGGACGCCCGATCTGGGCGAGCTGCTGCGCGCCTGGAAACAAGAGGGAGAGCTGGAGGCGCTGTTCGAAGCCTGCGGAGCGGCGACTTATATCGAGGGCCGGGTGCCGGGCGCAGGGTTCGCGGACGCAGTCGTGCTGCGCGAGGCCGGGCCAGAGGCGGCGCTCAGCATGCTCATCGGGCCGACCGCATTGCAGCGCGGGCTGCTGTCCAATATCGGCCAGGCGCAGGCATTGCTTGATGCGTGGGGCTGGCAAACCTTGAATGCGCTGCGCTGTCCGGCCATGCGGGCAGCGCTGGACGACACGCAGGTCGCGGCCTTGTGCGCCGATGTCGTGGCCGTGGCGCGGGATGGACTGCCAGCGGCGGATCGTCGCTGGCTGGTTTGCGTTGAATATATGCTCGACACACGGCGCACCGGAGCGGACCGCCTGCTGGCGACCTGGCGCAGCACGTCCGGCGATACGCGCGCGCGCCTGGCCGCGGTGGCACGCGAGCACGCGGCGCTTCATCCCTCCGCATACGGAGGCGTTTGAGCCGGCGGGCGCTGACCAGGCCTGGTCAGCGCGGCTGCCGTATGTCTTGATAGACGTCGTCGGCGGCCAGCAGGATGTCGAGCGGCGGGTCGAAACCTATGGCCCGGGCGGTGGCAAGATTCAAGGCGATCTTGGGGGGATCTATCCATACCTGGCTTAGTCGCCGGGGTTTGGCGCCATTGAGAATGCGCGCGATCGTTTCGGCATGGAACAGGCCCACGTACGACATGTCGGCCTGAGCCAGGCTGAGCAGCACGCCGCGCTGCACTTCGCTGGATCCGGCCAGCGAGAAACTGGGAATTCGCGCATGGCTGAGAATTTCCGCGACTTCCCGGACCGCATCTTCGGTGAGCCCGCGATGCAGGGTAATGTATACGGCATCGACCTGGTCTTGCGCCAGCGACCGATAGCAGTCCAGCACGTTGCGGGTGGCCTGCTCGAGCGGGATGTCGCTTGAACGGGCGTGGCACGACTTTACATCGAAGCCCAGTTCGCGGCTGACTTCTTCCACGGGCTCGACCGCGCCGTAGGTACGGCCCGCCGCGCTGTCTTCATAGACAATGCCAAGCGTGCGAAAGGGCACGATTTCATGGAAAAGCCGCAACTGCCGCTGGTAGCGCTGGGGTTCCACACGAACGTGCAGATTATCGCGCCCGCTGTCTTGTACGCTATCAATGATCCGGGCCGCCAGCGGATCGCTGACCGAACCCACCACGGTCGGAACTGGGGGGCCGAGTTCACGCATGTCTTGCCCCGCCCAGGTGCCCATGGCGATGATCAGATCGATATCGCCGCGCGTTGCGATGCGGTGTTGTATCGCGGCGCGAGTGGGCGCGCGCTTTTCGACCTCGAAGTTGCCGGGCGCCCACCACGCATCGGGTACAAAAGTCAGCGACGAGCTCTTGGCATGCTGTGAAAGCCACAGCCACAGCGCGTGGCCATCCAGGCCAGCCGGTATATCCCGCTCGAGTGTCAGCCAGTTCAGCTTTTCGAGCCCTTTCACGATTTGCGCGAGCGTCAACGGATACTCGCTGTAGTCGCCGCTTTGCACATAGCCGAGTCGCCAGGGCTTGCCGTCGGGCCTGGCCGAGGGGGTAGTGGCGAAGACCTGCGTGCTTTCGCCGATGGATGCCGGGTCGGATCTTTGGGCGTGCGCGGTGGCGGTCAGGGCGAGAACGACCGTCGTATACAGCAGCAGGCGTGACAGCAGATGTTCGATCATGAAGGACTCCGCTTCGCGGCAATCAAAGTAATGTCGTCGGATTGTTCGGTATCCCGGACGAACGCGCGCAAGTCGGCCAGTATGGCCTGCGTGACGTCATGGGCGGTGGACGTGTCGCCGAGCGTGCTCAGCAGAGTCAATAACCGTTCATCGCCGTACAGTTCGTCATCGGTGTGCACGGCTTCGGTGACGCCGTCGGTGAAACCTATGAATATCTGGCCAGGCGCCAATGCCGTCGTAAAGCATGGATAAACGAGGTCGTCCTGCACGCCGCACGCCGGCCCGCTGCGGCCATCGAGCGTGCGCACCTGGCCGTCTTCGTGCAGGATGCAGGGCGGGTTGTGCCCCGCGTTGGCCCATATCAGCTCGCCGCTGTCCAGGTCCAGCACCGCCAGCAGCAGCGTGACGAACATCATGTTGGGGTTGTTCGCGGACAAGCGGTTATTGACGCTGGCCATGACCGTGCCCGGATCGGTTTCTTCTTCGAACGACGCGCGTATCAGCGTGCGCGTGACAGCCATGAACAATGCCGCCGGCACGCCCTTGTCGGAGACGTCGCCGATGGCCAGGCAAAGCCGGCCGTCGGGAAGCGGAAAGTAGTCGTACAAGTCGCCGCCGACTTCTTTGGCCGGAATCATTACCGCATGCAGGTCCAGTTGCGAGACAACGGCATCAGGCAGCGGCAGAGGCAGCAGGCCCATCTGGATGTCGTGCGCGATCTGCAGCTCGCTTTCCATGCGCTCGCGGCTCGAGGTTTCTCGCAATAGATCCGTGATTTTTTCACGCAGTTGCTGATCCATGTAGATGACGGTGGCGGCCAGCCTTCCGACTTCGTCGTGGTGGCGCGCGGGCAGCCGCATGATGTCTTGCGGCGGAGCGGCGGGCACGCTCAGATCCTGATCGGGCAGGGTTCGCGCATAATTGCTCAGTTTGCGCAGCGGACGGACGATGCGTGTGGAAAGCAGCCATGCCAGCGCAAGCGAAAGCAGCAGGCTGACGGCGAATATCGCCGCCAGCCTGGTTTCCAGCGACCGGGCGGCGCGGGTCAGGTCGTCGGCGGGTACAGCGGCCAGGATGGTCCACCTTAGCGGCTTGAAGTATGCGGCGGAGATTTCCCAGGGACCCGCCCCGCTGGCGGGAACGCCATGGATGCGAAGATCGCGGATTTCGCCGTGGGCGGGAAGGTCGGCGATGTAGCTGCGCAGCGTTGCGCCAGTTGTGGTTTCTTGCGCGTCGAGCAGTTTTTCGCGGCCGGCCGGCGGCGGTGCGACAAAGCTGCCGTCGTCGGCGACGATCATGACGAAACCGGACTGCGCCAGCCGTAAAGAACTCAGGGTTTGCGCAACGGAATGCTCCATTTCGGCCCGTTGCCGGTCGAACTGCTCGGCGACGCCGTGCGCATCGCCCGAAATGGCGAGTATCCAGTCCCACGGTGCAAAGTAAGTGAAGTACGCATAGCGCAGCGTATCGTCGCGGCGGAATAGCGCGAAGCTGTGGCCCGACAGGCTCGCTTCACTATAGGCCGATGCCGCCAGCGAGTGGCCTTTGAAGTCTTTGGTGGTTGAAATGTCTTTGCCGCGCAGGCTGGGGTCGCCGCTTGCCAGTACCGTCAGGTTTTTGTCGAACACTAATGCCGCGCGGCCGGACCCGATGGACAGGTTGTCGATCCAGCGGGCTGCCATGGCCTGGGCGCGCATGATGCTGATATCGCCGCGCCCGGCCATGTCCGCGTACGATGCCAGGGCCGCGTGCGCCACATTGCCCAGCTGTATCAGTTGGCGGCGGGCGCCGCGTACGGTGTTTATTTTGTCGTTCAGCAGACTGCCCCAGCGTGCATCGCTGTCGCTTATTACCAGATTGAGCACGTTGTGTATGGCGACGCGTTCGCTGGCCGAGACGGTGTCGCGCAATTCATGCCGTGTAACCAGCAGAACGGCAAGGGCGCTAAGCAGCAAAGTCAGCCCGACCAGCAGGAAGATCTTGCTGCGCAGTGAATTCAAGCGCATGGGCCGGGATGCATGAGAGAGGCGTAATGCCACGAAAATGAAAGCGACGCTGGGTGATCGATCATCGCGGTGTTGTGTTGTTTGTATTTGGCCGTGACGTTGTATCGTGGCTTGATTATAGGGTTCATCACACATCGTTGGAACTAAAAAAGCACGGTTGTCACTCAGTACTTGTTTTGTTCACTGATGCTGATTTCGACCTCTTTCATGATGACACCCGGACACCGCTTTGCGCATGAAATCCGCCACCCCTGACACCATGCGCGATCGCTCGAATCCGTCGTCTTCCATGCGCCGGCCGTTGCGTATTTTCCTGGCCTGCATGCTGGTGCTGTTGCTGTCGCAAGGGCTGATCGGCTTTTTGAGCCTGTCGTCTCTCGGCCGCCAGATCGTTGAAAATACGGGAGAGCGGGTTGAGTTGATGGCCCGGCGTTCCGCCAGCCAGGTCCAGGCCGGTATCCGGCTGGGAAAGCCATTGGCGCAGTACTTCGGATTGGACCGCGTGCTGGACGAACTGCGGTCGCGCATGCCTGATCTGCAAGGAGCCAGTGTCGTGCTGGAGCAAGGACAGGTCTTGGCCTCTATTGGCGATGCGCCTGATGCTCAGGCGATGCTGGCGGCCATGCGCGATACGCCCGCAGCAAGTCCGGCCGCGCCGCAACAGTCCGACGCGCGGGCGATCCGGCGTGCTTCAGGAGCGGTATGGCGCGCTGCCGGGCGGCAAATATCAGTGGCTGTGCCGTTGTTCGACCAGCTGGGCAAACCGGCGGGCGCGGTGGTGCTGACGGCGCCGGCCCGGGGTTTACGCGACGGTGGATTGCTGGCAGACAATCTGCGCGTACTGGGCCTGACGACAGCGGCCGCGCTGCTTGTGTTCGCGCTGCTGCTGCGGTTCGCGCCCGCGCATCGCACCGGTATCGCGGGCGGGCTGCGGCTGGCCGTGCCTTTGTGCGTGATGCTGCTTGCCCAAGGGGGCTACGCCGCCAGTACCATACAGACATTTCGCGATACCTGGATACAGGTGACTCGCGACAACACATTGATGTTGGCGCAGGGTCTGCAGCTGGATCTGCAGCGTGTGCTGGGCTATGGCATCGCACCCGACAGGCTGAACGGCATTGAAAAGCCGATGTCGCGTCTTGCCGCCTCTTTTCCCGCGATCAAAGAGCTGCGCCTGGCCAGGCCGGACGGCACGATTCTGTACCGCGCCGATGCGCATGGCCCCAGGCAGCCCTCTATCCCATCCGGGAACAGTGAGGCGCTAGAGCGTTTGCCATTGACCGCCGGCCCGGATGCGCCGCCGGTGGCGGTATTGCAGGTCGTGCTGAACGAGGCGGCCATTGCGGCCGGTGTGCGCGAGCGGATGCTCGATGCGGCAACGGTTGCGGCCGTGGCGATGGTGGTGGCGATCGAGCTGTTGCTATTGTCGACCTTGTTGATGGACCGGCGCCGCCCGCCACGACAGCAAGATGCGCCCGCCGGGCCGGCGAACGCGTCGCATGCCGGCGCCCTGGTGCGGCCGGTCATGTTCGGATTTCTGTTTGCCATGGCATTGCCGCTGAGTTTCCTGCCGTTGTACGCCCGCAGCCTGCTGGCCGGCGAAGGGGCGCAACAGGCCGCGTCCATGCTGATGGCCATACCTATCTCGGTTGAAATGGGCTGCGGGCTGCTGACTGTCTTGCTGGCCGGCCGGCTGACCGACCGCCGCGGCTGGGCGTTTCCGGTGGGAGCCGGGCTGGCGCTGTCGGTGGCGGGCAATCTGGCGTGCGCCGTAGCCGGGTCGCTGACGGCATTCATTCTGGCGCGCGGGATGGTGGGCCTGGGCTATGGCCTGGTCTGGATGGGACTGCAGGGCTTTGTGGTGATACGCAGTCCTGCTGCCCGGCGCGGGGCCAATATGGCGCTGGTGGTTGCCGGCCTGTTCGCAGGCCATCTGTCGGGCGCGGCGGTGGGGGGAATGCTGATGCAGCAGCTCGGCGCATCGGTCGTATTCATCGTGGGCGCCGTGTTGCTGGCATTGCCTGCCTTGGGCGTGTTCGCGCTGCTATGGCCGCATCGGCGCCAACAGGCCGTGGGCGGCGCCGAGGCCGCCGGCTGCGCGGCGGCCCCGGGTCCGCGGTCCGGAACGGCGTTGCGGCAATTGCTGGGCAGCCGCGATTACGGGATGTTGCTGCTCGCATGTGTAGTGCCGTTCTCGATTGCGCAGGTGGGCCTGCTGACGTATGCCTTGCCGTTGTATATGGAAGCCCATGGCGGCGGTACGGCCGGCGTGGGGCGCATTCTGATGCTGTACGGTCTGTGCGTGATTTACGTGGGCCCCTGGATGGGGCGCCTGGCCGACCGCAGCCTGCATAAAAAGCGCTGGATCGTTGCGGGAGGCCTGGCCGGAAGCGCAGGGTTGATCGCGTTGTTTTTCTTCAGCGGCGTGATGCCCGTCACGGTAGCGGTCGTTCTGCTGGCATTGGCGAGTTGTCTGGCGGGCGGCGCCCAGACGGCTTACATGCTGTCGCTGCGGCATGTGCAGGCTTATGGCGCCGGCGCGGCGACCAGCATCATGCGCGCCGCGGACAAGTTTGGCCAGATGCTGGGGCCGCTGGTGGTAGGAGGCCTGTTCGCCTTCATGGGAACCGCAGCCGGATTGGCCGTGACCGGCGCCGTTTATCTGCTGGCCACCCTGGCATTCATGGTGTGTGTCCCGTCGGCGGCCCCCCGGCCCCTGGCTGGCGAGCGCTTCAGCTGAAGCGGCGTACGCGCGCGCCCAGCCCCACACATAGCTGGGCCGGAATGGTTCCGGCATGCTGGGCGACATGCTCTATCGGGCACCCTTCGCCCCACAGGGTGACCATGGTGCCGGGACGCAGGTCGGCATGGGCATTCCCGAGGTCTACGGCCATGATGTCCATCGAAACCCGTCCGACCACAGGGTGGGGCCTGCCATTGACGAGCACGGTGGCGCACTCGGACAGCAGGCGGGGGTAGCCGTCGGCATAACCGCAATTGACCAGGCCGATGCGGGTGTCGCGCGCCGCCACGAATTGCGCCCCATAGCCTATTGCCTCGCCGCGCGCGACGGTTCGTATCCTGTTTAGCGGGGCCTGCAGCGTCATGGCGGCGCGCAGCCCCAGCTCGGCGCCGGTTCGCCCGGCGATGGGGCTGATGCCGTACACCAGGATGCCGGTGCGTACCCAACCGTCGTCCTGGCCAGCCATGGGGTCTTGCACCAGTGCGGCCGAGTTCTCGCTGCAGCGGGGGCCTGGCAGCGGATCGGTCAGGCGCCGGAATGACAGCCTTTCCTGGCCGCGATGCGGGTCGGCTTCGGCCTGTGCGTAATGTTGCAAGTGACCGACCCCCGCCGCATGGCCCGACTGACATAGCGCGCGGGCGCGGTAATAAGCCTTGATGTAGCTTGCCTGGTCGAAACCGGCATGATTCAGCCGGCCAGCGTAGCGTAGCCAGACGAAAGGGTTCAGCGCGCGGCGGCGCGCCAGCATATCTAGTTGCGACGCGTCATCCGCGATCAGATGCAGCGGGTACAGCGCGGGGTTGTCGAGATCGTCGGGCCCGAACCGCGCGTTCATGGCCAATATCGGTTTGCGCCATCCCAGCTTGCGGCATCGGTAAGCCTCGTCCAGGTCCCGCACCGCCAGGCCGTCAGCCGAAGCAAGGCCGGGCAGTATGCGGGACAGCCCGTGTCCGTAGGCGTCAGCCTTCACCACTGCCCATATGCGGGGGGGCGCGCGAAGCCCGCCGATGCGTTTGCGCACCCATTGAAGATTGTGTTCGACGGCCTCGGGGAATACGCGGGCGATTACCTCTCCCGCAGGGGGCGCCATGTCGGCATGGCATGGATTTTGCCGATATTCAAGTAGTTCCGTCATCTGAACGCTTCGCATCCCGCGCGACAATCATTTGAAGGTGGTTCTGTCCGTCTTGAAACCGATAGTGAATGTCTTGCAGGTAGTGCCGCAACAGCCGCAACCCGTGGCCGCCGACCGGCGCCTCGTCTACCGTGCTTGCCAATGCGGCGGGCTCGGTTTGCGTCGGATCGAAAGGCCGGCCGTTGTCAACGAGCTCAAGGGTGAGTGTCAGATGGTCGGCTTTTAGTTCCAGCAGAATGAAGGCCGGGTGGCCGGTACTTGAAATGGCGCCATCCGGGGGCGGCGGAAAGCCATATTCCAGTACGTTGGTCAGGGCTTCGTCCAGGCAAAGATTCAGGCTGAATGCAAGACGGGGCGGCCATTGTTGCTGGTCGCCGATGGTCTTGAGCCAGGCCTGCGCCCGCGAAATCGTGTCGGGCGCCGGAACCAGCCTTAGCCTGCCGAGTATCCGCATCGCCGCGCTCAGGCAGGCGAGCCCGTGGTTCGAAGTGTGTGGTCGGTGTGAAGTGATGTCATGTATTCAATGGAAAACTCGCCCGGTATGAGTCGGCAGCTTGCAGCCATGTTGGCTAGGTGGGCGTTTGCAGGGATAAGGTTCCATGCTTTCGCATTCCGGTCCGCTTGCCGGCCGGCCGGCCGGACGCATCGCGGCGTGTGCCGATATGGAACTTTCGCGCTGCGTTGTTACTAATACCGTGCGAGGCGGCCGCCCGGCCCGTTCCGGGCCGGCCGCAGCTGTGGCGTGGCCGCGCCGATCACTGCTTTTGTCAGTTGCACACATGGCTTTGACATGACCGTTTCAATAGAAAGAACCGAAAACGTACTGATTGTTTCCTGGGTGGGCCAAGTCAACAGCGCCAATGCGGCGCAGGTGCAATCGGCCTTTCTTGAGGCTATAGACAACGGTGAAAAGCGTTGTGTGCTTGACCTGACCCAGTTGGCCTATATCTCAAGCGCCGGGCTGCGCGTCATTTTGCTGGCTGCCAAGCGCCTGAAGCAGTGTGGCGGGGCGCTGGTGCTGCTTGGCCTGCAGCCCAACGTGCGCGAGGTGTTCGAAATCAGCGGCTTTCTGTCGATACTGAAGGTGGTCGACGAACGCGCCGCGGCCATGGCCATGGTCGGCGCCCAGCCATGAGCGGCCACCTTCGGTACGGCATTTTCCTGCTGATCTACCTGCTAGCGGCCTGGCGGTACCTGGCGGCCACGGCCAGCGCCGCGATCGCCAGGACCAGCGGGGCGAACGAGACCCACAGCACGGTGTCCCAGTCGTAGGCCGCCAGCAGGCCCCCGGAAGCGAAAGACCCGATGGCCATTGTGCCGAACACGATGAAATCGTTCAGTGATTGCACACGGGTTTTTTCTTCCGGGCGGTGGCATTCCAGCACCAGCGCCGAAGCGCCCACGAAGCCGAAGTTCCAGCCCAGGCCCAGCAGCACCAGGGTTACCCAGAAGTGGGCCACGTCGATGCCCGTCAGGCCGACCGCGGCCGATATACCGGTCAGCAGCAGGCCGGCCGTGACGATCTTGCCGGCGCCATAGCGGGTGATCAGCCGTCCGGTGAAGAAGCTGGGCGCATACATGGCGATGACGTGCCACTGCAGGCCCAGGTTGGCGCTTTCCTGGGAATGCCCGCACAGGTGCATGGCCAGCGGGGCCGCCGTCATCAGGAAGTTCATCAGCATGTACGACACCGCCCCGCAGATCACCGCCGTGATGAACAGCGGCTGGCGGGCAATGATGCCGATGGGCCGCCCGCTGGCCACCTGCGCCGCCGTGGGCGTGGGCAGCCGCACCCCCATCAGCACCGCCGCGGATACCGCCGCGACCGCGGCCTGCACCAGGAAGGTCGCGGCGAACATGTGCGGCGACCAGAGGTACATGGTGTATGTGACCAGCGTGGGCCCGACAATTCCCGCCAGGACGCCGCCGCCCATCACGAATGACAGGGCGCGGGCGCGCAGCGGGGCCGACACGCCGTCGGCCGCGGCGAAGCGGAATGACAGCACCACGGCCGCATAGGCGCCGCCAAAGAAAGTGGCCAGGCAGAACAGCCAGAACGAGCCGATGACGACCGCCGCGGCGGCCAGCAGCCCGACCAGCATGCCGCACGCAGTGCCGGCAAGGAATGCCGCCCGCCGGCCGTGGCGGCGGGCGATGGCGCCCATGGGCAGGATGCAGGCCGCCATGCCGACCACGAAAATGGAAATGGGCAGGGTGGCCAGGGCCTTGTTCGGGGCGAGCATGTCGCCGATGATGGCCCCGGTGGCGTACACCGCCACGGAATTCGCCCCGGCCAGCGCCTGGGCGATGGTCAGCCGCGCGATGTTGCCGCGCTGCTGGCGCTGCGATAGTTCGGTTGCGGAATCATTCAGGGATGCTGTTGCGGCGTTGGACAAGAGAGACCTCGGCAGAAGAGTCGTGGCGCTGGCAGTACGGCCCAGAGCATGCCCGCGAGATTACACCCCTATGGCCATTCCATGCCACGGCATCCCGCCGCAGCCGGATGCGGCGGGCCGTGCGCAGCGATAGCGTCTGGCGCAACACATGCGGCGCGGCAGGGCCTTCAGCCGGAAGGCGAATCCTTGAATGCCAGCAGGTTGTGCTTCACCAGCACAAGCATCTCGGCCAGCTGGTGCCTTTGGTCCAGGTCCAGCCCTTGCAGAATCGCTTCGCTCATCCGGTCGCTCTTGGCACGCATGCGCTCGATCATGGCGCCGCCGGCCGGCGTCAGGAAAACCAGCTTGGCGCGCCGGTCGTGCTCGTGGCTGTCGCGGCGCACCAGGCCCAGCGCCTCCAGCCTGTCGATCAGGCCGCCGAGCGCCGCGCGCCCGAGGTCCAGCATTTCGGCCAGATCGCTCTGCGACATTCCGTCGTGGCGCGACAGATAGGCCATGACCCACCATTGGGACCGCGTGATGCCTTCGGGTTTCATGGCTTCGTCGAAGACTTTGCGGCGCAGGCGCGAGACATCGTGCATCAGGAAACCCAGCCGCTGGTCCCAGTTTTCTTCGGCCTGGGGCTGCTGGTGTTTCCTGGCCGCGCGGGTATTGTGGTGTTGGGTTGCCATAGGGTATCGGGATAGAGGTTCGTCCAGTAATACGTGGGCCGGCGCCAGGGAGTCAATCGGCGGCCAGCCGGATCAGGCGCTTGCCCAAGTTCTTGCCCTGGTACAGGTCCGCGATGGAGCCGGGCGCCGCTTCGATGCCGTCCAGAATTTCTTCCCGGTAGCGCAGGCGCCCCTCGCGCACCATCGGCGCCAGCACGTCCAGCGCTTCCTGGTAGCGCGCTTCGTAGTCCCATGCAAGAAAGCCCTGCATGCTGGCGGCTTTGTTGAGCAGGTGCCGCTCGATGCGCGGGCCGGCGGGCCAGGGATCCCAGCTGGCCACCGAGGCCGTGCCGCACACGACGATGCGGGCGTGGCGGTTGATGCGGCGTACCACGGCGTCGGTAATCGGCCCGCCTGTATTGTCGAAATAAACATCGACGCCGTCCGGCGTGGCTTGCGCCAGCGTCTGCTCGAAATCGGTCGTCTTGTAGTCGACGGCCGCATCGAAACCGAATTCATCCCGGCACAGCGCGGCCTTTTGCGCGCCGCCGGTGATGCCGACCACGCGGCAGCCCCGCCCCGCGGCCAGTTGCCCCGCAATCGACCCCACCGCGCCGGCGGCCGTCGACACCACGACCGTTTCGCCAGGCTCGGGGCGCCCGCAGGCCGTCAGCGCAAAATAGGCCGTCAGGCCGTTCAGGCCTAGCACGCCCAACGACAGCGACAGCGGCAGCCCGGCTTCGCGCACGACGCGGCGTATGGCCGATCCGTCAGTGATGGTGTAGTCCTGCCATCCCAGCATGCCCATCACCGCCGTGCCTTCGGGATAGCCGGTGTGGCGCGAGGCGACCACGCGGCCGGCGGCGAATGCGCGCATGACTTCGCCAATGCCTACCGGAGCCGAATAGTTAGCGGCGGCGTTGACCCAGCCGCGCATGGCCGGGTCGACCGACAGGAATTCATTCCTGACCAGGAACTCGCCATCTTGCAGCGGTTCGACCGGAACCGAGCGGATGCCGAAGTGGTGCGCTTGCGGTATGCCGGTGGGGCGTTCCTGCAAATACACCTGCCGGTTGGCGCGCGGTTCATTGGGCATGGCAGCCTCCTGGAGCGGGGAAATAAAAGCGGTTGAAAAAATAGTATGCAAGCATACAATATGGAAGCATACTAAATAGCACGCGGCAAGCAGGCTTGGTCATTTCTTTACACCGGCTGTGCACAGGTGCCGCACCACACATCGACCGGAGGCAGGCATGGCGGGACTGTATTTCGAGCAGTTCGCGGTGGGGCAGCATTTCCGCCACGAAGTGCGGCGCACCGTGACCGAGGCGGACAACGTGCTGTTCAGCGCCATGACGCACAACCCGGCCGCCATCCACCTGGATGCAGAATACGCCAAGACTACCGAATTCGGGCGGCCGCTGGTCAACAGCGCCTTCACGCTGGGGCTGATGGTGGGGCTGAGCGTGGGCGACACCACACTGGGTACGACGGTGGGCAACCTGGGCTGGGACGAGGTGCGCTTTCCGCGGCCGGTATTCGCCGGCGATACGCTGCGGGCCGAATCCGCGGTGCTGGAAACGCGCGCCAGCAAATCCCGGCCCGCCAACGGCATCGTCGTGTTTCAGCATACGGCGTTCAATCAGCGTGACGAAGTCGTGGCCACCTGCCGGCGTGTCGCGCTGATGCTGCGCCAGCCCGCCGGCGCAGCCGCCTGACGGCGCATCATTCTTGCGAGGCAGCGGGCATGGATTTTTCCCTGAGCGACGAGCAGCGCGCCATCCAGTCGGCCGTGCGCGACCTGTGCAGCGGGTTCGACGACGACTACTGGCGCGCCAAGGACAGCGACGGCGGGTTTCCCGAAGATTTCTACCGCGCCATGGCGCAGGCCGGCTGGCTGGGCATTGCCATGCCGGCCGAATACGGCGGGGCCGGGTTGGGCATTCTAGAGGCGGCGCTGATGATGGAAACCGTGTCGGGTTCCGGCGCGGGCCTGTCGGGGGCGTCGGCCATCCATATGAATGTATTCGGCCTGCATCCCGTGGTGGTGCATGGCAGCGATGCGCAGAAGGCTCGCTGGCTGCCGCGCATCATTGCGGGCGAAGACAAGGCATGCTTCGGCGTGACCGAGCCCAACAGCGGCCTGAACACGCTAAAACTGCGCACCCAGGCCGTGCGGCAGGGCGACAAATACGTGGTGAACGGCCAGAAAATCTGGATATCCACCGCGCAGGTGGCCACGAAAATCCTGCTGCTGGCCCGCACCACGCCCGTGGAGCAGGCGCACGGCGCCGACGGCCTGAGCCTGTTCTACACCGACCTGGACCGCACGCGCGTGCAGGTGCGCGAAATCGAGAAGCTGGGCCGCAAGGCGGTGGATTCCAATGAATTGTTCATCGATGGCCTGGAAGTGCCGGTGGCCGACCGCATCGGCGAAGAGGGCAAGGGGTTTTCGTACATTCTGCACGGGCTGAACCCCGAGCGCGTGCTGCTGGCGGCCGAAGCGACCGGCCTGGGGCGGGCGGCCCTGCGCAGGGCGTCGCGCTACGCCGCCGAGCGCAATGTCTTCGACCGGCCCATCGGCAAAAACCAGGGTGTGCAGCATCCGCTGGCCGAACGCTGGGTCGAACTGGAGGCTTCCGAACTGCTGTACCGGCGCGCCGCCTGGCTGTACGACCAGGGCCTGCCGTGCGGCGCCGAGGCCAACGCGGCCAAGTACTTCTGCGCCGAATCGGGCTTTCGAGCCTGCGAGACCGCCGTGCTGACCCATGGCGGCATGGGCTACGCCAAGGAATACCACGTGGAACGCTATTTCCGCGAAGCCATGCTGCCGCGCATCGCGCCGGTATCGCCGCAGCTGATTCTTTGCTACATCGCCGAACGGGTGCTGGGCCTGCCCAAGTCGTATTGATGGGCGGGACGGGTCAGTCGGGCCGATCGATGAGGATGCGCAGATGCGCCGAATAAGCCTGAACGTGGCGTTCCATGCGGCGCCGGGCCGCCGGGGCATCCTGTTTTTCGACGGCATCCAGGATGCGGGCATGGGCCTTGAGCACCAGGCTGCGCACTTCGTCGGTGGCGAAATTGCGGATGGCCGACGCTTCGTGGATCAGGTTGGCGATCGAATGCATGAACGCTTCCAGCAGCGCATTGTGGCTGGCCGCGGCCAGGGCGCAGTGCCAGTTCACGTTTTCCGCCAGGTAGGCGGGAACGTCGTCGTACGCCTCTTGCAGGCGCGCGTCGATCTGGCGCAGCGTGGCCAGGTCTTGTTCGGTGCGGTGGCGTGCGGCCAGCTCGGCCAGCGGCGGCTCGATGGCTTCGCGCGCCTGGACGATGGCCGCCAGCGGCAGTTGGCTGCCGCGCGCGAACAGCGCGATCTGGCGCGACACCGTCGAGCCGGTGGGGCGCGTGGCGCGCGATCCGCCGTAGCGGCCGGGGCGGGTGGTGACCAGGCCTTCGGCTTCCAGGATGCGCAGGGCTTCGCGCACCGAGCCGCGGCTCAGGCCGGTTTGCTCGACCAGGCTGCGTTCGCCGGGCAGCAGAGCGCCGTCGGGCAGGGTGCCATCCAGAATCTTCTGGCGCAGGTAGTCGGCCAGCACATCGCACGACTTCGGCACATGCAGCGTGTCCAGCCGCGCCAGTGGAGCGGAGGGCGGGGAGTCTGAATCAGGTTTCATGGTGTCGGGTCGAGGCGCCGCAGAGTGGTTAGTGAACCATAGCATAGTACAAACATTTAATTGTTTGACCATTGACTGAATTGATATTAATCTTCACCTACAAGCGGTAGGTTGCGAGCAAGGAGACATCAATGAAGAAGTCACCGAAGGTCATCATTACCTGCGCAGTCACGGGCTCTATCCATACGCCCAGCATGTCGCCGTACCTGCCCGTCACGGCCGAGCAGATCGCCGACGACGCGGTGGCCGCGGCCGAGGCCGGCGCCGCCATGCTGCACCTGCATGCGCGCGACCCGGACACCGGCCGGCCCGACCAGAGCCCAGAACGCTTCGCCGCTTTCCTGCCCCGCATCAAAGAACGCACCGACGCCATCCTGAACATCACCACCGGCGGCGGCCTGGGCATGACGCTGGACGAACGGCTAGCGCCGGCGAAATGGGCGCAGCCTGAAGTGGCTTCGATGAACATGGGGTCGCTGAACTTCAACATTGCCGGCGCCGGCGAGCGCATCCGCGAGTTTCGCTACGACTGGGAAAAGCCCTATCTGGAAATGACGCGGGATTTCATCTTGTCGAATACCTTTAGCCAGATCGAGCGCGGCATCGGTGAACTGTCGGCCATGGGAACGCGCTTCGAATTCGAGTGCTACGACGTGGGGCACCTGTACAACCTGGCGCACTTTGCCGACCGCGGCCTGGTCAAGCCGCCGTTCTTCCTGCAGTGCATCTTCGGGATCCTGGGCGGCATCGGCGCCGACCACGACAACCTGCTGCACATGCGCACCATCGCGGACCGCCTGTTCGGCGAAGACTACTACCTGTCTGTCCTGGCCGCCGGCAAGCACCAGATGTCGTTCGTGACCATGAGCGCTTTGCTGGGAGGCAATGTGCGGGTCGGGCTAGAAGACAGCCTGTACGCGGGCAAGGGCAAGCTGGCCGAATCGAACGCCGTGCAGGTAGCGAAGATCCGCCGCATCCTGGAAGAGCTGTCGCTGGAAATTGCCACGCCGCAGGAAGCCCGGGCCATGATCCAGACCAAGGGCGGCGACAACGTCGCATTCTGATCGGCACAGGCATATCCGGTGGAGACCCGCGAATGGATGCATTGCAAGGCTTGCGCGTCGTCGATTTTTCCAAGGTACTGGCCGGGCCGCTGTGCACCCAGTACCTGGGCGACATGGGCGCCGAAATCATCAAGGTCGAGTCGCCGCAGGGCGACGATACGCGCCGCTGGCCGCCGTTTCGCAACGGTGACGGCACGGTGTTTCTCAGCGCCAACCGCAACAAGCAGAGCGTGGCGCTGGACCTGAAGTCCGGCCCGGGCCGCGAGGCCGCCCTGCGCCTGCTGGCCACGGCCGATATCGTGGTGGAAAGTTTCGGGCCCGGTGTGGCGGGCCGGTTGGGCATTGACTACGACAGCGTGGCGGCCGTGCGCCCCGATGTCATCTACTGCAGCATTTCGGGCTTCGGCAGCCAGGGGCCGCTGCGCCAGGGCAAGGGCTATGACGTCATCCTGCAGGCGTTCAGCGGCATGATGGCGCTGACCGGCGAAGAAGACGGCGCGCCGGTGCGAAGTCCGATATCCCCCATAGACCAGGCCACGGGCATGCATGCGGCCATCGGCATCCTGGCCGCCGCGGTGAAACGGCTGCGCACCGGCAAGGGCGTGCGCGTCGAGGCATCGCTGTTCGACACCTCGCTGGCATTCATGGCCTATGTCATGCAGAGCTACTGGGAGCGCGGTACCGAGCCAAAGCGATGGGGGTCCGCCCACGAGTCCCTGTGCCCGTACCAGGTCTTCCAGGCCAGTGATCGTCCCCTGCTGCTAGGCGTGGCCAATGACACGCTGTGGCAGGCGTTCTGCCGCGAGGTCGATGCGCCGGAGCTGGCGCAGGATGCGCGCTACGCCACCAATGCCGGCCGGGTGGAACACCGCGCGCAGGTGCTCGAACAGGTGGCGGCCCATCTGTCGCGCGATACCTGCGACGCCTGGCTGGCCCGCTTTTCCCGCGCGGGCATTCCCTGCGCGCCCATTCTGGGGGTGTCCGACGTGCTGGCTCATCCGCATACGCGGGCCAGCGGCATGATCCAGCCGCTGGCGCGTGAGGGCGACGACGGGCTGCAGGTCGTGTCGCAGCCGCTGCGTTTCGACGGAGAGCGGCCGGCGGCGCAATGCCCGCCGCCGGCGCTGGGCCAGCACACCAGGCAGGTTCTTGCCGCGTTGGGTTATGGGCCGGAGCAGATCGACCGGATGGTCGCCGCCGGCTGACGCCGGGCGGCGCGTCGCCGCGCATCAACCGCGATTTTGGAGAAAGCCAGGTGTCCATCGATTTTTCTGTCAGCGACGGTATTGCAACCATCACCATCAACCGGCCGGAGCGCCGCAACGCGCTCGATGCCGAGCATTACGCGCTGCTGTCGGCCGCCTGGCGGCAGGTCCGCGACGACGATGCCATCCGCGTGGCGATTGTCACCGGGGCCGGCGACCAGGCATTCTGCGCGGGCGCGGACATCAAGTCATTCATCGGCGCGCCGCCCGGCCTGAGCGCGTTGATGCGCACCCAGGATGGCCAGCTGCTCAATCGCGGGCTCGAAGTCTGGAAGCCTGTGGTGGCCGCGGTGAACGGCTATTGCCTGGGCGGCGGCATGACGCTGCTGCTGGCCACCGATTTGCGAGTATGCGCCGATACGGCGCTGTTCGGCCTGAGCGAGGTGCAGCGCGGGGTCTTTCCGGCCAATGGCGGCACCCAGCGCGTGGCGCAACAGCTGCCGCATGCGATTGCCATGGAAATGCTGCTGATCGGCGACAAGTTCGATGCCGCCACGGCACAGCGCTGGGGCCTGGTCAATCAGGTGGTTTCCGCCAGCCAGGTGATGGAGGCCGCGCTGGCCTATGCCCGCCGCCTGGCCGCCAATGCCCCCCTGGCCGTGCAGGCCGCCAAGGAACTGGCGGTGCGCAGCCGCGATGTCGATCTGGCCGCCGGGCTGCGCATGGAGCAGCTGTTCCTGCGCATCCTGCAGGAATCCGACGATGTGCAGGAAGGCACGCAGGCCTTCGCCGAACGCCGCCCGCCAGTGTTCCAGGGGCGCTGAATTCTTCACGACATGATGACAGGAAGCCGACAATGCCATTGAGATCTTTATTGTTCGTGCCCGGCGACAGCGAGCGCAAGCAGGCCAAGGCCGAGAGCGTGGGCGCCGATGCGCTGATCCTGGACCTGGAAGATTCCGTGGAGGCCTCGCGCCTGCCGGTCGCGCGCGCGATGGTGCGCGATTATCTGTCCAGCCATGCGGCCGGCCCCCAACTGTGGGTGCGCATCAATCCGCTCGATTCGGGGCTGGCGTTGGATGACCTGGCCGCCATCGTGCGCGGCGCGCCAGCCGGCATCTTGCTACCCAAGGTCAAGGGGGCGGCCGACATCGTGCTGCTGGACCACTACCTGAGCGCGCTGGAAGCGCGCGACGGGCTGGCGGCCGGCGCGATCGGCATCATGCCGGTGGCGACTGAAACCCCGCAGGCCATGTTCGCCCTGGGGGAATACCGCGATTGCAGCGCCCGCCTGCGCGGCCTGACGTGGGGGGCCGAAGACCTGGCCGCCGCCGTGGGCGCCAGCGCCAATCGCCTGGACGATGGCGAGTACGACTTCACCTACCGCATGGCCCGGTCTTTGTGCCTGCTGGGCGCGCATGCGGCGGGCGTGGCCGCCATCGACACCATCTGGACCAATTTCCGCGACGCCAGCGGCCTGTCGCGCGATTCGGCCAGCGCCCGCCGCGCTGGCTTCTCGGGAAAGATCGCCATTCATCCCGACCAGGTCGAACCGATCAATCGGGCCTTTACTCCGGACGCCGCGGAAATCGCGCGGGCGCAGCGCATCGTCGATGCCTTCGCGCAGGCCGAAGGAGTGGGCACGCTGCAACTGGACGGCGAAATGCTGGACCGTCCGCACTTGAAGCAGGCGCAGCGCATTCTGGCCAACGCGCCTGGCCCGCAATAGTCCGTTGGCCCACCGTGCAGAGATTACGGGGTGCCGCTACCAAAGGAGACTCACCATGTATTCATTGCTGAAGAAGTTGTGCATAGCCGCGTGCGCCGGGCTGGCCTGCGGCGCCGCGCAGGCCCAGCCCGCGTATCCTTCGCAGCCCCTGCACATGATTACGGCGTTCGCCGCCGGCAGCGCCAGCGACATCGTTGCCCGCATGATCGCCGAGCGGCTGCAGGGCGCGCTGGGGCAGTCCGTCATCGTGGAGAACAAACCCGGCGCCTCGGGGCAGGTGGCGTCCGATTATGTGGCGCGCGCGGCGCCCGATGGCTACACCATCATGCTGGCCACCAACACCACGCATTCGTCCAATCCCTACTTGTTCAAGAACCTGCGCTATGACCCCATCAAGGATTTCACGCCGCTGGTGCAGGTGTGCAATTTTCCGTTCGTGCTGGTCGTGGGCAAGCAGGTGCCGGTCAAGAGCGTGGGCGAGCTGCTGGAATACGCCAAGACGAACCGCAGCGCGATGAATTACGCCTACGGCAACAGCACCGGCCAGATCGCCGCCGCCTCGTTCGACAAGATTACCGGCCTGGATGCCGCGGCCATTCCGTACAAAAGCACCCCGCAAGCCATGACCGACATCATCGGCGGACGGGCGACCTTCATGTTCGTGGACCTGGCTTCGGCGGCGGGGCACATACAGTCCGGCAGCCTGCGCGCGCTGGCCGTGTCCACCGAGCGGCGCAGTGCCCTGGCGCCCGACCTGCCGCCGGTATCCGAAGCATTGGGCAAGCCCGGTTTCGACTTGGCGGCGTGGGTGGGCATATTCGGGCCGGCCGGGCTGCCGCAGCCGGTGGCCCAGCGCCTGGGCGACGAACTGTACCGCATCGTGGCCTCATCCGAAGTACAGCAGAAGCTCAAGCAGATGGGGGCCGACCCCACACCGGCGCGCGCGGCCGAATTCGGGCCGTTCGTGGTGCGCCAGAAGGCGGTGTGGGGCGAGAAAGTTTCCCAGGCCGGCATAGAGCCTCAGTAGCGGAGCGTGTCATGGCGAGTGAAGACGAACTGGTGCAGTACCGGCGCGACGGCGGCGTGGCCGTCATCCGGCTGAATCGGCCGGAACGGTTGAATGCGCTGATCGACCCCATGCGCGAGCGCCTGGCCGACCTGTTCCAGCAGGCCAATCGCGATGCCGAGGTGCGCGCCGTGGTGCTGTGCGCCGCGGGCAGGGCGTTCTGCGCCAGCGGCGACGTATCCACCATGGGCGATTTCACGGTGGCGTCGGCGCGCGAGCGCCTGCAGCTGGCGCATCGCATGATTACCGCCCTGGCCGAGCTGGACAAGCCGGTCGTGGCGGCGGTGCAGGGGGCGGTGGCTGGCATAGGCTGGAGTATGGCGCTGGCCTGCGATGTCGTTTATGCGGCGCAGTCGGCGTACTTCTCGCAAGTGTTCAGGAACGTCGGCCTGGCCCCCGATGGCGGCGCGATCTATTTTCTTGCCCAGAACATCGGCCTGCTGCGGGCCAAGGAAATGGTGCTGTCCGGGCGCAAGGTCGGCGCGCAGGAAGCCTATGAGCTGGGGCTGGTGTCGCGCGTGCTGCCGCCCGACGCCCTGGAACCGGCGGCGCTGGAACTGGCTGTGCAACTGGCCGGCGGGCCGACCCTGGCGTATGCCTACGGCAAGCGCATGTTCAAGCAGGTATACGCCCAGGCTTTGGCAAGCTACCTGGACGTCGAGGCCTGGGCCCAGTCGGCGGCGCTGATGAGCGCCGACCACCGCGAAGGCGTCGAAGCGTTTCTGGCCAAGCGGGCCCCCGTATTCCAGGGTAGATAACACACCCCATCACACCACGGCACGAGGGTGGAGGCGCGCGACGCACGCCAGGCCCGCTTGTGCCGTTCTCGGAGACCATAATGAATAAATTCATGCGTTTTCTGTGCCTGGCTGCCTGCCTGGCCGTTGCCGCGCCCGGCGCCGCGCAAGCGCAGGCGCAGGGCTATCCCGACCGTCCGATACGCCTGCTGGTGGGCTATGGCGCCGGCGGGGGAACCGACCTGATCGCGCGCCTGGCCGCCACGCATTTGTCGCAGGAGCTGGGACAGCCCGTGGTGGTCGAGAACAAGCCCGGGGCGGGCGGCAATATCGCCACCGAGCAGACCGCCCGCGCCGGCGCCGACGGCTATACGCTGATGCTGGCCGCCAACACGGTGACTATCAATCCGCACCTGTACCGCAACATCGGCGCGGATATCGAGCGGGACCTGCGCGGAGTGGGCGTTATCGCGACCTCGCCCATTGTGCTGGTGGCGGGCCCGGCATCGCCATTTTCAACCCTGGATGAACTGCTGGCCTATGCCCGCGAGCATCCGGGCCAGGTCAGCTACGGCACGCCGGGGGTGGGAACCCCTCAGCACCTGGCCATCGAACTGCTGATGCACATGACGGGCGTGCGCATGACACACGTGCCGTACAAGGGATCCAGCCAGTCGCTGTCGGACCTGCTGGCGGGCCATATTCCGCTGGTATCGGCGGCCATCAATTCGGCGCAGCCCTACATCGCCGCGGGCAAGCTGCGCGGACTGGCGGTGGCCGATGCCCAGCGCGTGGCGGCGTTGCAGTCGCTGCCGTCGATCGGCGAGCAGGTACCGGGCTACGAGGTGCGCATATGGTACGGCCTGATGGCGCCCGCCAAGACGCCCGACGCGGTGGTGGCCCGGCTGAACCAGGCGCTGGTGGCGGCGGTCGGGCATCCGGATATGGCGCGCCAGATGCGCGAGCAGGGCTACGAGCAGGCCGTGGACACGCCCGAGGCGATGGACCGCGAAGTGCGCGCCGATGTGAAGAAGTGGGGCGACGTCATCAAGAAGGCGGGGATCAGGCCGGAGTGAGTCAACTCTGGCCGGTGCCGGCCAGCCGCGCCCACGCGTCGTAGCCGCCTTGCAGCGCCCAGATGTCGGAATAGCCCGCCGCGCGCAGGCGCGCTGCCAGGCGGGCGGCCGAGATTTCATTGGGGCAGGCGCAATAGATCACGATCCCGGCAGGCTGTTCGGCCAGAGGCAGTTCGGCCAGCGGCGCGGCCAGGTCCACCGCGATGGCGCCGGGAATGCGCGGCAGGGCCGCGCCGGTGCCGGGCCGCACATCGAGCACGATCGGGGCGCGGCCCGCGGCCTGCCAGCGCAGCAGTTCCTCGGGCTGCAGGCGCGGAATGCGGCGCAGGCGGCGCACCAGCACCCAGCGCCGCAGGCCGCGCATCAGCACATAGATCAGCAGCAGGAAGGCCAGCAGCGCCAGGCCCAGCGGCCCGTACGTGGCCAGCAGCGCCAGCACGTCGCCCACCACGTCGCTGAACAGCGCGCCCAGCAGCAGTGCCGAACCGGCCCAGATCAGCGAACCGGCCAGGTCGTAGGCCAGGAAGCGCCGGTACGGTGTGCCGGTGAGGCCGGCCATGGCGGTGGACAGCGCGCCCGCGCCCGGCATGAATTTGCAGACCAGCAGCGAGCGCACGCCCACGCGCAGGTACAGCTTCTGGGTCTGGCGGATGCAGGAGTCCTGCGACAGCGAGACCTTGCATACCAGCTCCAGCAGCCGCCCGCCGTAGCGGCGGCCGGCCATGTACCAGGCGCTGTCGGCCAGCAGGCAGGCCAGCGTCGCCAGCAGCCAGGCCGCCAGCCAGCCGCCGGCGCCGCCCGCCAGCGCGCCCGCGGCGATCAGCATCGGATAAGCGGGCACCGGCAGGCCGGCCTGTTCGACCAGCACATTCAGGAAAACGAGCCACCCGCCGTAGAGCGCCAGCAGGGTCTGGATGTCATGCATAGGAAGAGAGACGTGTCGTGCGTACGAGAAACGGCATTCTAGGCCCGGCCGGGGTTTCCGGCGGCCGGGGGCGGGCCGGGCAGGTGGCGTGTACGGTGAAATGTACCTGGTTTGTTATAAACACTAAGCGATAACCCGTGTAAAGCGTCATGAAGCGCATGCCGCAAGACCTGGACAAACGCCATCGCATCGACCACGATGTGTCCGGCAAAGTGATGCTGGAAGCAGGCATCCCCAAGCAATAGCTTTCTTTACTACTTTCAGGAGCGCCGTCATGATCGGCTTCGAGATCCACACCCGCAAGCGCGCGGTCAGCGCTGAACTGGTCGAGCAGTTTCGCCGCATTCCGGTGGCCAACGTCAGCGATTGCATGTCGCGCATGGCGGCCGGCGGGGCGCGGTTGCGCCCCATGCACGATGGCACGCTGATGGCCGGGCCCGCGCTGACGGTGCGCTGCCGCCCCGGCGACAACCTGATGGTGCACAAGGCTTTGGACCTGGCCGCGCCCGGCGACGTGATCGTGGTGGATGCCGGCGGCGACCTCACCAATGCCATCATCGGCGAGATCATGACTTCGTACGCCGCTTCACGCGGCATTGCGGGCATTGTCATCAACGGCGCCATCCGCGATTCCGGCACCATCGGCCGCAATGCCTTTCCGGTGTACGCCGCGGGTATCACGCACCGCGGCCCCTATAAAGACGGGCCGGGCGAAATCAACTGCACGGTGGCGCTGGACGGCATGGCCATCGCGCCGGGCGACCTGATCCTGGGCGATGAAGACGGGCTGCTATGCGTGCCCTACGACCAGGCCGAAGAACTGTACCGGCAGGCCGCGGCCAAGCATGTGGCCGAAGAGCAGACCCTGGCGCAGATCGCCGCGGGCAAGCTGGACACCTCATGGGTGGATGCGCGCCTGCGCGCGCAGGGCTGCGCCATCGACGCGGCCTGAGCGCGCGGCCGGCCCGCGGCGGGCGCCCGGATGGGCCAGGCGCCCGCCGGCAGTGTTGCGGGAAGGCCGGCTTTACACCGGATCCCAGTCGAACACGTCCTGCGAGCGGTCCAGCTTGTAGAAGCTGGGCCGCAGCGCGGGAATGACCCGCTCGGCCACGCTGCGCGGCGTCCAGCCTTCGGCGGTGTGCATGCCCCGCAGCGGGCGCATCTGGCTCATCAGGAAGATCTCGTTGGCGCGCACGGCAAAGACCTGGCCGCTGACGTCGGCGGCCGCATCGCTGGCCAGGAACACCGCCAGCGGCGCGATCTTGCCAGGCTCCATTTTCTGCAGGCGCTCCACGCGCCCCTGCTGCTCCGGTGTTTCTGCGGGAATGGCGCCGATCATCCGGCTCCAGGCGAACGGCGAGATGCAGTTCGAGCGCACATTGAACCTGGCCATGTCCATGGCGATCGACTTGGACAGCGCCGCGATCCCCAGTTTGGCGGCCGAGTAGTTGGCCTGGCCCAGGTTGCCGATCAGGCCGGACGTGGAAACCATGTGGATGTACGACCCGGACTGCTGGGCCTTGAAGTGCGGTGCGGCCGCGCGCGAAACATAGAACGCCCCGTTCAGGTGTACATCGATGACCGCGCGCCACTCTTCCGCGGTCATGTTGTGGAAGAACCGGTCGCGCAGGATGCCTGCGTTGTTGATCACTGCGTCGATCCGGCCGAACGTGTCGACGGCCAGCCCGACCATGCGGTTGGCCGCATCCCAGTCGGACACGCTGTCGCCATTGGCGACAGCGCGGCCGCCGGCGGCCAGGATCTCGTCTACCACGCCCTGTGCGCGCGAGATATCCTGCCCTTCGCCATTGACCGACGCGCCCAGGTCGTTGACGACTACGCAGGCGCCTTCGCGCGCCAGGGCCAGCGCGAAGTCGCGGCCGATGCCGCCGCCCGCGCCGGTGACCAGCACTACCTTGTCCTTGACGAAACCTTCGCTGCCCATCATTCGCGCTCCTGCTTGCCTGCGCGCATGTGCGCGGTGGCGTCTGCGTCGATCCGGTGCCAGATTTCTTCGGCCATCGGCTGGCGTGTTTCTTCGAGAATGTGCCCGATCAGCCCGACCGCACGCGCCATGACGCCCAGGCCGCGGCAGATCTTCCAGTCGAAGCCCATTTCGCAGCACAGCGCGCCGATTGCGCCCGTGGCGTTCATGGGCAGGACTTTGCCGCTGGCGGCGCCGGCTTCCGCGGCAATGGCCTCCATCAGTTGTACATAGGGGCCATAGAAGCCGTTATCCCGCGCCAGCGCGGTCAGGCGCGGCGTGCGCGGGTCGATCGGCTTGTGGATCGGGTGGCCGATGCCGGGAACGATGCGGCCCTGCTGCCGGAAAGCCTGCACCATCGGGCGGGCCAGCGCGGCGAAGTCTGCCTGCGGATCAGGCTCGGGCATGGTTTCGCGCAGTATCCGGGCCGCGCCTTCCATGCTGCCGACGAACACGGTGCCCAGCCCGTTCAGGCCGGCGGCCACCGCGCCCTGCAGGGATTCCGGCGCGCCCAGGTAGGTCAGGCGCGCCGCTAGCGCGCTGGGCGTAAGGCCGTGTTCCACCAGCGTGACCACCATGGCGTTGAACATGCGGGATTCGGCGGCGGAAGGAAAGCGGCCGGTGAGCTCCAGGAAGCCCATGTCGCCCAGGTTCAGGTGGCCCAGGATCTCGCTGGGAAAGTCTCTGCCGAACAAGGTGATGCTGGAGGCATCGCTCCAGCCGATATCGGTGCGTAATGGCTTCTGCTTGCGCGCCATGGGATTTCTCCGGTTTGTCGTCCTTGCGGCAATGCTAGTATTGGGCGCAGCGTCGAACAATTAAAATAATCTGATCTATTGTTCAAGCCGTTTTCTTCCGCTGCCCTTAACAACGGTTTCGATAATTTGATTTGTTGGCGGCGGGGTTTCTTGTCATGATCGCTGAGCCACAGGGTCGCAAAGCGTGGCTGTCCGCGGTTGCCACAAGGAGCCGGAACATGGCGTATACAAACTATTACACGCGGCGCCGGGCCATGGCCGGCATGGCGTGCGGCGTGGCAGCCGCGCTGCTGCCGGCCGCGGCCTTTCCACAGGGCTACCCGGCGCGGCCGGTCACGATTGTCGTGCCGTACGGCCCTGGCAGTTACATGGACAGCGTGATCCGTCCGTTCGCGGCGGCGCTGCAGAAGATTCTGGGCCAGACGGTCGTGGTGGACAACAAGGGCGGCGCGAACGGCGTGGTCGGCAGCCAGTTCGCGGCAAGAGCCCAGCCCGACGGTTATACCCTGCTGGTGGGGTCGAGCACCACGCTGGCCGCCAATACTGGGCTGTTCAAGGCACTGCCCTACGACCCGTTGAAGGATTTCGTGCCGATCGCGGGCATTGCCGCCACCTCGATGATGTTCATGGTGCGCGCCGATTTTCCGGCGCGTGACCTGAAAGGCTTCCTGGCGCATGCGGCCGGGAACCCGCAGCCGCTGCCCGTGGGCTACGGCTCGTCCAGCGCGCAGGTCGCGCTGGCGCAGCTGTCCAGGGCCAGCGGCGTAAGCTTTACCGGCGTGCCGTACAAGACGTCGCCGCAGGCTCTCACCGACCTGATCGGCGGCCAGGTGCCGGCCGCGATCGTCGATGTCAGCAACGGCGTGCCGCACATCAAGTCAGGCAAGCTGGCGGCCCTGGCCATTTCGGGCGAAAAGCGCAGCGTGGCCGCCCCGGACGTACCCACCCTGGGCGAGACCTTTCCCGGCGTGCGGCTGGTGACCTGGATAGGGCTGGTGGCGCCGGCGGGCATACCCCAGCCCGTGCTCGACACGCTGGACCGCGCCGCCAGCCAGGCACTGGCGTCGCCGGAACTGAAGCAGCAGCTTGCCGCCCTGGCTACCGACCTGGATCCCATGACCGGCGCCGATATGGCGCGGCGCATGCGCCGCGACCAGGCCGAGTGGCTGGAACTGATCAAGGCGGCCGGCATCCAGCCCAGCTAGGTCGGGGCCGGCCGCTTGCGCAGCAGGTATTTCTGGATGCCCTCCAGCACCAGTTCGCCGCGCTGGTTGTGCACGGTCGAGCGCAGCGCCAGCACGCCGGTGGTCCGGTTGGGGGCCAGCTCCACGACTTCCAGGGCGGGATACAGCGTGTCGCCCACGAACACCATGCCAAGAAAGCGGCTGCTCTGTTCGATGAACCCTTTCAGGGAATCTTCCACGTAGTACGCGAACAGGCCTGCCCCGCCGCAAGTCTGGGCCAGCACCTGGAACCCATGGGCCAGCATGTGCGGCATGCCGCGGGCGCGGCAGTATTCCACGTCGTAGTGCACGGGATGATTGTCGCCGCTGGCCATCTGGAAAGCGGCGAACAGGCCGTCGGTCATGGTGCGCGAAGGCAGCACAAAGCGTTCGCCGATGCTGAAATCCTCGAACCACCTGGTTTCCAGCATGCGATGCTGGCGCGGGTCGAATGCAGGGTCCGGTGTCATGGGCTGTTGATCATCGAAAAGGAACGGATTCCGGGGATGTCCGGCCGATGCTACAGGCGTTTTCCCCCGGCAGTCCATTCAAAGTACCTGATGCGTTGTTCAGGCGCGTTCGTCCGGCCGGTAGATTCTTGAACAATAGTTCAGATTATTTGATTTGTCGCCGCGTGTGCCCGCGCCTACTCTTTGGACACAATCAGAGAACAAGGAGACAATCATGATGACCCGCAGGCAGTTCTCGGCCGTTTTGCTGGCGTTGTCGGGCGCATGCTGTGCGCCGCTGGCGCAGGCCCAGGATCTGGGATCGCGGCCCATTACGCTGGTGGCCCCGTTTCCGGCAGGGTCGGTAACCGACGCCGTGACGCGGGTGCTGGCCAACGCGCTGGGCAAGGAAACCGGAATGACCGTGGTGGTCGAAAACAAGGCGGGCGCCCAGGGCACCATCGGCGCCGCGTATGTCGCCAACGCCAAGCCGGACGGGCATACACTGCTGGTGGGCTCGTCAGTCATGTTTGTGGCCAACAGCCTGTATAAAAAACTGTCTTACGATCCCGTGCGCAGTTTCACCCCGGTGGCGGGCGTGGGGTCCACTGCCATGATGTTCCTGGTGGCGCAAGACTCGCCCATCCGCAGCACCGCCGACCTGGCCAAGGCCGCCGGGCAGGATGCGCAGCCCATCACGATGGCCTACGGATCGCCCAGCGGGCAGGTCGCGGTGGCCCTGTTCTCGACGGTGACCGGCACGGCGCCGATCGGCGTCAGTTATCGCGGGATTCCTCAGGCGATTACGGACCTGATCGGCGGCCAGGTGCAGGTCGCCGTGGTCGATATCGGCAACGGGCTGGCGCAGGTGAACAGCGGCAGGGCGCGCGCGCTGGCCATTTCTTCGGCAAAGCGCTTTGCCGGGGCGCCCCAAGTGCCGACGCTGCAAGAAGCGTTTCCGGATGCCAGCGGCGCGCTCGAGACCATCATCGCCATCGTTGCGCCTGCGGGGGTGCCGCCGACGGTGGTGGACAAGCTGGAATCGGCCTTCAACCGCGCCATGGCGACCGACGAGGTGCGGCAGCACTTCCAGTCGCTCAATACGTCGGTGCTGTCATTGCCAGCCAGGGATCTGCAGGCCCGCATCGAGGCCGACAATCCCCGCTGGAAAAGCCTGATGGAAAAAGCGGGAATCCGCCCGCAGTAGGCCAGGCCGCTTCAGGCCCGGTGCGCGTCGCGCGGCGCAGCCAGCGCTTCGCACATGCCGACGAACTGCAGGGCCGCCGGCGACAGGGAATGGCCCTTGATCTTGATGATGGCGATGGTGCGCTTCATCGAGGGACGGGTGACCCGCGACATCCGCAGCGACGCGCGCTGCGGAATGGCCACGGCCGGCAATATGCCGATTCCCAGCCCGGCTTCGATCATGGCGATGACGGTGTTGACATTGGTGAATTCATAGCTCAGGTCGAGCGACAGCCCTTCGTGCCGCGCGGCGTCGAACAGGTGCTGGCGGAATTGCGACGCGCCCAGCGCCAGCAGGCGCGTCCTGGATAGTTCCCGCAGGGAAACAGCGCGCTTGTCTGCAAACGGATGGCCGGCGGGAAACACCGCTACATAGTCGTCGTCGAACAGCGCGTGGGACTCGAACTCGCTTGCCGAATCGGCCTGCAGGCCGATGCCGAAGTCGACTTCGCGCTTGCGCACGGCGGCCAGCAGATCGGGCTGGGTGACTTCGCGGACTTTTACCGTAATGCGGGGAAACTCGTGCGCGAAGCGGGTCAGCAGGGCGGGCAGCCTGGTGCCCGCCACGGTGGGCACGCAGGCGAAAGACAGGTTGCCCTGGTGCAGATCGGCCACGCGCTGGATGCGCTCGAACGCGACATCGAGCTCGGCCATGGCCTTGCGCGCGCTGATCATCAATTGTTCGCCTTCCGGCGTGAGCCCCACCTTGCGCGTGGTGCGATGGAATAGCGTGACGCCCAGGCGTTCTTCGAGCTGCTTGATCTGCATGCTGACCGCCGGCAGGGACAAGTGCACCTGGGTGCTGGCCTCGCGGAAACTGGCGTTCTCCGCGACGGCGAGGAAGGTCGACAGCAAGTTGAAGTTCAGCCTCATCGTGTACCCCTTGAACAATCGTTTAGATTATTTGACTTGTGGCCGGCGCGTGGCAATCCTAGCATCCCCCACCAGGGAAGGGAAGAAACGCGAGAGACATCCGATGATCAAGTACGACATACTGAATGGCGTGGCCCAGATTCTGCTGGACGCGCCGCCAGTCAACGGCATTACCAACGCGATGCTGGACACACTGATGGCGCGCCTGCGCGAAGCGGGCGCCGATCCCGGCGTCAGGGCCATCGTGATCGGCAGCGCGATCCCGGGCAGGTTTTGCGGCGGCCTGGATCTGAAGAAGTTCCGCGAGAGTTCGCCCGCCCAGGTGCACGAGATCGTCAACAAGCTGTACTTCCAGTTGTTCGAGCTGCAGTCGGGGCTGCCCAAGCCGGTCATTGCCGCCATCACGGGCGCGGTGCGCGGCGGGGGCATGTCCATCGCTATCACCTGCGATATGCTGGTGGCGGCGGACGACTGCACATTCGGCTACCCCGAACTCGAGGTGGGGCTGCTGCCTTCGATCCATTACCATCATCTTCCCAGGATCGTCGGCAGGCATCGCGCCTTCGACTTGTTGTTCACCGGCCGGGTATTCGGCGCACAAGAGGCGCAGGAGCTCGGCCTGGTCAGCCGGATCGCGCCGCGCGACCAAGTGCTGGCCAAGGCCCATGAACTGGCGGGCGTGCTGGCCGGCAAGTCGCCCGAACTGATGCGCCTGGGCAAGGCCGCTTTCATGTGCGTGACCGACAACGGCTACCGGCAGGGCGCGGCCAGCGCCGTGGACCTGGTGTCGGCGGTGTTCGGCACCGATGATTGCGCCGAAGGCCTGGCCGCTTTCGCGCAAAAACGGCCGCCGCGCTGGGGCAGGCCATGAAGGCTCTGCCCGCGCTGGAAGGCCTGCGCGTGCTCGACTTGTCGCGGGTGCTGGCGGGGCCGTTCGCTGCGCAGATACTGGCTGACCTGGGGGCCGACGTCATCAAGGCCGAACGCCCCGGCACCGGCGACGACTCCCGCCAGTGGGCGCCGCCCAGGATGGTGCGCGAGACGCCGTCGCCCCTGGACGAGTCGGTGTATTTCTGGACATGCAACCGCGGCAAGCGGTCGATAACCGCGGACATTTCCGCTCCGCAGGGCCGCGATCTGGTGGCCCGCCTGGCGCGGGAAGCGGATGTCGTCATCGAGAACTACAAAGTGGGCACGCTGGCCCGCTACGGCCTGGACTATGCCAGCCTGCGGGCGGACAATCCGCGGCTGGTGTATTGCTCGATTACGGGCTTTGGCCAGACCGGCCCTTACCGCGCGCGGCCCGGCTACGACACCATCATCCAGGCGATGGGCGGACTGATGAGCATTACCGGCGCCCCTGGCGAGGAATGCGGCGGCCCGATGAAGTCGGGCCTGGCGGTGGTGGACCAGATGACCGGCCTGTACGCGGTGATCGGCATTCTGGCGGCGCTGCAGGAACGCCAGGCGTCCGGCCAGGGCCAGCATCTTGATATGTCGCTGCTGGACGTGCAGGTGGCGGCGCTGACCAACATCGGGATGAACTACCTGGCGACCGGCGACCTGCCGCGGCGCCAGGGTAACCGCCTGGCGACCGTGTACCCCAGCGACAGCTTTCGCTGCAGCGACGGCGACGTCATGTTGATCGTCGGCACCGACGACCAGTTCCGCCGGTTCTGCGCGGTGATGGGCCTGCCTGGGGTTGCCGATGATGAACGCTTCAGCTCCAACGCGGCGCGCCTGCGCAACATGGGCGAACTGGACCCGCTGCTGCGCGCGGCGTTCCTGCGCCATACCATGGCGGATTGCCAGCGCATCCTGGACAAGGCCGGCGTACCGGCCGCACCCATCAACAACCTGGCGCAGGTGTTCGACGACCCGCAGGTGGTGGCGCGCAACATGGTGCGCGAGGTGGCGCGCCCGGACGGCCGCACGAGCCGCATTCTGGCCAGCCCGATCCGCATGTCGCGCTCGCCGCTGCGTGACGACCGCCCGCCGCCCAGGCTGGGCGAGCATGATGACGGGCAGCTGGAAGGTTGGCCGGCGGCAGGCTGACCGGCGGCGGGCGGCCGCTCAGGTGTCCAGCACCGCCACCGTTTCATTCAGAAGGGCGCGTGGCGGTCAGCCCCGTAGGAGGGCCGTCGATTGCCGTCCAGCCGCCATCGACGGCCAGCGAGCTGCCGGTGATGTAGCTGGCTGCATCCGAAGCCAGGAAGGCCACGGCAGCCCCCACTTCGGAAGCCTGGCCCCAGCGATTGAACACAGTGTGGGAAGCGTAGGTATCGTAAATATCACGGCGCTCTTTCAGCGGCGCCGTCAGGCGGGTCTCGATCACGCCCGGCATTACCGCATTGACGCGCACGCCGTAGGCGCCGGCCTCGGCAGCAAAGCCCTTGATCATCTGGGCGATGCCGGCCTTGGTGGCTGCGTAGATGCCCAGGCCGGGTTCGATGGTGACGGCGCGCATCGACGAGCACAGCACCAGGCTGCCGCTGCCCTGTTTCATCATGGGCGCGCCGAAAGCGCGCAGGAAGCGGAAAGCGCCTTTCAGGTTCAGGTTGGCGACCTGGTCGAATTCGTCTTCTGTGTAATCGACGATCAGCTTGCGGATGTTCAGCGCGGGCGTGGTGACGGCGATATCGACGCGGCCGTGCCCGGCCAGCGTGTGCGAGGCCAGCGCGTTGATGTCGGCGCCGCTGGCGGCGTCGGTGGCCAGCCACTCGGCCGAGCCCACCTGGGCAATTTGCGCGGCGGTGGCCTGGACGGCCGCCGCGTCGCGGTCGGCGCACACCACGTGAGCGCCCAGCGCGCCCAGAGCCTGGGCGGACGCTTGTCCGATGCCGGATCCGGCGCCCAGCACCACGGCGATTTTTCCGGTCAGGTCGAAAAGTTGGCGGTAGTTCTGCATGATCGGTAGTGGCAATAATGAAAGCGCGGCATGGGCGCGGCCCATGCCCGGCGCCTCAGGGGTTGGGGGTGAAGAAGGGCACGTCGGTCATCAGCTGATTGCGCTGCGCCAGCAGGTAGCCCGCTTCGCTGCTGCGGGCCAGGTACTGCGCCCATTCCGGGTCGGCCTGCAGGGAGGCGCGCCTGGCTGCGCGGTCGGCGGCGTTCTCGTAGACCCAGATGTGGACATAGCTGTTGACGTCGCCGGTTTCGGTCTGCATGTAGGCCAGCGGCTGGCCCAGGTGGCGGCGCTGCACCTCGTAGCCGTGTTCGGCGTACAACGCCAGGTGCTTTTTGATTTTGCCGGGATGGCAGGTGTAGGTTCTGAGATCGTAAAGCATGGAGAGTCTCCGGTTTGGATGTGTGTCGAAGTCGAATGAGGGCGCCGGATCCTATTGCGCCTGTGTCCGGGGCGCGGCGGGCCGAGGACCCGGCCGGGCCGCGCGGATGGCGCACCAGATATCGCGCAGCGCGTACACGGTCATCAACAGGCCGGCGATAGGCAGGCAGGCATAGGCCCAGGCCTGCGGCAGTTCCAGCACGGGCGTGGTGGCCGAACTGCGCGACACGAACAGGCTGCCGTACACCAGCAGCACGCCGGCGAACAGCAGGCCCAGCATGGCGATGATCAGGCGCTGCAGCCATTCGCCGCGCCCGCCGGCCAGGTAGTCGGACAGCAGCGTGATGGCGAAGTGGTCGCGCTCGCGCCAGAGCGCGCTGGCGCCGATGAACACCAGCCAGGCGAACAGCGTGGTGACGATTTCATCGAACCAGTGCAGGGTGTACAGGCCGGTTGCGCGGCTGATGATGTTGGCGGCCAGCAGCAGCGTCAGGGCGACCAGGCAGGCCATGGAGAAAACGCGGAGCGCCATGCCCAGGATGCGGTCCAGGCGGATGAGTAGTTCGTTCATAGCAGATTCCTTGGCAGCCACAGAGATACTGCCGGCCAGTAGGCCACCATTAGCGTGATGACGGCGATGGCGATCAGCAGCGGCCACAGCTCGGCGACGATTTCGCCGACCTTCACGCCGGATACGCTGCTGACGGCGAACAGCAGAATGCCGACCGGGGGTGTCAGCAGGCCGATCATCGAACACATGACCATCAGCATGCCGAACTGCACGGGGTCCATGCCGATCTGGGCGACGATGGGCATGAAGATGGGCACGGTAATAATGATGACGGCCACGCCCTCCAGGAACAGGCCGACGGCGACCAGCACCAGGATGATCAGCGCGGTGATTTCCCAGGGCACGGTCGACACAGACATGATGGCCTGGATCATGGCGTCGGGAATGCGCTTGTGCACCAGGAACCAGGTCAGGAATCCCGCTGCGGCAATGATGAACAGCACGCGGATGGTGTGCTGCAGCGTGGTCCACAGTACGCCGGGCAAGTCGGATACGCGGATTTCCTTGTAGACGAACAGGCCCAGCGCCAGGCAGTAGCACACGGCGATCACGCCGCCCTCGGTAGGCGTGAAGTAGCCGCTGGCCAGCCCGCCGATGATGATGACGGGCGCCAGCATGGGCAGCAGCGCGCCCATGAACGATTCGCGCAGTTCGCGCAGGCTGGCGCGGCGCTCGACCGGATAGCCGCGCTGCCGCGAGATGAACCAGATGGCGATCATTAGTGCGGCGGTCAGCAACAGGCCGGGAACGATGCCGGCGATGAACAATTGCACCACCGACACGCCGGTCAGGCCGCCGAAGATGACCATGGGCACGCTCGGCGGAAATACCGGCCCGATGGTCGCCGAGGCCGCCGTGACGGCGGCAGAGAACCTGGGGGTGAACCCGGCGTCGTTCATGGCCTTGATTTCGACCTGGCCCATGCCCGCGGCATCGCCGACGGCCGTGCCAGACATGCCCGAGAAGATCAGGCTGCCTACGACGTTGACCTGTGCCAGGCCGCCGGTGAAGTGTCCGACCAGGGCGTGAGCGAACCGGAAAATGCGGTCGGTGATGCCGCCCGTGTTCATCAGGGCGCCGGCCAGGATGAAAAAGGGAATGGCCAGCAGCGTGAAGCCCGACGAGGCGGAAAACATGCGTTGGGCGATCATGGTCAACGCCTGCGTCTCGCCTGCCATCAAATAGCTGATAATTGCCGTCACGCCCAGCGCCACGGCGATGGGCACGCCGAACAGGATGAGGGCGAGCAGCCCGCCCACGACGAATATGGCTTGCATAAGAATTCTCTCGGTGTCGACGCGCGGCGGGCGGCTTGGCATTGCGCCGCCACCGCGCGACGCGCGGGGTTCATTTCGACAGCATGTCCAGGAATGTCTTCATGTTCTCCCGGCCGGCATACTCGGCCACGCGATCATAGGCGGGCTGCATGACCGCGCGGAACTTGGCGATGTCGGGGCGCGTGACGGCGACGCCGGCGGCTTCGATCTTGGCGATCTCGGCGGCTTCCTGTTCGGCCACCAGCTTGCGCATCAGCAGGCCGGCGGACCGGCTTTCCTCGCGCAGCACGGCTTGTTGCTCTGGCGTCAGCTTCTGCCAGCTGTCGCGGCTGATGACGTGCGTCATGCTGTTGTACACGTGCCGGGTCAGCGCCAGGTACTTCTGCACTTCATAGAGCTTGAAGTGATAGATCACGCCGATCGGGTTCTCCTGTCCATCGACCACTCCCTGGTTCAGCGCGGCCACCAGTTCGGGGAACGCGATCTGTGCGGTCGATGCGCCCGCCGCCTCGAGCGCGGCGATGATCTGCAGCTCGGGCGGTGTGCGCAGCTTCAGGCCCTGCATGTCGGCGGGCGTGTTGATCGGGTGCCTGGAGTTGGTGACATTGCGGAAGCCGTATTCCCAGGTGGACAGCAGCACCAGGCCCTTCTTCTCCAGGCGCGGCGCCACCCAGTCATAGAATGGACCGTCCAGCACACGGTGCGCGTCCGCATAGCTGGCGAATGCGTATGGCGTCATGACGGTGGCAAAGGCCTTTTCGTATTTGTCGAGTGCGCCCTGGGTGGGCAGATTCATGTCGATGACGCCCATCGATGTCTGCTCCAGCTGATCCGGGGGCGAACCCAGCTGGTTGGCGGGATACAGCTCGATCAGCAGCTCGCCATGGGTGCGCGCTTCGACGTTCTTCTTGAACTGCAGGGCGGCGATATGGGCCGGGTGCGATTCCGCGGCGAAATGCGCCAGCTTGAGGGTGGTGGCGGCCTGTGCGCCGGCCATGGCCGCCAGGGCCAGCCCCGCCGCGGCCAGCAGACGGGCCGCGGAGCGATAGGGTGTTGCGTGCATTTCAGTCTCCTTTCTCTTGTGGTAATTGCGCGCCGCCCGCGGCGGCGCGCTCATGCTGCGGCTCTCAAGGCCCGCTCGCGAAGCTCGGTCAGGGTGGCGCGCGGCGTCAGGATCTCGGGCTCGATGTCGAGCTCGATCAGCGCTGCGCCGGGGGCCGCCAGCGCCCGCTGCAGGGCCGGCGCGAATGCCGCGCTGTGGTCGACCCGCTCGGCATGCAGTCCGAACGACCGGGCATACATGACGAAGTCGGGGTTGCAGAGGTCGGTTCCCAGGGGGCGGCCGGGATAGTTGGTTTCCTGGTGCATGCGTATCGTGCCGTACATGCCGTTGTTGAAGACGATGAATACGATGGCCAGCCCGTGGCGGCGTACGGTGGCAAGTTCTTGCGAGGTCATCAGGAAGCAGCCGTCGCCTGCCAGGCACACGACCTGGCGCTCCGGATGGCGCAGCTTGGCGGCGATGGCGGCCGGAACGCCATAGCCCATGGCGCCGCTGGTGGGCGCCAGCTGGCAATGTGCGCGCGAGAACTGGTAATAGCGGTGTGCCCAGGCGCTGTAATTGCCGGCGCCATTGGTAAGAATGGCGTCGGGAGCCAGAGTGTCGCGCAACGCGATGATGACTTCGGCCGGGTCCAGCCGTGCTTGGCGAGGCGCGCGGGCCACGTAGCTGTCGTAGTGGCCGCGCAGTGTCCCGCGCCACGCCTGGCGGGGCGCGGCGTTCACCAGGGGCAGGGCGGCCGCCGCTTGCGCAAAGGCATTCATGCTGCTCAGTATTGGCACATGAGCCTGGTATACGCGGCCCAGTTCTTCGGCCGAGTTCAGCACATGTACGAGGCGCTGGCGCGGCACCGGAACGTCGAGCAGTGTATAGCCGCTGGTGACGATCTCTCCCAGGCGCGTCCCTACGGCGATCAGCAGGTCGGCATCACGCACGGCCTGGGCCAGCGCCGGGTTCACGCCGATGCCCACTTCGCCCACGTAATGGGGATGGCGATTGTCGAACAGGTCTTGCCGGCGGAAGGCGCAGGCCACAGGCAGGTCGTGCTGGGTGGCGAAGCGCGCAATGGCTTCGCGCCCGGCCGGCCCCCATCCGGAGCCGCCCAGCAGCATCAGCGGGCGCTGCGCGCCGGCAAGCAGCGTGTGCAGGCGCCGCATCGCTCCGGGCGCCGGATGCGCTTCGGGGATCTCTGCCAGAGAGACTTCCGCGGGAAAGGCCGATTCGGTCAGCATGTCTTCAGGCAGGGCCAGCACTACCGGACCGGGCCGGCCCGACTGCGCCACGGCGAAGGCGCGCGCCATGAATTCCGGTACGCGCGCCGCTTCGTCTATCTGGGCCACCCATTTGGCGAACGGGCCGAACATGCGCCGATAATCGATTTCCTGGAAGGCTTCCCGCTCGATCATGTCGCGGCCTACTTGGCCCACCAGCAGGATCATGGGCGTGGAGTCCTGGAAGGCGGTGTGTACGCCGATGCTGGCGTTGGTGGCGCCCGGGCCGCGTGTCACCAGGCAGATACCAGGACGGCCGGCCAGTTTGCCGTGGGCCTCGGCCATGAAGGCGGCCGCGCCTTCGTGCCGGCATGTAATGACGCGTATGGCGGCCTGCTGGGCATACAGCGCGTCCAGTACATCCAGGTAGCTTTCGCCCGGCACGCAGAATACGGTGTCGGTGCGCTGGGCCAGCAATGCATCGACAATCAGCTGCCCGCCGGTGCGGAGTGTGGAATGGTCGCTCATGATTGCGCCGCGCCCCTGTCCGCCTCAATCGACCGACGCGCCGGAAGCCTGCACCAGCGCGCGCCAGCGCTCGACTTCCTGCTCCACGTACGGCTGGAAGGCGGCGTGGCCGTCGCCCACGGGATCGGCGCCCAGCGCTTTGAGCCTGTCCTGCACGGCCGGCGCGGCCACGCTGGCGGTGATGGCATCCGACAGCTGTTGCACCACATCGGGCGGGGTGCCGGCGCGCACGAACAGGCCGAACCAGGAACGCGCTGTCATCTCGGGAAACTGCGTTTCGGCGAAAGCCGGCACGTCGGGCAGCGCGGCATGCCGTTGCTGGCCCGTGACGGCGATCGGCTTCAGGCGGCCGCCCTGCACTTGCGACAGCACTTCGGGCAGATTGGCGAACATGAACTGCACCTGGCCGCCGATCAGGTCGTTCAGGGCCGGCGCGCCGCCCTTGTACGGCACATGCGTGGCGTGCCCGCCCGACAGCGAATTGAATTGCGCGCCGGCCAGGTGCGCCGCGGTGCCGGTGCCGCCGGACGCGTAGGCGAGGCGGTCGCCGTTTTTGCGCAGGTAGGCCGACATTTCCGCAGCCGTGCCGGCCGGTACTTGCGGGTTGACCACCAGCAGCAGGGGCACCGACGCCAGGTTGGACAGGCCGGTGAAGTCCTTGGTCAGGCTGTAGTCCAGGTGGCGGTACAGGGTGGCGTTGATGGCGTGGCTGGAGGTGGCCATCAGCAGTGTGTAGCCGTCCGCGTCGGCGCGCGCGGCGGCGCCGGCGCCGATATTGCCGTTGGCGCCGGCGCGGTTCTCGACAATGACGGGCTGACCCAGCTTCGCGGCCATTTCCTCGGCGACGGTGCGGGCGATGACGTCGGTGGCGCCGCCTGCGGCAAACGGTACCAGGATGCGTACCGGCCGGTCGGGAAAAGCCGCCGCCATGCTGCAGGACAGGGCCAGTACGCCGGCCAGCGCGGGGCGCAGCAGACGCGCCAGGGTCTGGTTCATGGATGTCTCCTATGTCCGGCCATGCGTAGCTGGCCGTGTTGTCCACAGATGCAGATGCGGGGCGGCCAGGGGGGCGCGACGCATCCGGTGTGAAGCACACTGTACGCAGGGTGGGCGCGCAACCGTTAGGACAGATCAGTGCTTGAATTGCACTTTTTTGCGCGGTCAGTCGCGCAGGTTCAGGTAGTTGCGGCGGAACTCGCCCGGCGTCAGCGACGTGTGCTTCTTGAAGAAGCGGGTGAAGTAGGCCGGGTCTTCGAAGTTGAGCTGGAACGCGATGCCAGCAATACCGGACTCGGTATTGATGAGCAGCCGCTTGGCTTCCAGTACGAGGCGGTCCTGGATCAGCTGGCCGGCGGTGCGCCCCATGGTGCGCTTGACCGCTTCGTTGAGCTGCCGCTCGCTGACACACAACGCGTCGGCGTATTCGCGGATACTGCCGAACGACAGGTAGCGTTCTTCGATCAGCAGCGTGAAGCGCTTGACCAGCGGATAACTGGGCCCGGCCGTAAGCGTGCGTTCGTCGACAGGATACAGGCGGCGCAACTGGGTCAGCAGGATCAGCAGGTGCGAGCGCACCACGTCGTAACGGCCCAGCTGGCGCGCCTGCATTTCCTGCTCCATGGCCTGCAGCAGCGGCAGCATGCCATCATGCTGCGCGGGGCTGAGATACAGCACCGGGCTGCCGCTGGTGGGGTGGAAGAAGGGAAACTTGGCGATGTCATCGGCACGCGGAAACATGTGCGTGAAGAATGCCGTGCTGATGTTCATGACATAGCCTTGAGGCGTCACCGACGAACTCCAGGCATGCAACTGGCCGGGCGCCAGGAAGAACACCGAGCGGTCGCGCACGTCGAGATGCTGGAAGTCCAGCATGTGCGTGCCCTGGGCGCGCGTCATCCACAGGATGTGATAGTAGGCATGGCGATGCGGGAAGCCGCGCGGAATCTCAGGCCGGCTCTGCAGTCTTACCAGGTCGAAATAGAACGCCCCTTCGCCCGCGAAATCTGTCGATTCGAACGTGGGGAAGTCTGCTGCTGCAGCGGTGTGGCCGTGGTCGGCGTCGGGCGCCCGGATCATGTTTGCGTAGGCTCAGGTTGGTCTGTGGTCGTGCCTTCGGGGCGAAAACTGTACCATTTCGCAGTAATTGAGATCTATTATTATTCGTGTGATTTTTGCAGCAAGCAGAAACCCGGCGCTCGGCAAGCCAGCGCTCTTCGTGCCTCGCGCCGCGTGCATAGGCCCCGGAAGCGGACGAGGGCCCGGGGATCCGCTCTGGCGCGGCCAGGCTAGTGCTGCGGCGTGTAGCGCAGTTCGTCCAACGGATAGCCCTGCGCGCGCGCGGCCTGCCGGGCCTGTTCGAGCTGGTCGGCAGGCAGGTGCGGCGTGCGGGACAGGATCCACAGGGTCTTGTGATCGGGGCTGCCGACCACAGCCCAGCGATACTCGCTATCCAGGCCGATGACCCAGTAATCGGGCGCGGGCTGCAGGAACTCGGCCCGGTATTGCGCGCCGGCCGCGCCTTCGCGCGGCAGCGCCAGGCCCGACATGGCGGCGATGTCGCCGTTCTTGGTGCGGCAGCGGTTGTTGATGTGCAGGCCGCCCTGCGGGGCCACCGTGTATTCAACCGTGGCATCGCCCACGCAGCGCCGCTGCAGCGGCGTGGGCAGGCTGGCGATTTCGTACCATTTGCCGGCATAGCGCGCCGGGTCGATGGCGACCGCCTTGGGCGGCGGCGCGGCCTGCGCCGCGCCCGTCAGGGTAAGCGCGGCCAGCAGCGTAAAGACGAAATGGCGTGCCATGGGCGGCCTCCTGGGCAGCCCGTCGCGGGGCGCCGCGCGGCGGGCGGAAACCTCAACGATACGCTATCGCGCGGCCGGCGTGTCGCGGTTTCGCCGCTTCAGGCGCCGGGCGCCTTCAGGGCGGCATGGTAGCGCGCCACGTAGGTGTCGAAATCGACGTCGTCGGATTGTTCCAGCCGCGCTTGCTCGGCGTGCGACTGGCGCGCCGCCTCGGCGTAGCCGGCGGCCGAGTCGGCTGGCAGCGCCTGTGCGCGCAGTGCGTCGGCATGCCGGCGGCTGAGCTGCAGGGAATAGTCGTGGAACGACAGGCCCTGGTCGCGCAGGTCGGCCAGCAGGCGCGCCGAGGGCGTGTCGTCGGCGTGGTCGAGCTTGGCGCGCTGGGCCTGCAGCGCGCGCGCGTAGGCGTCGCCGCCCAGCGCCTGGTCGTACAGCGCGGCGTAGGGCGCGATGTGGTCGAGCAGCTCGCGGCCCCAGTCGGGCAGGCTGATGGCTACCCCGTCGCGGTCGAGCATCAGGCCCGGTTTGCGGCCTTCTTTGACCACCACCGAGAAGTTGTCGGCGCTGCGCTGGCAATAGCCGTTTTGCGGAAAGTAGGGGCTGTCGGCGGCCGCACAGAACAGCAGGAACGCGTCCATGAAGCGCGCGGTGCCGGCCGCGATGCCGGCCGGCTGCTGCGGATCGATGTCGAGGCAGCGTACTTCCACATACTGTACGCCGCGCTCGGCCAGCGCCGTGACGGGGCGTTCGCCGCGGCCGGTGGCGCGCTTGGGGCGGATGCTGGAGTAGTACTCGTTTTCGATCTGCAGCACGTTGGTGTTGAGCTGGATCCATTGCCCGTCGCGATGCGTGCCGATGGCCTGGTAGTCGGGCCAGGGCTGCGTGACGGCGCCGTACAGGCGGCCCAGGAAGGTTTCCAGGTCGTTGTAGCAGAGTTTGAGCTGCGACTGCGCCTTGTTGTTCTGGTAGCCCAGATCGCTCATGCGCAGGCTGGTGGCGTGCGGCAGGTACAGGGTGTCGGCGCCCAGGGCGTGCAGCGGGTGCGGGCGGTCGCCCATGAAGTGGCGCGACAGCGCCGGCGCAGCGCCGAACAGGTACATCAGCAGCCAGGAATAGCGCGTGAAATTGCGGATCAGGCCGATATAGCCGCGCGAGCGCCGGTCTTGCGGATCGGTGGCGGCGGGGTCCAGGACTTCCCACAGCGCTTCGGGCAGCGAAAAGTTGTAGTGCACGCCGGCGATGCACTGCATGGCCTTGCCGTAGCGCTCGGCCAGGCCGCGCCGGTACACATGCTTGAGCATGCCGGTGTTCGAGTGGCCGTACCAGGCGATGGGAATGTCGGCCTCGGCCGGCAGCGTGGCCGGCATGGACTGGTTCCAGATGTATTCACCGTCGAGCACGCTGTAGACGAAGCGATGGGTGTCTTCGAGTTCGGCCAGCAGGGACTCGACCCGGTCGTGGGTGCCGGTGATGAGTTCGAGCAGCGCTTCGGAATAATCGGTGGTGACGTGTTCGTTGGTCAGCGCGGCACCCAGGCCGTGGGGGTGGGCCGTGGCCGCGAGCCTGCCGTGGGCGTCCACCCGCAGGCCCTCTTTTTCGATGCCGCGCAGGGTCTGGGCGAGCAGGTCGGAATGAGCATTCAGGCGGGACAGGCGGCTGGCAGCGGTATCGGTCACGGTCATATCGATATTCGGGGGATTGAGCGCGGATTTTACGAGGTGTGGGCAATTCGTGCCGAGGGAGCCTGCACTGCTGCCAGGGACAATTGACCAACTACAGCGCCGCCCCGGGATCGGCGACAATCATGCGGTATCCCTGATGCGCACCGGAGGCCGCAACACCATGATTTCCAAGCTGTTTCGCCTATTGACGGCGCGGCTGCCGCAGATGTTGTGCGCGGCCTTGCTGCTGGCTGCCTGCTCGCCCAGTTACAACTGGCGCGAAATAGAGGTGGCCGACGGCCACGCGCGCGCCGCGTTCCCGGCCCGGGTGCAGACGCAGACGCGCGAGATTTCTTTGGGCGGCCAGGCGCTGCGGTTCACGCTGGCCATGGCCGAGGTGGACGGCGCCATGTTCGCGGTGGGCCATGCGCCGCTGCCGCCCGGGCTGGCCGGCGATGCGGCCGCGCGCGAGGCGCTGGGCCGCGCCTTGATGCAGTCGTTGTATGCCAACCTGGGGGCGCAGCCGCCCCAGGCGCTGCCGGATTATGGCGATGAGATCGAGGTGCATGGCCAGGCGGGGCAGAAGCCCGGTTGGCTGCTGGCCAGGGTATGGGTGACGGACACCATGCTGATCGACGCGGTGGCTGCCGGCGGCCCGGACAGCCTGCCCAAAGCGCGCGCGCAGGAATTCGTGCGCGCGGTGAAGCTCAATTGATAAGGGCGGGCAGCAGGCCCTGGCTGAGCGCCACGGCTACCGCGGCGCGGCGATTGTAGACCCCAAGCTTGCTGCAGGCGTTGCCGATGTGGAAATTGACCGTGCGTTCGCTGACGCCGAGGATGACGGAGATTTCCCAGCTGGTCTTGCCCAATGCAGACCAGTGCAGGCAATCGTGTTCGCGATTGGAAAGGGGTTTTGCTGGCATGGCGGGGACGTGCGAAGAGTGGCTGGGCCGGAACGGCAGAGCCGATTTTCCATGCGTGCCGGATTCCCGCCACCGTGTTGCCGCGCTGGGCGCCGAGTTATCGGACCGATCCGAAGGGCGTTTTCGGGCGTGCGAGGCGGCTCGCCGCAGAGAACAGGTGTCTGGCTCCGCAGGAGCCAGACACCTGACCAAGGGGGCCCGGCCCCGCTATCCCGCAGCCTGGGCGAACATGCCCCGCAGGGTGTGCGTGATCGCCTGCTTGCCGTGGCGGCGCCGTTCCAGCATGCCCACCCGCCGCATGATCGCCGGTCCGGGCAGCGGCTTGACCGCCAGCTGCTTGCTGGCGCGCCAGTTGGCGTTGGCCAGCAGCGGCACCACCGCCACGCCGTAGTCCTGGCGGACCAGTTCGGCGATGGCCTCGATGGAGTTCAGTTCCAGAATGGTGTCCGGCGCCGCGCCCTGGCGCGCCAGGGCCTCGGTGATCAGGTGGCCGGTCCAGAGCGAGCGGTCGAATTGCAGGAAGGGCTCGGTGGCCAGCAGCGATGCCACTGATTTGTGGCGCAGCCGCGCGGCGGCAATCAGCACCAGCGGTTCCTGGTACAGCGGGGCCCACACCAGGGCCGGCTCGACGCCGTGCGGCGGCTCGGTGACCACGGCTGCGTCCAGTTCGCCGGCGGCCACGCGCGCCGCGAAATCGGCAGACTGCCCCGCCAGCAGCGTGATGTGCAGGCCGGGGTAGTCGCGCTTGATGCGCGCCAGCACGGTGCCGAAGGTGCCCATCAGCGACGACACCAGCGTGCCGATGCGCAGGCTGCCGCGCAGGGTGTCGCCGCTTTGCGCCAGCAACTGCTCGTAGCGCGCCACCAGGTCTTCCAGTTCGGCCAGGATCTGGCGGCCGTGCGGCGTGGGCACCGCGGCCTGCGCGCGGCGCTCGAACAGCTGCGTGTCCAGTTCGCTTTCCAGGTTCTTGATCTGCAGGCTGACGGCAGCCTGGGTCAGCCCGACATGGCGGCCGGCCGCCACGAAACTGCCCAGCTGTGCGGCCGCCAGGGCGGTGCGGAATTGGCGGATGGAGGGCATGGGTCGCCTGGCTATAAGAAAAACTTTGCCTATCGAAAATAATTAATAGTTTTACTTTTGTCAAAGCGCGGTGCACCATGAAAAACATTGTTTTTGGGGCAGAACAGGCATGCCACAGCAAGATTCGAGTTCCGGCGTCCTGCACGTCAGTGTGTGGCGCGGCGCCGCCGACGGCGGCTTCCAGGTGTTCGAGGTGCCGCGCCGCGACAACCAGACGGTGCTGGACGTGGCGACGCACATCCAGCGGCACCTGGACCCGACGCTGTCGTACCGCTATGCGTGCCGCGTGGGCATGTGCGGGTCGTGCGCCATGACGGTCAACGGCGTGGCGCGCTGGACCTGCCGCACTCACGTCTCGCGCGTGGTGCGCGGCGGCTGCATCGAGCTGGCGCCACTGTCGAACCTGCCCATCGTCAAGGATCTGGTTACCGACATGGCGCCGTTCTTCGACAAGTGGCAGCGCGCGCAGGGCCGCTTTGCGGGGCACGCCGGCCGCCATGACCCGGTGGCGCGCGTCGATCCGGCTTCGTCCCGGCGCCGCGCAGCCGATGCCGGCATCGAATGCATCGGCTGCGGCGTCTGCTATGCCTCGTGCGATGTGGTCAGCTGGAAGCCGCAATTCCTGGGGCCCGCGGCGCTGAACCGCGCCTGGACCCTGGTGAACGACGAGCGCGACAGCGCCGGCCCGCGGCGCCTGGCGGCGGTGGCGGGCGACGCCGGCTGCCACAGCTGCCATACACAGGGGTCCTGTACGGTGCGATGCCCCAAGGGCATCGCGCCCACCGCCGCGATCGCCGGGCTCAAGCGCGTGACCGCGCGGGCCGCCGTGCGCGGCGAGTTGCCCGATACCGACGACGCCGGCCACGCGGCCAGCCTGTCCGGAGCCGCACCATGAGCGCGGCGGGCGCCGCGCGGCGCTGGTACTGGCAGCGTGTCAGCGCCATGGCGATGGCCTTGTTCGTGCTGGCGCATCTGGCCGTCATCACGCTGGCGGTGCGGGGCGGGCTCAGCGCCGCCGAAATCCTGGGCCGCACGCGCGGCAGCCTGGCGTGGATGGCGTTCTACGGCATCTTCGTGGCGCTGGTGGCGCTGCATGCCGCCATCGGGCTGCGCAACGTGCTGGACGAGTGGGCGCCGGCACGCAAGGCCGCCGGCCCGCTGGGGCTCGTGGCCGGCGCGCTGCTGCTGGCGCTGGGCTGGCGCGCCGTGGCCGCCGTGACCTTCGGAGGTTGAGATGCGTCTGAATGATTTTCGCGCCCGCACGCATGCCAGCTGGCTGGCGTTTGCCGTGCACCGGATTTCCGGGCTGTTGCTGCTGGCGTTCCTGCCGGTGCATTTCTGGACGCTGGGGCTGGCGCTGCGGGGCGAGGCCGCGCTGGACGGCGCGCTGCGCTGGTATGAGGCGCCGGTCTTCAAGTTCGGCGAGTGGGCGCTGGTGCTGTGCCTGGCGGTGCACCTGGCGGGCGGGCTGCGCCTGCTGTGGATCGAGTTTGCGCCGTGGGGCGGCTTGCGGCGGCGCTGGATCGCCGCGGGCACGGCCGCGTCGCTGGCGGTGTCTTTGCTGTTCGTTGCCAACATGCTGGGTTGAACCATGTCCGAGATCGACTACGCGCAGGTGGAAGATGCCGCGCGCGAACTGTACATACGGGCGCTGAAGCGCCTGCCCGACGACATCAAGCAGGGTTTCGAGCGCCTGCGCGGCGCCGAATCGTCCGAGCGCGCGCGGTCCATCCTGGACACCATGACCACCAATATCGCAGTAGCCGAAGCGCACGACAACCTGTTGTGCCAGGATACCGGCCTTCCCATCTACAACGTGCTGGTGGGGCGCCGCGTGGCGCTGGACGGCTGGCGCCTGAAGCAGGCCATCCGCGCCGGCTGCGAGCGCGCCACCCGCGAGCACCCGCTGCGCTCCAGCGTGGTGCACCCCATCAGCCGCAAGAATGCGCACACGTCGTGCGGGCCGGGGGTGCCGGTCATTCATGTTGATTTCTGCGAAGACGACGAGCGCTTCGAGATCGAGATGATCCCCAAGGGCAGCGGCTCCGAGAACAACTCGTTCCTGCGCATGGCGATTCCGGCCGAGGGGCTGGACGCCGTCAAGACCTTCGTGATCGACTGCGTGATGCAGGCCGGCGGCAAGACCTGTCCGCCCACCATTGTGGGCGTGGGGGTGGGTGGCACCTCGGACCTGTGCGTGCACCTGGCCAAGCAGGCCGCCACGCGGCCGCTGGGGTCGCACTGCGGCGACCCGCTGGGCGCGCAACTCGAACAGGAACTGTCGGGAGCCGTCAACCAGCTGGGCGTGGGGCCGCAGGGCCTGGGCGGCGACGCCACCTCCTTTGCGGTGCACGTGGAGCTGGCCGCCACCCACATCACCATGAACCCGGTGGCCGTCAATATGCAGTGCCATTCCGCGCGCCGCGCGCGCGCCGCCTTCACGCCGCGCGGCGTGCAGTACGGCTTTTGAGCGCACCAGGAGCCGCAGCCATGACTCACCACAACCTGGCCATGCCGATCACCGAGGCGCAGGCGCGCGCGCTGCGCGTGGGCGACACCGTAACCCTGCAGCACACGCTGTTCGGCATCCGCGACGCCAGCTATATCGCCTTGTTCGACCAGGGCCGCGCCACCCGCTTCGACATGAACGGCCACGCGGTCATCCACACTGCGCCCAATGTCCGCAAGGTGGAGGCGTCGCCGCGCAATCCGGCCGGCTACGAGTCCGTGTGCATCGGCACCACCACGTCGGCGCGCATGGAGCGCTTCACGGGCCAGCTGATGCGCCAGTGCGGGGTGCGCCTGATCATCGGCAAGGGCGGCATGCAGCAAGGGTCCCGCCAGGCGTTCATGGAGCAGGGCGGCGCCTACCTGGCCATCGTGGGCGGCACCGCGGCGCTGGAGACCACCTGGATCGAGTGCATCGAAGATGTCGACCTCGACGATCTGAACCCCGAGTCGCTGTGGAAATTCCGCATCCGCGATTTCGGGCCGCTGCTGGTGGCCATGGACAGCCACGGCGGGTCGCTGTACGACCAGGTGGCGGAAGACGTCGCCGCGCGGCGCCAGGCCGTGCTGGCGAGCCTGGGAGTGGCGCGATGAGCGAAGCCGGGCTGCAGGTACGCCAGACCGATGTGCTGATTCTGGGCTCGGGCGGCGCCGGGTTGTTCGCGGCCCTGCATGCGCACGACACGGCGCCCGGCCTGGACATCACGGTGGCGGTGAAGGGGCTGCTGGGCAAGTGCGGCTGCACGCGCATGGTACAGGGCGGCTACAACGTGGCCTTGGCCGAAGGCGATTCGCCCGAGCGGCATTTCATGGACACCATCGAAGGCGGCAAGTGGCTGCCTGACCAGGAACTGGCCTGGACACTGGTGAACACGGCGGTCGAGCGCATCCACGAACTGGAAAACGAACTGGGCTGTTTCTTCGACCGCAATGCCGACGGCACACTGCACCAGAAAGCCTTTGCCGGCCAGACCTTCGACCGCACGGTGCACAAGGGCGACCTGACCGGCATCGAGATCATCAATCGGCTGGCCGAACAGGTGTGGGCGCGCCGCATCCATCGCATGGAAGAACACCGCGCGGTGGCGCTGGTGCCCGCGCGCGACGGCCGGCGCATCGCGGGCGTGCTGATGATAGACATCCGCACCGGCGGGTTCGTGCTGGTGCGCGCCAAGGCCGTGCTGCTGGCCACCGGCGGCGGACCCACCATGTACCGCTTCCATACGCCGTCGGGCGACAAGAGCTGCGACGGCCTGTCGATGGCGCTGCGCGCCGGGCTGGGCCTGCGCGACATGGAAATGGTGCAGTTCCATCCCACCGGCCTGCTGGCGGGCGCCGATACCCGCATGACGGGTACCGTGCTGGAAGAAGGCCTGCGCGGCGCGGGCGGGTACCTGCTCAACGGCGCTGGCGAACGCTTCATGCAGGCGGTGGACCCGCGCGGCGAGCGGGCCACCCGCGACATCGTGTCGCGCGGCATCTATGCCGAGATGCGCGCCGGGCGCACCTCGCCCAATGGCGGCGTGTACATCGAGATGGGCCACCTGGGGCCGGACAACGTGCGCCGCCAGTTCAAGGGCATGGTCGAGCGCTGCGCCGACTGCGGATTCGACCTGGCCGGGGGGCGGGTCGAGGTGGTGCCCACGGCACATTACATGATGGGCGGCGTGCTGTTCCAGCCCGATTGCCGCACGGCGCTGACGGGGCTGTATGCCGCCGGCGAAGATACCGGCGGCGTGCATGGCGCTAACCGGCTGGGCGGCAACGGCGTGGCCAATTCCACGGTGTTCGGCGGCATTGCCGGCGACGCCATGGCGCGCTGGACGCCCGAGCAGGACTGGGCCGAGCCCGACGCCGCGGCGCTACAGGCGGCATTGGCGCGCGCGCAGGCGCCGCTGGCGCGGCGCGGCGGCGACCTGCACGCGCTGCGCGAACGACTGTCCAGCGTGATGTGGGACGATGCCGGCATCGTGCGCGATGCCGCCGGACTGAACCGCGCGCTGGCCGCCCTGGGCGACCTGCGCGGCGAGCTCGACCAAATGGGCGTCACGGAAGCCACGCGCGCGTACAACATGGCCTGGCACGACTGGCTGAACCTGGACAGCCTGGTGCATGTCAGCGAAGCCATCGTGCGCGCCGCGCTGGCGCGCGAAGACTCGCGCGGCGCGCATTTCCGGGCCGACTTTCCCGATGTGCGCGACCTGGAGCATTCCTGGTTTTCCGTGGTGGCGCAGCAAGACGGGGTCATGCAGGTCAGCCGGCGGCCCGTGCAGTTCACGCGCGTGCAGCCGGGGCAGACCCTGCTGCAGCAGGCGGCGGCATGATGTACGGCACCAGGTGTCTGAAGTGAAAGTCCCACCCCCGAAGCGCTGTGCGCTTCCCCCTCAAGGGGGCGACGCTGGCGGACCGGCAAAGCCGGATCCGCGGCGTCCCCGCTCGGGCTGCACCTGCTTTCATCCTGAGCGGGTCGCGCGGCGCGCGGTGAAGCACTGACACCTTCGGAGTCAGACACCTGAACCCATAACATTGGCTGGATCGGCGCGCAGACGCCCAAGGAGACAACGATGGCGATAAAAGCAACGCTGTGGCGGCTGCTGGCGGCCGCGGCATGGCTGGTGGGCAGCATGGCGCTGGCGGGCAGCGGCACGGCGCAGCCGTATCCCGAACGAGCCGTGACGTTGGTGACGCCGTTCAGTGTGGGCGGCGATGCCGATCTGGCGGCCCGCAACCTGGCTGCCGCGGCGCAGCGCTACCTGGGTCAGCCCCTGGTCGTGCTGAATCGCGCCGGCGCCAACGGCGCCATCGGCTCACAGTACGTGAAAGAGGCCGACCCCGACGGCTACACCCTGCTGATGGCACGCGTCGGGTCGCAGGCCATTTTGCCGGCCCTGCAGCAGAGCCTGTCGTACCGCTGGGACGATTTCACCTTCCTGGGCCTGCTGGAGCTCAACCCCTATGTGTGCGCGGTGCCGGCAAAGTCGCCGCATCATTCGCTGGCCGACCTGGTGGCGGCCATCAAGGCCAGGCCCGGCGTGTTGAACTACGCCAACAGCGGCCCGGCCACGGTGCTGAACCTGGGCCCGCAGCTGCTGTTCAGCGTGCTGGGGCTGCCGCCCACTGCGGCCATGCCCATTACCTACAAGGGCTCGGGCGACGCGGTGGTGGCCACCCTGTCGGGGCAGGTGGATTTTGTCTGCACCAACTATGCGCCGATCTCCGGCCCGCTGCACGATGGCCGCCTGCGCGCCCTGGTGACGACCACGCCGGCGCGCCTGCCGACGCTGCCTGACGTGCCTACTGCGCGCGAGGCGGGGTTTCCGCAGCTCGAGGTCATTACGGGCTGGAGTGCGCTGTATGGCCCGCCCGGCATGGACAAGGGGGCAGTGCGCAAATGGGCCGAGGTGCTGCGCGGTGTATCGTCGGACCGCGGCTGGAACGACGGCACTCGCAAATTGGGCAGCGTGCCGGACGTGCGCGCCGCGGCCGCCACGCGCGAGTTCGTGCAGGCCCAGGTGCAGGCATACCAGAAGCTGGGGCGCGCCACGGGTATTTCATTGAAGTAGCGCGAACCCGGCAATCATCCCGCTGCGCGGCGTTGCGCGCAGCCTGGCAGAACAAGGAGTCTCATCGATGGCAGTTTCCGCTCGCGGCGCCGACAGTCTGGCCCGTTCGATCAAGGCGGCGGGCATCAGCCGCCTGTTCACGCTTTCCGGCAATCACATCATGCCCGTGTTCGACGCGGCCCTGTCGGCCGGCATCGAACTGGTGCATGTGCGCCATGAGGCCAGCGCCGTGCACATGGCCGACGCCTGGGCGCGCCTGACCGGAGAGCCGGGCGTGGCGCTGGTAACGGGCGGCCCGGGCCATGCCAACGCGGTGTCCGCGCTGTACACGGCGCAGATGTCCGAATCGCCGGTGGTGTTGCTGTCGGGCCATGCGCCCAATCGGCAGGCGGGCTGGGGCGCCTTCCAGGAAATGGACCAGGCCGCCATGGCGGCGCCGGTTGCCAAGGCCTCGTGGGCCGCCGGGTCGGCGGCCGGGCTGGCGGCCGACTTTGCGCGCGCCTGTCGGGTGGCGCGCAGCGGCCGGCCCGGCCCGGTGCACCTGAGCCTGCCCACCGATACGCTGGAGCAGCCCGCCAGCGGGCCGCTGCCGGTGGCGCGCGACTATGCGCAGCTGCCGATGGCGCTGGACGGCGGCCAGGCCGCGGCGCTGGCCGCCCGCCTGGCGCGCGCCGAGCGGCCGCTGGTGCTGGTGGGCCCGCGCGGGCTGACCGACGCGGGCCGCGTGCGGGTAGCCGCGCTGCAGCAGACCTGGGGCGTGCCGGTGGTGGCCACCGAAAGCCCGCGCGGCGCCAATGATCCCGCGCTGGGCGCGTTCGCGCCCGTGCTGGCGCGTGCCGATTGCGTGTTGCTGCTGGGCAAGCGCCTGGATTTCACCCTGCAGTTCGGCCAGGCGTTCGACCCGGCATGCGAGTTCATGCAGATCGATGCCGACGAGCGCGAATGGGCGCGCACGCAGCGCGCGCTGGGCGAACGCCTGCACGAGACCGTGCTGGCCGATACCTATGCCGCGCTCGACGGCCTGGCGCAGCTGTCGGTGCGCGGCGCGCCTGACTGGCTGGCCCAGGTCGAGGCGGCGCTGGCCTACCGGCCGCCGGCCTGGCGCGATGCGCGGGGCGCGGACGCCGGCCTGCATCCTGCCGAACTGTGCCGGGCGGTGCAGCAGGTGCTGGACTCGCACGCCGATTCGGTGCTGGTGTGCGACGGCGGAGAATTCGGCCAATGGGCCCAAGCCTGCCTGCGCGCGCCGCATCGCGTCATCAACGGCGCGGCGGGGGCCATCGGCAGCGCCTTGCCCATGGCCCTGGCCGGGCGCCTGGCGCATCGCGACGCGCCGGTGGTGGCCATGATGGGCGACGGCACGTTCGGCTTCCATTGCGCCGAATTCGATACGGCCGTGCGTTACGAGCTGCCTTTTATCTGCGTGGTGGGCAACGACGCGCGCTGGAATGCCGAATACCAGATCCAGCTCAATAACTACGGTGCCGAGCGCCTGGTGGGCTGCGAGCTGCTGCCCACCCGCTACGACCGGGTGGCCGAAGGTTTCGGCGCGCGCGGCGCCTGGGTCGACGGGGCCGACGCGCTGGCGCCGGCGCTGCAGGCCGCGCTGCGCGCCGGGCTGCCCACTTGCGTGAACGTGGCGCTGGCCGGCCTGCCGGCGCCGGTAGTGCGGCAGCACTGAGCCGGGGCGCGCCGCCACATGGAAACCTGGCTGCTGCTGGCGATGGGTGCCTGTGTGGCCGCTTTCGTGCAGGGCCTGGCCGGTTTCGGCTTCGGCCTGGTGTCGATGGCGTTCTGGTCCTGGACCCTGCCGCCGGCGCTGGCGGCGCCTGCGGTGGTGTTCGGATCCCTGATCGGCCAGCTGCTGGCGGTGCGCTCGGTGCGGCATGGCATCGACTGGCGCCGCCTGACGCCGTTCCTGCTGGGCGGGCTGGCTGGCGTGCCGCTGGGCGTGGCACTGCTGCGCTATGTCGACCCGGCCGCTTTCAGGCTGGGCGTAGGCGTGGTGTTGCTGGTGTATTGCCCCGCCATGCTGCTGGCGGCCGAGTTGCCCCGCATTACGCGCGGCGGCCGGGTCGCCGACGCGGCGGTGGGCTGGCTGGGCGGCGCCATGGGCGGCTTCGGCGGCCTGCCCGGGCCGGCGCCCACGCTGTGGTGCGTGCTGCGCGGCTGGCCGCGCGACCAGCAGCGCGCCGTGTTCCAGAGCTTCAACCTGGCCATGCACGCCATCACCCTGACCGGCTATGCCAGCGCCGGCCTGCTCACGGCCCGCACCGTGCCGGTGTTTGCCATTGTGGGCGCCGCCGTGCTGGTGCCGGCGCTGGCCGGCGTGCACCTGTATCGCCGTTTCAGCGATGAGGCGTTCCGCCGCCTGGTGCTGGCGCTGCTGACCCTGTCGGGCGTGGCCTTGGTGGCCGCCGGCGTGCGCGGTTTCTGGCCGTAGCGGCCGCTGGCTGTCAGGCCTGGCCGGCCAGGTCGCGCAGCTGCGCGAGCAGGGCCTCGGGAATCTCGACCCCCTGCTCGCCGGCCCGCTGCTGCAGGCCGGCCCGCCGCGCGCCGGGCAGGCGCACGTCGCTGTCGACCAGCATGGCGGCGATCAGTGTTTCCACGCGTTCCAGATAGACCTCGCGGCCGGCCAGGGCGCCCGGGTCGATGGCCAGGAAGGCCTGGCCGATGCGCGCCTGGTTGCCCGCTTCGGTAAAGAACGAATCCGCCTCGAAGCCGAAGTGCGCGCCGGTCAGCGCGCAGGCCAGCAGTTCCACGATCAGGGCCAGCATGGCGCCCTTGACGCCGCCCATGGGCAGCATGCTGCCGGCCAGGCCCGCCTTGGGGTCGGTGGTGGGGTTGCCCTGGGCGTCCAGCGCCCAGCCCAGCGGAATCTCGCGCCCTTCGCGCGCCGCCACCATCAGCTTGCCGCGCGCCACTTCCGACAGCGATAGGTCGATGACCAGCGGGTCGCCATCACGGCGCGGGAAGGCCGCTGCGATGGGATTGGTGCCGAACAGCGCGCGCTTGCCGCCCCAGGCCGGCATGGCCGCCGGCGAATTGCCCATGGCCAGCCCGACCAGGCCCTGCCGCGCCAGGCTGTCCAGGTGATAGGCGGCCACGCCGAAGTGATGGCTGTTGGTCACGCCGGCAAACGCCACGCCGTGCGATTGCGCGCGAGCGGCGGCCTGTTGTATGGCCAGCGCGCAGGCGGGGAAGGCCAGGCCGGCGCCCGCGTCGACCAGCACCGCGCCGCCGCGCTCGTGCGCGATGCGCGGCACGGCATCGCCCAGGGCACGGCCATTGCGCACGTGCGCGGCGTAGGACGGCACGCGTGACACGCCGTGCGAGGCCAGGCCTTGCGCGTCGGCATACACCAGCGCGCGGGCCGTGCTGTCGGCCATGTCGGGGGTGGCGCCGGCGCCGCGCAGCGCGGCAGCGGCCAGTTCATGCAAGGATTTCAGGTCTACAGTTGCCATAGGAGGGCTCGGTTGCGGGTAGTTTCAGATGTCTGACCCCACAGGTGTCAGACACCGAGGTTTCCCCAGGAATAGTTTTTATAAATCAATAAATTAACTGGGGAATGAGCAAGAAGGTGCGCGCATGGTGCATGCTTTTAGGTGACGAAACCAAAAAAGGATGCGGAAATCCATGCGCGCCCA